>Ga0308162_1000010_pt1 | contig 382868 bp, 334 predicted proteins | sample PhySR2_FD_201370 | JGI IMG/M metagenome (GOLD analysis project Ga0308162, IMG submission 201370) | Phyllosphere microbial communities from UC Gill Tract Community Farm, Albany, California, United States - DLSLS.R2 | ecosystem: Host-associated > Plants > Phyllosphere > Unclassified | place... | reverse complement strand
GGTTTTGTACTAAATTAAGAGGATCGCGATTTGTACCCTGTTCGTCGGGTCACAAAGAGTTAAAAAAGTAGACGATATCTAAGCATGTAGTATTCTCGAGTGTAGTGCTGGCGGACGCGGGTTCGACTCCCGCCACCTCCACCAAAATTCAAATCCATATAGTCTCATATGGTCTTTAAAGGTATGAAAATTAATAACTTTCATGCCTTTTTTGTTTCTGAGTATTTCTTAAAGTCTCTTAAAGTCTCATGCATTGTGTTGGTATAAGTGTTGGTATAAAACTATTTCCAAGTTAATTTTTGGAATAGATAAAAGTGTTAAAAGCTCAACAAATTAAAGATGCCAAGCACTCTGGAGTCGGCAAAGCTCCACTCAAGTTGAGTGATGGAAATGGTCTTCAACTTCATGTTTTTGCCAATGGAAGAAAAACATGGATCTATTCTTATCGTTATAATGGAAAGCAAAAAAATATTACTTTGGGCAAGTACCCTCAAGTGACTGCAATTGTTGCTCGAAGCAACGCAGCTAATTTAAAAAAGCAATTAGAGGAGTATCCTGATCATGATCCTTCGATAGGCAGTACAAAGAATAAGAAAATAGAGTTAGATAATTCTAAATTATTCAGAAATGTTGCTGAAAAGTGGTTCTTGTTTAAAAAGGACTCTCATGCTTCTACGACATATAACAGAAACTTAGGCGCAATTAGAAAGCATATTTTTCCAATGCTAGGTGATAAATCAATTGATGATATTACTCAAGATGAAATTTTAGATATAGCGAGCAAAATGCAAACTAACGGTACTATCGAGATGGCTAAAAGAGTAGTTCGTTTGGTTGGTCAAATTTATAAATTTGCACGAAGAAAATTAAAGTTGACTAAAAATAATCCAACTGTTGGTTTGGTCGAAGATTTAGATGATCATAAGGTTAAACACATGCCTAGAATATCAATTATTGAATTACCTCAATTGATTAAAGATATACAGTGTTATCAAGGTGACTATACATCAGTTTCAGCTATAAAAATGATGATGTTATGCTTTGTTAGAACAGGTGAGCTTAGAGGAATGGAATGGCAAGAAATAGATTGGGAAAATAAATTATGGAGAATTCCAGCAGAGAGAATGAAGGGTAGAAAACCTCACTTAGTGCCTTTATCAGAGGAAGTGTTACAAATTTTAAATAACCTAAAACCAATTAATTCTCAAAGTAAGTTTGTCTTTTACAGTTCAAGAGCGAAAGATGGCATGATAAGCAGTCACACGATTTTGGGTGCAATAAAAAGAATGGGTTACTCAGGCAAGATGACTGGGCATGGCTTTAGAGGCTTAGCATCCACTTTTTTGCATGAGCAGGGGTATTTATCAGATGCTATTGAAAGACAACTTGCTCACGTGAAGAAAGATAGGGTCTCGTCAGCATATGATCACTCTGTTCATCTTGAGAAAAGAATAGAAATGATGAGATTTTGGAGCGATTATTTAGTTTCCAAAGGATTAATAGTATAAATAATAAAAAAATGGCTATATTTTTAGATATTTACTATAATTTATAGTTATTTAAATCAACAGTTTAATTTAGTGTTTTTGCGGATTTAGTTAGGGTGCAGAATGATAGAAGTTGATGAAACAATCTTAGATACAATCATAGAAGCAAAAAAAAATAATAAATTAGCTTTTTTTATTGGTGCAGGATTTTCAAAAAATTCTGAAACTGCATTCAAAAAAATCCCTCTTTGGGGTGATTTAATTAACGATTTGAAAAAGAGTTTAAATCTTGAACATGAGTCCGATTTTCTCAAAATTGCACAATTGTATTATTTAAAATATGGAGAATATCAATATTATAACAAACTAAAAAAATATTTTGAAATAAATTTAAAGCCTAGTGAGGTTCATAAAAGATTATTTAGTTTACTTCCCAACTTAATAGTAACAACAAACTGGGATTGTTTGTTAGAGCATACTGCAACGGAAGAGGGATTAACTTATGATGTTATTGTAAATGATGTTGATTTAGTTAAATCATCATATTTTCATAAAATTGTGAAAATGCATGGTGATTTTCAACATCATAATATTGTATTTAAAGAAGATGATTATTTAAAGTATGCTGAAGAATTTCCTCTAATTGAAAATTATATTAAAAGTATTTTATCTACACATGTTGTTGTTTTTATAGGGTATTCATATGGAGATGTTGATTTAAAGTTGATAACAAAATGGATTGAGACTAAATCAAAAGTAACACCGCCAAAATATTTATTCAGTTCTAGATATAATGAAGCCGAAGCTAGTTATTTGAAAAATCATGGGATTCAATTTCTGAATCCAAAGTCTGATGAGAAATCAAGTGTTAGTGATACTCTGATAGAGTTTTTTGATTTAATTAGTGAAAATAATGAACTGCTAAAATATAAAAAAATAATAAATAAGAATGGCTTGAATTTTTCTGAAAAATTATTCTTAATAAATATTTTATATCAAAAAATAAAAGTATTGGATGAACTTAATTCTATATTGCCTATGCAAATTAAGGAGCTTTTTAGTAATTCAACTATTGAATATCATATAGGTTGTTATGCATTTTATCTCATTACTGATGGTGTATTGACAACTGATTATGATGATCTGGTTAGACGATATTATAAGTTGATATATGAGATTATTGAAGAGAATAAAGATAGTGATAACGAAATCAAACTTATAGTCAGAAAAATTTTCAATATTTTTAAAAAAACAAATATTCTATTTGTTAAGTTTGATAGTTTGAAAGACGATAAATATCTAGATATATTGGATTATTTGGGGGATGGTGATGCTAATAATGATTCTTCATATTTAACCTTTTCTACTAAAGGGGAAGCTAATGATCTATTTTTTTCTGAAAAATATGAAAAACTTATAACAACATCAATAAATAAAATTTCATTGAATAAAAAAGAAGGGAATTTTATAGGATTAGCTATAAATTCATTTAACAGTGAAATAGCTCAAAGAGCTAAAAAATCAAACATAATTGGTGATAGAAAAGCAACAAATGAAAATAAGAATGGTAAAAGTGAAGTAAAAATTTTTAAAGATTATTTTGAGTTTTATAGCTTGATGGATAAGAAAGAATACAATTTTATTAATGCTTTTTTAAATTTTAATATCCTAGATAGGATTTATCTTTCTGTGAATGAAAGAATAAAAATAAATGAAGAGAGATTGGTTAGTATAAAAAATGGTGGATTATCTTTCGATTCAAGTGAGAACGAAGCTGTATTACTTGTAAAGTCCTACTTGGATTTTATCTACAAAAATAATATAGCTATGGAGAAATATAAAAATGTAAAAGCATTATTTAAAAACTATATAGACTATAAGTTAAATCTTATTGATATTGGTTTTAAAAAATATAAAGTTAACCCTTTATTTAATTTTAGTACAGTTAAACACGGTCCAAAAACTGAATTAGGTATTTTGGATTTATTTATAATTTTAAATTTTTCCGATAATAAAGGTGTTGTAAAAATACTAACGAAAATAGTAGATGTTTTAAAAAGAGATGATTCTTTTAAAATTGAGAATATTTTTGATAAAAATTTTGATTTAAAAGATTATTTTGTAAATTGTATGGATAATTTGCTTCTTAAGGAAAATTCAAATGATTTAGGCCGTGTTTTAAATAATTTAATTGTTTTATCTTCAGTATGTGATTGGGAATCTGGTGAGATTTTACTAGATAAATTTAAAGAAATATTTTTAAAATCTAATAATAGTGAAGTTATAGAATCTGTAAATAAATTTGTTGCATTTAACTCGCAGATTTTTGAAAATAAAAATATGGATTATAGTCCCTATATAGATTTTGTCATAAACTTAATTTTAGAAAATAAAATAAATTTATGGGGGTATAGATCCTTAGAGAGGGGTAATTTATCTAATGTTTTTAACTATATGTCTTGGAGAAAGGATTATAGTAACATTGATTTAGTTCAAGCTTTTATACATTACCTGAATTCACCTAGAGTAAGTATTAAAGATAGACATTTTTATTCTATAGTAATATTGCCATATCTGCTCTATATTTCAGACTCTAAAGTCAAAGAAATAATAAGATTATATATTGATCAATATATCGATGGTGACTCTAATGAAATGAAGTTTGAATTATTTTTGCTTTGTATGTTATATGATGATGAATTTTTAAAAACGATATCAGATGATGTAAGAAATAAATATTTTGTTGATTTTGAGAAATACTGTGAAGAGGAATTTAAATTTAAGGATTATTTGTTAAGCGGTATTGTGTTAGATTATGCAAAAGAGGATGGTATTCAGTATGATTTCTTTAGAGAGATCAAAAATAAATTTAACTTGTAACTTATTTAACTTGAATTCTAGATAAGGATTTTCCTTAAGCATGATTTGATTCGGATTAAGTACTATATGAAAAGGCTACATCCCAAATGGAATGTAGCCTTAAAAGGTTTTTGAGAACATTTCCTTGTTCATTTTTAACGCCTTTATTGGCTGCTCAATTTTTTCATGCCGACTTAAGCCATATTCCACTTCAAATTTCTAAATCTAGGATTTAGCTTTTTCTCGCCTAAGATGGAAGAGCGAGACACTTATATTTTTCATGTCCGTGTGAACATTAGCTAGATTAAAAAGCACCTAGCAACTCCGCATAAGCAGCATTTCTTCAGTGACCAAACTTCAGAATACTTATGCTTTATCAATCATGGTCTAGTTTGAGCGACCAAGCCCAAACATAGGAATACGACCAAGTACTCCCTTAACCTTCTTCTAACATATTGCCGAACATATTCTCATATGTGCCGACTCAAGCTTTCACAGTGAGCAATCTGATAACTCAGACTGTTTTAGGATTCGCTTTAAGCTAGCTATCTCACTTAGTACAAATCTTAGTATGAAGATCTGTACCACAATTTCCACAAGTAAAAACTTGCTTTATATGCGCTACTTGCCATCGCTCCCACACTGTATAAATTGACAGACCTTTAACCAATTTAAGTCCTTCATACAGTGCTTCCCAAGTTATTCCAAAGTGTCTTAATGTGCAGACCGTTTATCCTCTCGCTTGCATACATACTTCCTGTTTCCCCCAACCGTAGTTCCTTAGTCTTATCGGGATATGATGTATACATAACTTTGTAAAGGGTAAAACTCTTACACTCCAATCAGCATCTATCGATTAATGCCGTTACACGTTTAAGCTATCCAGCGACCCATTCAGCTTGCGCCAAATGGTGCCAACTTCTCCACCGTTAGGCTCGAAGTCCTAGTACCTCACGGTACTCTCAGCAGCCATCGTGATTGGAAATGAGCATACTTTTCCAAGTAAAAAACTTGTTCGATCAAGCATACACACTCAGCTATTAACGGAGACTATCGCACATCCTATGCTGCTCCTGACTGTATCACCTTGAACAGGGTATCAATTCAAAACCTAAGTTTTAAATCTAATCTGGCTATTCTTAACCAAATGACCATTTCGGAATAAATTCCTTATAGGCTCCCGTGTCCTTGTCGCCCAACAACTTTATATGCAATGCATATAGGAACTCTTAAATCCAAGTTGAATGAACGGATAGAAGAAGGGCATTGCAGCCCTCCAGCCCCCGTTGCAACGTACCGAGCGAGGTTTCCCCAGCAGTCCGCTACATCGGCAGTATAAGAATGGTTAGTTCATGTACTCACGGCAATATGTATCAAAGTTTTGAATGGTGGTCTTTAACCCATCCAAAACTTCAAAGAAGAAAATAAAGGATGGATGGTCAGTCCACTATTCGATTGATGACCTCATATTAGTGCATCTAATTTTAAATATCAATAATATTGATAATAAATTTAAAATAATATAAATTTAACTAATGAAGTTTGTGTCGTCATTAGGAACTACTTAATTGCCACCTTACAAAGTGAGGTGATCATTCATAAAGCTATGGCTTTGCCATAGCGGTTTTTGAGCAAAGCTCAAAAGTAAAAACACCTTAATTGAGATAATTTCTATTGTTGATTGACACAAATGCTTAGATGGGATTCCACAGGGAAAAAGTGGATTGTTGATTTACAGTTAAACTGTATTGTTGGATGACAAAAAATGATTGATTACAGCCCTCATACCAAATACACAGCACAAAAAATTCAGGATAAAGTGACTCGTGGAGCATACTTTTACTCATCATTTAGTATTGATAATGGTATTGGCTCAACAACGAACATTAAGAAACTCATCGAGAAACTAACGGACAGATATGACCTAAATTTAACGAGTCGGCAAAGGAATTATCGACTGAAAACAGGAAAGCCGATTGCAGATCTGATTGTTCAAGATGTGATTTATGAAAACAGATGGCAATTTATTCTATTGATTACCACGCCTAATAGTCATAGACATAGTAAACAGCCAATTCACGCTAATGAACAACAAGAGCAAATCGGCAAAGATAAAATCTTTGAAATTGAAGAGTTGGCTTTTTCTAAAGAGCATATTATCGCTGAAACTGATTTAATCCACAGGTACTTTAATGATGATGAAGTTTTGAAGTTCGTCATGTCTAAACCTTATCTAGAGTTGGATTTTGCTGGATGTTCAGCTGAACTTGTTCGAATGACCCACAAGAAGTACAAATCAAATTCAGATAAGTTTTACAGAACTCCAAGTAAGCCTTTTAGTTGGACATGGAGATGGAAGAAAGATGTCATAGCAAAAAAGAAGACTGATTTAGTTAATATTATTAATCGCTATGTTTCACAACCTAACAAGGCTAAACCAATTGAAGATCTTGTTAAATGGCAGTCCTATTTTCAAACCTATGCTGTTTTTAGAGGAATGCGACAACAGGTTGGACGACTATATACATTAGGGAAATTGTTTTTATATAGTCGTGGCAAACAAAGATGGGATGATTTAAATTTGCCTATTTTAAAATTATACTTTTTACCTAGATTGGAGCTGTATGCTGACAGTTATGAGGAGTATTGTTTGAGAAGAGAGATCTATATAAATTACGATATTGAACTGCCAAGAAGATTAGCTCAAAACTGTGATTGGAATAAAATTGATTCATTTCTCTCAAATATTAAGGATTCTTAAGAGTGAGTAATTTAAAAATTTATACTGAATTAAAATGTCGATACTTAATAAATTTTTTATTTATTAATACAAAAAATGAAGATGATTATTTGAAATATAATCAATATTATTTGGGTTTATTAAAAGGTGAAGATTATAATAATAATTACTCTGAACTTTTAAGTCTCATCAAGCCATATGGTTTTTCTTCTGAATCAGCTGACTATTTATTGGATAAAGAAAATTATAAAGATATATTTTTTGAATTTTTCAATATTAGGAAAATTGATATTAATTATTTTCACAATTTGAATAGCTTTATTAATCGAGTCTTTATTTCAATGAATTTAAAAGATATTAATCTATTATTGAGTGAAGCTGAAAGTTACTTAATGGTTTTTGATTCCAATATAATAAGTGAAACTAAAAAAATAAATCTTAATTTGAAGAAAATTAATTTATTAAACTTGCTGAATCTTGAGTTTAATTATCAGATCTCATACTTTTTATATTATAAAAAAGATTTAAGTGATTTTGATTATTCTTTCAATGAAATTAAGGAATGTTTAATAAATAATTGTTTTTTAATTCGTGAAATTATAAAAAATAATGAATTTTCAATATTTAATATTTCCCTTAACTCTGTAAGTCAGACTAAAAAAGCTACTTTTTCAAATGAAAATAAAGTAAGAGGGAGAGATGAAGTGATCAATTTTTTAAAAAAATATTTATTACAGAGAAATATTATTGATTCAAAAAATACATTAATAGATTTATCTAAGAAAGCTGTGAGTGAAACTATAAAACTTTATCAAGAGCAACATAGGATTGAGTTAGAGAGAAGAAATTTGAATAAGGTTCTTGAGAGGTGGCTAGCAAATAGTTTTCTTAATTTCAAAGAAGCTAAAGGAATAAAAGTTAACAATAAAGTTCTTCCTTATATTTATTTTTTAAAATCAATAATTTAAGCTGTTTAAAATGGTGCTGCGTTCGTAAGATCCTCGATAGGCTGGTATTCAGAGTTTAGATTCTCCATAAACCTTTAAGAGACACAAAGAGATTTATAGATATGGAAAATAAACATCTGCCGCCTTCTCTAATGAGAGGACCAAATATTTTTAATATTAGCCAAAAAGATGCCGTATGTTATGTAAATAAAAGAGGTGAACTTGTTAAGAGAGGAAAACAAGAAGCTAGACAAGGATATCTAAATATAAGTAGAGCTACTTTTTATCGATTAGTTAACTCTGGAAATTTTCCAAAGCCTATCAGTATAGGAACCAAAATAAAATTTTGGAGAAAAGAAGATATTGATGCTTGGGTTAATGAGCAAGCTAGTAAAAATTAATCAGCCCCTAGATCTGGCTCAAACTTATAATTTGGAAATAGATATATGAGTAATAATATTGAATCTACTACTAATATGCAGAGTAGTGATAATGTAATGAATAAAAAAGATATTGATAGTAATTGTTTTTTAATTGCTAAAGGTATTGGTGGGTTAGATGTTGTATGTAAAGATATTCAAGATTTTTCAACAACATATTTAACCAAAAAACACAATGAGCTTTTTTTTAAAATTAATAGTGATAGCTTTATAGATAGTAATAATCCAGATTATGATTATGAAGGGTGTTTAGTTCTAGAATTAGCTGATCACAATGATCTTAGAGTTACGACAGGTTATAAAATTTTGGGTATTGCTAAAAAATGGGATACTTCAAAAGAACCTCATAGTATTATCGACCAAATCAATGTTGATTTGATACTAGGTGAAGGAATTCCCGTTTTTAATAATAAGAAGAAAAATGTAAGCTGTATTGTGGCATGTGATGATTTTAAAATAGCAAATTCACTTGCTTCATTAGGATACTTTACTGTATTGGGGGATTCTTTAGATGAAGCATTTTTAATCATTAATTATGGACTACCTGAATCCTACTTTAGGGTTATGGTAGGTAATAAAACTCCTTACAACAAAGATTTTTATATAAATATCAATCATGATTTAGAAAAAGATAATTTAAAAAATTATGTCGAAAGTCAAATTAAATATTTAAAAGATAAAATTGAAAAAGATGCTATTCATCAAGATACCGCAAATATCAGTAAATCCACTCTTAATTTAGTAAGGATGAGTGATATAAATCCGCAACGAATTGTATGGCTTTGGAAAGGTTGGTTAGCATTAGGGAAATTCACGGTGTTAGCAGGTGCTGGAGGTTGTGGTAAAACAAATTTAGCAATCGCCTTAGCAGCAATAATTACAAGTGGAGGTGTTTTTCCTGACGGAACACATTCTGAAGAGAAAGGTGAGGTTATTATTTTGTCAATGGAAGATGATCCAGATGACACTATACAACCAAGGTTAATCGCGAATGGTGCTGATACTAGTAAAATTTTTATGATTGACGATATTACAAATGAGAAAGGTGAAAAAATAGCTTTTGATCCACTAAGAGACATGCGACTCATTGAGGATATATTAAAGGTTAATTCGAATATTAAATTGCTAATCGTAGATCCTATAGTCTCGTTAGTAAGTGGTGATATGAATAAGGCAAATGATGTAAGGCGATCTTTACAGCCATTAGTAGAACTAGCTAATAAATATAAATTTTCAATATTAGGCATCACTCACTTTTCAAAAGGCTCAGCTAATAGTAGTCCAGCTGATCGAGTTATAGGATCCCAAGCATTTACTGCCCTAGCTAGAATGGTTTGGAGCGCTGCAAAGAGTGATGATGAATCCTCATGTATTTTAGTAAGGTCTAAAAGTAACATCTCAAAACTTGATGGGGGTATAGAATATACATTAAAAGAAGTATCTGTTCCTGATCCTAAAAATGACGAAGAAATCCCAGCAACTAGAGTTGATTGGTTAGGTATAATTGACGGTTATGCGAAAGAATTACTTGAGGAGACAGAAACAAAAAATGTTCAAGTTTCTGCCGTTGACAAAGCAAAAGATTTTTTAATAGATCTACTATCGGAAAATGGCAAAATGCCTAGTAATGAAATAAATCAAAAAGCAGAAATAAAGAATATAAGTTGGGCATCAGTAAGGAGAGCAAAACTAATTCTTAAAATAGTCTGTTATAGGGAAAATAACAAATTGTATTGGGCGTTACCAGATAGCTTCAATGATGTTCCACAATTACTCTAAACGATTTGATTATTGCTATTTGGATGAGAAGATTTGAGCAAGTTGAACAAGTTGCATTAATGTATTGTTTTTTAAATACAATATAGTTGCTCAAGTTGCTCCTTTAGTTATGAATAATTAGAGGCTTTTAGAATTTTAAATTCTCGTTTGGTTGAAAAATAACCACTTGAAAATGTTGGTATAACTTGCTGGTATCAACCCATTAAATTATATATAAGTATATGTTTAATTTATTATTTTGTACGCCAGTTCAAATCCCGCCACCTCCACCAAAATTCTTTCCGAAGTAATCCATCGGAATCTAAAAAAGCCTTTAAAATCAATGTTTAGAGGCTTTTTTATTGGCTGTGTTGTCCGATGCTGTCCTAAGCGATTTGACCCTATTTTTGCTTTGTGTGGGTAAAAATTGGCAAAATTTACCCAGAAATTAACACAACAAATTCTGGTTAAAGATATGTCACTCACAGATGCAGAATGTAGAAAAGCTCAACCGAAAGATAAGCAATATCGTCTATCAGATTCACATGGTTTATCGCTGATTATTACGACTAAGGGTCAGAAGTATTGGAATGTCCGCTATACCGTTCATGGGCAGCGTCAATCTGAGTCACTAGGACCATACCCAGAACTTAGTTTGAAAAAAGCTAGAGAAATGGCTTATGAACTTAAGTATAAACATTCAAAATCAGTACTTCATGAGGACATAAAGCCTTTCTTTAAAGAAGTAGCTGAAGATTGGTTTGAGAATCAGAAAGAAGCGTGGTCCCCGAAGCATATTAGCAATGTCAGAGTATCTCTAGATGAATTGTATCTTTCATTAGAAAATCAGCGTATTAATCAGATTTAAGCACCTGAAATTTTACAGGTCATTAAAAAAATTGAGGCAAGAGGTTCGCTTGAAATTGCAAAACGTATCTAATTTAATGGATGTACGAAAAAATCTCTATAAACTCGAACCAGGATATGAAGCAAGAGCTAGAAGAATAGCATCGGTCTATGCCAAAATTTACCTTGAACAGGAAAATCATGGAGATAAACAACTTATAGGTCGTTATTATTGGATGGGTCTAGGCGCATTTGCCTCAAAAACAGTTGCAGCAGTGTTCAAACATGGACTCACCGCATGGGGATATAAGTGGATGCCACTCAGTGTGATTCGAGACCCTGTACATTCTTTTGCAAAAGGAAATTTATAGTTATTCATGGATATTGCTCCATGGCACTACGCTTGGAGTATGTCATCTGCATCTTTTAACCAGTGTAGAACTCAACGTGATGTCTCAAAATTCACCCATATAAAAGAAGAAGTAAGAAATATTCCTTGGTCAAGTTGCTTACCGATAATTAAGCACTTACAAAGTACCCCTGAAATTACACAGGCTTTTGAGTATCTTCCAAAAATTGAAAATGTATTTAAAAGAAAGAATGAATCAAGACAAGATAGGTTTAAGTTGTCTAGTAAAAATCTTTTAAAACATTTGATGTCGATTGCAGTACAAGAGCAAAGAAATATTTTACAGGAATTGGTATGGAAAGATTGGAAGGTACAAGCACAGGCAACGTTACAAAGCTATACCAAGCTCCCTGATAGTACCTTAGTCTTATCTAGTGATTATGGTGTTGATGCAGTCAAACCTGATAAAAATGGAAACTATAAAGGTCGTCATGCAGGAGTTATTAATCAACTCCCTGAATCTGTCTATAGTGAGCCTTTGCCACATACTAGAGTTCAAAACTATGATAGCCGTATGGAATGGATTCAAAAAGCAGCAGAAAAATATCATCTTTTAATGTTGAGTAACAAAGGACGTCCATTTTTAGAAAAGGAACTCGCAATTATTGCAGGATGGGGTAACAGTAAAGCTGATTTTAATGTTGGTAAGGACAGTAATGATGGAAAAATTTAAGATCTATTTTAACTTGATCTTTGTCTTCATATTCGGACTCCTCCTTTTAAGCTGTCAACCTCATCCAAAAAATACAGAGAACAATACAATGAATCAGCAACCTTATTCACTACATTTTGGTCCACAAGGTTTTAAAGATTTTGCTCACTACAATCAAGGGAAGGTAGATAATCACTCAGTAGCGAGTTTTCGAGAATTAGATTTTTCACTACCGAACTTAGGCCAAATTAAAATCGAGAATAGTACAAGTAGCTTGACCATTAATCATGTTTTTTCAGTACTCAGAGCATCTTTTCATGGGGAAGAAGGTATTGAGGTGATGACTATCAATGCAGGCTTAAACAAAGAAGAGTTTGTACATCCTGAACAAGCCTATCAAGCTTATGTTGATTTAATGAAAAAAATTAATCAGGCCGAGTGGAAAAATTATTTCTATCGTTTTTCTGCACGAATAGCAAAAGAAGATAATATTCGATATCTAATGGAATCAGGTGATGTCATTGATCCGACTTATATCTTTAATTATGAAGAATGGAAAAAAATAATAAATACAGTTGGAGGAAACTCGATCGGCTACCGCTTATATGGCAATGGTATCCTTTTGGATCTGAGTATAAAACAAACTAAAAAAACTGAAGATGGTAAAGAACAATATATGGTTCATTATACTTTCAATACAATTCGCTATGATGAAAGAAATTCAATGGATGATTCAGAGAATAATATTGATACTTATAAAATGACATCAAAAGAGTTAGAACAAGTATTTACAAATGAGTTGAGAAGAAATAAAAAATCAAGGGAAATTGATGAAAAAGAAGTTATGGCACAGGGCTACCATATTGATGAAGATTATGTTGATCCTGTCGTTTGGCCGTATGTTAAATAGATCAGTTATGGTTATTTGATTTTAAGAAATTCTAAAATTAACATGATGGGTGTTATACGAAGTTGACAATGGGAGCCTAAAGCTCCCATTTGTATTGTTAAACATTGAATTTTATATATTTTCCTATTAGAAGTTCTACATCAATATGTAGCTTTCCTCCCATTGCTTCAATATAGTTTTTCTTGGTCGAAATTTTCAAATCATTCCCACGATTTTTAATTCCTAAAAGCGATGGCTGTTTTATTCCTAGGGTTTCAGCAAACTCTTTTTGTTAGATTTTAAGTTCTTCAAGAATAAGGTAAAGCAGATTTTCTGGTAGCAATTCACCAGCTTCTTTAATAAAAGCAAACAGATCATCAAATAAGTTGTTTTTATGAAATTACCCCTTAAGTAATTGACACAGGATCATGATGTTTTATCTAAGACCTTATCTTTCAAAAAAATGGAAAATCGGTTATTAATATGGGTAACTTTTTATAAATTCTGAACTTGAACAGATTTTAAATAATCAAATTGTTATTCTCTAATACATTATTAATTTTTTAATTTAATAACAGAGATATTATAAGTACAAATGCAAAATTTTTTTATTATTATATAAAGTATATAGAATAGAGCTATAATAATTAATTTCGAGTCTTAAAATTATATTAGGTATTTTACGCAACTTTTTCTTAAATTAAACTATCATCTCATAATTTTATATAAACTTTTTTAATTATATATAAAATATAGGCAATGAAAAAATTATTGATCCAAATTAGATTTAGTATTTTGGGTCACTTTAAAACCTTGTCCTAATACAAGATTATAAAATTGAATTTCTATTTTCGTAATAATAAAATTATTTCTTCTATTTTATTATGATGTACTCTTCAACCCCATACTAAGCTGTGCAATCCAACTTTTACCCTTTGTGCTTTATAATTAAAATTATATCATCTGTTATCGATTTATAATCCAAGCAGAGAGCAGGGAAATGGGTATTCCTCTGATCAGTTCTGGAGCTTATTACAAAGTATTAAGAATAATAGGGGTACTACTATAATCTAATATACTTGAATATGAGCAATTTTAAAGATAATTAAAGATATTATTTGCTATTTTTCTATATTTATATAAAAACTATTACGATTAAAATATTATCTGAGCATGCGTAACATATTACTAACGAATGTGCAAAAACAATTAATAGCTCTAGCAGAGCTTATATTAATATAGTGGTCTTAGGCATCTGACATGTCTATGAGAATAAGAAATAGCTGTATGATGTACTATGAAATTTTAAAAACTTCCTCGAAAGGAAGCATTTAATACTTTTATTTAAAAGTAATGCAGCATGATCTTAAAAAGACTATTGAATGCAAAAATATTGTTATAGAAATACTTTAAATAAATAGACTAATACCCAACTGAAAACTTGAAAGATTTGGTTCCAATTGGGCATTGCTATTTAAGCTTGGTATTTTATCGTTGCTTTAGGGAAATTGCATATTGATTCCTTTGCGCATAAAACCAGCACGTTTATAAGCGTTGGTAATCATATTCGTATTACAAGACTGAATTCCTTCTAACTGGCCTAATTTTTCGGTAGTCAAATACCATAAATCTGCTAGATCATTACACAATACATGCCAGAAAAATTGTGATTCGCCACTAATCCCAAATAAACAACGGGTATTTTTAAGTTCGCAGAGTGCTTTTACAATTTCATTAACAGAATCAGGACGAGCTTTAATTAGCACAATTGCCTCAGTATCATAGCCCAGTAGTTTTGGTTCAAAGTCTAACCGCAATGAAAACACTTCTTCTGCTAGCAGATCATTCATCATTTTCTGGGTTTTATGTTCACTCATCTGAATAGCTTCCGAAAGGCTTTTCATTGAAATTCGGCCATCTTTTGCTAATACCTGGATCAGTTTTAATTCATCTGAAGATAATAAGTGTTGAAGAGGCATAGATGAAGCTACAGGATTATTCTTTAGCTTGCTGGCCCAAGTAAATGGTTTTAAAACCACTTGTGTTTCCACTGTTTTAATATCTGGAAGCTGAGTAACGAAATCATGCATCCAGGGATATAAATCGGTAGCTTTTTCCAAGCCAATTTCTAAAAAAATATCAGCTAATCCTGTAGTTAAAAAAACAATTCGCACTTCAGGCCTTTCAGAGAAAAAATGTGCAATCTCTTTTACCTTTCCCGGTTTAACGCTTAGCCAGACATGTACAGTAAATCCTTTATTAACCACTAAAGGATTCAGTTCAACTACGGTACGAATGATTTGCTCATCAAAAAGCTTGCTAATGCGCCTGGATAATTTTTTTTCAGGAATTTCACTCGCCAAGCTTAGTTCCCGCCATGAACCTCTTGGGTTCTCTAACAAAGCATTAATACACGCTTTATCAATATCGTCCATTTTAAAAGATTCATTCATAATAATTGACTTGTCTAAAAATTAAATATAATCTAAATTTGAGTCTGAAAAATAAAATTAAATGGAATTATTTGTCTAAAATCAAATTTAAAGAAATCATGGATGAACCAAATATGAAAAATTCAACCTCCAAGCTTGAAAATGTATCACAAAAGAAAGTCATTCTTGCAGGAACAGTTGGAAATGCTGTTGAATGGTTTGACTGGACTATCTATGCAACATTTGCGGTTTTTTTTGCCAAACAGTTTTTTCCCTCTACAGATCCAACAGCATCTTTATTAGCGACTTTCGCTATCTTTGCAGTAGGCTTTTTTATGCGTCCGTTGGGCGGAATTGTATTGGGAATCTTTTCAGATCGATATGGCAGAAAAGCAGCACTTGCAGCCACCATTATGATGATGGCGGGTGGTTCGTTAATGATTGGTCTATCTCCCACTTATGAAGTAATTGGTATTTTTGCCCCTATTATTTTAGTTTTGGCCCGGTTATTACAAGGCTTATCTTTAGGCGGAGAGTTTGCTTCAGCAGCTACGTATCTATCAGAAATGGCACCAAAAGAAAAAAGAGGCTTTTATTCAAGTTTTATGTTCTTTAGTGCAGCCATTGGTATATTAATGGCATCAAGTTTGGCATGGTTATTAACCACCATTTTAACCGAACAGCAGATGAGCGATTACGGGTGGCGTATTCCTTTTCTCTTGGGTGCTTTAGGTGGGCTTGTCGGAATGTGGATACGCCGCTCTGTACCTGATAGTGAAATGACTCATGCCAAGGAAAAAGTTAAAAATCCATTAATTTTCTTAATTAAAAATCATCCTAAAGAAACCTTGCGAATAGTTGGTATTTCAATCTTAACTACTTTTGCATTCTATATATTTATTGTGTATGTCCCAAGCTACGCAATTAAGGCTTTGGGTGCGGAACCGAAAGTTGCCTTTGCTGCCAATACTATTGCTTTGGTGGTATTTATGCTATGCCAGCCTGTATTTGGATGGTTATCCGATAAAATTGGACGTAAGCCGCAGTTAATTGTTTTCGCTGTAGGGTACTTACTGTTTTTCTATCCCATAATTAAGTGGATGGATAGCTCATTTAGCTCAATTTTATTGGTCGAAATATTTGGTCTATTGCTTTACGCATTATATACATCTATAGGTCCTACGCTTATGTCTGAACAATTTCCGACAGAAGTTCGAGCTGTGGGAATTGGTGCACCTTATAACTTAATGGTCGCATTGTTGGGTGGCACAACACCTTATATTCTTACTTGGTTGCAAAGCATTGGAAAACAGGACTATTTTTATTTTCTGGTGATTATTGGGGCCGCTTTAACACTGCTTACTTTTATTAAAATACCTGAAACTGTGGGTAAAAAACTGGAAGATATTTAATGAACTTACTTAATATTTCAGCACTTGAGATTGCAAGAAAAATTTCAAGTAAAGAAGTGACAGTAGTTGATGTGGTTGAGTTTTATATTCATCGTATTAAAACGTATAAGGACTTAAATTGTATTTCAGTGCTATTTGAAACTGAGGCACTTGAGCGCGCCAGACAACTGGACACATTAAATATAACATCTAAGCGTTTAAGTCAGTTTCATGGTATACCCATTCTTTTAAAAGATAATTTAGATGTAAAAGGCTATGTAACCAAAGCAGGTACTGTTTATTTAGACCAAATTGCACAAGAAAGCTGCGCCTTGGTACGACAACTTGAAATTTTAGGCTTTGTGATTCTTGGTAAAGTAAAAATGACAGAGTTAGCCTTTGGACTTTCAGGACAAAATCCACTGCAAGGCACACCTCATAATCCCTGGTCTAAAAAACAGTTAGCACCTGGCGGCTCTTCTTCTGGGTCGAGTGTTGCTGTTGCTGCTGGTTTGTGTCCTCTGTCTATTGGTGGTGATACGGGCGGGTCTATTCGTACACCTGCTGCATTAAACGGTATTTTTGGATTCAAGCCCTCAAGTGATCAGATTGATGCTTCAGGGGGAGTTCCTCTGTCAAAGACCTTAGATACATTGGGTCCAATTGCCTTAAGAAGTGAAGATATTCTTGAGCTTTATGCATTACTTGCTAAGACACATGTTCCCCACCTGCGATCCGATCTTAATCAACTATACTATCTAGCCGAAGAAGATTTTCCATATCCATTAAATGATGAAGTTTTAAGTTTATGGAATAAGTTATTAGCGCAATTAAAAGAGCAGGGCTTTACACTTAAAAAATGGCAGCCTCCTGCAGGTTTTAACTTTGAAGAATTATCTACCAGAACATCAAAAATTATTGCTTATGAAAGTTATTTATATCATGGCAAAGATGCTGAAAATGAACAGACTAAAATGTGGCAGGTGATACGAGACCGCGTATTGCATGGTAAAACAATTACAGCAGATGACTACCAGCAAACCATCAGAGAGCGCAGTATATTTCAAGATATATTTAAAAAATCTTTAGTTGAAAACCCATATTTATTGCTCCCTGTTAGTCCAATCTTTGCTGTTGAACTGGACGTACAGGATACTCAGTTTATTCATGTAGGTGATTATACGAGACCTTTTAATTATCTCGACGCACCATCTTTTACCTTCCCGATCGGTACTAGTTCCACTCATATGCCTATGGGTGTGCAGTTAGTTTCTCATCAAGCTAATGATCATCTCGTGTTAGAACAAGCTCAGGCAATTATTTCTAAGCTTAATATTCAACCTAAAGTTGCTAATATTTAATCCAATAATATAAGATTGAAATAAAGAACTACTATTTTAATAGTAGTTGTTTGCGTGATAATTTAAATATCATTCATTAATATTTAAGTTATCATAATTGAAATTTTTATATTGTAGGCAGTTTTTAATTGGCTCAAGATCTTAAAAAAATTATTACTTAAGGAATTAAAATTAGAGGTATAAGTTAAGCTACTATTTATGTAATTATAATTTTATAGGAATACCTAATAGCATATTTAAATTAAATTTTTATAACAGATTTATAATATATATTTTTATAATTATTAAAAAATTAGTACTATAATTAACTAAAGCCTCTATCTAATTATTAAGCTGTTAATTTAATTAGATATTATTTTAGCTCATTGATATAATAGATAAAAAAGATGAATCCTGATAATAGATATCACTCCCAAAGTCACTTTATACTATCTTCTATACAGCTTAAATATTAAGACATGAAAATTGTAATCTACTATCTTGGTTCTTGAATCATTATATTGATTTTATATTTTTATGATGGCCAATTAATTAATTTTAGACTATAATTTTAATTTCAATACCTATCATATTAACCTTAATTTAATCAAATAAATTGAGGTCGAGAATTTAAAAAATATCTTATAAATTAAAAGATTTAATGACTTAAAATAATTAGCCAAGTACTAAGAATAATAAAGATAGCAATTAGCTGAGCTGCACTTCCCATATCCTTCGCATTTTTAGAAAGAATATGTCTTTCAAGAGAGATCCTGTCAACTACAGCTTCAAGCGCCGAGTTAAATAGCTCAATCACAATTGCTAATAAACATACAGCAATCATGAGTGCACGTTCTATACTGGTAACATTGATAAAGAAACTTAAAGGAACCAGTATCAGGTTCATCAGTATAATCTGACGAAAAGCAGCTTCATGCTGATAAGCTGTGACGAGGCCTGTTATCGAATAATAAAAAGCATTTATAATACGTTTGACACCTTTCTTACCCTTATATGGGGAATATAAGCTCATAATCTGATCACATAAATATACTATCTGAATTATGGTTTTTCTTGCTTAAAATAAAATTAAAAGAGTTATAAGGGTACAATATGTTTATATGATTTATTGCCTAAACAGCTGTGACATTAAATAGTGAACCCACCCATGCACTAAACAGCATCGCAATAATTCCCCATATCATAATACGTATGGCACCTTTCCAGATAGAATTGCCACCGGCATAGCTTGCCAGCGCACCCAGAACTCCCAGACTTAATATACCAATTATAATAATGCCTGATTGGAGTATAGATTCAGGAAGAAAAATAATTGCAGCAACAGGAAACAAAGACCCCACTGAAAAAGCCAGAGCTGATGCGACTGCTGCAAGAACAGGATTTGCTGAAGTCTGTTCTGAAATACCAATTTCATCTCTTGCATGGGCGTCCAGAGCATTATGTGCAGTCAGCTGTTGAGCAACCTGACGGGCAAGGTCAGAGTCTAAACCGCGACGTATATAGATATCTTGGAGCTCCTTTAATTCATGGGCCGGATGAAGATCTAATTCTCGTGCTTCCATATTCAAATCACTCTGCTCGATATCCTGCTGGGACTTAACTGATATATATTCGCCGGCTGCCATTGAGGCAGCGCCAGAAATCAGGCCGGCTATACAGGTAATTAACAGGGTATGAGTGGAGGCCCCACTTGCCGCTACGCCAATGACAAGGCTGGTAACAGAGATAATCCCGTCGTTTGCACCCAGTACAGCAGCACGTAACCATCCCGCACGCTCCATATAGTGCTGTTCAGCATGATAAGAATGACGCATAGAACACTCTTTTATTGTTAAGGTTGTTAAAATAGAGGAAATTTATTTTAGCTATATATTAAGGCTTATAACTTCTGAATTGAATATATTTTTAACTTATTGATTTTAATGAAAACTAAAATAACAAGACAATTTCTATTATAGTCAGCCTTAAAAATCTTATTTTATAGAAATATTTTTTAAATATTGAGAATTTTAACATCTAAATAATATGGTATCAGAGAAGGTTAAATATTAAAAAATAGAAGATCGATACTTAAGATGCTATCTATTCTCATGATCAGGCTAGAGCAGGTTTTTTAGTGACCAATTTAAGGGAGTTATCCCTGAAGAAATAGTGCTAAATTATAAATCAAGTGATAAATGAAGTAATAAGCACAGCCGTCTTATAAGGAAAAACCGTGTTGATGCCGATCTGTAGAGATCTGAACAGGCAGTTGCTGTAGGTTATCAGCGGATTGTTGATAACAATACTAGCCTGAGCATAAGTGGGGCATTTACTCAAAAAGAAAGTTCTGCTGGTATAGGGGGGGGAGATTTTAGCTGGTAAATTTATATAAAGTGTTTAGTTTTGATATATTATTTAAGTGAATAAAATAATAAGTAAAAAAGTACCTATATAATAAATATATTCATTAAAAATAACTGGTTAATTAAAATTAATATTTGGGGTAGGTGTGATCTGCTATAGATTTGAGGTTTCTATTTTAAAAAAATGCTGCTTGAGATAGCCATTTCACTTTAAGGTGATAAAGAAATTCAGTTAAGCAAACAAAATAATCATAAAGTTGCATTTCTCATAAAGGACATCAACATTGGTATAAGCTAGAAGTATTAAGCTAATTCCTGAAATGAGATTTTCGGAGTTATCAAAATGATTTATGACGTTGCAATTATTGGCGGAAGTTATGCCGGCTTATCTGCGGCAGTACCTTTGGCAAGAGCACGTCGAAATATTATAGTAATTGATGCAGGGCAGAGACGAAATCGATTCGCCGAAAATTCTCATGGTTTTCTTGCACAAGATGGAATTCAGGCGCTGGAAATTATAAAAAAGGCACGGGAACAATTACAGCGCTATAAGACAGTCAACTGGCAACAGGGCACGGTCCAGCGGGTAGAAAAAAATAATCAGGATTTTTATTTGTATTTGGATACTCAACAGCCAATTTATGCCAAAAAAATAATCATAGCCTCGGGGGTCACTGACCGCTTACCGGATATTTCAGGTCTAAACGAACGCTGGGGGAAATCTGTATTTCATTGCCCGTATTGCCATGGCTATGAACTCAATCAGGGAAATATTGCACTTTTAGCCAGTTCTGCCCATGTTACCCATCTGGCCATGATGCTTCCAGACTGGGGTAAGACTACACTCTTATTAAATGGTCAGCCAGACCTGTTGAATCTGAAAGCCAAACAGCAATTACAAGAAAGAGGCGTGACTATAGATGACCGTTCAATTAAGCAGATGGATTCTCATGCTGATGTGATATTTACAGATCAGAGCATCACACACTTTGATGGATTGTTTATACAAACTAAAACCTTTTTAGAGCAAGGTTGGATCAAGGATTTGGGTTGTAAAATTGAAGAAGATGAAACAGGGGAATTCATTTATACAAATGACCTAAAAGCAACTTCAGTTGATGGGGTATTTGCCTGTGGAGACGCAGCTCGGCCCGGCGGTTCAGTGTCTTTAGCCGTAGGTGATGGGGCACTGGCAGGAGTAAGTGCACATAATGCTTTAATTTTTGATTAAATTAAAAATATAAAATAGAGAAAGTTATCATTCAAAACCTAATCTGCTACGACTATAGTCAAAAACGAAAGAAAGGGAAAATAATAAATGCCTGAAAATACTATAATTCCAATTCTTTATTTAATGTGTGGATTACCAGGTTCAGGAAAGACTACATTGGCTAGAATTCTAGAAAAAGAATATGGGGCTATTCGCTTTTCACCAGATGAGTGGTTGTATGATCTCGGTTTAAGTTTTTACGATGATCAGGCAAGAATTAAGGTAGAGCAGCTCCAGTGGCAGTTTGCCCTGCAATTACTTAAACAGGGCCACAGTGTCATTCTTGAATATGGCTTCTGGTTAAGGACGGAGCGTGATCATTATCGCGCTGTAGCCAAGGAGCTCGGTGTTATAGCCAAAGTGTGCTATTTGAAGGCATCTATAGATGAGCTGAAGTCACGACTGAAAAAACGTAACCAGCTGGGCATCGACAGTATACCTGTGGTTGACTTGGCAAACCTGGATCAATGGATAACTCGCTTTGAGGAGCCTGCTCAAGAAGAGCTGAATTGATTCTGGTTGGATCATTTATTTTTTGTAAGAATATAAAAGATGGCTAGTGAGCAGTTCTCTCTATGCTTTAAAAAGATCTTAAATATTTAGACTGCTGAATATTATTGCTTGGGTATTGGGTCAGCAGTTTCTAGTTAAGTAAAAAATCAGCTTTACTCAGGATTTTTATCTCAGGCATTGTTTTTCTGACTATATAAATAGCCTCTAAAAATGAAATATAGAAAGCTAAATGAATAATAATTATTTATATGTACAAGGCCGTACTCATGCTATTTAAATCGCTCCTTATTCGTATAACCTGTTGAGTGATGATCCTGAATTATTTTAGATAAAATAACAGCAGAAGGTTTGATTTGAGCTACAGCTTTTTCTGAATCATGAAGAAGGTGAGCAAAGTCATATTGAACAATCAGTATGCCGGGACTCGGCAGTTTTTACCTAAAGAGAAAGGAAGAAATGTTATCTAAGTGACCTACAGCAATAGTTGGGAGTAGTGCAATCGATTGAAGATAGAATCGAGATTTAAGGTACTCATCAGAATCGATATCTTAGAAAGTCATGTGAGGAAAATGAGCTGAATAGTCTTTAAAACTGTCTAGGCTTATTTTCCTCTCCTGACCTGAGATTCAAATGCAATTAACAGGTCAAATAATTATTGTTTGATGATCATGACTGGTAAATGTGTTGCTGCCAATACACTCTGGGCTACACTTCCGAGAAAGATTTTCTTGATGCCTTTACGGCCATGTGAACCCATAATAATCAGGTCAGCATTTATCTCTTCTGCGGTATTGATAATTTCTTTATAAATTTCCTGTCCTTCAGTCAGACGGGTTTCTACTTCTACTCCTTCTGCGGCAAAAAGGGCTTTGGCCTGATCCAGAGTTTTCTGTATTTCCTGTTTAGCTTTGTTACGATAGTCTTCTACCAGCGTCTGGGTATCGACAAATTCAACAGCAATAAAAGGTTCAACTGAAAGTACACAAACTGCTGTAACCTTACTGCCAAAAGCCTTGGCAATGTCAGCTGCCTGTTTGACTGCAGCGAGAGAAGTTGGTGAACCATCTACGGGAACTAAAATATGTTGATAAGTCATGGTACTGACTCCTTGGGCAATAGTTCTTAAAAGGATACTTATTATTAGATGTCTTAATATTATACGCTGTCCATCAGTTAAATATATGAGGAAAACTTAATTTATATAACTGATGCCCATTAATTTCAAAGCTAAGCCATCAACTTAAGGCTAACACACTTCCAGCAAACAAAATGCTTTTCTAGCACTAAAGTTTAAATAATAACCATAAAATATTTATATTAATAAAAATAAAAAATGCAGGTTAAGGGCCTGCACTCTATACAGTTTTACGAATTATGGTAGTCATTAATCACTTCAAGCGCAGCCCGAAAAGCTTCTTGGGCTGCTGGTGCTCCACAATAAGGTAGGCTGTGCAATAAAACTTCCTGAATCTCTTCAACTGTGGCACCGTTATTGAGTGCACCACGAACATGTCCCTTTAGTTCGGTAGGGCTCTTCTGGGCAACCAGAAATGCAAGCGTAATCAGAGAACGGTATTTGCGTGGTAGTATATCTTCACGTTGCCAGGTCGACCCCCATGCATGTTCATTAATCCAATCTTGCAGCGGCTGGGTAAATGGAACGGTGTTGTTTTGGGCACGCTGTACAAATGCCTCACCCATAACTTCAGTGCGGACTTTCAGGCCATTTTCGTAATCTTGCTGAGACATGATTGTTTCCAGAGTCAGAATATGAAAAAGGATATACCACACTCGATGGTATATCCTGCAGAAAATTGACAATACTCAGATTAGGCCATGATTTCAATCGCTATTGCAGTGGCTTCTCCACCACCGATACAAAGTGCTGCAATACCTTTACGCTTGCCAGTGCGTTTAAGTGCATAGATCAGTGACAAAATAATACGTGAACCTGATGAACCCAATGGATGACCTAGGGCGCAGGCACCTCCATGTAGATTAACTTTTTCAACATCCAGCTCAAAGGCATCAATCGCGGCCATCGTTACCATGGCAAAGGCTTCGTTAATTTCCCATAAATCAACTTCTGCTGCATTCCAGCCGGCTTTCTTCAGAACTTTTTCAATTGCACCCACTGGAGCAATTGTGAATTCAGAGGGATGTTGTGAATGTGAAGCATACGCTACAATTTTTGCTAGTGGTGTCAGACCACGCTGCTGTGCATTTTCTTCAGTCATGACCAGCATGGCTGAAGCGCCGTCACTAATTGAGCTAGCATTAGCTGCCGTAATTGTTCCATCCTTGGCAAAAGCCGGACGCAAGGTGGCGATCTTATCAATTTTGGCATTAAACGGATTCTCATCCTGAGCCACAATGACCTCACCTTTACGACTGCTGACAGTTACTGGCACAATTTCATCTTTTAAATAACCTTCGCTAATAGCCTTTTGCGCGCGGGTTAAAGAACGGATCGCAAACTCATCCATCTGTTCACGGGTATAACCTTTCTGGTTAGCCATATCCTGTGCCAGTGAACCCATCGAACGGCCGGTTTCTGCGTCTTCAAGACCTTCTAAAAACATGTGGTCCTTGACCTCACCATGACCCATGCGAAATCCTGCACGTGCTTTGGGCATCAGATATGGAGCATTACTCATTGATTCCATCCCGCCTGCCACTACAATATCAGCACTACCTGCCTTAATTGCATCTGCTGCCTGCATGACAGCTTTCATGCCTGAACCACAGATTTTATTGATAGTGGTGGCGCCAACATGGTCAGGCAAGTCCGCCAAACGCATTGCCTGACGGGCCGGACCCTGTTTTAACCCGGCAGGGAGTACACAGCCCATAATCACTTCATCAACCTGATCGGCTTGAACACCAGCGCGTTGTAGAGATTCCCGGATGACGGTTGCTCCCAGCTCAGGTGCAGTTAAACTGGATAAACCACCCTGAAAACTTCCCATAGCAGTACGGCTACCAGAAACAATAACAATCGGTTGCATATTTGAATTCCTATTCAGACCATAACGAAAAAACGCAGTACAGTGTTGGTAAAAATGAAAGGCTCTTTTGTTCTTGAAAAAGCCAGTACTATTAAAATACAGGTGGGGTATAAGCCAGAGTACGTCCCAGTATCCACAATAAAAAAAGAACCAGCGGAAAATGCACGATCAGCTGGGTTACGGTAAAACCAATCACATCTTTAGGTTTAAGTTTCAAAATACCCAGCATCGGCAACATAAAAAATGGATTGATCAGGTTCGGTAAAGCCTCAGCAGCATTATAAATCTGCACTGACCAGCCCAAATGTACTTTCAGGTCATTGGCAGCTTGCATAACATATGGGGCCTCTATGATCCATTTTCCACCACCTGAGGGTACAAAAAAGCCAAGAATAGCTGAATAAATTCCCATCACTACAGCAAAACTTTCCTTGGAAGCAATAGAAACAAAAAACTCGGCAATATAGTGAGATAAAGAAAGATCATTGCTGTTCATGGCATGAGTCATGATAAAAGCAATACTGCCGTATAAAGGAAACTGGATTAATACGCCAGAGACCGCAGGTACTGCCTTGGACACGGCATTAAGAAAATTACGTGGTGTCCCATGCAGAGCCAGACCCAGCATCAGAAAGACAAAGTTATAGGTATTTAAACTGGAAATAGCCAGAATTGGATTCTGCTGGGTAAATTCGAGAATCATCCAGCCTATACCAATCGCCACCACTAGTATGGTTAAGATTGGTGAATTTTCTAGCCAGTCTCCCGGGCGGCTAGACTTTGATTCCGGCTTTTTCTCAGTTTCAAAGTCCAGTTTAAAATCCTGCATGGTCTTGACGTTTTCACCTTTAGGGGCAGACCAGTAGGCAATTGCAATTGAGACAATGATCAGTACCAAAGTCATAACGATGGATTGCCACAGAAAAATTGTTTCAGTGAAGGGAATAACCCCGGTAAGCTGATAAATAGATTCAGGTAAACTGTCTTTATTGGCTTGTAGCTGGGCAGCAGATGAACTGATACCCAGTGCCCAAGTCGCACCCATACCAATAATAGCTGCAGCAGCCGCGGCCCGGTAGTCCATTCGCAGTTCAGTACGTTTTGCCAGTGCAATCACTAAAAGAGCCGTCAAAATAGTACTTACGGCCCAATTGACCAGGGAAATCAGCAGACTGACGGTAGCAACCAGTACAATTGCTCCACGACCGGAACTGGGTATAAGAGCCATTTTCTGAATAAGGAGTTCGACGGGTCTGGAAACCGAAACCACATAGCCGACAATAATCAGCATGGTCATTTGTAGGGTAAATGGAATGAGACTCCAGAATCCATCACCAAAAGCTTCAGCTACAGCTTGGGCCGGAGCACCGATCGTCATCGCGGCAATTGAAACAATGATGACTCCCAGTAAAGCGAAGATATAAGAGTCAGGAAACCATTTTTCTGACCAGTTACTGATACGAAGAGCGAACCGCTCAAGTAATCCTTGATGTTTATACATAGTTTTTGAAATCCATTTGTCTGTTTATTCTTGGATATGGTATCTAGCTGCCCATAGCCTGTTTTATTATTTACTTAGGACACACAAAGCAGCCGAAGCTGCTTTTTTATTCACATGATTTTTATAGTATTGGATCAGGCTGCATCATTCTCTAGCTGTACATTTAGCTGTACGCCTGTAACTGCCTGAATCTGCTCTAGCGTCACCTCTTTGGCCAGTTCTATCAGTTTCACCCCTGCGGCGTCAATATCCATCACACCAAGGTCGGTAATAATCCGGTGGACTACACCTTTACCTGTAAGTGGCAGGCTACACTGTTTTACAATTTTTGGTGTTCCGTCTTTCGCACAGTGCTCCATCAGCACTACGACTTTTTGTACACCTGCAACCAGATCCATGGCTCCGCCCATGCCCTTAACTTTCTTGCCCGGAATCATCCAGTTGGCCAGATCTCCCTGTTCGGAAACTTCCATTGCCCCTAAAATCGCAATATTGACGTGTCCACCACGAATCATGGCAAAGGATTCAGCACTTGAGAAAAATGCAGCGCCGGGCCGGGCTGTTACGGTCTGCTTACCCGCATTGATCAGATCAGCATCCACCGTTTCTTCAGTCGGAAACTCCCCAATCCCCAGTAAACCGTTTTCAGACTGGAGCCAGACATTGACCTGTTCTGGAATATAGTTGGCGACCAGGGTCGGCAATCCAATACCCAGGTTGACATAAAATCCGTCTTCAAGCTCCTGTGCGGCACGCTGTGCCATTTCATTACGTGACCAAGCCATATTTATCCCTCCGCCGTTTTCAGTGTCATCTGTTCAATCCGTTTTTCAGGTGTGGCATTGAGTATAATACGGTTAACATAGATTCCCGGCAGGTGAATAGCATCCGGATCCAGCTCACCAATCTCGACAATCTGTTCAACTTCAGCCACGGTAATTTTTCCGGCCATGGCACAGACCGGATTAAAGTTCTGTGCAGTTTTGCGAAAGACCAGATTTCCGGCTTTGTCGGCTTTATAGGCTTTAACCAGCGATATATCGGCTGTCAGTGATTCTTCCAGAATATAGGTTTTGCCGTTGAACTCTCGCTCTTCCTTCCCTTCAGCAATGAGAGTGCCTACGCCGGTCTGGGTAAAAAAAGCGGGAATACCAGCACCGCCGGCCCGCAGTTTTTCGGCCAGCGTACCTTGAGGGGTAAGTTCAACTTCAAGTTCACCACTCAGGTATTGACGCTCAAATTCTTTATTTTCTCCAACATAGGATGAAATCATTTTCTTGATCTGACGGGTAGTCAGAAGCTTTCCTAAGCCGAAGTCATCTACTCCTGCATTATTGGAAATACAGGTCAGGTCTTTTACTCCGGTTTCTTTTAGAGCTGAAATCAGAGCTTCAGGAATACCACACAGGCCAAAACCACCGACTGCCAGAGTCTGTCCATTTGCGACTACATCCTGAAGGGCAGCAGTTGCACTTTCATAGACTTTATTCATAAGTTGAATTCCTATGGTTTAAGCGGTAGTTTGATCCAGTTCGTCAGCATGCAAAAAATGAGTATGATGAGGCGCGCGCTTGGTTTTACTCCATTCTTCTAGCATCTCATATTTCATTTCTTCAGTAATCATGGCAATTTTCTGCGGGGCTTTTTCATCATCATAAGCCAGCTCCAAACGGTGACCGTTTGGATCAAAGAAATAAATTGAATGGAAAATGCCGTGGTTAGTAATACCGAGTACATCTACACCATTTGCCTCTAGATGTGCTTTGGCGGCTTCAAGAGCTGTACGGTCTTTAACTTTCAATGCAATATGCTGGACCCATTTTGGTGTATTTTCGTCGCGGCCCATTTCTGGCTGGGTTGGCAGTTCAAAAAAAGCAAGAACATTACCATTCCCGGCATCTAAAAACAGGTGCATATAAGGGTCAAAAGCTTTGGTAGAAGGTACATGGTCTTCGGCAAATGCCAGAATAAAATCCATGTTCAGGTTTTTCTTATACCATTCGACGGTTTCTTTAGCATCTTTACAGCGATAGGCCACATGGTGAATTTTTTCGATTTGAATAGTCATGAACAAATGTCCTTATTTTTTATGCGGCATCCGACTGCGCTTCTGGCGCAGCATTCTGGAATGCGCTCAATGTTGAGCAGTGTGTATAAATACTTTCAATTTTGGGAAAAGCTGTCAGGTCAATATTAAAACGCTTGGCGTTATAGACCTGAGGAATCAGGCAGCAGTCTGCCAGTGTAGGAGTATCGTTAAAACAGTAGCTGCCATTTGAGTCGTGTAATAAAGCTTCAAGTGCTTTAAAACCTTCAGTCACCCAATGGGCGTACCATTCAGATTTTGCTGTTTCACCAATTTGCAGGGTTTGACTTAAATACTGTAATACCCGCAGATTGTTCACCGGATGAATATCACAAGCAATACTCTGACAAAATGCCCGAATTCTTGCTCGCGAATGTGCATCTTTGGGTAAGAGGGGCGTTTCAGGATGAGTTTCTTCAAGATACTCTAAGATACTCATGGACTGGCCCAGATTGAAGTCTCCATCTGTGAGCGTAGGCACCAATGCAGTTGGGTTCATGCGGCAGTAAGCTTCAGAACGCTGTTCGCCTCCATTTTTCAGCAGATGTACAGGCACAAGTTCGTAGTGCAGTCCTTTAAGATTCAGGGCAATACGTACCCGGTAAGCCGCGGAACTACGGAAGTAACTATACAGCTTCACGTTGCTCTACCTCTGATTCATCAGTATTAAAATCAAACTGGACAGCTGGCAGTACCTTGCCGCTTACCTCACCAAAACCGATACGCAGACCATCTTTTTCACAGTAGCCTTTCATGATCAGGGTATCGCCATCTTGCAAGAAACTGCGCTGTTCGCCATTTGAGAGTGTAAGTGGCTTGGTCGTATTCCAGGTAAGCTCCAGCAGGGAGCCATAAGAATCGGGGGTAGGGCCAGAAATGGTACCTGAACCCATCAAGTCACCGACCTGAACGTTACAGCCAGAAATCGTATGGTGAGTCAGTTGCTGGGCCATTGACCAGTACATATATTTAAAGTTGGTTTGGCAGATCACATCGGCCTGTACCTGTCCGGCTGCCTGAAGTTCAACAGAAAGCTGGATATCGTAACTGTTGGCACTGTTGTCTTCACGCAGATAAGCCAATGGACGTGGTTCCTGTTCCGGACTGTTGGTCTTGAAAGGTTGCAGGGCGTCTAGCGTGACAATCCACGGTGAAATAGAGGAAGCAAACGTTTTGGCATTAAATGGACCAAGTGGTACATATTCCCATTGCTGAATATCACGTGCTGACCAGTCATTAAACAGTACCATTCCAAAAATATGGTCCCAGGCATTTTCAATGGAGATCGGTTCGCCCAGCTGGTTTGGTTTGCCAATAATAAAACCGGTTTCCAGTTCAAAGTCGAGCTTGCGACAGGCAGTGAATACAGGGCGTTCTTCACTTGGCAGTTTAACCTGGCCCGACGGGCGAACTATATCTGTACCACTAACTACTACTGAGCTGGCACGACCATTATAGCCGACCGGAAGTTCTGACCAGTTAGGAAGCAAGGCATTCTTGGGATCACGGAACATACAGCCAACATTGGTAGCATGCTCTTTTGAAGAATAGAAATCGGTATAGCCGGGAATGTGGACTGGCAAATGTAGCACTACTTCTGAGCGTTTAAAGAAGGCTTTTTCACGCAGTTCGCTATTATCACGTAGTTCTGGATTTGTACTGGAAAGAAGGAATTGCAGGGTAGAGCGAACTTGAGTCCACTGATCACGTCCAGACTCAATAAACTGATTTAAGGTTGACTGATCAAAATAGTTTCTGCCTGCTTCAATAGTGAGTAAGCCAGCCTGTTCAAGTACTGCCAGATCTACTACATACTCACCTAGTGCAACACCGGCGCGACGTTTTCCATCAGCTGTTTCACTAAAAATACCATAAGGCAGGTTCTGAATCGGGAAATCTGAATCTGGTGCAACATCGATGAATGATTTAAGTTGTGTCGTCATTTAACTGTTCCTTTTGTCCAAATGAAGGCAGCCTGCCGCTTTTATCTGACCTGATGTATCTATGGAAATCAGGCTACTTGCTTAAAGTTAGTTCATGTCCAGAAATTAAAATGTCTGCAAATTTTCCAAAGCTTAAGACAGCTGTTTTTATCTTAGTTCTATCATACTTATTTTTATATATTACACAATATATAATTTAATTATGGATATCGTAATAAGCGAAAATTAAAATAATACTCAGCCATTATTTTTCGGTTTTTATATAGAATGACCTATTGAAATCCGCTTGCACCCCGGCAAAAATCCGTTATGCTGATATAGCTAATATACGATTTGTGGACCTGAACGTGCGCCTTGGCAGACTTTTAAAACAGTCTTGGCTTATCTGTTTTCTTGTTTTTCTAACAGGATGGTCTACTGTGTCTGCTCATCTGCTAAGTCATTCCGGCGGATCTCAACCTACGCAGCAAGTGAACCAGCATGTTGGCCATGCAGGCTGTCACGAAGTGTCTCATGCTGCATCACAATCTGCGCATCATTCTTGTATCAATGATGCTAGTCATAAGACAGTGCAGCAGGTTCATTGTCACGATTGCAGCTCACTACATTGCAATACACTGCAAGTGGTTTTAGCAGCAGCTGATAACGTGCCTGAATCTTTACCAAATCTTTCTTTACCCGAAACAAGCCACAGCCATTATTTTGCCCGTTACTTGCCGGGATACTGGCAAGAAATTCTGCGCCCTCCTAAAGCCTGACCTTAATTTCACGATTAAAAATTATTTTTAATTATCAAGGTCAAATCATGTCTATAAAACTGAGTCAAGCCCTGTTACTGGGTGCCTGTCTGTCCTCATCCACCTGGTTAATGGCGGCAGTCAAGGAATATCATCTTACTATTGATGAACAGCTGGTGAATGTAACCGGCAAGCCACTAAAACGTATTACTGTAAATGGAAAATTTCCAGCTCCTTTACTCGAGTTTGAAGAAGGCGATGAAGCCGTAATTCATGTTTATAACAAGCTTAAAAATGAAGACTCTTCCTTACACTGGCATGGATTGTTATTGCCGGCTTTAATGGATGGTGTACCTGGCTTTAATGGATTTCAGGGTATTAAACCGGGTGGTCATTTTGAATACCGCTTCAAAATTCGTCAGAATGGAACTTATTGGTACCATGCACACAGTAAGGGACAGGAGCAGGATGGCCTCTATGGGGCATTTGTAGTCTATCCCAAAGATCACCAGCCTGCCGCCAAGCATGAACAGGCAGAGCGTGATTACGTAGTGATGCTATCCGACTTTCACCAGAGCAAGAGTGACCAGATTCTAAATAATCTGAAGAAATCAGCAGAATATTATCAGAACCGGCGTGAAACCCTAGGTGATGTCTGGCAGCAGGTAAAACGTGAAGGCTGGTCAGCTACCTGGAAAGACCGTTCTATGTGGAACCGGATGCGCATGCTAAAAACCGACTTATCGGATGTCACAGGTTATACTTTTCTGGTTAACGGCAAGACACCAAAGCAGAACTGGACAGGTCTGTTCAAATCAGGCGAGAAGGTCCGCTTACGTTTTATCAATGCCTCAGCCATGTCCTTTTTTGATGTCCGAATCCCGGGCCTGAAAATGCATGTAGTGAGTGCAGATGGGCAGCCAGTTCAGCCAGTACCTGTAGATGAGTTCCGGATTGGTACAGCCGAAACCTATGATGCAATTGTCGAGCCCAAAGATAGTCATTACCAGATTGAGGCCGAATCAATTGATCGTACCGGCTTTGCACTTGCCTCATTGCATGATCAGGCGGATTCTGCCCGGCCCGCAACCCGGCAGCCTGATGCCAGACCACGTGCCTTGCTGACCATGGCTGATATGGGGATGCAGCATGACGGCCACAATAATGATATGGCCAATCAGCATGCCGGACATATGAGCAATAGCGACGCTCAGGGTGAGATACATTCCCAAATGCCCGTACCGGGCACAGTCCATGCTGCCATGGATCATTCCAAAATGGTGACTTCATCAAAAAAACAGGAAGCAGCAGAACAGCGGACTATGTCGGATATAACGGAGCAAAGATTATCACAAAGTACCACTACACCGGTCTATGGCTGGGCTAATGCCTCGACCCCTGCAGGACATAAAGCACTCACTTATGCAGACTTAAAATCCTTAAATCCTCAATCTGACCAGCGTCAGCCTGAACAGGAGCTGGTCATCCGTCTGGGAGGAAATATGGAGCGCTACGTCTGGACTATGAATGGTAAGAAATTTACTGAGGCTGAGCCTTTACAGGTGAAATATGGTGAGCGTATCCGACTAAAATTTATCAATGACAGCATGATGGCCCATCCGATGCATTTGCATGGCATGTTTATGCAACTGGAAAATGGTCAGCCGCTGGCAAACATGCCGAATAAGCACACTGTGATTGTACCGCCAGGCCAGACCGTCACGGCTTTACTCACCGCCGATGAGTTGGGTGAATGGGCGATTCATTGTCATCTGCTTTATCACATGAGTGCCGGTATGATGAATAAACTGGTAGTAGCCCAAGTTGGATCAGCAGCTCATATGCCAGCAGCAAGTCACTCGTCACAAGGAGCTGGGCATGCACATCACTAAGTTATGTAATCGTCTGCTAATTGGTAGTGGTATTTTACTCTTAAGCAACATAAGCCTTGCTGAAACTTTGCATGACCATCAGGACAAGTTACAGCAGCAATCTGTTACAGCACAGAAAACCATGACGGTAACTTCAGAAACACAAGCTCATGCCAACCATATACGTGAACATGGTGGACAAATTTTTCAACGTACTGAACTTGAGCATCGTTGGATATGGAATCCGGATGGACAGGGAACACTAAAAACCGAACTTGAAAGCCGAATCGGAACAGATGAGAACAGACTGTTTATAAAAGGTCATATTCATAAGGCTGAGTCAGAACAGGCAGATTATGATATTGCCGCTTTGTATAGCCGGGCTATTTCCGACTTCTGGGATGTGCAGGCCGGTATGCGTTACCGCTACACAGAGCGGCAACCAGAACAGCAAGAGCAGATAGACGTTATGCTTGGATTGCATGGTCTGGCGCCTTATTTCTTTGAAACAGATGCCTACCTGTATGCTGGAAAAGACCAGCAACTCTCTTTTAACTTGAAGAGTGAGCGTGATCTGCTAGTAACGCAAAAGCTGATTTTACAGCCTTATATTGAGTCAGAGCTGGTGTTAAGTGATGATTCAAAGTATGCGCGTAAAAAAGGTTTATCCAGCTTGCAACTGGGTGTGCAGACCCGTTATGAAATTAATAAGCGAGTCATGCCTTTTATTGATGTGGCTTATGCCTATGAGAAAGGGCGTGAAGCTACAGTTTGGCAGCAAGAAACCTCGTCAGAAAAAGACTGGCAGTACGGACTCGGTCTGAAACTGATTTTTTAAATAGATAGAAGTTTATGAACTTGCAATATTTATAAAAAAGGAAGGGCAAGCCCTTCCTTTTTGTTAATTATGACTTTAAAAAGTTAAGGTAAATCAAACCAGATCATGCGGCTGTCTGCTAGGGCTTTAACTTCAGTTTCAGCTTCGAAGACTAAAGCATCACCCGCATTTACGGTATATTCACCAATTTGCACACAGCCTTCAATTACATGAACATAGTTGATCTTATGCTTTGCAGCAATCTCTAGAGAAGCATCTTTTTGCAAGACAGCAGTTTTAACCTCTGCATCTTGGCGTATGTGCATTGGTGCATTTGCTTCTGGTCCGGCAATCAGATGCCACTGGTCCGGATGTTTGCCCGGGTCCAGACTGATCTGTTGATAATTTGGCTCAGCATTTTTGATATTAGGATGAATCCAGATCTGGAGCAGATGTACGGGCTCATCATGATTATTAATTTCACTGTGCTGAACGCCATGGCCTGCACTCATGAGTTGCCATTCACCGGCATGAATCTGGCCTTCATTACCCATACTGTCGCGATGAGAAATAGTTCCAGACAGGACACAGGTTAAAATTTCCATATTGTCATGGGAATGCGTACCAAAGCCGTTATGGGCCGCAATCCGGTCGTCATTGATAACACGTAATGCACTGACACCCATGTATTTTGGATCATACCACTGACCAAAGGAAAAGCTGTGTCTTGTGTCGAGCCAGCCTGCCTGCACATGACCCCGGTTTTCACTGCGGTGTAAATAAGCATTCATTTTGACACCTCTATATATCTGTTCTATCTGTTATCTATTTTATTGTTTTTAGCGGCGCGATAAACCCGTATAGCTATAACGAAACGTAGCATTTTTGGAACGATAAGAGCTGATCTGTATCTTTCTATACACTCAATTAAAAATTCTGGTTTTTCTATTAAAAGGCACAGTAAATTAGCTGAAAATTACCTGCCAAAATAATTGGTATTTAAACCATGTCTGTCCAGATTCCTACTACACCAGTAATCACCATATCAATTGCAATTGTACCAATGAGTAAGGCAGCCAGCCGTCCGACAATTGCAGTGTACATATCTACATAACGGGTCGAACGTTTCTGTAAATGATCATGTGCATATTTCATCAGGATCAGCAGGCTACAACTGAGTAACAGGGTAAATGCAATGACTGCCGCTGTCTCTAGTATAGACATTTTCATACCGGTAATGACTGCTGCACTGATAGTCCCTGGCCCGATCATAAAGGGCATGGCAATTGTGCCGGCCAAATGCTCGGGTGCTCCACGCATAACGCCAATAGTTTCTGCACCTTCAAAAACATACCGATAGCCAATTACTAAGAAGATCAGGCCACCAAAAATCTGGAAAGATTCAAAACGCACATGTAGGTACTGGTTAAATACCGTTTCACCACCCCAGGCAAAAAGTAGAAAAACCATGAAACTGATCAGACTGCCTGTAATCAGCGCTGTATTAAACGTTTTTGCCTCAGAGGTGCGGATAATTCCCAGCATATAAATGCTCATCAGGAAAGGATTAAGCAGTGAAAAGAACAGGGCAAATGAATGGATTGCATCTGGGTTCATTGGAGTCATCCGTATTGAGTTTAAGCATCTGGATCTGGGAAAAGTGGCCGTGTACCCGGACTAATCCGGTTAATGTGCAGGAACATCATATGACGTTCATATTTATCCAGAATATCGTTAATCACCTGTTCGCGACTGTAACCAACCAGGTCATTTCCTTGGGAACCTTCATAGAGATAGCTTTCCAGACGGTAATAGTGGCGTTTACCACGTTTGCCACGTTCACTAAAGTTGGGTGTGATGTAGCGTATCGGCCAGATCTGATAAATAAAATTCTGTTCTTGTTCTAAATGAATAATAATATCCAGATGATAAAGCGGCAGTTCATCTTCAAGCAGTTTTTGTTCTACACTGGCTTCAACACCCCGTTTCATCAGTTCATCTGCTACAGCCTGCATGGCGGGCAAACAGACCTCATCCAGCATACGCTTGGTTTCGGTAGTTCCCGGATGGTGCATAACCCGGTTCAGACGTTTTTTCCAGTTAAAAATATCGACATTTCCCACCACAGGAGCGGCGTTCATACTGGTACTGGCTTGCCGGAAATCTTCCAGACGTAATGATTTATATAAACCAGCCATAACCAGAAAAATTACAAAGCTAAAGGGCAGCCCCATGATAATAGTGGCATTTTGCAGGGCTGTAATACCGTTTGCCATCAGCATTGCCAGTGTAAGCAGGCCAATCGCAACTGACCAGAAAATGCTGAGCCAGCGGGGTGAATCATGGTCAATGTGGGTAAATTTCGTTGTAAAGTTCCCCAGCACTAGTGCTCCTGAATCGGCTGAAGTCACATAGAACAAGAGACCAGTAATAGTGGCCACTGAAGCAATAAATGGAAAGCCCGGATACTGGGCCAGCAGATCATAAAAACCATGGGCCGGGTTGGCAATTACTGTCTCGGCAAGCTGAATATTGCCTTCAAAAATTACACTATGAAGGGCGCTGTTACCAAAGATGGATAGCCATGTCATGGTAAACAGCAAAGGAATGATCAGGGTGCCACAGACGAATTCACGGATGGTGCGCCCTCGGGAAATACGTGCCAGAAATAGACCCACAAAAGGAGACCATGCCACCCACCAGGCCCAGAAAAACAGTGTCCAGCTCTGCATCCACTCTGTTGGCTGTTCAAAGGCAAAACTCTCTAAAGTAAGTTTTGGAAACTGGCTAAGATAATCGCCGAAATTTTGAATCAGGGCATTCAGCAGGAACTGTGTATTACCCAACAGCAATATAAAAATAAGCAAACCCACTGACACATAAATATTGACTTCGGAAAGTATCCGCAAACCTTTATTTACACCAGAGGTGACCGAGATAATACAGATGATTACAGCCACTAAAATTAGCAGAGTTTGGACCCATAAATTCTCTGGCAGGCCAAGAAGTACGTGTAAGCCATAGTTAAGCTGTACAACACCAATACCACAAGTGGTAGCTATACCAAAAATTGTTCCCAGTACCGCAGCCGTATCGACCGTATGACCCAAGGCACCATTAATTCTTTTACCAAAGATGGGATAAAGCGCAGAGCGAATGGTTAAAGGCAAATTATAGCGATAGCTGAAATACGCCAGTGACATACCGATCAGGGCATACATACACCAGCCAGTCAAGCCATAGTGAAACATGGTCCAGACCATACTCTGCCGTGCAGCTGCATAAGTTTCGCCCGTACCTACTGGCGGATTAATATAGTGTGACAGTGGTTCAGCCACCGAAAAAAACATCAGATCGATACCGATTCCGGCGGAGAACAGCATTGCTGACCAGCTGAGCAGACTAAATTCCGGCTTTGAATGCTTGGGTCCAAGTTTAATATTGCCATAACGTGAACAGGCAATAAAAATAACAAAGACCATATACAGGGTAGCTGCGAGGAGGTAATACCAGCTAAATGTACTGGATACCCAATTTAGTACAGCTGTAATGACATAATTTGCCTGTTCATTAAATAAAATAGTAATAGTAGAGAACAGTAGAATGAGTGAAGCAGAAACGTAAAAGACCACCTTATTCAGGCTGTCCCTCGTCTGCTCGACTGTTTTATTCGCCATAAATCTCGAGATTCCAAAGAATATATAAATTTCGGATTTACAGTACACTTTATTCTTTTTTAAACAGTTTTTTTAAGTAAATAGCTTGGTTTAAAAGCTACAACAGATCCAAAAATAAAGTGTGCTGTACATCTTTGCTATAAAACTATAGTTTTTTTTAATTGAACGTTCAATAAAAATAAAGATAAAATATGTAGCAGTTCACACTTGTTCTGTATTTTGGAAGATAAGACCGATGCCTAAAGTTGGAATGCAACCGATTCGTCGCCAACAACTGATTGATGCCACACTGGAAGCTATTAACGAGTTAGGCCTTGCTGAGGCTTCAATCTCCCAGATTGCCAAAAGAGCAGGTGTATCGACCGGTATTATCAGTCATTACTTTAAAGACAAGCATGGTCTTATTTTTGCCACCATGCAGTATTTGCTGGCGCAGCTGGAAACTGCAGTGGCACAGGCATTAAGCCAGACAGAAGCTTCTCCCAAAGCCCGGCTTATGGCCATTGTGCGGGGCAATTTTTCGCCCTCACAGATAAATCAGGCTGCCATGAAAACCTGGCTGGCTTTTTGGTCGGTTAGCTTATATCAACCGGATTTACATGAATTACAGCAAGTCAATGAGCAATGGCTGTATTCCAGCCTTAAACACGAATTTTGCAAGTGTCTGGATGAAAAACAGGCCGAAGATGCAGCTCTCGGACTTGCTGCACTGATCGATGGTTTTTGGTTACGCGGCGCATTAAGCCAGACACCGCTCAGGATCGATGAAACCATCCGGATCTGTGAGCAATACATCGATCACAAGCTTGTATATTAAGAATCACAACAAAAGGAGATTTCTCATGTCGAAGTTCAATCTGCAACGTCCATACATCCACGGACAATTTACAGACAGTTCTTCTCCTGATGTTTTTAAGACCATTAACCCGGCCAATGGTGAAGTTCTGGCAGAGGTTCAAGTCTGTACCAAAGATGATATTGACCGGGCAGTTGTTTCTGCACAAAACGGTCAGAAAATCTGGGCAGCTATGAGCTTGATTGAACGTTCACGTATTTTGGCAAGAGCAGTCAGCATCTTACGTGAACGTAATGATGAGCTTGCAGTGCTTGAGAGCCTCGACAGTGGCAAGGCATATAGTGAAACTTCAACGGTCGATATCGTGACTGGAGCTGATGTACTTGAATATTATGCTGGAATTTTACCGATGCTTGAAGGGCAGCAGATTCCATTGCGTGAGGGTTCATTTGCCTACACCCGCCGTGAACCATTAGGGGTGGTAGCAGGGATTGGGGCTTGGAATTATCCAATTCAGATTGCCTTATGGAAATCTGCCCCAGCTTTAGCTGCCGGAAATGCAATGGTATTTAAGGCCAGTGAAACTACACCACTGACGACCCTGAAACTGGCTGAAATTTATACTGAGGCTGGCGTGCCAGCCGGTGTCTTTAATGTTGTAACTGGTGCGGGAGAAATCGGGCAGTATCTGACGGAACATCCTGATATTCAGAAAATCTCGTTTACCGGTGGGGTAGAAACCGGCAAGAAAGTTATGGCATCAGCAGCAGGTTCTTCTTTAAAAGATGTAACGATGGAACTGGGTGGGAAATCACCTCTGATTATTTGTGAAAATGCCGATCTGAATCTGGCTGCCGATATCGCGATGATGGCAAACTTTTTCAGTTCAGGTCAGGTGTGTACTAACGGTACTCGGGTATTTATTCCTAAAAAGTTACAGTCGGCTTTTGAAACAAAGCTTCTGGAGCGGATTCCATATATCCGGATAGGAGATCCCTTGAAACCTGATACCAATTTTGGTCCGCTTGCCAGTTTTCCTCATATGCAGAAAGTCTTGGACTTTATTGAGCGCGGTAAGCAGCAGGGTGCACGTGTATTAACTGGGGGGCATCGGCTTACTGCAAATGAACTGGCCAAAGGTGCTTTCGTTGCACCCACTATTTTTACTGACTGTCATGACGAGATGGAGGTTGTGCAGCAGGAAATTTTCGGGCCGGTCATGAGTATCTTGAATTATGAGAATGAAGAAGAAGTCATTCAGCGCGCTAACGATACCCATTACGGACTTGCCGCGGGAGTAGTAAGTTCAGATCTGGCACAGGCACATCGAATGATTCATCAACTTGAAGCCGGAATCTGCTGGATCAATACGTGGGGAGAATCGCCTGCACAAATGCCTGTTGGAGGATACAAACAGTCTGGTGTAGGCCGTGAGAATGGTATCCAGACCCTGCAAAATTATACCCAGCTCAAATCGGTACAGGTAGAACTGCAACCATTTCAGTCTATTTTCAAAGCCTGATCAGGAGAGGATACTGTGCAGAAAAAATATGACTACATCATTATCGGTGCCGGCTCCGCAGGTAACGTACTGGCAGCACGCTTAACTGAAGATGCGCAGACCAGTGTTCTTTTGCTAGAGGCAGGTGGACCGGATCACCGTCTGGATTTTCGTACCCAGATGCCGGCTGCTCTGGCTTATCCTTTGCAGGGTCGTCGTTACAACTGGGCTTATCAGACTGACCCTGAGCCTCATATGAATAACCGCCGTATGGAATGTGGCCGCGGTAAAGGTCTAGGTGGCTCTTCACTTATTAATGGCATGTGTTATATCCGGGGTAATGCCATGGATCTGGAACAGTGGGCCAGCTTTAAAGGTTTAGAAGACTGGAGCTATGCTGACTGTCTGCCCTACTATAAAAAAGCAGAGACACGTGATATTGGTGGCAATGATTATCATGGAGATTCGGGTCCCGTTTCTGTAGCCACCCCTAAACAGGGCAATAATGAGTTATTTCATGCTATGGTTGAGGCAGGGGTACAGGCTGGTTATCCACGTACTGATGATTTGAACGGCTACCAGCAGGAAGGTTTTGGTCCTATGGATCGTACTGTAACACCGCAAGGCCGACGTTCCAGTACAGCGCGTGGCTACCTGGATATGGCGAAGGGCCGTTCGAACCTCACGATCCTGACTCATGCCACGACTAACAAAATCTTATTTCAGGGCAAACGTGCTATTGGCGTTGAATATATTCAAGGTGCAAATACTGCTCAACTACATCAGGTATATGCTAGAAATGAAGTGTTACTGTGTGCAGGAGCTATTGCTTCACCGCAAATCTTACAGCGCTCAGGCATCGGACAAAGTACTTTTTTGAAGTCAATGGATATACCGGTAGTACATGACTTGCCTGGGGTGGGCGAGAACTTGCAGGACCATCTGGAAATGTACCTGCAATACAGATGCAAAAAACCGGTCTCACTTTATCCTGCGTTAAAGTGGCATAATCAGCCGGCAATTGGTGTCGAGTGGCTGTTTTTAGGAAAAGGTATTGGAGCCAGCAATCAGTTTGAAGCAGGTGGTTTCATTCGCAGTTCAGATGAATTTACATGGCCCAATATCCAGTATCATTTCTTGCCGGTTGCCATTAACTATAATGGTTCTAATCCGGTGAAAGAACATGGCTTTCAGGCCCATGTTGGTTCTATGCGTTCACCTTCACGGGGCCGGATCAAGCTTAAATCCAGAGACCCATTTGAGCATCCGAGTATCCTGTTCAATTACATGAGTACTGAGCAGGACTGGCGAGAATTTCGTGATGCAATCCGTATCACCCGAGAAATTATGCATCAGCCCGCATTAGATGCATATCGTGGGGAGGAGATTAGCCCGGGTAAAAACTTACAATCTGATGCTGAACTGGATGAATTTGTGCGTAATCATGCAGAAACAGCTTATCATCCCTCCTGTAGCTGTAAAATGGGTGAAGATGATATGGCTGTAGTTGATGGTCAGGGCCGTGTTCACGGCATAAATGGTTTAAGAGTAGTTGATGCGTCTATCATGCCCGTAATTATGACTGGGAATCTGAATGCAACCACCATCATGATTGCAGAAAAACTGGCTGACCGGATTCGTAACCGGCCATCTTTACCCAAATCACAGGCCCCATTTTATCGGGCAAGTTAAACAAAAGCCGGCATCTGCCGGCCTTTCTATTCAGGCGGATGTACTCATTAAAAGCCTTAAAGCTTCTATTAATATGTTTTTAAATAACTTATTTTATTGTTACAGGTGATTTGCCGCTTTGAACATGTTTTTTCAGTGAAAAGCGATATAATAATGTCCCTTAAATATCCCAGTTATAGATGAGACAAAGAGACAATGTCACCATTAGATCAAGTCGTTCCTGCTACAGATGATCAATCTGAACTTACAATGTCTGTCCTGATGACGCCTGATATGGCTAACTTTTCAGGTAATGTCCACGGAGGAACGATTCTGAAGCTACTGGATCAGGTGGCATATGCTTGTGCCAGCCGCTATTCAGGAAGTTATGTGGTGACGCTGTCTGTAGATAAGGTAAATTTTAAAGAACCCATTCATGTTGGTGAGCTAGTGACTTTTCTGGCCAGCGTAAACCATGTAGGCCGTACTTCAATGGAAATTGGCATACGGGTAGAAGCACAGAATATTCAAAAGCGTACAGTGCGCCATACTAATAGCTGTTATTTTACTATGGTTGCCGTAGATGAGCAGGGTAAACCACGTCAGGTTCCTCCACTGAATTTGAACAATGACTGGAAACGTTGCCGCTTTGAAGCTGCTGAACAGCGTAAGGTGTTACGCCTGCAAGAGCATCATCATCCTTCTTGCAGTATTTATAAAAAGACGACATCCCCAAGTTAAGTCAATATATTTACTAGATGATCGCTCCGGCGATCATTTTTTTACATCTCTTATTTAAACTTAAATAAATATATTTCAATCATAATGTACTAAAAAGCAAAAGGCCAAGCCGCAGCAAGGCTTGACCTATTTCTTTAAAACTTTTATACAGCTTTAAAAAAATGATGTCACTAAAACATAAAATTACTGTGGCTGAGCAACAGAATCTTTAGCTTCTTCAGCAGCACTTTCAGATGCAGGCTGAGCAGTTGTAGGTTGAGCAGCTGCACTTTCTGTACCAGCAGCAGTTGGTTGTTCCTGAGTTGAAACAACTACTTTTTCTTCAGTAGCTGACTGATCTTTAGCAGTTGCAGCAAAGCTGGTAGCAGCAGTTAGAGCAAGAGTAGTAGCAAGTAATGTTTTAACAAGTTTCATATTGGCATCCTTCTATTTGTAAACAATAAAGAACCCAGTACATATCCCTCAACAGTGTATATGTTCAGGACTTCTGGGTTGGATGTCATGCTATGTTTCCTTTTCTGAGCCTGCAATAATTCATACAAAGCGTAACTTTACGGTTACACTCAAAACACAATTAAGGATTTAATGTAAGTTTAATGTAAAAAATTAAATGATAAATCATACTAAAATGTATAAAATTATGTAAATTAGATTAATATTTAATCAATAAATTAACCTAAATACACAATAGAAGTGATATATTTTTATAGCAATGATTGTTTATTTCTTATATTTTTTATAAATCAATAAAATTTAACAATCATAGAAATTAAATTTATTAAACAATTCAATAATTTGCTTAATTTAAGGTTCTTTCTTTATTTTTCTAAAAATTATTATAAAAATCCAGTAAAAATCTTATATCTTGAGAAAATAAACTATATTTAAATTAAATTGATTAAAAATTGATCTCAAATGTAAGCAAATAAAAATTATTATGTTTATCATTTATATTTAATATGAGCCTAAAACTCTTAAAATCACATAAATCTGGTTAATAAAACACAGCTATAGAATGGTTCAGAATTTTTAAAACAGCAGTACGGTGTTTTTGAAAATTATTTTTCCATCTGTATATGATAAAGAAAAATAAATTTGAAAGAGGGTTATTTGAATAGATACATGGCGGAGAGTAGTTAAAAAGTAAAAACTTAAATTAAAAAGATTTCGCAAGCTTTATAAGGGTAAGATTAAGCCTGAATAATTTGTTTATGCTCAGATTTCAATGCAAGTCCAGGTAAAAACTGAACCTATGGTATGAATAGGTCACCAGTATAAAATTGAGATCCCCTGTCTACTATTTTCATTAAGCAGAGTAATTTTCGTGAAGTTGATTCAGACACCAGCCGCAATACCAACCCACATTATTTCCGGTTTTCTAGGTGCAGGAAAAACCACACTGTTACAACATCTGTTGAGGCAGAAACCAAAGCATGAAACCTGGGCTATTTTAATGAACGAATTTGGTCAGATCGGAGTTGACCAACAACTGTTACCTCAGCAGCAGGGGTACGCAATAAAGGAGCTGCTGGGAGGGTGTTTATGCTGTAGCAGCCAGCTTCCTATGCAGATTGCTCTTTCAAGACTGTTATCTGAAACCAAGCCAGACCGGCTATTTATTGAACCTACGGGGCTTGGACATCCGGCCCAGTTACTCGAACAGCTTACTGAGCCTCATTGGCAACAGACGCTTGCCGTTCGTGCTCTGGTGACAGTGCTGGATGGTTCACGTTTACACGAACAGGAGTGGGTAAGCCAAAACCTTTATCAGGATCAGCTCAAAGCCGCACAAATCATAGTGGTTTCACATGGTGATCTGATGAGTTTTGCTGATGGTAAGGCTTTAGAACAGCTCAAAAAGGAATATGCGGCCTATGGCCAAGACTGGATAATGGCCGAACAGGGGCAGCTTGATCTGGCAGAAATTGATGTGCTGTATCAGGGTATACAGCGCAAGTTACAGCCCTTACTTAAAGTACAGCGTTTACAAATAGCTTCGCTGAGTGAAGAACCAATTAAAAAGTTACCTTATCATTATGTAGAAACTGCACAAGGTTATAGTGTAGCGGGCTGGAAATTACCTAAGCGCTGGCAATTTGATTTTTATGCTTTGCTGGATCTGTTTTGTGCAACTGAAAACTGGCTGAGAATCAAAGGGATCTTTAATACTGATCAGGGCTGGATCTATTTTAACTTTAATCCGCAACAGCTGAATTACAAGTCAGGTGAAGAAGGGATAGATAACCGGATAGAGATAATTACAGATGAAAATCGTAATTGGGAAAATTTTGAGATGAGCCTTTTGGCTGCACAGTTAAATATAGCCGAGGAAAATAGCCAGATTTAAAATTTTCCTTGAGATGGCCATTACTTAAAATAAATAGACCTATTTTTTTGCTATGCTTGGCGCCATTTATACTTTTATGATGAAGATACCGTTATGGCGTTAAAAGCAACAATATATAAGGCAGACCTGAATATTGCCAATATGGATACACACCAGTACAGTGACCATCAGCTGACTCTGGCTTTACATCCATCTGAAACCATTGAACGCTTGATGGTACGTATTGCTGCTTTTGCTCGGTTTGCTGATGACCAGCTTGAGTTTACCAAAGACCTGTTTGAGACCAATGAGCCAGCCTTGTGGCAAAAGGACTTAACGGGGCAATTGGAAAAATGGATTGAGGTGGGCTGTCCGGATGAAGATAAAGTTAAAAAAGCCAGTTCACGCTGCAAGCAGGTCGCCATTATAGCCTATGGCAGCCAGGTATCGGATTGGTGGAAAAAGAACAGCAAGATAAAAACTTTGGATAATGTCGAAGTATGGCAGATTTCTGAGGCATCTACTGAGGCGTTACAAGCCTTGTGTGAACGAACCATGCAACTACAGCTCAATGTAATGGATGGTGAATGGACCTTAATTGGTAACCATGCACAAGCTGTAATTGAGTGGCAACAACACAAGTAATAGAAGTGTTTTATTCATGATGGAAATTTATTAAAAAGACTTGCCTCATTCAGGACCTGTTGTTTAGATCATGTTTAATATAAAAGCAAGATTCTTCGCGCTATGGACAGTGAACTCTATTATTTGTTATGTGCCGCAGCAATAGGCGCAGTCATCGGGCTGGAACGGGAATATAAAAATAAGACCGCCGGCCTACGTACCATGATTATGGTCAGTATGGCTTCCTGCCTGTTTACCATATTGTCTCGGCAAATTGGGGAGGTTAGTGATGACCGTATTGCTGCAAATATTTTGACTGGACTGGGTTTTCTCTGTGCTGGCGTTATTTTTAAAGATGAAAACCGCATTTCTGGTATTACTACCGCGACCACTATCTGGATGGTCGCGGCTTTAGGCATGGCAATTGGCGCAGGCTATATTGCTTTAGGCCTGTATGGCACCATACTGGTACTATTGATCTTAAGCCTGTTAACCTACCTTGAAAAAATGGTAGAAGAATTCAATTTAATCCGTGACTATAAAATGATTTGTCATTATGAGCAGGGATTATCACATTATTATGAGCAACTCTTTAAGCAGTATGGCTTGAAGGCCAAGCATGTATTGCAGGTTCTAAAGTCCGATGAAATTATTTTGCACTGGAATATAAGTGGTAAACGCCAGCGACATGATTTATTGGTTGAAGAACTGAGTCAGGACCCGCGAATTAAACGTTTAAGTTTCTAGATAAAATTCTAGCCTTTCAAAATATTCTGAATTCCAACTTGTCTTCAAAAAGCATGAACTCGGAAAAAGACTGACCAAGTTTCAGTTATAATAAATGCAATATGACGATTTAGAGTGTATTAAATGTCCAATGAACTGGAAATTATAGATTTGAAAGTGGGCTCTGGTAAGGAAGCAGTAAAAGGCGCACTGATTACCACCCATTATACTGGCTGGCTGGAAGACGGAACAAAATTTGACTCATCAATTGATCGTGGTAATTACTTTGAATGTGTGATTGGTACGGGCCGGGTCATTAAAGGCTGGGACCAAGGTATTATGGGTATGAAGGTAGGTGGAAAACGTAAATTGCTGGTTCCCGCACATTTAGCCTATGGAGAGCGAAAAATGGGCAAAATTATTCCGGCTAATTCGAACCTGATATTCGAAATTGAATTATTTGATGTGAAAACCCGTGATGAATAACTGCGGTCTTTAAGAGCTTTTAAAAAGCCCGGTAGCGGGCTTTTTATTTGGTTGTGCTTAAACAGATGATTTGCGGATTTTACCGTGTTAAATAAAAATAGTCCTTTTCCTATAGGAAAAATACCATGACCCCCTTAGAAATCTTTGCTGTTCTGATGAGTGTGATGGGAGTAGCTCTTACCATTCAGCGAAATATACTGTGTTGGGGCTTTAATATTGTGGCATGTGCCTTATATGCTTACCTGTTTTTTGAATTTAAACTGTACGGAGAAACCCTTTTACAGGGAATATTTATAATTATGAATTTTTATGGTTTGTACCATTGGTGGACAGATCATCAGCAGAGTCATGAAATCAAGATCATTTCTATTGCCAGGCAGCTGGTAATATTACAGCTCTTACTCTCAGCAGTTTTAGGGCTGCTACTCGGACTGACTTTAAAATACTGGACAGATGCTGCTGTTCCATTGCTAGATGCGCAGCTGGCTGCCTTTAGTTTGCTTGCTACATACTGGACCAGTCGTAGATATATTGCTACCTGGATGCTCTGGGTATGGATTGATATTATTTATGTTGGAATGTTTATCTATAAAGATTTGCTGCTGACAGCAGGTTTATATGCAGGATTTGTCGGGCTGGCTTTATTTGGCTGGTGGCAATGGAAACAGATTGAATATAAACAGCTACAAGCCAGCTAAGTACTGTTTGACTGTTAAACTCTTGTCTAGCTGCTAATCTTTTCCAGCTGAAAATCTGGATAAGCTGCATAGGGCTGGCCGGATTTAGTATCTATAATTTCGGTATAATCTGCACCCAATACCAGAATATTACGGTCTTTTACTTCATTTAGCTGAATTTTAAGTTTATCACCATCTAAAAATTCAAAATGTCCGGTGTAGACCTCGGCAGCACTTTGAATGCTATAGCTGGTGCGCACCAGTTTAAAACTCATATCAGGATGCAGTTCAAGGTCTACGCCCATACTGTCACAGCCTTCACAACGTGAAATACAAGTAGCGCAGGGGATTATTCCTTCATATTTCCCAACCCAGGCTTGCAGTCTGGGATCGCTTGTCTGGCCTTGGTCGGTTTTAACCGCAGAGGTCTTCTGTTCAGGTTCAGTCGTCTGGTTGGAACAGCCAAAAGAAATACTTGCTGCAACAAAAGAGGTCAGAAGTGCTTTTTTCATGGCTTACCGGAAAGAGGCATTAAGTTGTTATAATATTACATAATTTCTTTTTAAACTTCACCTGTTAAATCATTTTAACAGCACAATTATGCAGTCTAGCTTAAAGAAGGTTTATATAATGAGTACCAGATTCATTTAATATCGTAAGTAGAAGTAATATGTTGATTGATTTTATTCAAACTCAGGAACAGCAATTTTTTCGGGTTGCAGAGAAAATCATAACTGAGCCTGAGCGTTATCTGCAATTTGATTCAATTTCTGATTTTTACAAGGCAGTATGGCTGGTAGAGTTTCCTAAAGGTACGGTCTGGTCTGCAAGCGGGCTTGACGATGGAGCCGAAGAATTTTATGCCATAATTGAATATCGGCAATATACTTTAAATATGACCTGTACCGGACAAAATACAGTATGTTCTGGCATCAGTCGGAAAGATCAGTATTATTAAAGTCAATGACAGATCTGAAGAATCAGGATTTAATTGAACCATTATAATGTTTTAACCCTGTTTAATAATTAAAAGGGTTTAACAGCGCAATTTGAATGGATCACTTTGCGACAGAGTCTACAATAAAAAAGAAAGGATTAAATCATGGCACATCGTTTTACTGTTTATGCCACTATTCCAGGTGTTTCTCTGAGTGATTTTAAACGGCTGAGTGCCGATACTTCACTGCATGAAAAAGTCTGTAGACGTATTCCGGGGGATAAGCTGGAAATTCTGGAATCCAGGATTGATCAGGGGATTTATACACTCAAGCGTGCTTATAATCTGGATGTCAATATTCCAGACATTGCCAAAAAATTATTAAAAGATGCTTTTCGTCTGAGACGTACAGATATTACCAATCTTGAAGCACTAACCTCGACAGTGGCACTTGGCGCCAACCTGCCACTGGAGGCAAGTTGTGACCGTAGTGTAACTGGTGATGACCAGCAGATTCATATAAAACTGGACTGGCAGGTCAAAGTAAAAGTGCCATTAATCGGTGGAATGCTGGAGAAACATGCTGAAGGTGAAATCCGCAAGTTTAGCGATATCGAAATAGAAATTGTAGAAGATGAGCTCAGAAAGAACTTGCAGGCCTAGGGGTGCTTGTCCCTCATTCATTTAACTTAAAAAGAATGAGGGACAACAGACTTATTCAAATTTTGATCTGTAAATTATGGCAGTAAAAAATGCCACCAGACATACCACCCAAATATAGTACATTGCACCAATTTTACTGTAGAGGCTCAGCCACTGTACCAGTGGCAGGGTCAGGCCACCTGCAATTGCATAAGCGACATTATAAGAAAATGAAATTCCCGAAAAACGAATCTGGGCAGGGAACATTCTGACCATACTGTAAGACACCATACCGACCGTACCTGAGAACAGTCCGAGCAGCATATACAATATAAAAATGGTTGACTGTGACACATGACCCAGACTGGTATAAAAAATTCCTGCAATCGCAGCGACGCAGAATGAACCGATCAGAATAACTTTTCCGGCACCAAAACGGTCAGCCAAAAGTCCCGCCAGAATACAGCCTGCCATCTGCATGATAATAGCAGCACTTTGCATGGTAAAGGCATCTGAGCGTTCAATACCGAAAGCGCCGGTAAGCAAGTTAGGCATTGCTAAAATCAGTACCACTACACAACCAGTTAAAAACCAGGTAAACATCATGCCAATAACAACTGCTGTTTTGTGGCGAGCGAGCACCTGCTTGACCGGTAACTCTTTAGACAGTTCTTTACGTGCCTGCATGGCTTTAAAAATGGGTGTCTCTTTCAAGTAAGACCGCAGATATAAAGCAACCAGTCCAAATACACCACCAATAATAAATGGAATGCGCCATGCCCAGTCATGAATCTGCGCTTCACTAAATTTAAGGGAAATAAATAGTGACATCAGGGCACCAAGTAGAATTCCCAGTGAAAGTCCGGCGGTTAACAGGCCATTAGCAAAGCCAATCTTTTTCTCAGGCACATGTTCTGATACAAAAGTCCAGGCAGCCGGTATTTCTCCACCAATTGCAATACCTTGTACTACCCGCATTAGAAGTAATAATAAAGGGGCAGCATAGCCAATACTTTCAAAAGTAGGCATCAGGCCAATGACTAAAGTTGGCAATGCCATCAGCAAGATAGATAAACTAAAGAGACGTTTGCGTCCTACCAGATCGCCAAAATGAGCCATAACTACGCCCCCTAAGGGCCTGAAAAAATAACCGGCTGCAAAAATTCCATAAGTATTCAGCATAGCCCAAAAAGGACTCAGGCCACTTGGAAAGAATAGCTCTGAAATAATTTTGGCGTAAAAAACATAAATGACAAAATCATAAAATTCGAGTGCGCCTCCCAAGGATGATAATCCCAGGGTACGTTTATCCTGCGCACTTAAACCTGAATGTGCTTCCATGCATTGAATTCCATAAAATATATTAAATTTAACTGATTGTAATAAAATGTTAATTAGATGATTAATCAATCTTTTTTAAAGCATTGTTAACAAAATTTTATATGCCAACTCCATGGGCCAAGAGTAATTTTAGTTTACTTTTCTATTAAGTCGAACACTGTGAGCATAGCATCTTTATTTTTAACTTTAGCCTGCTAACGAAAATTATTAAAATATTCTTTAAGCCAGCTTCTGGGTAAAATAAATAAAGATAATACTATGCTTGAACAGGGGGGGCTTAGTTTAAAGCCCGTACCGCATCATTTAAGGCCTCTAAAACGGCTTCTTTATTAACTTCTCCAATACTGACAATTCCAATAGCCATATGCCGCTCTGGAATTGGCATAAACAGGCCTACGGCTCCAGATTGCAGCCGACCTTCAGAATAACCATAACCAAGCTGGCGGGCTAGCTTGATTTCTCCTTTCTCCTCCGGTTGAGGCGGATAGGTTGTAGCAATTGCAATACCAGCTGCAGCTGTACCAATCGGATGCCGTGAACCCAGCTGATAATTAATACGTAAATAAGAGGAACCAGTCGATGCAGTTTTAACTACTACACAGTCTGATCCTTCAGCAATTACTAGCGATGCGCTGGCTTGAGTCCGATTAGACAGACTATTCAGAATCTGCTGACTATTAGATGGAATCGTCATTTCATAGCAGTGATATAAATCCTGAATCTTGCTGCTGAGCTCCAGCCCCAGATTTTCATTGGTTTTAATATAACCTAAATGAGTTAAGGTCCGGGTAATACGGTAGGCAATAGTCCGGTTAATCTCTAATAGTTCAGCCAGCTGAGCTACGGTCAACTGGCCTTGATGTCTGGCAATTAGTTCTAATGCATGAATGCCCCGTTCCAGCGTCTGTAAGGTCTCCAATTCTTTTTCTACTCCGCTTGGTCAACCCGGATTTGGGTCTGTCTTAAATAGTAAACAATTGCAAAAAGACATTTTAGCCAATTGACAACATGTCTGCTCATTATTTATTCTTTTACTATATTAGAACATAATGTACGATAATAGAACAGGAAGTTCAGGATGAACGTAAAAGTACCTATGCATGGGCAATGCCCTTTTCATGCCGAGTTACAACAGAAGGGTAAAAACTTTGACATGTTTGCAGTGCCATATCAGCAAGACCCTGCATTGGCTCTGAAGGAGTTTCGTGCACAACTCCCGATTTTTTTCTCTGAAGCGATGGGTTACTGGATTGTGACCCGTTATGAAGATGTCAAAGCAATTTTTCGTGATCCTATTACCTTTTCTGCATGTAATGCACTCGAGAAACTGACACCCTCTTGCCCTGAAGCATTAAAAATTCTCGAAAAATATAATTATGGTATGAATCGTACACTGGTAAATGAAGATGAACCGGTACACATGGAACGGCGTCGTGCTTTAATGGATGCTTTTACACCACAGAATCTTGAAGAGCACCAACATTTCGTTAGAGAACTAGTCAGGAAGAAAGTCGACGGATTTATTTATAAGGGGCGGGCAGATCTGGTACAGGAAATGCTATGGGAAATACCCTTAATGGTAGCGTTACACTTTTTGGGCGTACCTGAAGATGACATGCAGGAACTACGTAAATTTGCAGTTGCTCATACCGTTAATACCTGGGGAAGACCAACATTAGAACAGCAGTTGGAGGTTGCCGAGGGAGTAGGACAATTCTGGGAATACTCTGGCCGTGTGCTGGAGAAAATGAAAAATAATCCAGAAGGTAAAGGCTGGATGTATGACATGATTGCTAAAAATCGTGTAATGCCAGAGGTAGTGACAGACAATTATCTGCATTCAATGATGATGGCTATTATGGTTGCCGCCCATGAAACTACCGCACTAGCCTCTGCCAATGCATTAAAACTACTTTTAGCTGACCGGAAAGTGTGGAAAAAAATCTGTGATAACCCGCAGCTGATTCCGGGTGCAGTCGAGGAGTGTTTACGACATTCAGGTTCTGTAGTGGCTTGGCGCAGACAGGTCACTACCGAGAGTGAAGTCAGTGGAGTCAAGTTTAGGAAAGGCGATAAATTGTTTTTGGTGTCGGCTTCTGCTAATCATGATGAACTTCATTTTGAAAATGCCGATGAGTTGGATATTTATCGTGATAATGCTATTGAACATCTGACATTCGGTTACGGTGCACACCAGTGTATGGGTAAGAATATCGGCCGTATGGAAATGTGTATTTTCATTGAAGAACTGTCACGCCGTATACCAGACCTGAAACTCTGCGAGCAGGAATTTACCTATCTGGCCAATACCTCGTTCAGAGGACCAGAGGCCTTGTGGACTGAGTGGCAAGCCCAGCCAGAACAAACTGCCAGACAAATTACCAGTTTTCCTATTGGAGCGCCTGATCTTAAAGCCATGACCCGTCCGGTACGTGTTCAGGCAGTTTATCCTGAAGCAGAAGATATTATACGTATTGAACTGGCTGCTATACACGGTGAAGAATTACCACGCTGGAGTGCCGGTTCACATATTGAACTGGTATTGCCTAATGGCCTGAGCCGTAAGTACTCTCTATGCGGTTTAGCGACTGATCAATTTTATACGATTGCTGTAAAGAGAGAGCCGGTAAGCCGGGGTGGTTCACAATGGATTCATCAGTATTTAAAAGCAGGAGAACAGATCTACATTAAGGGACCCAAAAACTTTTTTAAATTAAATTTACAGGCGAGCCAGTATGTGCTGATCGCAGGGGGGATAGGTATTACTCCTATTCTGAGCATGGCTAATAGCTTACGTGAACAGGGGCGCCCTTACTGGCTAATTTATCTTTCACGCCAGCGGGCTAGTATGGCATTACTTAAGGAAGTTGCTGCGCATGGTAGTGCTGCCGAACTCTATATTTCTTCTGAAGGTAAACGGATAGACCTGCAACAGCTCTTGTCAGCGCTGCCTGCCGGTACACAGGTTTGTGCCTGTGGTCCGGAAGCATTACTTGATACCTTGACCAACTATATCGAAGACTTGTCACAGGTTCAGCTCACGGTCGAGCATTTTGGTTCAGGGAAGAACCTCTTTTTATATGAAAATGATACCGACTTTGAAGTTGAACTACTGGATAGCGGTTTAACACTGACAGTAGCCCGGGACCAGACCTTATTGGACTGTTTGCTGGACAAAGGAATTGATGTCAGCTTTGACTGTACCGAGGGTTTGTGTGGAAGCTGCCAGCTTCCGGTTGAAGAAGGTGAAATTGATCATCGCGATAAGGTGTTGACCCGAGCCGAGCGTGACGGAATGAAATCGGTAATCAGTTGCTGTTCACGAGGAAAAGGAAAACTCAAACTCAAGCTTTAAATGGTAATAACAACAAATTCAGGGAAAATGATAAAAGGAAAACTAAAATGGATCAGATTAAATCTGTAGCGCTGACGGATGTCAATGCTATACCTCAACAGGTTCATACACAGGCTGACAAAAAAGTTGCCTATGCCACTATTATTGGAACCACAATCGAGTGGTATGACTATTTTATTTATGCAGCAGTGGCAGGCCTGGTCTTTAACCAGCTATTCTTTGCACCTGCCGGACCAGTGGTTGCCAATTTGCTGGTATTTGCCTCTATTGGAATCAGCTTTTTATTTCGTCCTTTAGGTGCATTTATTGCCGGCCACTATGGGGATAAACTCGGGCGTCGTGCCATGCTGGTAATTACCCTTATATTGATGGGTGGTGCTACGGCATTAATTGGTCTGCTTCCTACCTATGCCTCAATCGGTATTGCAGCTCCTATTATCCTGATCATCTTGCGGATTCTACAAGGAATTTCAGCTGGTGGAGAATGGGGCGGAGCGGTATTGATGGCTGTTGAGCATGCACCAGAAAATAAGCGCGGGCGTTTTGGTTCATTTCCGCAGCTAGGTATTCCATTCGGGCTATTGCTGGCTTCTCTGGTATTAGTGATTATGACAGCTTGGGTCTCACCAGGGGATGCCTTTGTTGAGTGGGGCTGGCGCATTCCATTTCTGCTTAGCTTGTTGCTACTGCTGATTGGCCACTGGATACGTCGTTCTATTGGCGAAAGTCCAGTATTTGAAGAAATCAAGCAACGTAAGTCTGCCAATCCACATCCGATTAAAACCCTGTTTAAGCATCATAAGCTTTCAGTACTGCTTGCGGCACTACTATGTGCTGGAACAACCGCACTGGGTTACATGACGACTGGGGGCTTCATCCAGAATTATACAACGAACCCGGCCGGACCGATTGCACTGGAACGCTCGACTATTTTAACGCTCGTAACGTTATCTGCGATTGTGTGGGCTGCATTTACTTGGATTTCTGCCAGCCTGTCTGACCGATTTGGGCGTAAGAAAATGTATATTCTAGGGGCATTACTACAGCTGGGTGCGGCTTTTGTAGTATTCCCTCTGGTCGATACAGCAACCTACTCTGGTATTGCTATTGCCCTGTTTTTGCTGTCAATGGGTGTTGGCTTTACCCATGGTATCAATGCAATTGTTTATACCGAATTATTCCCTGCCTCGATTCGTTTTTCGGGAATCTCAATTACTTATGCACTTGGTTCTATCATCGGCGGCGCATTCGCACCCCTGATTGCAGCCTGGCTCATCAGTGTTTCAAATTCGACCACATTGGTAACTGTTTACTTAATGATGATGGCGAGTTTTGCCCTTATAGCCATCTGTTTACTCAAGGACCGTACCGGCATGCCACTAGGTGCAGATCATGAGGCAGAACAGAATCAGTCACCATTTATTTGGCATAAATAATAGCAAGCTATATAGCCCCCTATGGGGGGCTTTTTATATTTTATTGATCTAAACCATAAATTTTTGTACTAGATGTCTACTCTATGCTTAGTCAATTTTACTGTCTGATAAACCGGATTGTTCAGTTCTAAAAATGCCATATTATTTTTGGAAATTAAAATGAGGGGGTCAGTTCAATATAAAATTAACGGGAGAATGAGCAAGGAATCTGAATCTTAGCTATGTTTTATGGGAAATCATGTGACCTGAAAGACTTATTTATTTATATCGGTCATCGAATGATACTTATAATATTTGCTCCTTTATATAAATGAAAAATCAACCAATAAAAATAGATTTTGATTGTTTAAATTTAAAAAAATATTATATTAAGTTTATGATAAATATATATTTTAATAGATTTTAATAGCAGGCCTGATTGACTTTTAAAATGCTTGATTTTTACTCTAAAACTTAGCATACTAAAAATTATATTTTACGGTAAAAGTAATTTAATTATGTTTATCGTAATTTATTGAGCATCTTGAAGATGCTATAAATTGCATAAAAATGCTATAGGAAGAAAAAGCAGAAATTATTAGAAGAAAGCACGCAGTTTGAGCAATGCTGCGTTAAAAAACATGACAAGGAGTCAAATATGCATTTTCCCGAAACGCAGCCAAGAAATTCACTCTATTATCCTTATCAGGTTTATCCCTACTTTCATAGTCCGCAAAAGACTGTGGCCCAAACAGGTACAGTAACTATTGTAGGAGCAGGACCAATTGGTATGGCAACAGCATTACTGCTAGCCAGACAAGGTATACGGGTCGTTCTGCTGTCTGCTGAACAGCAGTTATCTGAAGGCAGCCGGGCACTGGTATACACCAGGCGCTCTATGGAAATCTTACAGTCTGCTGGCGTTGCCCAACGTATCATGCAAAAAGCTCTACCGTGGACACATGGCAACTCTATTTATAAAGGACAGGTTGTCTTTCGCATGGCTTCACCATCTGACCCACATGATCAGTTCGCGCCATTAAATAATCTGCAGCAGAACTGGCTGGAAAGTTACTTGCTTGAGACCATACATGAGCAGGATAATATTGAGATTCGCTGGGGTAATAAGGTCATTGCACATGAACAGAATGATGAAACAGTCACTTTAACCATCCATACCCCAGAAGGTGAATATCAGCATGAAAGTAGCTGGGTGGTTGCAGCCGATGGAGGACGCTCTGCATTACGCGAACAGATGAAGCTGCGGATGCAAGGCGCCAGTTATGAAGGCCGCTTTGTTATTGCGGATATTCGCATCAAGCTGGACTATCCGACCGAACGTCTGGCCTTTTTCTCACCGGACTGGAACCCGGGCAATACCATTCTCATGCACCGCGAACCAGATCATATCTGGCGTTTTGACTATCAGCTTGATCCAAGTATCAGTCCGGAAGAAGCACTCAAACCGGAAAATCTGAGCAAGGCTGTCAATGACCAGCTCAAAATGATTGGACAGGAACATTTACAGTGGGAAATGGACTGGAGTACAGTCTATTCGGCACGTGCGTTAACACTCGACAATTATGTGCATAACCGCATTATATTTGTTGGTGATGCTGCGCATCTGTTACCAATTTTTGGCGTGCGCGGTGCCAATACCGGCTTTCAGGATGCCAAAGATCTGTCATGGAAACTGGCCGGTGTAATTCAAGGCTGGGCATCCCGCGAGCTTTTAGAAAGTTATACCTTCGACCGGGTTGGAGCAGTGCGGGAGATTATTGCTGAGGCCGGGAAATCTACCCGCTTTATGGCACCACCCACCCAAGGCTACCGCTTGCTACGTAACGCAGTACTGTCTTTATCGCTAGAACACGAATTTGTACGTCCACTCTATCATTGGCGTACATCACGGCCACATGCCTATAGCTATTCATCTTTGAACAGTCAAAATGATGACAATGCCAGCATGAAGGAAATGACTGAAAATGGTGCCTTGATTCCTAATGTTAAAACTGTAGATGGTTCATTTTTGTATGACCGGATCGATGGTAAGTTCAACGTTCTGGTTTTCACAGAGCAGGGCGAACTTCCTGCCGGTCTTTATACTGAAATTAAAGCATTACAAGCCTGTGCTATTCCTGTGCAGATTATTGCACTTGCGCTGGATGGCCAGACAGTACATAACGCAGAGATGACTTTAAAGATCACTGCAGAACTTGCAGCAGAACATTTTTTTGCACAAAGTGGTTCAATTTACCTGATACGTCCTGATCATCATATTCATGGCCGCTGGCTGCATTATAGGAACTCTGCCATTACCCAAACTTTTGAGCAGTTTTGTCAGCTAACAAAAGGAGTAGCAGCATGAGTAATATTCGGATTGAAGACCTGGAACAGGTATATGACCATCTGGCAGAAAGTATTGATCATCTGGATGCAGAAAAACGTGAGCTGTTTCTGGTCAAGCTGGCTCTACTCAGTGCAAACCAGATTCAAGACAGCACTATATTTTTAAGACTGATTAACCAGGCGAAAGTATTTGAAGATTAATATCTGACTCTATAAGTATTTTAAAATACGGAAAGAAAAAATGAAAAGTACTTGTATTTCGTATTGAAAATATCTTTAATTTTGAATGATATAACTCGGCTGGTAAAGTTTAAAGCAAGCTAGTACAAGAAAAGAGTTTAAAATAAGAATCCCCTCAATAGAGGGGATTTTTTAAACCGGATATTTATTTAGACAATTGAATCATCCAGATTTGGTGCTAGCCAGCGTTTGGCCTCATCCAGCGTCCAGCCTTTACGTTTTGCATAATCTTCTAACTGATCCAGAGAAATCTTGCCAACATTGAAATACTGAGATTCGGGATGAGTATAATAGAAGCCGCTCACCGATGAAGGGGGCCACATTGCAAAGCTGGAAGTGAGCTGTGTACCAATCTTGTCAGTAGAACCCAGCCAGTCGAATAGAACCGCTTTTTCAGAATGCTCAGGACAGGCCGGGTAACCCGGTGCCGGACGAATACCGATATATTTCTCTTTAATCAGTTCCTCATTGCTTAGCTGTTCACTGGCCTGATAGCCCCAGAACTCTTTACGGATACGTTCATGCAGGTGCTCGGCAAAAGCTTCGGCAAAACGGTCACCCAAAGACTGAACCAGAATAGCACTATAGTCATCACCTTTAGCTTTGTATTCATTGGCAAGTTCTTCAGCACCAAAAATTGAAACTGTAAAACCCCCCAGATAGTCCTGAGTCTGGTTCTCTTCGGTGACAATAAAATCTGCCAGAGATAAATTTGGCTTACCGGTAACTTTGTCTGACTGCTGGCGTAAATGCTCAAAATGATGTGTCGCAGTACCTTGTTCATCGTATACCGTGACAGTATCGGCAGCCGTACGTTTAGCAGGGTATAAACCAAATACGGCCCGGGCATCAAAACGTTTATTCTCAATAATATCTTTGAGCATAATCTGTGCCTGCTGATACAAATCAGTTGCTGCTTCACCGACTACTTCATCTTCCAGAATTTTCGGGAATTTGCCTGCCAGGCTCCATGAAATAAAGAATGGAGTCCAGTCGAAATACTCAACCAGTGTTTCTAGCGGATACTGGGTAATGGTTTGAACACCGATAAAATTTGGCTGTGGTGGTACGTAGTCTGGAGCGATCTTGAAACCGTGCTTAACCGACTCGGCATAAGACAGTTTAGCTGCTTTTGGCTGCTTGTTCGCCAGGCGCTCGCGTACCTTAACATATTCATCACGGTGACCCTGTACAAAAGCAGGCTTCATTTCCGGCGAGAGCAGGGAGGTGGCGACCCCTACCGCACGTGATGCATCGGCAACATAAATGACGGCATCATTTGAATATTGCGGATCAATTTTTACAGCAGTATGGGCTTTTGATGTAGTTGCCCCGCCAATCATTAAAGGAATTTTAAAGCCTTTACGCTGCATCTCTTTAGCTACAAAGACCATTTCATCCAGACTTGGCGTAATCAGGCCGGACAGCCCGATAATATCAACTTTTTCATCAATTGCAGTTTGCAGAATTTTCTCTGCCGGCACCATTACGCCTAAATCTACAATGTCATAACCGTTACAGCCAAGTACTACACCGACAATATTCTTGCCAATATCATGTACGTCACCTTTGACTGTTGCCATCAGGATTTTCCCTTTGGCTTCACCAGCAGTTTTTTCAGCTTCAATATACGGGTTAAGCCAGGCTACAGCCTGTTTCATAACCCGAGCCGATTTTACAACCTGTGGCAAGAACATCTTGCCTGAACCAAACAGGTCGCCTACGACATTCATTCCGGCCATAAGCGGGCCTTCAATAACATCCAGCGGACGGGCAGATTTTAGCCGTGCTTCTTCGGTATCTTCATTAATAAAGGCAGTAATACCTTTCACTAACGCATACTCAAGACGTTTTTCTACCGGTTCGTTGCGCCATTCCAGATTTTCAGCTTCACGTTGGGTTCCGCCCTGACCACGATATTTCTCAGCAATACTCAGTAACTTTTCAGTGGCTTCCTGTCCGCTTTCTCCCTGATTGCGGTTCATTACTACGTCTTCAACCGCGTCTTTCAGCTCAGCCGGAATGTCATCATAAATTGCCAGCTGCCCGGCATTTACAATTCCCATGGTCAAGCCCTGCTTGATGGCGTAATAAAGAAAAACCGCATGGATTGCTTCACGTACCGGCTCATTACCGCGGAACGAGAAAGAAACGTTAGAAATACCGCCCGAGATCATGGCATTTGGCAGGTTCTGCTTGATCCACCCAGTAGCCTCAATAAAGTCCACACCATAGTTGTTGTGTTCTTCAATACCTGTCGCTACCGCAAAGACATTCGGGTCAAAAATAATATCTTCAGAAGGAAAGCCAACTTCATTGACCAGCACATCATAAGATCGTTTACAGATTTCTTTCTTGCGCTCAACCGTATCGGCCTGACCTTTTTCATCAAAAGCCATAACAATGACAGCCGCACCATACTGACGGCATAAACGTGCTTTCTCTACAAACTCATCATAACCTTCTTTCAGCGAGATTGAGTTTACTACGGCTTTACCTTGTACACATTTCAGTCCTGCCTCGATAATTTCCCATTTTGATGAGTCAATCATGATCGGTACACGGGAAATATCAGGCTCAGAAGCAATCAGGTTCAGGAATGTCACCATCGCATTTTGCGAATCAAGCATCCCTTCGTCCATATTGATATCGATGATCTGGGCACCGCCTTCGACCTGTTGACGGGCAACATCCAATGCTTCTGCATAATTCTCTTCACGGATCAGACGTGCAAATTTCTTTGAACCGGTTACGTTGGTTCGTTCACCTACGTTTACAAATAGTGATTCATCGTAAATATTAAATGGCTCCAGACCACTCAGTCGGCAGGCTGGTTTAATCTGGGGTATCTGGCGGGGAGCAATATCTTTTACAGCATTATAAATGGCTCGTATATGGTCCGGAGTCGTACCACAGCAGCCACCGGTAATATTGATTAAGCCACTTTCTGCAAACTCTTTCAGAAATGCAGCAGTTTCTTCCGGTGTTTCATCATAACCGCCAAAAGCATTGGGCAAACCGGCATTCGGATGGGCAGAAACAAATACATCAGCAACATCAGCCACTGTTTTAACATGTGGGCGCATGGCATCTGCACCCAAGGCACAGTTAAATCCGATTGAAAGCAGATCGCCGTGGCGCACTGAATTCCAGAAGGCTTCAGCAGTTTGTCCGGTCAGCGTACGTCCGGAAGCATCTGTGATCGTGCCGGAAATCATTAAGGGTAATTCATAACCTAATTCTTTAAAGACTTCCTTTACCGCAAAAATAGCTGCCTTACAGTTCAGGGTATCGAACACGGTTTCAATCAGAATAATATCTGCACCGCCTTCAATGAGGGCATGAGTCGCTTCTATATAGTTTTCTTTTAGGGCATCAAAAGTAATATTACGAAACGCCGGGTTATTAACATCCGGTGATATAGAACAAGTACGTGAAGTAGGGCCAAGTACACCGGCCACAAAGCGCGGTTTATCAGGGGTTGAATATTTTTCACAAGCTGCTTTGGCCAGCCGTGCAGCTTCACGATTAATTTCTGGTACCAGATCTTCCATATGGTAGTCTGACATGGAAACGCGGGTACCATTAAAACTGTTGGTCTCGATAATATCTGCACCAGCATCCAGGTAAGCTTCATGTATGTCCTGAATAATTTGTGGCTGAGTCAATACCAGCAGGTCGTTATTACCCTTCAGGTCATGGGCCCAGTCTGCAAAACGTTCACCACGATAATCTGCTTCCTCAAGCCTATGACGCTGGATCATGGTTCCCATCGCACCGTCAATAATCAGGATGCGTTTGGCAAGAAGCTCTTTTAGGGTGGCAAGCGTAGACATGAAGAGACCCCCAATGCGGATAACTGTAAAATGGGCGCTATTGTAACAGATTCAACTTATATAGTTATGCCTTTGCATGTTAAGCATTTCCTATAAGGATTGTGGCTATTCCTGATATAGCCGGCTACTTTTACCTGATTGATCCTGTATTTTTTCATGAAATTGCAATATCTTTGCAGCATAGTCATTAACTGAACATGAAACAGACAATTGGTGACTTATAGCTGTAATAATTCAATGAAAGTAATTTATTAGCCCGTAGCTTGTTCTTTTTTATTATTTTGAATATAAGTTATTGAATTTATAAATATAAAAAATAGTAGGAATAGAATGAGGACAAAGATATGGGTTCTAAGGATGACCTAAATAAGCTCAATTAGATGAAAATTGGCTTTATATGACACCCTTTTGTCATATAATTGTCACAATTTAAATAAAGAATAAGGGGATTTTATTATCCTCTTAAACCATCTAGATGAATTCGAATATTCCTCCCGATTCAGATCCAGTACTTCCCGTGGCATCCAGTAATGTACACGTGCCAACACCGAAGTTTTTTATGCCGGTGTTCCTGACGGTAATTGTTGCCACGCTAATTTACATTGGCTTTCAGGTAAATGCTGATCTGGCTCATGTTCCGCCGCTTGGTTTATATTCTATTATTCTGCTAGCCACTGCTTTATTGATTGCATTAGGCTTTGAATTTGTTAATGGTTTTCATGATACAGCTAATGCTGTAGCGACGGTTATCTATACCAATGCCTTGCCAGCACCTGTGGCTGTGATGTGGGCAGGCTTTTGTAATTTTCTTGGGGTAATGGTAGCAAGTGGGGCAGTCGCGTACGGTATTATTGCGCTGCTTCCGGTTGAGCTGATTATGAATGTCAGTAGCGGTGCCGGTTTTGCGATGGTATTTGCTTTACTGATTGCCGCAATCATCTGGAACCTGGGTACCTGGTTTCTTGGTATACCTGCCTCAAGTTCGCATACCCTGATCGGTTCAATCTTGGGGGTGGGTATCATGAACCATCTTCTAAATGCCGCGACTGGTGCCAGTGGTATCGATATGGATCAGGTCATCAAGGTGGGTAAGGCCTTACTGTTTTCACCACTAATTGGTTTTGCATTTGCTGCGGTCTTGTTCCTGCTGGTTAAAAAGATCTTTAAGAAACAAATGGAATTGTTTCAGCCGCCAGAAGGAAACAAGCCGCCTCCGCCACTGATCCGTGCCATCCTGATTTTTACCTGTACCGGTGTTAGCTTTGCTCATGGATCAAATGATGGGCAAAAGGGCATGGGCCTAATCATGCTGATTCTGATTGGTCTGGTACCTTTAGCTTACTCTCTGAATAAAAATCTGGATCAGGCACATTTACAGTCATTTGAACAGCTATCTACTCAAACTGCTTCTGCTATTTATGCTAATTATCAGGATATCCCGGATGAGCAGGCACGGACTGTACTGACCCGTTATATCCAGACCAAGGAAATTAGTCCTGAAGTAGTGCCAGCATTGGCAAGCCTGACTGACCATCTGGGTGAGCGTGTAGCAGCCTATGATAATTTAAGAGACATGCCTGAAGCAGTAGTCAGCGAAATTCGTAATGACATGTACCTGAGTACCACTACATTTAAGCGTCTAGATAAGGCAGAGGCCTTACCTGCGTTACCTGAAGCTCAGAATAAACTGGTAGATGAATATCGCGATAATCTGGATTCATTCCTGCAATATATTCCGACTTGGGTCAAAGTGGCGGTAGCCCTGGCACTGGGCCTTGGAACTATGGTGGGCTGGAAGCGAATTGTCGTGACAGTAGGTGAGCGTATTGGTAAGCATCATATGACTTATGGTCAGGGGATGTCTGCCGAGCTGGTAGCTATGTCTACAATTGCTGCAGCAGATGGCCTGGGTATGCCTGTATCGACTACACATGTTTTAAACAGTGCAGTTGCAGGTACCATGGTGGCCAATAAATCTGGCCTGAACTTTAATACTGTCAAAACTATTCTGTCCGCATGGGTATTTACACTGCCAGCAACCATTTGCTTATCTGGCGGTTTATATTGGCTGTTTCTCAAGTTATTTGTTTAATTAAAATAGACATTAAAAAAAGCTTTGCCTCGGCAAAGCTTTTTTTTGTATCTGCTATTGTTTGTTCAGAAAAAGCTTCAGCTTTTCTTTTTGAATTTTGAAAGAAGTTTTTCTACTGGCAGTTTATCTGAAGCCAGGCCATATAAGGCAGCAAAAGGTAGTGCAGTTCGTGCCAGATAAGCGACACGCCACAGACCGCCATGGTTAGCACCTTCCATCATCAGCTCTAAAGGATGTTCTAGTGCAGTGTCTGGATGTGCAGCTGAATCAGGATTGCGCAGATCGTGGATCCATAGGGCTGCCATGATGGCATTGGTAGTTTCAGGTGCAAATGCCTCTACATCAAATAAGCTGGCGCCAGTAAAGGCAGCCTTTAGTAATGGATTCTTGGTGACAGAATGCGTCGTGGTTGATGGGGCAATATTAATACTGACCTGTTGACCCTGATGGCGTGCGAGTACAGCGCGCCATTGTTGTAGGCGCTTGGCTAGTGCATAATTCGGGCCTTGTTCCAAGACCAGACAGTCAGTAATGCCGTAATGTTTGCCATTATCTGACTTTACAAGTATTTGCTGGTTCTTCTGGAAAAAATGTTTCAAAGAAGCGGTTGAAATACCCTTAGTTAGAAGCTTTTGTAACTGCGAGCGGTGTTTGAACTTGTCAGATGCAGCTTGAGCAACTTCTTCCGGCACCGCATATACATCGGTCGGAGTACACATAAACATTAGGCTGGTATCCGGTTTATGCTGACTGACATATTGCATGATGGTATCCATTGCCATAGAAACCCGTACATGTTTTTCACCATCCAGATAGGCGATAGCTGCCAAATCCAGTTGCTGCTTAAAGGTCACCAGCCACTGGCCAATCTCTGGTAACTGGGTCAACAGATTGGCCCCCAGATGCTCTTTTAGCTCGGAAATACTGGCCTGTTCGGGAAAAGGCTGATCGCTGGGTGCGATAAGCGTAGCATTTCCTGCTTCAATAATATTTAAAATTCTTTCCCATACCTGAGCCCGCGGCAAGTCAATAGCAACAATATTGGCTTTCCATTTAGCCAGCCAGGTTAATGGGCCGGCTTCAGAACCTGCACCAAGCAAAACCAGTGTCCGGTCAGACAGGTCAAACCATTCCGGATGTGCCACAGCCTGCTGCAAAGCTTCAGCATGACTTGCCTCAATGATGCCTGCCGCCAGCCATTTTTCTATCTGGCTGAGCAAACTTTGGCCCTGAAGGTTCTGGCCGTGATAAGGCACATACCATTCAGGAGTGTTATCGTTCTTGCCTTGGAACTTGGCTGTATAAAGCTGTTTTTCTACAGGAAGCTGCATCACATCCTTGAGTAAACAGGATTCACCTGCACGGTAGAACACAAAGCTATGATGTGCCTTATGTAAACCCTGCTTGGCAATAGTAATCGGATGATTAACGTGCCGGATACCCTGATATACCAGCGCTTTAAAATATTTTGGATATGTCTTGCGCCAATTTTTTTCTTTAGATGCCTGCTGTGAGCTGTCGGAATCGACCAGTGATAATGCTTCAGCAATAATTTCTTTACCGGTACGGGTCGTACTTGGCTTGTTAGAGCCTTCCTGTACAGGAAATTGTAAACCTTCAAGTGGGTTAGACATGCAAAATATCTCTTCGGATCATTGATTTAATATACAGTTGTATACATTATCTATGCCAGATTGGATTAAGGGGTGGCATTATGTGACAAAATTGCAAGAAAATAAGAAAACTGATCTGGTGAGTAAAGAGATTAAAACCGTCTAACAGTAGAATGCTTTTCTCTTCTCTATAAATAGATCAACCGTGAATTTGCCTGATCTGTTTTGATGAGTAGAAATCGTTTCGATAATAATAAAAGCCACGCTAGTTCAAACATAATACTTGCTTGTTCAGTATGGGCTTTACAGCCATTTAAACCTATTCAGCAGTTTACCGAAAAATAATAAAACTTCTTTTATAACTCAATCTTGGATTTTGTTTTTATAATATTTATTTTTAACTAATTACTACGATGGTTGCTTTATGATCTTGTGGCTCAAACCATGAATTAAAGCTTATAAAACAATAGATGGTCTTTACTCTGTTTAATTTTTTCTTTGTAAAATGAGCCAGTGAATGTATTTATTTACTACGGTCAATAGTACGAAACCCGGTATGAGTCGTAGCAAGGTTAAATTCTTGTGGATGACGGCTACTTTTTCTATAACGGGCACAGTATTGACTGGCGCAAAGAAAGGAGCCCCCCTTAATCACAAAGGATTGTGGGATATGCTGCGAAGTTCTTAACGCTGAATAATTTCCCATATGCTCATCATGAGCACCGGTATATACGGAACTGGTCCATTCCCATACGTTACCAATCATATCATAAAGCCCAAAGGCATTCGGGCTGAAACAGCCCACAGGGGCTATACCTTTAAAATGGTCTTCTTGAGTATTCTGAAAGGGAAAATCACCTTGCCAGTAATTTGCATCAGGCCGGTGCTGATGATTACGCGGTTCATGTTTTAAGGGCACATCTGTCTCGTCATTACCTTTGGCTGCGTATTCCCATTCAACTTCAGAAGGTAAATCATGGCCGAGCCAGAGCGCGTAATGTTCAGCATCGTTTTTGGTAATATACCGTACTGCTTCGTTAGCGCGGGCAGGTGGACCCTCTGGCCCTTCAGGCAAGCGCCAGTTATAACCTGATTTAAGTTTCCACCACTGTTGTGGTGACTGCTCATCTGCTTCAAATACGGCAGCTTCGTTCTGTTTTTCGGCATCGGTAATATAGTGTGTAGCTGCTATAAAACTTGCAAACTGAGCCACAGTCACTTCAGTCTGATCAATCCAGAATCCTTTCACTTTCCTTTTTTGAGCCCCAAAATTGATCTCATCTGGATAAGCCAGTTCTGATCCTAATTTCACCTCGCCTTCAGGAATATATAACATCCCGGCATGTGCCTGTTCTAACCAGCCTGAAGGCAGTCCAGAATATGACTGACAGTATGTTATATTTCCCAGATTTAAATTTTTTTTATTTGTGGGGAGGCTACTTTGTTCGGTGTTATGGCAGCCTGCAAAAAGTAGACTGCACAGCCCTAATCTTAACGCTAATTTCATTTGCGGTATTCCAGTACACCATGCTGCTGTACATACTGCTGATAAAGTTGACTCAGCTTTTGAACCTGATCGGGATACTGCTCGGCAAGATTCTGATTTTCGCCGCGGTCATTTTTCAGATTATAAAGTTCCCAATGGCCTGTACCAAGATCAGGTTTTGCCTGCAAGGCTATTTTCCATTCACCTGAACGTAGATATTTATTGCCATGTAATTCATCCCCGAATATGAAATCGGCAGGGCGAACCGAGGCAGCTTTATTTTGTAGGAGTGCTTTCCATGAATAGCCATTTGGTGTGTTAATTTTTCTGCCCTTATATTCACTTTGCGGTACAGGAATGCTGGCGAAATCCAGTACAGTAGGCAGTACATCAAGTACTGAAGTAAACCCATGATATTTTTGTGAATCTGATAATATATTAGGGACTTTTATTATTGCAGGGGCAATAGTTGCACCTTCACCAGCAGTTTCTTTCCATAGATGAAAAGGAGCAGCACTGACCTCTGCCCAACGTGGACCAATATAATGATATGACTGTGCTGTACCGACAGCATTCAGAGAAGCATCGAAACTCGGATCGCTTGCTCCGCGAATAGTACCTTCTGCACCATTATCAGAAACAAAAAAGATAAGGGTGTTATCATAAAGACGGTTAGCTTTTAAGTACTGGATAATTTTGCCAATATTAGCATCCAGGTTTTCTACCATACCCGCATAAACTTCCATTTTACGGGCTTCTATAGCTCTTTGTTCTGGACTCAGTTCAGTCCATTGGCCATAACCTAATTTATCAGTTGCCAACGGTGTGGCTGACTGAAAGTCAGGAGGAATAATACCGAGCTGTTTCTGGCGTTTAATCCGGTTTTCGCGGATGACCTCATATCCTGCATCATAAACGCCTTTATATTTATTGCTATAAGCTTCAGGCGCCTGTATGGGCCAGTGGGGTGCGGTGTAAGCTGCATAAGCAAAGAAAGGTTTGCCACTATTTTTGCCACTTTCCAGATATTCCAGTAATTTATCAGTAAAATAATTTGTTGAAAAAAAGTCATCAGGTAAATCTGCGATAGAAATAATTTTCCCGTCTTCTGTATAAGTCGCTGTGCGTTTAAATGCAGCAGGTGCGTCTTTAAAATGTAAATCCAAGCCCTGAAGCAAGGTGAAAGAGCGGTCAAATCCTTTGACATGAGCATTACTCTCAGGCGTCAAGCCTAAATGCCATTTTCCACTGATATAAGTACGGTAACCATGATCACGCAAGACTTCTGCAATTGATAAAGATCGCTCGTTCAGATAGCCCTCATAACCTGGTTGACCCTTTAAATGGGCAGGAGTGAGTTCTGCCATTGCACCAATTCCGGCCAGATGATGATCTGTACCTGAAATCAATTGGGAACGGGTAGGAGAGCAGGTTGCGGCTGTATGATAATCAGTAAAAATTTTACCAGCTTGCGCCAAAGCATTCAGATTAGGCGTATGTATTTCACTGCCAAATGCTCCCAGATCTGAATAGCCTAAGTCATCTGCCATAATAAACAATATATTAGGCTGCTGTATTTTATTCTGTTTATTGTCTTCGTTTTTATCATCATTACAGCCAGACAAAGAAAAACTGAGTGCCAAACTGGTAAGGGTAAAAAATAGTTTAATTTTTTTCATAATCTAATCAAGTGGCAATAAGCTTGCTGCCAAGCCTAAGACAAAGCCACTCGTTAAAAAATGAATAAATTTTGCTTTGGTAAGTAAGAAAATTGCTTAGAACAATTGTCACTATACTAAGCAATTTTTTTAAGAAGAAATTTAATCAATTACTACATTCAGCTTATTAAAAAGAAGGCAGTTGTGATAGTTTGTTCAAAAAGCGTGGAATTAGGCGTGGCTCAAGAATAACAGTCATTATCACCCCGTAAGCAGCACCCCATAAGTGAGCACTATGGTTAATATTACTGTTGCCTCGCTTACCGGACCAGATACTGTACGCTACATATAAAACTGCAAAAATAATAGCGGGTACCGGAATAAAAAATACAAAAATCAGTTTCCAAGGCTCAAACAGGATGTATGCAAACAAAACAGCAGAAACTGCGCCGGATGCGCCTAAGCTGGCCCAACGGCTATCATTTTTATGTTTAAGGTAACTTGGCAGAATTGCAATGATTAATCCACCTAGATAAAACAGAACGAAGCCCAGATCATAAAAGTACTGTCGATAAAAGCTTTCAATAATACTGCCAAAGAAAAACAGGGTAATCATATTGAACAGCAAATGAGCGCCATCTGCATGCACAAAACCATGAGTAATAAAACGGTCATACTGACCTTTCTGCATGGCTGGTGGCCAGAAAATCAGGCGATTCATCAGGGCCTGATTGGAAAATGCCAGCAGTGAAATGATCACTGTGATAATAATCAGGGTAACGGTATGATTAAAAGGTAGACCTAGCATAAAATCTCGTATTCATTTGGATCTGTTTAAAGTCATCATGCCATTAAAACAGATCGTGGATGGGAGTTTCATAATAATTCCGACAATTTTAGTTGATTTTTTCGAAATCCCCCGCATCTTCAGTTAAAATACTTGCAATAGCTTGAGGAATAATTGTTATGTCGACTGAGACCAACAGCACTGCAGTAGCAGAAGAGATCCCGAACCTGTTAATTACTCCAAATGCACAAGAGTATTTGCATGATTTGCTAGAAAAGCAGAATACTCCGGGAATTGGTGTTCGTATTTTTGTAGAAAATCCGGGAACACCACGTGCTGAATGCTGTATGGCGTATAGTGCTCCGGAAGAGATTATTCCTACTGACTACAAACAGGATTATCCAGATTTTCCTGCATTTATCGATGCCCCGTCTATTCCATATCTACGTGATGCGGTTATTGACTACAATAAAGACCGTTTCGGCGGGCAGCTGACATTCCGTGCTCCAAACTCTAAAGTACCACGTGTCGGTCCAGATGCGTCAATCGAAGAGCGTATTACCTATGTACTCCAGTCAGAGATTAATCCGGGACTGGCAGGACATGGGGGTAACTGTGCCTTGGTGGAAGTGGTAGAAGATGAAGAACATGGTCTAACAGCTGTACTTAAATTTGGTGGAGGCTGCCAGGGCTGTTCAGCAATTGATGTAACCCTAAAACAGGGTGTAGAAACTACGTTGAAACAGCATATTCCCGAGTTGTCACGCGTAGTCGACCAGACTGACCATAGTCAGGCGGAAGGTGCTTACTTTAAGTAAGTTTTACTTTAGGTCAGATATGTATCTAGAAACCTCCTTCGGGAGGTTTTTTTATAACCACAAGAAAATATAAATAATGAGAATTGTTATCAATATCATTCCTAATTTAAAAGTTTTTTGTTACACTGCGCAACATTAAATTTCATTTTTCTCCATAAATCCGTAATTTGGGGGCAGTAATGTCTAACCGTATGATGAAGTCTGTACTTACCGTTTCGATTCTCTCAGCTATGTTATCTGTAGCCAATGCAGCTGAAACAGACAAGGCTCAGCAGCAGGAAAATGAGAGCCAGCCACAGGATGCTGTCAAATTAGAAACTATGGTTCTTACCGCAGAAGAGCAGGTAAAACAGTCTTTGGGCGTTTCTATCATTACAGAAGAAGATTTAGATAAATTACCCGTGACCAATGATATTTCGGAATATGTACGTCGTATGCCAGGTGTAAACTTAACCGGTAACAGTGCTACCGGCCAACGTGGCAATAACCGTCAGATCGATATTCGTGGAATGGGGCCTGAAAATACCTTAATTCTGATCGATGGCAAGCCGGTAAATTCACGTAATTCTGTACGTTATGGCTGGCGAGGTGAACGTGATACGCGAGGTGATTCTAACTGGGTACCAGTCAATGCAATCGAGTCAATTGAAGTGTTGCGAGGTCCTGCTGCTGCCCGTTACGGTTCTGGCGCTATGGGAGGCGTGGTCAATATTAAAACTAAAAAAGTGACCAATCAATTACATGGTTCTATTGAAACTTATACCAACCAGCCAGAAAATAGTAAAGAAGGTGATACTAATCGTATAAGTGTCAATTTGAGTGGACCGATTATTCAGGATATTCTGTCTTATCGAATTTATGGAAATTATAATAAAACTGATAATGATGCGCCAGACATCAATCCTGTGGTGGGGTCAAACGGTTATCGTGCCGCAGGTCGTGAAGGGGTAGAAAATAAAGATATTAATGCCCGCTTGGCCTGGAAAATGACTGATCATCAACATTTGTTTTTTGATATAGGTTCGGGACGGCAGGGTAACCTGTATGCAGGTGATTCACAGAACAGTAATCTCGACCCGACTACTAATGACATCTTGTCTCAATTATTTGGTAAAGAAACTAATACGTTGTATCGCGATAACTATGCTCTGACTCATGAAGGAGAATGGAGTTGGGGTGATAGCAAGCTTATTGCTCAATTTGACCGTACCAAAAACAAGCGACTACCCGAAGGAACAGCAGGAGCAAGTGAAGGCCGTATTAACAGTCTGGAAGACCGGGTGACTTCTACCCTCGATACATTGCGTTTTAATGGAGAAGTCACCGTCCCTTTTGAACTGTATGTCCCGCAAAACCTGACGATAGGTGCTGAATGGGTTGAAGATGATTTTAGCGATCAGGAAAATACCAAGCAGGGTGATGGCTCTTATGGTGAAAATTTAACTACGGGAGACCGTAGCAAGATGAAGTCGCGCATAGCTTCTGGATATCTTGAAAACAATATGAAAATTACTGATGCTACAGATATGGTGGTCGGTATACGTTTCGATGACCATAACCGGTCAGGTTCCAATTGGAGCCCAAGTTTAAACCTCAGCCACAAACTGGGTGATTACTTCACTTTAAAAGGTGGTATTGCCAAAGCCTATAAGGCACCAAACCTTTATCAAAATGCGGAAGGATATTTGCTGGGTACAAGAGGAAATGGCTGTCCGATTGGTCTGAGTCAGTGTGTACTACAAGGAAATGCCAATCTAAAACCTGAAACTTCAATCAATAAAGAGATTGGTTTCGAATTTCAGAAAGATATTGTAAATGCCAGCCTGGCATGGTTCCGTAATGATTATGAAGACAAAATTACTTCTGGAGATGAAGTAACGCAGCAGGTAGTTATTGGGGATACAACCTATAATGTATTGCAATGGACTAATATTCCTAAAGCACTTATTCAAGGTCTTGAAGGAAGTATCAGTCTGGATTGGGGGAATGTAACCTGGACTAACAACTTTACTTACATGACTGACTCGGTAAACAAAAAGACAGGAAATCCTCTCTCGGTGGTGCCAAATTATACAATTAACTCTATTTTCAATTACGACATTACTGATGCATGGGATGTAAATTTTGTTTATACCCAGTATGGCCGTCAAAAACCGCGCCAATATAAAGAAACTTCGCTTGAAGATAAACAGGGTATAATTACTGAGAGTGTTAAAAGTTATGGTCTGGCCGGTATCAATACAGGCTATAAATTTAATGACAATTTCAGTGGCCGGATTGGTATTAGCAACCTGTTTGATGAGCAAAAACTGCGTGACAATACAGTAAATCAGACTTATAACGAACCTGGCCGTGCATATTATGCAAGCTTGAAGTACGAATTCTAAAATCTCTAAAAAAGCCGCTTTCAAAGCGGCTCTTTCAATTTATCCGTTTAAAATATTTTGAGCAGATTCGGAAGTATAAAACCGTTCCAGATATACTCTAGCCCGCTTACGCAGATATTCGGAACTGCACATCGTCTGAATTACTGGCTGTAACAGTTGTTGTAACTCATGCTGGATCAGTGACTCATCAATATTCAGGTCACGGAGTAAAAGATCAAAATTACGTTCCTGATTGCGGACGTACCAGGCATGTACACCATCATGGATCTGCTGTTTCAAATACTCGCTCTGGCGCATAAAGTCCCAGATTTCATGCCCCAGCTTCACAGTATTGGGTAAGTCCTCAACTTCAATATATTGCCGTAAAACACTTAAAGGCTGTTTTTTAATTTTATGCCAGAGATTGGCCTCAAAATGATAGAGCTTGTCATTATCGAAATGCTGGTTCAGCACATGTTCACTCATCTGGCTGAGTTTCAATATATTTTTTTGCAAATAATGATGGGTTGTATCATCCAGACTGCTATCAGTAACAGTTTCCAGGACTGATTTTCCCATTTTCATAAAACGGCTTACACCCGGCACCTTTTTTGAGACTATAGAGTTATCCAGATAATCCTGAATGGCATGCTGAATGAGCTGAGTAATCATGGCAGAAAAAGCCGGACTATTTACGACGCTTTTAATGAGGCGTTCACGATGCTTACTTTTGCTGGCTACATATTGGGCAATACGATCAACTGTCAGTACTGGAATAACATCTTCTATTCTAGTCGAATCGTTACACGGATGAATCAGTGCAAAACGGATATGTTCAGCAATCTGTTCAATCAAAAAACTGCTGGCGGGTGTGGCCAAAATCTGCTTATGTAATAAATGATTAATCTCTTCAAAAGACCAGAGATCCTGTAAACGCTGCTTTCTGAACCATTGATAAAAACTGCTAAATTCCAGCGCAATAGTTTCAGGTAAACTAAATTCATGTTGTAAAAAATCAAGATGAGCTTCGATCAGCTGTTCGGTTTTTGTGGCTATTGTCATAATCTTTTTTCTATGGCCTAAGGTTGAGTGGGCTGAGTATTTAACGGTTTTTTCAGATTCCGGGTCTTCGCCAGAAAAGGCAGGTAGTGCTGGATGACTAGCTGTTCTGCCTCCATGATGGGCATATGGCCGACCTGGTCCAGAATTACGGGCGGTTCCGCGTGTTTTAATAGTGTTTTTAACTCTTCGGCAACCTCAACATTAATGATTCTGTCCTGCTTACCCCAAATAATCAAACTCGGTGCATCAATAGTTCGGGCTAAGAGTGCAAAAGACTGCGGTGTATAGGTACGATTTAAAGCCACCAGCTGGTCTACCATTTTTGCTGTTTGTGGTGCCTGAGCAATCATGATCTGTTCTTGCGCCTGCTTGTAACGGCGTGGCAAGAAGGGAGGGTTCTGCATTACAGTTTTGAGCAGATAGTTAAAATCTCCAGGTTTAGAAACCACCAGCTGTTTAAGGTAAGCCGGATTATGCAGATAAGGCGTTTTGGCATTTCGAAATACGCCACCACTACTGACCAAAAATAGGCTCTGGGTTTCAAAAGGATATTGGGCTGCATATAGCATGGCAATTGCACCACCCAATGAATGCCCAGCAAGATGCACCTGGTTTGGAATATTAGCTGCCTCGACAAAACGGCGTAACTGCTCGGTAATGTGCGGAACAGACATATCAAAATCTGCTGGGGTCCGGGTTTCACCTCCTATAGGCAAATCTGGAATGACCACATGATAATGCGGCGTTAAATAATGAGCCAGTCGGTTCCAGTTGTCACGGCTTCCGGAAAGACCGTGCAGGAGGAGTAGCGTGGGCTTGTCAACCGGCCCGCCTTCACTGTAGGACCAGGTCACTTCACCGACTTTCAGGGTTTTGCTGCGTAGCCCGGCCCAGCTCCGTTCTTCCTGTAAGGCCTGCTGAAATTCCTTCTGTAATTCTTCATTTTGGGCAATTGCAGTTGGACTTAATATACTTAAACAGCTTCCGAGCAAAATCATGGCAGCTGTAGAGGAAAATTTAAAAGTACGCTGCATGCTTGAGCCTGTCATTTATTGGACTTCCCTGAAAAGTTACTCATTATATAAAAAAATCGCTATTGTTATCGACTCTGGCACAGATAGCATACCTGACTGACAACTAATCAGATAAAATGCAGTCAATTCCGTCAGCAGGAAAATAGCGGGTCTGATCATACAGTGTCTTTTATTTTGACAAAGTATTGATACGTAACTATATGAATCAATCATTATAAAAACGTCTCATTTATGAAGTTCGATAAAAAAGTACGCGATACTCTATTTTTTGTCAGTGACATTCAAAAATTGCAGGATTAAAATATTTTTTAACATTTAAAACAGATGGGAAATAGAATGCTAACTGCCCAAGAAGCTTTAGAACGCCTCAAACAGGGAAATCAACGTTTTGTGAAGGGGGAGACGACTCACCCCAAGCTTCTGTCACATCAGGAACGTGCAGAGATGGCAGAAGACCAGAATCCGTTCGCCATTATTCTGGGCTGTTCTGACTCACGTGTTCCGGCAGAAATGGTATTCGATCAGGGCCTCGGTGACCTGTTTGTAATTCGTGTGGCTGGTAATATTGTTGCACCTTCGCAGGTAGGAAGTGTCGAATTTGCTGCAGAGCGTTATGACTGTGCTGTAGTTGTGGTACTAGGCCACAGTCATTGTGGTGCAATTCAGGCCACTATTAATGCCCTGAATAATCCAGATCAGGAACCTTCCATGAACCTGATGTCAATTGTGAACCGTGTACGGCCTTCAGTTGAAATCCTGATGCAGACCGAACTTAAAAATGATGTTAAGAAACTGTCCAAGCATGCAGTACGTTCTAACGTGTTCGCATCAGTTAACCAGTTGCGTCATGGTTCAGCCGTACTGGAAAGCCTGATTGCCAAAGGTAAGATGATTGTTGTAGGGGCAGAATATTCACTCGAGACAGGTGAAGTAGAGTTTTTGGATTTCTAATACAGAAAAATATGTAATCAGGCCTGCTATGTCATGACATACCAGGCCTTTAATTTATAGTGCGCCCTTAATATAAGGGTAAGCATTGTTGAGTAGTCTCATTTGGGCCTTGCTATTGGGGTGTACCAGATCTGCCTGCATCAAGGTTTTATTGCCAGCAATTCCTTCCATAAAAAATGGCATCAATTTTACCTGATACTGCTGGCTGACTCTTTTATAAGTATTTTCAAAACTCTGACTATAAGCCGCGCCATAGTTTGGGGGTATCTTCATGCCAAATAGCAGCACTTTGGCTTTTGAAGCTTTTGCCTGCTGTACAAGTTGTCCAAGATTTTTCTCAATCATCTGTGGTGGCTGTCCACGCAGACCATCGTTCCCGCCCAGCTCAATCACGACCACATGGGGTTTATAGGTTTGTAAAAGCTTTGGAAAACGGGCTAGGGCACCACTAGTGGTTTCACCGCTGACGCTTGCATTGACCACTTTGTGCTGTTTCGGGTACTGTTGGTCAAGGCGCTTTTGCAATAATTGAACCCATCCCTGTTCCGGTTTCATACCGTAACCGGCACTGATACTATCGCCTAAAACCATAATAGTTTTAGCTGACGCCATTAGCGGAACTGCAGCCAAGCCTGCAATAGCCAGACGTTTAAGAATTAAAGACCACAATTTTCGATTTTGCATATCAGGAATTTTATGACTCAGGCCAATTTGCGATCTTCCATCATGCCACAACCGATTATTTCTGCCCAGCAGATCACACAAAGCATCCAACTACCGCATCAAAATTTAACAATTCTAAAAGAGGTTAATTTACAGATTATGCCGGGAGAGCAGGTGGCTATTACAGGCCGCTCTGGTTCGGGTAAATCGACATTGCTGGGTATTCTGGCAACACTGGATCAGGCCAGTTCTGGTGAACTGATTATCTGCGAAGAAGAAGTTCATCGGTTAAATGAAGAGCAGCGTGCTCAGGTGCGCCTGAAATACATTGGCTTTATTTTTCAGTCTTTTCAGTTATTGCCAGCCTTAACTGCTGTCGAGAATGTGATGTTACCACTCAGGTTACAGCCAGACTTCCATTACCAGACAGCTGAGCAAAAGGCTTTAAAACTTCTGAAAAGGGTAGGGCTTGAGCGACAGGCCGGTCAGACTCCAAAAGTACTTTCGGGCGGCGAGCAGCAGCGTGTTGCCATTGCACGGGCACTCATCAGTGAGCCCGCAATTATTTTTGCCGATGAGCCAACAGGCAACCTCGACGGCCAGACAGCTGAAGAAATTGAGCAGTTACTGTTTGAACTGAACCATGAACTGGGCACTACACTGGTGCTGGTTACTCACGACCCTGAACTTGCCCGACAGTGCCAGCGTCACTTCGAACTGGTGAATGGCCATCTGATTGAAAAGACTTCAGGAGATACCCATGTTAAGTCCGGTGCTTAAACCGCTATTAACACAGAGCTTTCGTAGCAGTGGTATCTATCTGTTGATCATTGCACTGGTTCTGGCCATCAGTGCCACAACCGCAGTTAAATTCAGTAATCAGCAGGTACAGCAGGCAGTTGCCTTACAGGCAGCGGAAATGCTTGCCGCTGATCTGGTGCTAAGTGATACCGCGCCGCTCGAGCAAAAATGGTTCCAGCAGGCCCGGCAGCTGGGTTTGGCACAGTCAAAGGTTACTGTATTTAGCTCAATGGCCCATACGGATGACCAGTTTGTTATGGTTAATGTTAAGGCCATAGATCAGGCCTTTCCTTTGAGAGGAGAACTGCAGAGTACCTCTGCTGCTCAAACTCCCAATCCGGGAGAAGTCTGGCTTAGCCCACGTGCCTTGGAACTATTAAAGGTAAAAGTAGGTGACCAGATCCAGATTGCAGATGGCAGTTTTAACGTTGCAGCAGAAGTTGTTAAAGACAGCAATCAGGAGTTAGGTTTTTCAGGATTTTCACCTACTGTCATTATTCACCAGCAAGATATCGCACGTACAGGAGCTATTCAGGTGGGTAGCCGGGTACAGTACCGTTTATTAATGGCCGGATCACCGCAACAGGTACAAGCTTTTGAAAAAGGTTTTGAACAGCTCACCGGACAAAAGCAGAAAAATAAAATTGGTACAGAACAGGCAGGGGAAACTAGCAGCCTGCAGTTGCGTAATGAGGGTGAAGCCAATACGCGTCTAATGAAACCGCTTGAGAATCTGGATACCTTTTTGCAACTGGCAAATATTCTTACCATTTTACTCTGCGGTATTGCTATCGCGCTCACTAGCCAACGCTACGTCATGCAAAACCAGGACCATCTGGCGCTGCTGCGCTGCCTGGGTGCTTCCAAACATAGTATTTTATGGGCTTATCTTATACTGCTGGTGATTATCATGCTAATTGCCATCAGTTTTGGTGCAATACTGGGAATTGGACTTGGTTATGGCTTGCTTCAGTTGATGCTGCAGCTCATCCCTAATTTGAACATCCAGTTTTCGGCACTGGCCATGCTACAGGGCCCGTTGCCTGTAGCCATGTTTACCAGTGCCATTGTGTTGTTGGGTTTTATCGGACCAAGCTTATGGCAACTTTTGAATACGCCCCCTATTCGGGTGATTCGTCAGCAGGAAAAATCGGTTATCTCCATTCTGGTCATGCTTTCCACTGGGCTATTAAGTCTGGTGATCTTCAGTGTGGTACTCACAGAAAATCTGCGACTGACGGCATGGGTAATGCTGGCAATTATCCTGTTATGTATAGTACTTTACGGCTTAGTCTGGCTTATTCTAAAAATATTAAAAGCAGCAAAAGACCGGATTTCAGCTTATGTGCGTACACCCTATCAGACTGCTTTACAAATAACAGCGCTGGCCTTGGGTTTAAGCCTGATCACGGTGCTGGCCGTATTGCGTACCGATATGCTGGAGCGCTGGCAGCAGCAACTCCCTGTAGATACACCGAACCAGTTCGTTTATGGCTTGCCTCCTTTTGACCTTGAACCATTTCAGCAACAGGTTCGACAAAATGGTTGGGCTGGAACAGCACTTTATCCAAATATCCGGGGACGTTTGACTGAGAAAAATGGTCAGCCTTTCTCAAGTGAACTTATTCAGAAAAGTAACTCCTTGCAACGTGAGCTTAATCTTACCCAGACAAAACAATATCCGGCAGATAACCGGATTATTGAGGGAGCTGCTTCATTTAGCCGGATTGGACAGGTTTCAGTTGAAGCAAAAACAGCAGAAGAGTTAGGAATCAGGGTCGGGGACGAGCTGGGTTTTAGTTTGCCAGAAGGCCTGTTAAACGCCCGGGTCATTAATCTGAGAACCGTTGAGTGGGAAAGTTTCAGTCCTAATTTCTTCTTTATTTTTTCACCAGATACAATAGATGAAAATGCGGGCAGTTATCTGGGCAGTTTTTATGTACCTGAAGAAGACAGGCCTAAACTGGTTAATCTGATTCAACAATTTCCGAATACGGTTTTTATTGATGTCAGTATGATTCTGGAACAGGTTAAACAGCTGGTAAATGTTCTGGTACAGATTATTACTGTACTGGCAGTACTGGTAAGTATCTCCGGTTTTCTGGTACTGCTGGCATGTCTAAACCTGCTGCTGGACGAACGTAAGCAGGAAGTTGCACTATTACGTTCTTTTGGCAGTTCAAAACATAAATTAAAACAGATGCTGAGTCTGGAAATTGGATTAATCGGTTTTATTTCCGGAGCGGTCGCTTGTCTGTTTGCAGAGGTGATCAGTGCAATTGCCAGTTACCGTATGGAGTTGCCGATACAGTTACATGCTGAAATCTGGCTATTTCTACCACTTGTCATGACAGTCGTATGTGCCATCATTGGCCGATATCGCTTGAGCTATCTCTGTGATATTCCACCCTTAGAGAGTCTGCGCTCGATTAATCAGTAAAAGTTTTTAGATAAATGCCAGCCTGGTTTAAAAGCCAAGCTGGTTTTTCATCTGGCTTAAAATTTCCTGCCAGAGGGGCTGAATCTGCTGTATCTGCTCCAGATTATACTGATACAAGGCCAGACAGCATGCTGCACCTATCAATAGGCCAGCCATTCCCCCTATAACGCTGACACGTAAACGCTGGCTGAGATACCAGAGCAGTGCTAACAGTATACCCATCAACATGCCGCCGATATGGGCTGCGTTATTAATGCCACTAATCATAAAACCCATGCCCAGATTAAGCCCCATAACCAGCAATAATGATTTTCGGTCCAGAATAAACTGCTGTCGGGGCAGTACTGGTAATAAAGATAGTATAGCCAAGGCTGCCCCCAGACCCATGACTGCGCCCGATGCGCCTGCACCTACACGTGGCAATAGCTCGGGTTCAAACTGATTCAGCAGGCTATATGTATTTTGAACATCAATATAGCCGCTGAGCAGACTTCCCATAAGACCGGCCAGTACATATAAACCTATAAAATAGGACCGTCCAAACAGCTGTTCAGCCACACTGCCAAAGATATAGAGGGCCCATATGTTTAACATAAGATGGATCAGACCAAAATGAAAAAACATGCTGGTGAATAGCCGTTGAGGTTCCTCTAAATAGGTTAAAGGTGCATAATCAGCACCCCAGCGGATTGCATCAATGATCTCAGGCTGGGTAATATCAACACCAGCGAAAATCTGCCAGGCGAACAACCCGACATTGATTGCAATCAGAAGCGCTGTACACCATCAAAGCTGCGTATTGGATTGAACCGGAAAAGGTGAATAGTTCGACATGCTTTTTTAAAAACAGATACGATATGGTCGAAGACAGCTTAACACGAAAAAAAATGAATACAGGAGTAACTCTCTGACATGAAAGCTATTATTGTTCGCACTTTGTTAATTCTTGTCAGTCTGTTTCTTTTAGTACAACTCTGGATTTTTAGCAGTCTGGTGTGGTGGCGTACCCATCCGGTTGAAACCACCATGTTTATGCGACTAGATTACTGGGCAGATCGAAGTCAGCCTATCCAGCATGAGTGGCGTGACTATGACCAGATCAGCGATTACTTTAAACATGCAATTGTCGCTGCAGAAGATGGCAAATTTCTTCAGCATCATGGATTTGACTGGGATGGCATCCAACACGCTATTGAACGTAACGGAGAAAAGGGGCAAGTGGTGGCCGGTGGTTCGACTATCTCCCAGCAGCTTGCTAAAAATCTGTTTTTATACAATAAACGCTCTTTTTTACGTAAAGGTCAGGAGGCTATCGCGACCTGGATGATGGAGCGTATGTGGACCAAACAGCGTATTTTAGAAGTTTATATGAATTCGGTTGAGTTCGGGGAAAATATCTATGGGGTAGAAGCTGCGACCCAGCATTACTTTGGTAAAAGCTCGCATAGTCTAAGCCGTGAACAGGCCGCTTTTCTGGCTGCACTTTTACCAAATCCGAAATACTATGATGAAAACCGCAATGACCGGAAATTACAGTATCGCAAGCGCATGATCAGTAAATATATGCGCTATAGCCATATTCCTTAATAATTTTTTAAAGATAAGCCCATTTTTTGGGCTTTTTTTTATGAAATTGTCAAAATTTTAACGCATACTTGAATGAAATATATCAGTTCTCATTCGTATAGGTTGCAGCATGAATAGTATAGTTCCAGCCAGTCCTTCAGAATATACATATAATGACCGCTACATTAACCGTGAACTGTCCATTCTGGACTTTCACCTGCGGGTACTGGAACAGGCTGTTGACCCGATACATCCCTTGCTGGAGCGTATGAATTTTCTGCTGATTTTTTCCCGTAATATGGATGAGTTTTTTGAAATCCGTGTTGCTGGAGTTATGGAGCAGCTGTACTTGGGAAATGAAAGCCGCAGTCCTGACGGTTTAACTCCCAAACAGGTCCTGGAAAGCATTTCCAAAACTGCACATGAGGCCATTGCCCGCCAGTACCGGATATTAAATCAGGAAATTTTACCCAAGCTGCGTGAAGAAGATATCTGTTTTCTGCGCCGTGGTGATTTAACACCTGCCCAATCCGCTTGGGTCAAAAAGTATTTTCAGGAGCAGGTTGCTCCAGTACTTACACCTATCAGTTTAGATCCAGCGCATCCATTCCCAAGACTGGTAAATAAAAGCTTAAATTTTATTGTCACCTTGGAAGGTAAAGATGCATTTGGCCGGCAGATTGATCTGGCTGTTGTTCCTGCCCCCCGGTCATTACCGCGTGTAGTTCGTTTACCCGATGAACTGACTGGTGGTAAAGAGCATCATGTCATGCTGTCTGCGATTATTCACGAACATGTTTCAGACCTGTTCCCCGGTATGACAGCTACCGGCTGTTACCAGTTCCGTGTGACCCGAAATGCCGATCTGGCACTCAATGAGGATGTGGAAGATCTGGCTAAAGCTCTTAAAGGCGAATTGAGCTCGCGACGGTTTGGCCGTGCAGTACGTCTGGAGGTAACTGAAAACTGTCCACAACATATTTATGAGTACCTGCTAAATGAGTTTGATCTGGATGAGGAGCAGTTATATAAAGTGGATGGTCCGGTCAATCTAGCCCGGCTGCTGTCAAACTTTAAACGTCCTCATCTACGCTATAATTCGCATACCCCGATAATTCCTAAAGTCCTAAAAAAATCGGAAAATATTTTCTCTGCCATGCAGAAACAGGACATTTTACTGCACCATCCATTTGAATCTTTTGCACCGGTAATTAATCTGCTGCGTGAAGCAGCGCGAGATCCGCAGGTATTGGCCATCAAGCAGACTCTATACCGTTCTGGACCGGATTCTGAAATTGTACAGGTTCTGGCAGAAGCTGCACGTAATGGCAAAGAAGTAACCGCAGTGATCGAGCTGCGTGCCCGTTTTGATGAAGAATCCAATATTGAGGTAGCCAATGTCCTGCAGGAGGCAGGTGCGGTAGTGGTATACGGCATTGTAGGCTATAAAACTCATGCCAAAATGATTCTGGTTATTCGCCGTGAAAACAACAAGCTGGTGCGTTATGTACATCTGGGTACAGGTAACTACCATGCAGCCAATGCACGGATTTATACTGACTATGGCCTGATGACCACTGACAAAGAGCTTTGTGAAGATGTACACCGTATTTTCCAGGAATTAACTGGAATGGGTAAAATGGCCAAGCTGAAAAAGCTGCTGCATGCCCCATTTACACTTCATCAGCAGTTGATTCACTATATTGAAGAAGAAATTGCCAATGCCAAAGCTGGGAAAAAAGCCCGTATTATCGTAAAGGTCAATGCCTTAACTGAAATGCAGCTTATTAATAAACTGTATGAGGCTTCACAGGCTGGGGTCAAGATCGACCTGATTATTCGCTCTATCTGCTGCTTGCGTCCGGGGCTGCCAGGCCTTTCGGAGAATATTCAGGTCCGTTCTATTGTAGGCCGTTTTCTGGAGCATACACGGGTTTATTATTTCTCAAATAATGGTAATCCGCGTATTTACTGTTCCAGTGCCGACTGGATGGACCGTAATTTGTTTAATCGGGTAGAAGCCTGTTTCCCTATCGAAGATCCGGCATTGAAAAAACGTATCTATGAACAGGGGCTGGCAACCTATCTTAAAGATAACCAGCAGGCATGGATATTACAGGGCAACGGGCAGTGGCATCGTGCCCAGCTGGCTGAAGGTGAGGTACCTTACAATGCCCAGCAGACGCTACTGGAGATTTTTCAATCATGATAAAAAGGAGCCTTAAGGCTCCTTTTTACACTAAATAAAATAATCAGAAATGAGCCTGAGCTTGTAACTCACTGCTGATTTTCTGAAAAATTTGTAACAAGACATCGAACTCGCTCTGTAACGGTGTACTTTTACGGGTAACCAGTGCAAGCGTGCGATTTGGCGCTGCCTCAATCGATTTCACCATCAGCTCTTCATTGCACTTAATCATATTATTATGAATGGCAATTTCAGGAAGCAAAGTAAAGCCCAAGTTAGAAGATACCATTTCTACCAATGTAGGTAATGAGCTGGCTTTGAGGCGACTATCATTTTTACGCTCACCAATCGGGCAGGCACTCAAAGCATGGTCACGTAAGCAGTGGCCTTCTTCAAGCAGCATCAGTCGCGACAGATCCAGATCTTGCAGACTGTTTGCATTGGCTGCTTTCTGGTCAGTCTTATGATAAACCAGATACAGATCTTCTTTTGCGATTTCAGCCACTTTCAAATTACGTGTATCAAAGGGTAGAGCTAGAGCAACCATATCCAGATTACCATGTTCAAGCTTTTCTACAATTTTCTCGCTTTGAGCTTCATGCAGATGTAGCTGAATCTTGGGTAACTGTTTATGCACTTCTTCAAGTAGCTGTGACAATAGAAAAGGTGCCATGGTTGGGATAATGCCCAGATGCAGGTCACCAGTCAACGGCTCGCTCATTTCACGGCTTAAACGCATTAAATCCTGAGCATCGGCCAGCAATACACGCGCTCGTGCGACCACCTGTTCACCCAGGGGAGTTAAACGTACATTCTGGCGGTCACGTTCTACCAGAACCCCACCAAGCAAACGTTCCAGCTCCATAATTCCGCCCGATAAAGTGGACTGAGTTACGAATGAACGGCGCGCTGCTTCAGTGAAATGCAACGTTTCAGACAGTGTTACAAGATATGACAGCTGTCTTAAAGAGGGTAATGCAGCCATAGTGTCCTAATGTGTATGATTAAAATGATGAGCAAATAAACTGCTAAGTTTAGGAATAAAATGCGGCGGAATATCATGCCCCATTCCATGAATCAATTCAAACTTAGCGCCTGGGATTGCTTTCGCAACAGCTTTGCCGTGGCTCGGTGGAAGTAAACGATCACGTGATCCATGGATCACTAATGTGGGCTGATGGATCTGTTTATCCAGCTTTAGCAATGAACCTGTACATAATATTGCTAAAAACTGTTGAAGTACACCCGCTGGATAATAACTCCGTTGATATAGTTTACGTGCACTTTGTATGGCTTCAACCTGATTAATATAGCCGGGAGATCCTATAATCTCAAATAACTTCAAACTATGACTAATAATTCCTTCTTCATCATTGCTTTCAGGCTTGCCAATCAGGCTAAACAGCTGTTTTGGAAAAGGAGGGGGAAGCAAAGGCTGATTATTGCTGGTAAACATCAAGCCTAACTTTTCGACCTTATCCGGATAGCGTGCTGCAAGAATCTGCGCAATCATACCACCCATTGAAGCACCGATAACATAGGTTTTTTCCAGCCCCATTCTTTCAAGCAGTAAAGCTACATCATCAGCCATGTCATAGAGGGTATAAGGTGCTCCCTGATTCTGTAGACCAAGCGCAAAACGTCCCATCAGCTTAAAAGTATTTAAACGTGGTCCTTTATGACGTATCTTTGATGAAAGACCAATATCACGGTTGTCAAAACGAATTACCCGATAACCCTGGTCAATTAATGATTTACAAAAGAAATCCGGCCAATATAAAAGCTGCGCACCTAGTCCCATGATTAACAGAATAGTTGGATGTTCAGGTTTACCGCCAATTTCTACATGAAGTTCGATTCCGTTGCCTAAATCGACCCGAGTTTCATGCATAAAAGAAGAATAAGGTGAAGCTTTAAGTTGAAAATTACTATTCATAAAACCACTTATCTCCCGAAACAGCGGTATTGACTGAAAATCACTCTGCTTATTTATGCGCTAAACCTGAGGTGGAATCAAGTCAGGGACCTGTTTTGCCAGGTTCAGGCGCTGCTTGCCTGCTGTTGGACCAAGTAAAACAAAACCGCGTAATGTTCCTGAAGCATCTACAGCTTTGGCAATCAGACCATCTTCAAACTCTTCATTTTCCCAGGAGACTTCAATATCTAAAGGAGCAGGAAGAACAGTAAGAGGGGCAGCCGGAGTTTTTACTGCAACGGGCATAGCCGGATAATGGACGTGAGTATGCTCGCCATTTAAGGTTTTAGCCAGAGCCCGTGCCTGTTGCATAATCGGCATGACATAAGGGAGCAGGGTTCCATTTACCTCGGCACAGTCACCTACGGCATAAATATCAGGCTGACTGGTTTCCAGCAGGCCATTTGTAACTATACCGCGACTGGTCTGAATCTGGGCTGCTTTCGCCAGTTCAAGGTTTGGCTGCAAGCCAATTGCAGAAAGCACGATATCAGCCTCCAATACTTTTCCGTTTGCAAGACTCACAACATAGTCATCATTTTCAATTTTATTAACCTGCTCTACAGTGGTATTAAACATGAACTTGATACCGGCCTGTTCCAGTTTATGCTGGAATGAACTGGCCACATACTGAGGTAATAAACGGCTAAGCGGTTGTGAGGACAGATCAATCACAGTAACGTCGTGTCCGGTATGCTGCAAGTCATTGGCAAATTCACAGCCAATCAGGCCCGCACCTAAAATCACAACACGCTTATCTTTACGCGATGACAGGTTTTCACGGAATGTACGGTAGTCGATTAATGAATTTACGACATGAATATCTTCACTAGCGTTCCCGGCAATATTCAGGCGAACCGGATTAGCCCCAACGGCCAGAATCAGCTTGGAATATTTCTGCTTTCGGGACTGCTGATCTTTTTCAATGAGCAGTTCATGCTGCTCAGGATGAATTTCTTTTAGCCAAGTAAAGGTCTCAATCTGCATATTGAACTGAGTCGCCATTTTCTGTGCATCACCCAATGGAATCTGTTCAGGTAATTTATTGCCTACCAAGGCATTTGAAAGAGTCGGTTTAGCATAATTTACTGCATCATCGGCACAAATCATCACAAGTTCCTGTTCAGTATTTAATTTACGGAACTCCCGTGCAAGGGTATAGCCTGCCATCCCTGAGCCGATAATGACGATAGGGTCCATATTTTTCTCCATGTTCAATAAATTATGCTCGATGTAAAAAAGACCATGTCGGGCATGGTCTTGGTATTCTTTAAACTTCGATCATCTCGAAATCTGCTTTAGATACCCCACAATCCGGGCAGGTCCAGTCATCCGGAATATCTTCCCATTTTGTTCCCGGTGCGATGCCATCTTGTGGCCAACCTTGAGCTTCGTCATAAATCCAACCACAAACGATGCATTGGTACTTCTTCATCTGTATCTCCAAAACTGCTGGGCCAAAAGACCTGGCAGGAAAAACAAGCAGCTATTGTTAAATCTTTAAAATTATAAACATTCAGGAATGTTCATCTTGCCATAAATTTTTACGCTGTTCAGCAGTCAAAGTAAAGCAAATAACGGAGTTTAACCAGTTTGAAAACTGAGGTAATGGCAGAGTAGGTCAAAAGGAGGGGCAAACAGGCAATATTTTGTACTATCTATTCCTAAATGACTGAATCTGTAAGGATATAAACATATTAATTGTTTTAAAAATTATCAAATATCAAATATAGGATCAGTCATTATTTTTAATAAAATATCTGATAACAGACATGAGACTAAAAAAGCAGAAGCGTAGATAATAAGACCATAGTCTACTAGCTAGGCAGCGATGATTCATTTATTTTAAAGATAGGTAAAATTTTATTTAAAAATACCTTTAATTAAAATTAATTAAATTCAGACACTTATATTTTTTATTTTTTTAATTGTTGAATATTCTGCATTAGACAACTGGCTATAATCTGAATAAAAGCATAAAATTCATGCATTCTTTTTCGTTTTTCCAGATTCTCTCCCATGACCAGTTTGCATACAACATTGTGGACTCATATCCGCACGGTACAAGATTTCCCTAAGCCCGGTATATGTTTTTACGACCTGACACCTTTATTCATGCAGAATATTGCCGCTTTAACAGATGCTTTAATTGCTAGCATTCCGGCTGAAGCGCTAAATGAAGTCGACAGTTTTCTGGCAGTAGAAGCACGTGGTTTTGTTTTGGCCAGTCTTTTAGCCCAGCGTTTAAATAAAGGTTTATTACTGGTGCGTAAAGCTGGCAAATTGCCGCCTCCAGTAGTGGGTGTTGGTTATAGTCTTGAGTATGGCGTAGACCGTCTGGAAATGGCTGATGGTATTGTACCACAGAAAGTTATTATTGTTGATGACGTGCTGGCTACAGGCGGTACTTTAAAAGCTGTAAAACAGCTTGCTGAAAAATGTCAGCATCATATTCTTGGAGCAAGTATTTTACTTGACCTGCCAGATTTACATAGTGATTTAGGGGTTAATATCTGGTCTGTTCTGGATGAACGTACCCAGCCTGAAGCACAAGTCGCCTAAAATTTATTCTTATAAAGCCGGATAATTCAGATAGGTTGCAAAAAATGGTTCTCCAGATGATGCAACAGCTGATTTAAATTATCCGGATTAGACAGGCGGTGACAACCGCCTTCTACTGCTTCAACTAGCATAAACTGTTCCAGATATTCTTGTGCTTCCAGCATATTCAGCTCTTCATCACCCAGTTCAAGATATGCAATTTTGGGTGCATCAGAATCCAGATCTGTCTCATTAATAGATGGATAATCTGTCCGGAATTGTGGTTTCAAACTGGGATTGGCAACCAGTGCCGGTAGCTTGAATAAGGCCGACATCTTTAATGCCCAGTACGCACCCAGGCTATGTCCTACCAGCACATCAGGCTGAATTTTCTGGATTATTTCCTGATAAAAGTGAGCAACTGTCTGATAATTCAGATTACGATAGTCCACTGTAATACAGCATTTATTTTCTGACTGAAGTGCATGGAACTTGGTAGATTCCCGTGAGGAATCCAGCCCATGCATAAATAATATCTTTAATGTGCACTTATTCATTTAATTTACTTCAAATCGCTATCCAGAAATATCCAAGATATCCGTTATCTTTTCTTGTCCCTTCCGGTAGGTAGTTTAATTTTGCGCCTGTCGCTTGGCTGTTAGCTATTGGTCTAGATTAGATCAAAGTCTAAGTAAAATGCATTGATGAAATTATTTTGCTTTAGCGTGATGCAAGGCATACGAAAAATGTAACCAATCTGCTATGCTATGTGACTTCTTTTTATACTTGAATCGAGGCAGAGATGACGCAACATAACGCTCAATCGACTTCTGAACACACTATTTCCGAAAACGATTTAATTGCACAGCGTCATGCCAAACTAAAACAGATCAAAGAGCAGGCCGAAGAGACTGGTAAGAGTCCTTGGCCAAATACATTTAAACGTGAACATTATGCGCAGGATCTACAGGATCTTTTTGCTGGCAAAACCAAAGAAGAAATTGAAGCTGGTGAAAAAGTTTATGTGTCTGTAGCAGGGCGCGTGATGCTGAATCGTGGCTCCTTCATTGTCATTCAGGATATGACTGGCCGTATTCAGCTTTATGTTGCACGTAAAGAATTAGATGAACAGACTCTTGCAAGCATTAAGGGCTTGGATCTTGGTGATATTATTGCTGTAAAAGGTTACATTGGGCGTTCAGGTAAAGGAGATCTTTATGTTCATATCGAACATTTTGAATTACTCACCAAATCGCTCCGTCCATTGCCTGATAAGTTTCATGGTTTAAACGATACTGAAGTTAAGTATCGTAAACGTTATCTGGATTTAATTGTTAACGAAGAAACCCGTAAAACATTTGAAATTCGTGCCAAAGTTGTTGCAGGCATCCGTAGTTACCTGAACAGTGAGCGTTTCATGGAAGTTGAGACGCCGATGATGCATGTCATTCCTGGTGGTGCTTCAGCACGTCCATTTGAAACTCACCATAATGCGCTGGATATGCCACTCTTTCTACGTATTGCGCCTGAGCTTTACCTAAAACGTTTGGTTGTGGGCGGCTTTGAACGAGTATTTGAGATTAACCGTAACTTTCGTAATGAAGGGGTATCGACCCGACATAATCCGGAATTTACCATGATCGAGTTTTATCAGGCTTATGCAGATTATAAAGACCTGATGCAACTGACCGAGAATATGCTGGAAAAACTGGCGCTCGATATTCTGGGAACAACCGATGTGCCTTATCAGGGAGAAGTTTTTAACTTCAAAGGGCCATACAAGAAAATCTCGATGTTTGATGCCATTCTTGAGCATAATCCGGAATTTACACCAGAGAATGTTAATGACCGGGAATTCTTGGCAAAATTTGTTCGTGAAGAACTTAAAGAACAGGTGAAAGCTGGTTTTGGTTTAGGTAAGCTGCAAACAATCGTGTTTGAAGAAACAGTAGAAACCAAACTGCGCCAGCCGACTTTTATTACTGAGTACCCGGCAGAAACCTCTCCATTGGCACGCCGTAATAATGATAATCCTCATATTACAGACCGTTTTGAATTTTTTATCGGTGGTCGTGAACTGGCCAATGGCTTTTCAGAGCTGAATGACCCGATTGATCAAGCAGAGCGTTTCCAGGCTCAGGTTGAAGAAAAAGATGCAGGTGATGATGAAGCAATGCACTATGATGCAGAGTTCATTGAAGCTTTAGAATATGGCCTGCCACCAACCGCCGGAGAGGGAATTGGTATTGACCGTCTGGTAATGATTTTTGCAGATGCGCCAAGTATTCGTGATGTAATTTTATTCCCGCACATGCGTCGTAAAGATGTCTGATTACTAAAATAAAGAGAAGCCTGCTGAATGCAGGCTTTTTTATATTCCAAGATTTAGTTATAGATATGTAAATAGCCGAATTTACAATGTTGAAAAACCTAAACGAAATCTTTAAGGTTGGTAACAATAATTACACCTGAGCATGCCACTACAATGTTTTTAAAAAAAGTTTTGGGCCTTTCCCTTTTATCGGTCCTGTCTTCTCCTGTCTGGGCACAAGGTCTGGTCCTCAATAACCAAGATTTGCGTACTGATCTGAACTGGTTAAACCAACAAGGTGTAATTCAGATCAGTACTTCAACTTGGCCGCTGAGTGGAGATGAAATTCAACGCGCTCTTGCACAAGCTAATATCACAAATACTACTCAGCAAAAAGTAATTGATTCTGTACTCAATACTCTAAAAGCTGACAATAATATGCTAAAAGCCGGGCTATTTGCTGAAACTGACCAGAAGGTTCTACCACAAGCTTTCGGCGACAAACAGAAAGCCCAGTATCAGGCCGCGCTTGAATTCAATGCAGGAGGAGAAAACTGGGATGCGAAAGTCCGGGTGAATGCAGAGAAAGATCCGCAAATTGACAATGGACAGGATGTTAATGTCGAAGGTTCCTATATTGCTGGTAAACTCTGGAATCAGTGGGTAATTGCCGGTCAGATCCCAAGCTGGTGGGGACCAGGACATGATGGCAGTCTGATTCGTGGTGATGCTAGTCGTCCTGTTATTGGTGTTACTGCTCAGCGTGCAGTACAAGATTCTTTTGAAACACCATTACTTTCATGGATTGGGCCTTGGCAGTATCAGGCGTTCGCAGGTCAACTTGATGATTACTCTGCAGTACCAGATGCGAAACTGATTGGACTGCGTCTGACAGCTCAGCCTTTACCTTATCTCGAATTAGGGGCATCCCGAATGATCCAGTGGGGAGGAGAGGGCCGTCCAGAAAGTTTAAGTTCGCTTTGGGATGCTTTCGTTGGTAATAAAGATAATGGGGGAACAGGTGAGCCTGATCCTTCTAACCAGCTTGCAGGATTTGATGCACGTCTGAATCTTATACCACTTTTAAATACACCGGTAGGTATTTACGGACAGTATGTGGGTGAGGATGAAGCTGGAGGCTTGCCATCAAAGAAAATGTATTTAGCTGGTGTAGACTACTCATCCGTCTATAAAAACCTGCCATTTCAACTTTATGCCGAGTGGGCAGATACTCGAACCAACGGCGAGGTTCGAGGTGTTTCTTATACTCATAGTACCTATACTGATGGTTACTATCAGCATGGCTATCCTTTAGGACACGCCTTGGGAGGCGATGCTCAAATGGTCTCTATTGGTGGAGATATTCGCTTTGATATTATGAACCGTTTAAGTGGACGCGCCCTGGTTGCAAAAGTTAATCAATCTGAACGAGGTGCGAAAAATAATTTAGCTTTTGCACAGGATGATGAAATTAAGGCAGTCGATTTAACCTGGACCCATTATATGCAGCCTGATATTCCTTTAAAACTGAATGGCTGGCTAAGTGATTCAGATGCGAATGGTAATGATGCCGGTGTATCAGTCGGAATTGAGTTTCCGTTGGATCGTGCTTGGGCAGCATTTCGCTAGTTGTGTCTAAAAGAAAAGCCTGCTAAATGCAGGCTTTTTTATTGCTCGCTATTCTAAATAACTGATGAATCCAGTTAGTTCATTGTATAGGTTTTATTTAATGCACAATTGATAACTTCTTATATGAAAACCAAGAATATATATATCACAAAAGAAGCAATAGCCTAGACTGGCAAATCACTATAATGAATATAGTTCGTCAGATGCGTAATAAGCATCGATCCAAGTTTTAATCAAGATAGACATCCGGAGTTGTTATGGCAATCGTTCCTCCAACTGAGGAAAGACTTACACATCTAAAACAGCTTGAAGCTGAAAGCATTCACATCATTCGTGAAGTTGCTGCCGAATTTGAAAATCCGGTGATGTTGTATTCTATTGGTAAAGATTCTGCGGTAATGCTTCATCTGGCTATGAAAGCATTTTATCCAGCTAAGCTTCCTTTTCCGTTACTGCATGTAGATACCGGCTGGAAATTCCGTGCTATGATCAAGTTCCGTGATGAGATGGCGAAGAAACTGGGTCTGGATCTGATTGTTCATCAGAATAAAGAAGGCCGCGATGCCGGAATCAATCCGTTTGATCAAGGTAGCTCAAAATATACTGATATCATGAAGACCCAAGGTTTAAAGCAAGCTTTGGACAAATACCAGTTTGATGCAGCTTTTGGCGGTGCACGTCGTGATGAAGAAAAATCACGTGCTAAAGAACGCGTCTATTCATTCCGTGATTCTAAACACCGCTGGGACCCAAAAAACCAGCGACCAGAACTCTGGAATATTTATAACGGTAAAGTAAATAAAGGTGAAAGTATTCGTGTCTTTCCTTTATCAAACTGGACCGAGCTTGATATCTGGCAATATATTTTCCTTGAAAATATAGAACTTGTACCTTTGTATTTCTCTGCTGTACGTCCAGTGGTAGAACGTGATGGTACACTGATTATGGTAGATGATGAGCGTATGCGTCTGAAAGAAGGCGAAGTTCCACAAATGAAATCTGTACGTTTCCGTACATTAGGCTGTTATCCGCTTACAGGGGCTGTGGAATCTACAGCAGCAACCTTGCCGGATATCATTCAGGAAATGCTTTTAACCACCAGCTCCGAACGTCAGGGTCGCATGATTGACCATGATGAAGCAGGTTCGATGGAAAAGAAAAAGCAAGAAGGTTATTTCTAAAAATTTGTGGAGCGTGATGTATGTCTCATCAGTCTGAACTGATTAGCCAGGATATTCTGGCTTACCTTAAACAGCACGAGCAAAAAGACCTTCTACGCTTTTTGACGTGTGGTAATGTTGACGATGGTAAAAGTACCTTAATTGGCCGCCTATTATTTGATTCAAAGCTGATCTATGAAGATCAGTTACAGGCAGTAACCCGCGACAGTAAAAAAGTCGGCACTACAGGGGATGCACCGGATCTGGCTCTTCTGGTTGACGGTTTACAAGCAGAACGCGAGCAGGGCATTACGATTGATGTCGCTTACCGTTATTTCTCAACAGAAAAGCGCAAATTCATTATTGCCGATACACCGGGACATGAGCAGTATACTCGGAATATGGCAACCGGTGCCTCGACCTGTGACCTTGCCATTATTCTGATTGATGCACGTTATGGGGTACAGACCCAAACCCGCCGTCACAGCTATATCGCCAGCCTGTTAGGTATTAAAAATATTATTGTTGCCATTAACAAGATGGACCTGGTGGACTTTTCTGAAGCCCGTTTTAACGAGATCTGGGCTGAGTACAATGATTTTGTTAATCAGCTGGGCGACCGTAAACCGGCTAATATTATCTTTACGCCGATTTCAGCATTAAATGGGGACAATGTAGTCAATCCATCAGCCAATACCCCATGGTATAAGGGCCAGACCCTGATGGCGACGCTGGAAAATGTAGAGATCAACCGTAATTCTGCTAAGCAGGAATTCCGTTTTCCAGTGCAGTACGTAAACCGTCCAAATCTGGATTTTCGTGGATTTGCTGGTACGATTGCATTAGGCACGGTAAATGTGGGTGATGAAATCATTGCCTTACCATCAGGTAAACGATCAACAGTCAAAGAAATCGTGACCTATGATGGTAATCTTGAGCAGGCAGTTGCAGGGCAGGCAGTCACTTTAACCTTGAATGATGAGATTGATATTTCTCGCGGTAACCTGATTGTTAAAGCAGGTGACCAGCCAGAAATTTCACGTTCTGTACGTGCTACCGTCGTATGGATGACTGATCAGCCTCTTGTAAAAGGCAAGCTTTATAATATTAAGCTAGGCACACAAACTGTTCCAGCCAAAGTCACCGAGATTAATTACCGCGTCAATGTGAATACGCTTGAGCAAACTCAGGTAGAACAGCTTGAACTTAATGCAATTGCCAATGTAACAGTGGAATTTGATGCACCTGTAGTCTTTGACCGTTACCAGGACAGCCGCTATACCGGTGCATTTATTTTTATTGACCGTCTGAGCAATGTGACAGTTGGCGCAGGTATGGTTGAATCTGCCGTTGAGTGGAATGCCAATGCCAAGCCAGTTACTGCAGAAGACCGTGCTGCACGTTTAGGTCAAAAACCTGCGGTTGTGAGTGTAAATACACAAGTACTTGAACATGCTCAAGGGCTGGAAAGTCTACTCATGCAGCAGGGCATAGTTGCACTTGCTAAGGTTGGCTTAACGGCAGAGCAGGCAATCCTGTTACGTGAAACAGGTATTGTAGTGATTACAGATGTTACAGAAGGTGCTGATGTTGAGCTCAATTTAGATACGGTTGAAGAGCTGGCTGATAAAATTGTCGAATTAGTTTGTCTATAGGACTGAACTATTCTAAACAAAACCCGTCTTAATGGCGGGTTTCTTTATTAACACCATACTTATAAAAATATTAAATTTCTGTGTTGAAAACTTTTATTTCAATCAATGGATTTTTAATTTGATTAGTTATACTTGTATATCAGAAAAACCAAACCGGCGGACCAGTTTAGTTTTCAATTTAAAAAGATAAAATATTACTGAACATTTACCTGTACAGGTGGCGCATAAATTGTATATTGACTGGTTGTGTCAATATTATAGGTATAGCTCGGCATAACGTAAGCTGTACCTTTCTCAGAGAAACTTAGTTGCCCTTGCGCATTCTGGCTGTATTTTCCGGAAGTAGGTAATAGCAGCATCTGACTAAAAGTAATATTGCTAACTTGGCCTTTCTGCGTAATCTTTTCACCCTGAATACTGACAGGCTTACCAATACTGGCATTAACCTGAGCAGGGACTTTGAGTTTTACCACAAAGTCTGATGCATCATGAGCGTAGTCAGTGGTTAAACCATGGGTTCCTGCAATATACATCCGGTTGAAATCGGCCTTATTTGTACGGAAAGTCCATGGCCAGAATGTTACACCCCGGTCTTTGGCCATATTCATTAAATTGGTAGACAACCCATTATAGGATGGATTAAAGGTAGAGGAATACTGCTGCGTTGCATCTAGGATACGACGTGTATTGACTATATCGCTTTCTGCGGTAGGAGTGTTAGTTAGAAAACCGGTAGATACACCTGGTAAAATATTTTTCATCTTTAAAAGTTGAGGCCCATTAAAACTGATCACCACGACTTGATCATAAACATCATGTTTATCTAACAAAGCTTTTAATGCAGGTACAATTTCTGGTTTAGAACTCTTGATTTCAATAAAATGCATTACATTCTTATGAGGTTTTACAGCGTCCAGAAATTCCTCTAAAGTAGGTACAGTACGGTTATAGCCTAGTGTACGAAGCTGACGTACTTCAGCTAATGTCATATCTTCAATATTACGGTCTACCCCAGTTGTCCGTTTCGCTGACCCATCATGCATAATGACAATATGACCGTCAGTAGTCAGATAGATATCGTTTTCAACTGCATCTGCTCCTACTTCAACGGCCTTTAATGCACCTTCTAGAGTATTTTCATCATCAAGTGCCGGTATACCACGGTGACCGGTAATAAGCGGTTTGCGAAGCAGAGTATTTGGTTTCATACTTTTCATGATGTTCTGAAATACATCAGGAGAGGTAGCAATAATTCCATTAACCCCACTTGTAAGAATCCTGGCAGCCTTTACCGGATCAGTAGTGGTGCTATAAGCCCACGGTGTAAGCAATAACCGTTGTAAATGGCTAACAGTGATATCATTCACAAGCTGCTCAGGTAAAATTATAATTTTTGCCAAAGCCGTATTGGTGTTATGAGTAATAGTGACAATATCTTTTACGCTATTGGTCAGGTTTAGCTGTTTTGAATAATCCAGTGCAGTCCGTACTGTGGGTAGGCTGATACGGGCTTTACGTAGTAGCTCAACGTTGTCTGAACTTAACGTAATGTCTGCAATATCAACTGAATCTGAAAATACCTTTAAATGTTCAATTGTTGACTCGTTTTTAATGTTGAACAGGGGCATGGTGTTACGTTTAGGATCACTTAAATAATCTTTTAGAGAAGTGATTTTTTTATTGGATGCATTAAGAATATTTAACTGATCGTCCAGCTGATAATAAACTTGGCTTACAGCATTTGAAATCACTCCTTGAGTTGAGGCGGGTTGAATCAAAGTAGGTGCCATAGAAACCGGCAAGCTCTGCTCGGCTATAGGCGTAACTTTATTTGATTCAGGCAAGGCATCCAACTGTTGGGTAACCCTGATACTATCTACGCGCATCAAGAGACCCGCAGTTGAGAGCCCTATTCCGCCCTGGTTCAGATTGTAAGGTAAAGTGGTATCGTGAATCAGATTATTATCCAGATAATGGCGTACCCGGTTGCCGGATACGACTACCGTGGCTTTATAGGTTCTATTACCTTCGATATTTTCTTTATAGGCCCCTTTTTGTAAAACATTCCAGGCATTGGTAGGCTGTCGTAATGCCAGTTCTACACCACTTGCTCCAGTTGCCTCGGCACGAATTGCAAACTGGTAATAAGGTGTAAATGCCGGTTCACTTAAAGCATCAGCTGCACGATACATAATACTGCCCCAGCGGGTAGCATTATTTTTTTCGGGGTAGCTAAACTCAATATCGATCCGATAGTCGCGTAATTTTTGAAATTCTTCAGGCAAGATAACCGAAGTCATCTGGGTATCATTAGCCCGGCCATCAATAAATAGGCTGCCATTTTCTATATAAACTTTTCCTGCATTTGCTTTAGGGGCAATCCAACCTGCCGGAAGAGCAGTCAGCTGGTCAAAAGTTTCATCAATGTAAATTTTGGGTTGTGGTACTTCTTCACTTGGGTCAGTGGGGGTTGGAGCTGGAGGAGTCACTACTGGCGTATCATTCGAGCCGTTATTTCCACTTGAGTCGTGATCATCATTACAGGCGACAAGGCCCAGAACCAGCAAGATAGTAAAGCTTAATTTGGCAAATTTCATGAGTAACCTCAGTTTTAGTTATAGTTCGGGCCAGAAGGCTAGAGCACTAAAATGACAAGTAGATGGATTCAGCAGTTATTTAAAAAATTCTTACATATTAAAGTTTTATTAATTTCATATGAATGAGACACAAGTATGCTGATAGCTAATGTTTTATGCGGGGAATGTAAATAAGTGGAGTGAAAACCGGTAATCTGCCGGTTGCTGTTTAAATGTATACATAAATCCGGCTAAGCTTCATTGTGGCAAATTTATATGTTCAAATAGCAGCTAGAAACTTGAACAGTAACAGATAGGGAAAGATCATGTCACAGCAAACCACCATGCAACAGGTCATTATTACTGAACCGGGCGGCCCAGACAAGCTGGCCTATGAAAGTGTTGCTATTCCAGTACCAAAAGCTGATGAAGTTTTAGTCAAGGTTCATGCTTTCGGAATTAACCGACCAGATATCCTGCAACGTCAGGGACTTTATCCGATGCCTGCAGGGGTCACTCCGGTTCCTGGTCTGGAAGTGGCTGGTGTGGTCGAAGCAGTAGGTACAGACGTAACTCAGTTTAAAGTAGGTGATCAGGTCTGTGGACTCACCAATGGTGGCGGCTATGCCGAATATTGTGTAGTACCTGAAACCCAGACCCTGATGGTTCCAGAAGGAGTCAGCCTAGTTCAGGCTGCTGCTATTCCAGAAACATTTTTTACGGTTTGGGCTAACCTGTTTCAGATGGGTAAAGCCAAAGCAGGAGAAACTGTACTGATTCATGGTGGCACCAGTGGTATTGGTACTACAGCCTTAATGTTATGTAAGGCACTAGGCATTAAAACTTTCGCCACAGTCGGCAGTGATGAAAAAGTTGCAGCAATTACGCATCTGACAGATGCGATTAATTATAAAACCCAAGACTTTGAAAGCTACATTACTGAGAAGACTGACAAGAGCGGTATAGACGTGATACTGGATATTGTTGGGGCACCCTATCTTGAACGTAACTTGAACCTGCTGCGTAAAGATGGTCGTTTGGTTTATCTGGCCTTTTTAGGTGGACGTAAAGCCAAAGAAATAAACCTTGGCCATATTATGATGAAACGTCTGACTATTACTGGTTCGACCATGCGTGCACGCAATACTGCAGAAAAACAGACCATTACTGAAGGTCTAAAACAGCATGTCTGGCCTTTATTGGCAAAAGGTGAGTGTTTGCCAATGATTTATCAGACCTTTAAGTTCGATCAGATACAAGATGCTCATGCAGCAATGGATACGGGCGAACATGTAGGCAAAGTTGTAGTAGAAATACTCTAATCTGTATTTCTGTTATTAAAAAGCCGCCCGTTAGGCGGTTTTTTCTCACCATGAAATTTAAAATAGAGAGAAACATGAATTTAAATACGGTCCTATATCTAAAAGCACATTCTCAGAAGTCATTTTATGTCAAAATAGGCGTTTAGTATATTGTCCAAGGACTTTCCATGACTGAACACTCTTCCGAACAGCTTAGCGATATTGAAAAACTGGATATTCTAAATGCCATGAAAAATGATGCCTTAGATACACAGGCAAAAGAAATCATTCGTTCCGGTGGCAAGGCTGGGCGTCAGGAAAGTCATCGGGATGCTCTGATTGCACTGCATCAGGCTTTTGAAAATAATTTTGTTGAAGCGGTAACCCTTGCACTAAACCTAAATGAGGCCCAAGCCAAAAAAATTCGCTATAAGAAAGACCGTATTCGTATTCTTAAAGCACACGGAATCGATTACATGGCAATTGATGGGGCACAAACTGCTCAGGTATTGGCGCAAGTAGCTCAGGCAATTACCCGTGAAGAAGCAGTGGTGACTCATGACCTGCATAATATCTTTCCATTCTGGAAAGAAGGCTGGCCAATGGTACAGTTTGACAATGCCTATAAAATCTTATCAGAAGATATCCAGATTCATTATGAGGCAGTACTCGATACTTTGCTGAATCTGCAATAAATCATTTCATGCAAAAAGAGCCAGCTGGCTCTTTTTTATTGTCCTTATGAATATGATTTTATAATTTATAAAAACTGCATAATTAAATCGGCCAGTTAACTGAAAATCATATACTTCCAGTTAATTGCTTTAAGGCGGTTAAGCCAATTAGCCGACTGCTTAAGTTTATAGCTATATGATGTCAACTAAGCTCAAGAAAAATGAGCCAGCAATCTATAAAACTTAAATAATTTCTCTTTATCTAATCATTTATGCCACACGTTAGATGGCAGAAAAAATTAGAAAAATATAGGGGATAAGTCTCCTGTTATTTTTATTCCTATAAAATTCTCTTATTCCTGCTCTGTAGAAGGCGTAGCGTTGGGTTCCAGCATACGGGTCACTAGAAGCTGGTCTATTTTGAAATGGTCAACATCCACGACTTCGAACTTGTAGTTGGTATAAATTACTACATCGGCAGGGCGTGGAATCTTGCGGAGCTGGTACATCATAAAACCAGCTAAGGTTTCATAATTGTCTTCATCCGGCATTTCATCAATTTCGAGGGCATGTTTCAAATCTTCGATGGGGGTACTGCCATCAATTAACCAGGAATTATTATCCCGTTTAATGATTTGCTGTTCTTCTTCAAGTGGCGTCACCCAATCCCCCATAACAGTAATCATAATATCACTTAAAGTAATTACCCCGACCACCAAAGCATATTCATTAATAACAACTGCAAACTTTTCTTTGGTTGAACGAAAACGGTCAAGCAGTTCAGAAAGCGTTAGCGAATCTGGTATGGTCAATACAGTACGTATGGTATTTTCATTGAGTTGAAGCAGGGACTGGTTATTTAAAATTCGTACCAATATATCTTTGGCGTCTACATAGCCAATTACTTCATCGATATGTTCATTACAAACCAGAAATTTTGAATAGGGATACTCTCCCAATTTCTGACGAATGCTGGCCTCGGACTCTTTTAAAGTAAAGTACACTACATTTTCGCGGGTGGTCATACTTGAGGGTACGTTACGTTCTTCTAGCTCAAAAACATTTTCAATAAAATGATGTTCCTGTTTTTGCAGGACACCCGCCTGTGCACCTGCATCCATTACGGCAGAAATATCATCAAAAGTAATATTATCTTCCCTGGTGGTATTTACCTTAAATAGCCGAAACAAAGTATTGGCAATTGCATTAATGAACCAAGCCAAAGGTTTACAGACCTTGATAAAAATCTGTATAGGATTAATCACCGAAACAGCAATTTTCTCAGGCGCAATCATGGCCAGACGTTTTGGCATAAGATCTGCGAACAGAATAAAAAGTGAAGTTACCAGCGTAAAGGAAAGAGCAAAACCTATCGTTTCTGTCCAGGGCCCTTCATAAAAACGGTCAATCAGATTTACAAAATAAGGGCGGAAAGCAGCCTCACCTAAAATACCACCTAAAATTGCTACCGCATTTAGACCAATTTGAGAAGCTGCGAAGAAGTCTGCCGACTGCTCTTGTAACATTAAAACTTTAGTTGCCCGCTCGTCTCCGGATTCTGCCAGAATCTTGAGCTTGACCCGACGAGCGCCAGCCAGTGCAATTTCAGTTAATGAGAGAAAACCTGCACCAATGATCAGGAGAATAATGATGACAATATTTTGAAAAAGGCTCACAAGACACCTGTGTGATTCATCGTTATTATGAAATTGTTTTAACACAAAAAAGGCTTAAGGAATAAGAATTCTCCTTAAGCCTTAGAGTATAAACCGAAAAATAGAAAATAAAGAAATTTACTCTCTAGTAATGAGGTGATAATTGTGAATTATTCATCAGAAATTCTCGGTTTTCATCTTCAATCATCTGACGGGCTACATATAAAATTAACTGACGTAACCAGCGATGGGCAGGGTGATGATGCAAAAGCGGGCACCATGCCATCTTCAGCTCAAACTCAGGAATATAAAATGGCGGATCTTTAATAATCAGATTTTGGCTTTTCGCCTGTAGACGTGCGATACGTGTTGGTAATGTCGCAATCAGATCAACATTTGCAGCCAAGAGCGCCGGCATCTGGTAATGCCGGGTAAAAACTGAAATCTTGCGTTTCTGGCCAATACGTTCTAAAGCTTGATCAATCCAGCCCAGTCCGGCCTGTTTCTCAGGATTCACCCCAAAACCAACGCCCATACCTGTTTTAGACACCCAGATATGCTGGGCATCCAGATAACTTTTCAGGTTCAGATTGTTCATGGCGGGATGCTTGTTATTCAGCAGACAAGAATAACTGTCACGCCACACCAGTACCTGATGAAAACTCTGTGGAATCTCATTAAAACGGTTAATGGCCAAGTCAACTTTACCTTGCTCCATATCACGGTAAGACACATCGCTTGGTGTTAAGAAGTCCAGCACAACATTAGGTGCTTCTGAGCGCAAGGCCTTGACCAGACGTGGTACCAAGGTTGCTTCAGCATAATCTGAAGTCATAATGCGAAATACGCGATTAGACGTATAAGGACGAAATTCGGTACGTGGCTCCAGAATCATGGAAAGATCAGCCAGCGCATCACGAATACGCGGCTGTAACTCTAAAGCACGTTCAGTCGGGGTCATACCCTCAGATGAACGGATCAGCAGTGGATCATTGAACAGGTTACGTAAACGACGTAAAATATTACTCATGGCGGGCTGGGTTACCCCGAGTTGTTCTGCTGCACGAGTTACATTTTTTTCGCGAAGAAGGACATCAAGATAAATTAGTAGATTCAGGTCTACCCGCTCAAGATTCATAAAATAAATACCGAAAATAAAAATGTTAAATCATATTGAATTATGCCACAGTTAAATATATTTGTGCTAAAAGCACTGAAAAATTCAGATAAATAATCTGAATAAGTTTAAAAGGTATTGATCAGTAAAAATCCAATTTTATTGATTAGAATAATTATTTAACTTTAAATGGAGTAAAAATTTAAAAGTTCAATCTATATACAAATGTATTTTTATAAAAAACCTTGAATGATAATTTTTTCTCTTAATTTGTAAGCCCTACTTGGAACTATAAAAGCACTCAACTTAAGTCTAACAAACAAAAAAATGGCTAAATATTAAACATTAAAAGTCAAATCTTATTTAAAATAATTTAATAAAAACAATGGTGTAATATATTGAAACATAATTATAATACGACTTTGATCTAGGTATTTTCTAAAAAAATATTGAAAATCAATGGAGAATATTGGATTAATTTTTTTATCACCACTAAGCTGTGTTCATCGTAACGAAGTGTTCTAAATCTAAACAAATTATACCGAGTATGATTTAGTGCCTCGATTGATGAACTCCTAAAATGAATACAGGAAAATATCATGACTACATATCAAACAGCGATAGATGCAGTACGTGAATTAAAAGCTAAATTTGGCGACACTTGGCGTGATATCAGCCCAGAAGATGCTGCTCGTATGCAACTACAAAACCGTTTCAAAACCGGTTTAGATATTGCTAAATATACAGCTGCTATTATGCGTCGTGATATGGCTGCTTATGATGCTGACTCTAGCAAATATACTCAATCTTTGGGTTGCTGGCACGGTTTCATCGCACAACAAAAAATGATTGCGAACAAAAAATACTTCGGTACAACTGAACGTCGCTATATCTACCTTTCTGGTTGGATGGTTGCTGCACTTCGTTCAGAGTTCGGTCCACTTCCTGACCAGTCTATGCATGAAAAAACTTCTGTTCCTGCATTGATCGAAGAAATCTATACGTTCTTGCGTCAAGCCGATGCGAAAGAACTGAATGATCTGTTCCGTGCTTTAAATAAAGCTAAAGAAGCGGGTGATTCTGCAAAAGTTGCTGAAATTACTAGCCAGATTGATAACTTCGAAACTCATGTTGTACCAATTATTGCTGACATCGATGCTGGTTTTGGTAATGAAGAAGCAACTTACCTGCTTGCCAAGAAAATGATCGAAGCGGGTGCTTGCGCACTTCAAATCGAAAACCAGGTTTCTGACGCGAAACAATGTGGTCACCAGGCTGGTAAAGTAACAGTTCCACATGAAGACTTTATTGCGAAAATTCACGCGCTTCGTTATGCATTCCTGGAAATGGGTCTTGAAGACGGTATCATCGTTGCACGTACTGACTCTGAAGGCGCTGACCTGACTCAAAAAATCCCAGTGGTTAAAGAGCCAGGCGACATCGCTTCTCAATACATCAGCTACCTGGATACAACTGAAATTGATATCTCTGAAGCTCAAGAAGATGAAATCCTGATTAAACGTGATGGTAAATTACACCGTCCTAAACGTTTGGCATCTGGTCTGTACCAGTTCCGTGAAGGTACTCAAATCGACCGCGTTGTACTTGACTGTGTAACCAGCCTGCAAAACGGTGCTGACTTGCTGTGGATCGAGACTGCAACACCAAACGTTGAAGAAATTGCACACATGGTTAACCGTGTGAAAGAAGTTGTTCCAAATGCGAAGCTTGTTTATAACAACTCTCCATCGTTCAACTGGACTTTAAACTTCCGTCAACAAGCTTACGACCGTTGGGTTGCTGAAGGTAAGGACGTTTCTGCATATGATCGCGCTAAATTGATGAGCGCTGAGTATGACGATTCTGAACTGGCTGCCGAAGCTGATGCGAAAATCCGTACCTTCCAGGCAGATGCTTCTCGTGAAGCAGGTGTATTCCATCACTTGATCACATTGCCGACTTATCATACAGCTGCGCTCTCTACTCATGAGCTGGCTCAAGGTTACTTCGGTTCTGAAGGCATGTTGGCTTATGTTGCTGGTGTACAGCGCAAAGAAATCCGTGGTGGCATCGCTTGTGTGAAACACCAAGCAATGGCGGGTTCTGATATCGGTGATGATCATAAAGAAATTTTCGCTGGTGATAACGCGCTTAAAGCGGGCGACGATGCGAAAAACACAATGAACCAGTTTGCTAACCACTAAGGTTTAAGCTGATTCAAAAAAACCCCGCTTCTGCGGGGTTTTTATTTGGTCGACGTTAAAGAACTAAAATAAATTTTTTTAAAATTCTTTCTTCAAGGTGTAATTCAGCTTGCTATCTATTTTTTCACCAGTAATGCGATCGCGCAATTCAGCAAAGCTTTCACCAATAAAATATTTACGCTGATCACCAGCCTGATCCAGTACAACTAGAGAAGGGTTAGCAGCATCAAAATGGAACAGCCCACGTACCTTAAATTTATTATTTGGCCCTTTACCTAAATATTCTTCTGTTAATTCATAGGTTTTATCGGCATGCAATTCCAGCTCTGTTTTAATGCCTTCGCAGTCAGCACAAGGTAATATACCTTCATATTCACCTTCCCAGTCGAGTGAGTTTTCAACATTATGGGCGCTATCCGCCATTTGAGCTTTACGAGAAGTCGATGGAGTAGGCGTCATTACAGTAGTAGCATGTCGGTCATTATCCTTTTCAGAATGTTGAGTAGCCTGCTCATTTGTACTACAGGCCGTAAAGAAAATAGATGAGATCGCAAAAATACAGATAGTCTTTTTCATTATTCCCTCTTGGCAGTTCGTTAATAAATAATTTATATAGATAAATTGATATAAGTATTTTAATAGAGTAAGTATTTCGACTTATAGGTCATCATTAGAAATTACTACAACACTGTAAATAAAATGCTACTAAAATAGTTACAGGCCAAAACTGGCCTGTCTTTAACTAATTTTGTTATGTTGGAATGATCTGGTCAACTAGATAGAAGCTTGGTACAAAGTTATTTCTGCTTCTGAGGAATTCCTTTATCAATTTCTTTCTGCTGTTGTTCTTTCTGTTGTTCTTCTTTTTCAGAAAATTTTTCATGAGTATTGTCCGTATGCTGAACATGCGGATTATCATTCGCAGCGTTTGGTGTAGTCATAAGAATTACCTCTAACATGGCTATTTTATAGATTCAATATAGAAGTATTAAGTCTGTGTCACGAGTAGAGATCTGTATTTAAGTGTTAAGCAATGTTAGGTCTAAAATAACGCTATTTTATTTCGCAAATTATTCTTATATTAGTCTTGGATCAGATAAAATTAAATTTATACATATATATATTAATTGCATGTATTTTGATCAAATTTAGATTGAATCTCCCTCTTTTATACAGAATAAATTGTTAGAATCTGCCTCCTTTTAGAAAGTGGGTAAGCTTGAGTGTTAAGAAAAATTGCAGAATATAGCTTGGGCCTGATGGGGTGGGAAACAGATAACCAATGGCCACAAGGTCTTGAACAGTGTGTAATGATTGCTGCGCCGCATACCAGTAATTGGGATGCTGTTTATGCCCGGCTGGCCTTAAAAGTTTTAGGGGTTAATGTACGTATTACTATTAAAGACAGTTATATGAAGTTTCCTCTAGGACCGTTTGTTCGTGCTATGGGCGGTATTGGTATTGACCGCAGTCCAAAAAAAGAAGGGCAAGCCCGGGCAAGTATGGTGCAGCTGATGGCTGACCTGTTTAAAGAACATCCTCATCTGGTAATGCTGGTAACACCAGAAGGCACACGAGCCAAGCAAGAAAACTGGAAAACTGGTTTTTATCATATTGCAATGACTGCCGGTGTTCCAATTGCTCTTGCTTATATGGACTATAAAAAGAAACGGGCAGGAGTCGGTAAAATCATTTACCCGACTGGAAATTATGAGCAGGACATGCAGGAAATTATGCAGTTTTATGCCAATATCGAGCCTAAATTTCCAGAAAAGTTCAGTGTTGATGTACGTTATCTGAATTAATTTTGTTTACTATTTCCTGAATATAGAAAACAGACTCAAGTCTGTTTTCTATAAAATATATCTTAATGGTAGTCCTAATGGCCTGTTCTAGCATAATAAAACCAGTTTAGTTGGTTGAAGAGTGATTACGTTATTTCAGCACCAAGTATAAGCAGCAGAGAGCTTAACAATAATGGTATCCGTTATTTTTTAATAGGCGCTTGATATTAAGTCTTAAAACCTTAATTATAAATTCTCCCACTTTATTCATCTGGACTAATTCCTCCTAACGATTCGCAAGCCGCCTTATAAAGTTGATATTGTTGTGCTACAACTTCATCAAGAGGCATATCGAGCTCTGCTTCTCCATCCTTATAATTTTCTATATAGCTTCTTACTTTGGCTTTAGTGGCTCCAAGAGACTGCTGGTGATAAGTATTAATATCGCTATGGGTAATCTGAGTACTTTCAATATTATTACATTCAAACTGGCTGAACAGCTTTTCTGCTCGTTTAAGCTCAGCGGATGAGCCAAATGAACAGCCAGTCAAAAGGATTAGGCTGGAAAATAATGCTAAAATTTTCATTACTTTTTCATGCAGCATAAAAAGGGCGGTATTGTAACGACTTCCTGTTTATACTGCTGTTGAGAGCAGTAAAATTTTCTGGATTTTGTGTTTGCTTGTTGAATAAATCAGCAGTATTCCTAAATTTATTAAACAGAGTCGTCTTATCCTTTAACTAATCCACCATCCACAATCAGATTCTGGCCCGTCACTGCACGTGCAAATGGGGACAAAAATATTAAAATGGCATCTGCAAATTCTTGAGGTGTAACCACCCTTCGTAGTGGTGTAGAGGCTGCGATAAGTTGAAAGACTTCATCTGGTGTGGCTCGGCTGGCGTCTGTAGCTTGTAACAGGCCGCCAGAAAGCATATTTACATTAATACCATATGGCCCTAAATCATGTGAAGCAGTGCGGGTAAAGGCTAATAATGCAGCTTTTGCAGTAGTATAGTCATGATAGGGGACTACCGGATTCTGAACCAGATTAGTACCAATATTGATAATACGACCAAAATGTTCGGCTTTCATATCAGTAAATGCAGCTTGCGTAGTATTTAGTGCGGCCTTCACTGCACCTTCAAACTGGTTTTGTATTGTCTGCCAGCTTAGCTCTTCTATTTTGGGACGCGCATCGCCATTAAACTGGAATTGAACCAAGGCATTATTGATGACCGAGTTAACTGCCTGCCCGAAATGCTGTTTAGCAGCTTTAAACATGGCCTGTACCTGAGAAGAATTGGTCACATCAGCCTGATAAATAAAAATCTGTTCTGGAAAATCTTGTTGTAACTGTCGTGCTGTTTCATGACTGCTCATATAGTTAACTACTACACGGGCTCCCTGACTCACTAATGCTTGAGTGATCGCTAAGCCTAAACCACGGGCTCCTCCCGTCACCAGTACTACCTGTTCTTGAATATTCATATAACTTTGTCCTGTAACTTTTTAGTTAAAATGGCAATTTATGGGTAAGAGATAAAAATGAAAGCCATTTTAAATCCTGTTGAAATCGCATTCGGCCTGTAATGGGCTGATATACGCCATTGTAATTCTTCTTTTAAATTAGAAGTTAGAAATAATATTTTAAATATCTGTAATTTAATATAAAAATAAATAATGAACAAAAAATGAAGAAAATTTGCAGAGCTTAAAGAGACTGAAATATTCGGCAACATTGTATTGGCTGATTCTTCATAAAGCCCTTTCATACTCATTTTTTATTAATAAGTAATTCAGGAGGTAAGATGAAGCAGCTGTTCTTACTATGGTTAACCATGGCGGTATTCAGTGGAGCTGTTGCGGCGCATATGAATGATTACCCGGAACAGTCTGTAAAGTCTTCTTCACCGGTATACCATTTTAATTTACAGGCTGGAAACAGCCAGATGACTGAAGATGTTAAAAATGGCCGGCCACGACCTAACCTTATCCAGTCTGGTCGGGGGAGCCGTTTACAGGGAAACCGTAACCTACGGCCATAACAATAGAACTAGGTCTGCGTTATTTACTCTGTTTCTGGTAAAGACCAGCTCTTACTGTACCAGCCCTGGTTTGCTTAAGCAGTTGCCAGTTCGCAGGCAGCTGGAGCCGCTGTAACTCCCGATCTGCTTCTACATAAATATAAGCCTGATCTTTAATGAGTGGATCAGCTAGCTCAGCAAGTTCTTGCCACAAGTCCAAGCTATAGGGAGGGTCTAAAAACACTACATCAAAGCTTTGTTGAAGTGTAGGTAAAACCTGTTGTGCAGTCGCAATCTTGAGCTGGCTGTTTTCAGCTTTTAACAGCTGACGGTTTTGCTGAAGGAAGCTGGCTTGTATAGTGTTGGGTTCAATCATAACAACTGAAGCGGCGCCACGTGACAAAGCCTCAAAAGCAAGTGCGCCAGATCCTGCACAGATATCTAGAACATGGGCATTCTGGATTTCCCACATGAGCCAGTTAAACAGCGTTTCACGTACCCGGTCTGGGGTAGGTCGTAAGCCTTCAATACTGGCAAATGGCAGCTGACGCCGTTTCCATTCACCACCAATAATGCGGAGCTGGTTTTTCATCTTTAATCACTCTCTACATTTTGTACGCGGCTGGCCGTATTGGATTGAGCAACAGGCTGGTTTGTACCGGATGCTGTTTCAGGTGCAGGGATACCTGTAGTACCACTAGGTAGCTCTGCCGGTTTAATACCAGCAGTCATCAAGCCACCGCTGATCTGGTGTGCACTTGGGCGGATCGGATTTTTCTCTTTTTTGACCAGCCAGTAATCGAAAATGGGGCGGGCGAGCTGTGCAGCGGAACCACCATGACGACCATTTTCCCAAACTACCGCAATGGCAATTTCAGGATTTTCAGCCGGTGCAAATCCTACAAATAAGCCATGATCAAGCTGGCGTTCAGTAAGCAAGGACTCATTATAACGCTTGCCTTGAGCAATACTTTTAACCTGTGCTGTCCCTGTTTTTCCGGCAATGTGATAAGACAGACCACTACGGATTCCTTTACCTGTACCGGTTTGAATTACATCCACCATGGCCTCACGCATCTTGATCCAGTCTTCAGGTGTTCCATTAAACTGGATTTTTCCATTGGTACCGTTATGCACATGGTAAGTTTTGGTCCCGCGGGTCTCACGTAAAACATGAGGCGTTACCCGGGAGCCCTGATTGGCCGTAATAGCTGTGGCAAGAGCCAGTTGTAGGGGAGAGGCAGTAAATGCACCCTGACCAATACTGACTGAAATTGTTTCGCCTTTAAGCCATTTTGCTTTACGGGTACGCATTTTCCATTCAGGATTAGGATACAGACCTTCGCTTTCGCTAGGCAGATCTACGCCAGTTTTTTCACCAAAACCAAACTGACGCATCCAGGTATTCATTTTCTCAATACCCATACGGTAAGAGAGCACATAGAAGTAAGTATCGCATGATACATTTTGAGCTTTATGCAAATTTACCATGCCATGGCCAGTTTTTTTATGATCACGGAAACGGTGGCTGTCACCGGGCAAAGTAAAGTAACCCGGATCAGAAATAGCAGTATTCCAGTCGACATAACCATAATGAATACCACCTAATCCAAACATGGGTTTGATGGTTGAACCCGGAGGATAAGCTCCCTGTACGGCACGATTATATAAAGGCTGGTCCAGATTATCACGGAGACCGCTATAGTCTGTATGGCTGATACCAGTTACAAATAAATTCGGATTAAAGCTGGGACTGGAAACCAGCGCCAAAATTTCACCAGTACGAGGATCAAGGGCAACAATGGCGCCACGACGGCCAGCCAGCTGTTCCGTGGCAATCATTTGCAGGCCATAATCAATAGAGAGATAAAGGTCATTACCACGAACCGGGTCTTTACGTCCCAAATTGCGTAACACATTACCATGTGCATCTGCCTCAACTGACTCGTTCCCGGGAATACCATGCAGCAGTTCTTCATAGGACTTTTCAACACCAATTTTTCCAATCAGGTTAGTGCCGGCATACAGATCTTTATCAATTTTCTTAAGTTCTTTATCATTAATCCGGCCCACATAACCAATAACATGGGCAAATAGGTCACCATGTGGATAATAACGAGTCATCTGGGTTTCAATATTGACTCCCGGAAACTGATATTTTAATTCGCTAAACTTGGCAATATCTGTCTCGGTCAGATTCATTTTGATTGCCACACGTTCAGTTTTTCTGGAAGCTTTGATTCGGCTTTCAAAACGGGCAATATCTTCAGGAGTCAGACTTAAAACTGGAGTAAGACGCGCCAGCGTAGCCTCAATATCTTCGATATCTGCACGGCTCATGGTTGCTGAAAATACCGGATAATTATCAGCCAGAAGAATACCGTTTCGGTCATATATATAGCCGCGGGCAGGTGCAATCGGTTGCAGGCGAATACGGTTTTTATCTGAAGCTGTACTGAATTCGTCATAATGCGCAATCTGCAAATATGCGTAATGTCCTGCGAGTAAAAGTAAAAAGAACGCCACAATACCCATTGTGATGAAAATGCGGCTACGATAAATCCGCTTTTCCTGCTGTTCATTTTTAAGGGGGAAATGCTGCTTCATACGGCGTACTTTGACCAAACGTACAGGGAGAACAAATGACCGGCTATTTTAGCCTATCATCATTTGGAATGATCAGTTATTTTTAAATAAAGTAAAAAATAAATAAGCTGCCCATTCTTTGACTTTATAGACAGCAAAATTCTAAAGTGCTGTATATAACAAGCATATTAATTCTGTTAAAGTCAGGAATTAGGCCAGCTGGACTGCTGTTGTTTTTACAGGGAAAGTGGAGAAAATAATGAGAAAAATCTATCCCTTACTGGCACTCTTTGTGCTGGTAAATGCTGCCCATGCCCAAAATTTACTTCAGGCCAAGCTGGGAGCAAAGGACGCTGCTAGCTGGAATGTAGGCGCAGGGATAACCCAAGAGCTTCTTCATCTAAATGCTGAATGGGTTAATCAATATGGTATTGCTTACACTAAAGCTGGTGTTTTTCTGGACGATGATAATCCGTTTGGTGCCCAAGTTGGCTTCCGTTATCCATATTATTTCACCGGAGAAGCTAAAAACGGTTACTATATCGGTGCCTATCTGGGACATCTCGACAGTCAATTTAACAATAACGAGTACAAGTCTCGTTTAGGTGCGGGTATAGATTTAGCATATGTCTGGCTCAGTCCTGAACGGATCAGTACTTTAAGTGTCGGACTGGGAGCGGCAGAAAAGTTTAAGAACCAGGCGGGTGAAGTAACTGCCGATACTGAACCTCAACTACAATTTTCTTACACCCTGAGTTTTGGCCTGAAGTAAAAATAGCGAACTTGATAACGTGAATAATTTAGCGAATAGAAATAAATACGAGAGTCATGCATGTTAGAGTACGTCAGTGAACTGTGGCAAACCTTTTCAAATCGACCTGATTTTTGGGCCGTGCTCAGCATTATTCCTGTCACAGCTTTTGTTACTTGGGCCCATGTCTGGATGGCACTGAAAATGGTGTTTTATCCAATCAATTTCTGGGGCTTTTACTTAGGTCCTATTCCAATTGGCTGGCAAGGAATTGTGCCGCGTAAAGCTGGCCGTATTTCGGGCATTATCACTGACAATACCTTATCTAAACTTGGGTCGCTTCAAGAGTTTCTCGAGGCAATGGACCCAGCCGATATGGCACGTATTATTGGTGAGCAGGTTGGTTTTGAACTGGAACACCTGATTGATGAGGTTATGCTGGACCGTAATGCTGTGCTCTGGGAAAACCTGCCGTATTCAATTAAACGCCGTATTTACGCACAGGCCCACAAGCAGCTTCCGGTTGTTCTGCATGACCTGGTCACTGAGCTTACCCTGAATGTAGAATCTCTAGTCAATATGCGTGAGATGGTAGTTCGCCAGATGGAAGGTGACCGTTTGCTCATGGTTCGCATGTTTCTGAAAGTTGGCCAGAAAGAGATTAACTTTATCTGGCATATTAGTGCCCTGATTGGTATGTTTTTTGGTATCTTCCAGATGATTGTCTGGTTTGTAGTACCTTGGCACTGGACAGTTCCTTTCTGGGCATCCATCTGGGGGTTCCTGACCAACTGGATTGCAATCTGGATGGTGTTTAACCCGGTAGAGCCACATTACATTCGCTATCCACAGTTATTCCGTTTAACTAAAGACCGTAAATTCCCGTGGATTGTACCTGTCTTGCGTATAGGCCGTTATAATATGCAAGGCGCTTTTATGAAGCGTCAGGATGAGGTCTCTGATGTATTTGCAAGAGTAGTGACTGAAGACCTCATTACTTTAAAATCGATTATGACCGAAATGATGTACGGTACCCGTAGAGAGAAAACCCGTCGTATTGTAAAACGTCATATTAATGAAATTATGGAAACTCCGCTGGTTCGGACATCGTTACAGCTGTCTTTAGGGCCAAAAGAATACGCAAGACTCAAGACAGACTTGATCGATCGCTCAATTGAAATTACGATGGTGCCTGTGTGTGACCCGGCATTCAATGCGAGCCGTGCACAGAAGATCTATCAAATGTTTAGAGACCGTATTCGCGAATTGACGCCTAAAGAATTCCAGAACCTGTTACGCCCTGCGTTTCAGGAGGATGAGTGGATTCTGATCGTATTGGGCGGTGTAACCGGATTTTTCGCTGGTTTAATACATTTGTTTGTCGCCTTTTTATAATTGTTGATGGCTTCCTTCTTATAAAGAGTCGCCACAAGAAATGACAATTACAACGCTAGTTATTATGTAAATGTCGAATACATTGTTAAAATGAGGATGTTTTTTTATGCGCATTATCTTACTCGGACCACCTGGAGCAGGCAAAGGCACTCAGGCTCAGTTGATCTGTAAGCGCTACAATATCCCACAAATTTCAACCGGTGATATGCTCCGTGCTGCAATTCGTGAAGGTACTGAATTAGGTCTTAAAGCTAAAAGTGTGATGGATGCTGGTGGTCTGGTGTCTGATGAGCTGATCATCGGACTGGTTAAAGAACGCATTGCTCAGCCAGATTGTGAAAATGGTTGTATCTTTGACGGCTTTCCTCGTACCATTCCGCAAGCTGAAGCGCTGGAAAAAGAAGGCATAGCCATCGATCATGTCATTGAAATCGATGTACCGGACGAAGAAATTGTAAAACGTCTCTCTGGTCGCCGTCAGCATCCTGCCTCTGGCCGTGTATACCACATCGTCTATAACCCGCCTAAAGTAGAAGGTAAGGATGATGAAACTGGTGAAGATCTGGTACAGCGTCCGGATGATCTTGAAGAAACTATTCGTAAGCGTTTAGGTTCATATCATACTGAAACTGAGCAGCTGGTAGGTTTTTATCAGGGCCGTGCTGCCTCTGGTGAAAATGCACCAACTTATAATAAATTAAATGGCTTGCGTGCTATTGATGAAGTTCAGACTGAACTGTTTGCTATTTTAGACCAGACCAAATAAAACTCGGGTAAGCTCGAGATTCTTTTGACTTTAAAAGGGTCCTAAGCCATATTAGGACTCTTTTATTTTATGCAGAGCAGAGGATGGATCAATGCTGAAAATTGGCTTGATTATCTTGGTCATTGTTTTTTTTATTATCTTGCTGGCCTTGCTTTATCAAAGTCAAAAAATGTTACGTGCTGTAGAAAAGCAGGAGGCTCAGGAAAAAGCCAACAGACCAGCGCCTAAACGTCGACTGCATCCTAAACTTCAGGCACAGCAAAAGCAGAAGAAATAAAAATATCTTACTTATCTGAAAGTTGTGGAATTAATGTGGTGATGGCCTGTTCTGCGCCCAAGGCATAACGGTCCGGCCAGTTACATACATCGGCCACCACACATTCAAAACATTTTGGCTTACGTGCTATGCAGGTGTAACGACCGTGTAAAATCAGCCAGTGATGTGCATCAACTATAAATTCTTTCGGTATTACTTTTAATAGCTGCTGCTCGACTTCTAGTACGTTCTTACCTGGTGCGAGGCCAGTCCGGTTACCTACTCGAAAAATATGAGTATCTACAGCCATGGTCGGTTGCCCAAACGCGGTATTGAGTACTACATTGGCTGTCTTACGGCCTACACCAGGCAAAGCTTCAAGCTCTGCACGAGTTTCTGGAACTTGGCCATTATGCTGTTCAATCAGAATTTTACAGGCTTTAATCACATTTTCTGCCTTGGCATTATAAAGGCCAATCGTCTTGATATAGGCTTTTAAACCCTCGACACCTAAGGCATAGATTGCCTCCGGCGTATTAGCCACAGGAAAAAGTTTGTCGGTTGCTTTATTTACACTTACATCCGTAGCCTGAGCCGAAAGTGTAACTGCAACCAGTAGCTCAAAAGGGCTAGAAAACTTGAGTTCGGTGGTAGGGTGAGGACGCTGCTGGCGTAAACGCTCAAAAAAAGTATAAACCTGTTTTTTATTCATTTTTTTTACAGGTTTGCTAGTTACTGTACTCATTTTGATGATTCCTGTAGAGCCTGTAACTGCCGGTTTAATTCTGTCAGCTGTGTCTGTTTGTGTGCATCTTCACGTACAGAGAGCTGTTTTTCCAGTTTTTTAATCTGGGTACGTATTTTGGCGAGTTCAATTGTTGTCTGTGCACTTACCGTATTCTGAATAGATATATCTTTCTGTTTTACTTCAATCGCTGGAACTGCATCAGTCTGCTGGGAAAAGCGTGCAAACAGTTCACTGTCAATCTCCGCACGTACAACAGGACCTTTCCGATACATCCGTCGAGTTTCCTCACGTTGGATATGCGCATAATAACGACGGCGTAAATCGTTCTGCTCCTGAATCCGTAAATCTTCTGTAGGCAAGGGCTGAACATCTTCAATCAGGTCAATACAGTCAACTGGGCAGGGGGGAATACACAATTCACAGCCTGTACACAGGTCAGTCAATACAGTATGCATGAGTTTACCACTGCCTATAATGGCATCCACTGGGCAAGCGCTAATACATTTGGTACAACCAATACATTCATCTTCACGAATTACTGCTTTCATGCGTTGCGGACGTCCATCCGCCTGAATTGGCCAGACACTTTCTTCAGCTTTTAGTGCTCCACGATCGAGCAGTTTTGCCAAAGCATCTGCTACCGGCTGCCCCCCAGGAATGCATTTATTGGCGGCTTCACCTTCAGCAATAGCCTGCGCATAAGGCAGGCATCCATCACGATGCCCACATAGTCCGCATTGGGTTTGTGGTAGAAGGGCATCAATTTGGCGAATCATGGAAATGGTTGAATTCATGGTCAAATCATAAGTGCACAGCAAAAAACAGGAAAAGCAGAAAAATGCCTGATCAGAAATAGTATTTTAACATATCTCAGCGCTATAATTTGCCGAATTTCACTGTAATGTTTCAGTAAATGGGTAATATTAACAAGTGATTAACTGATCAGAATTATGATTAAAAGTGATGTAATTCATAAAAAAAAGTAATTTAATTATCATTTTAATTAAACTTTTTTTAAAAAAGTCTTGTGCTAGCAGTGTAAACGATATTTAATAATTTGCGCCAAAATATATCACTTTGAGTAAATTTTTGCACAATTTTGAATCACCTTTCTGCAGAGGACTAAGCGTTGAAATATAACAGCCTTAACGACTTCTTAGACTACGTCAAAGCACGTGATCCACATCAACCAGAGTTTTTACAAGCTGTAGAAGAGGTGATGACCAGTTTATGGCCTTTTATTGAAAAGAACCCAAGTTATGCAGAACATGGCCTGCTTGAGCGTTTAGTCGAACCAGAACGTGCAATCCAGTTTCGTGTTTCCTGGGTAGATGACCAAGGTCAAACTCAGGTTAACCGTGCATTTCGAGTACAATATAATTCGGCAATTGGGCCATTCAAAGGTGGAATGCGCTTCCATCCTTCTGTAAACCTTTCTATTCTTAAGTTTCTTGGTTTCGAGCAAACTTTTAAAAATGCATTGACCACATTACCAATGGGTGGTGGTAAGGGCGGTTCTGATTTTGACCCTAAAGGTAAGTCAGAAGGTGAAATCATGCGTTTTTGCCAAGCATTAATGATCGAGCTTTATCGTCATTTAGGCTCAAATACCGATATTCCTGCGGGGGATATTGGAGTAGGCGGTCGCGAAGTTGGCTACATGGCCGGCATGATGAAAAAACTCAGCAATGACACTTCATCTGTATTCACGGGTAAAGGTCTGTCATTTGGTGGCAGTCTGGCCCGTCCCGAGGCTACCGGTTACGGTACTGTATATTTTGCAGAAGAAATGCTTAAAACCCGTAACGAGGTTTTTCAGGGTAAAGTGGTTGCAATCTCGGGTTCTGGTAATGTTGCCCAGTATGCTGCAGACAAGGCCATGTTCTTGGGTGCTAAAGTAGTATCCCTGTCTGATTCAAACGGTACTGTCTACGTAAAAGATGGCTTTACTGATGAATTACTTGCAGAGGTCATGGAGCTTAAAAACGTGAAGCGTGGCCGTATGTCAGAATTCGCTTCCAAGCATGGATTTGAATATCTTGAAGGTAAACGTCCTTGGGGAATTAAATGCGACATCGCACTACCATGTGCTACACAAAATGAACTCGATGGTGATGATGCACGTCAACTGTTAGCCAATGGAGTGATGTGTGTGGCCGAAGGTGCCAACATGCCTTCTACCCTTGAAGCAGTAGAAGAGTTTGTTAAAGCAAAAATTCTTTATGCACCAGGCAAGGCATCAAATGCAGGTGGCGTGGCTACCTCAGGTTTAGAGATGTCTCAGAATGCACTGCGTTTAGGCTGGAGCTTTGAAGAGGTAGATGAGCGTCTGCATGCGATCATGAAAGAGATTCACCGCAACTGTGTAAAATATGGTACTCAGGAAGATGGTACTGTCAATTATGTAGATGGTGCTAACATTGCTGGTTTCGTAAAAGTTGCTGATGCCATGCTGGCACAGGGCGTATACTAAGTTTTTCTAAAATTACTTATAAAAAACCGATGCATTGGCATCGGTTTTTTATTATTTAGATATAAACTTAAGGCTTTTTAATAGTTTCCTGTTCTACAGTCATATCATGCACATACGCATATTTTGATTGATCGGCAGCAACATTTTTACGTTCATAGCGCTTTACCCGTACGATGACTCGCTGGTTAGGGTCATGCTTAAAACCTTCAATATGATCATAAAATAGTGTCCAATCTTTATCGACCTGCGTTTTTATACCTTTATCATCATATTTGATTTCACGGACCTGCAGACAGGTTTGTGGCGCAACTCCTGTACATGACTTGGTTTCAGGTGCTATTTCTAGAAAAATAGTTTCACCTTGAGACTGATATTGAGCTTCAGGAGTCATGTTACCCTTAAATGTATAACTTTGACCTTGGGTATCTTTCAAGATCAGGGTGGGCTGTTCAGGGTTCGCCAGATTGAGTTCAAAAGGAATACTGCGTTTTTGAAATAGGGAACTGGAGAACTGCTCCTGTTTCATTAATACCGGATCACATGCCATCTGCGTTGAAACTAAGTCACCAGTTAATAGCTGACCATTTTCAATTTTCCAGCTTGTACCCTGACGGTTACATCCACTATCAATTCCAATCCGGTCATTGGAAAAATTCAACAGGATAGGTTCTTTGGAACCCTCCGGTTGATAGGTCCAGTTATAAGAAGTTAAAGCACTATGTTCAAGCATTTTACTACCTTTAAACACGTGCTTTTGTCCCTTTGTATCTGTAATGGTTAAAATGGCCTGACCATTCGCTAAACTAATATCAAAATTTGAACGTGCTTCATTGAAGATACTGCTAGAGAGCTGTTCCTGTTTCATTAAGTCTGACTGGCAGGCCATCATGGTTGAAATCAGATGAGAAGTTACCAATTTACCTTCTTCAATTTTCCAGCTGCCGCCTTGTCCGTTACAGCCAGTCTGTATAGATAACTGATGATTATCTATAAAATTGATGACTAGAGGTTTAGAAGCTTGAGAATTCTGGTAAGTCCAGCTATAGGCAGAGAGCTGCTGCTCAGTATCGGCTTGTTGTGAGACATGTGGCTGCTTTTGATACGGCTGAATAGATTGGCAAGCCATTAAAGAAAAAGGAAGCAGGGCAAGAAGCAAATATTTCAATTTCATTTTAAATCTTTTGTTACAACTAAATTAAAGCATAGCTTAAGGCATCGTTCAGCTCATAAAAACTGGACTGGTTAGGTTTTTAGTTTTAAAACGTATTGTTTTGTAACTTTAAATAAGGTTTTCAAATGAAGTTTTCCTAAGCATAGTGAATATTTGTACTAATCAAACCTGTAAATATCCATTCCTAAAGCCCCCATAGAAAAACTGCTATGAACCAGACTGAATCTTGAGCCAGTTCCCATAGCAAAGAAAAGGGGAGCTAAATGCTCAAGAGTGGGATGATTCCGTGCAATATAAGGCAGATGTTGCCATTCAAGTACTTCATCATAACTGCTATGGCTGAGTTTACTCACCACATGGTTGCGAAAAGTCGAAGCCCATTCAGGTACTTCAGACGTATTACCGTGCCAGTTTAACTCGGCCAGATTATGAGTAATGCTACCTGAACCAATCAATAAAATTTGTCGTTCACGTAGAGGCGCCAGCACTTGCCCAATTTGATAAATCTCATCAGCACTCATGCCCATAGGCAGCGAAATCTCGATTACCGGAATTTCTGCTTCGGGATACATGTGCAATAAAGGCATCCAGACACCATGGTCACGCGGGCGGATATTGTTTGCATGTGCCTGTATCTGTGCTTCAGCAAATAGATGCAAAATTTCTTCGGCCAGTTCCGGGTTACCCGGAGCACGATAGTGAATTTCATAAAGTTCGGCTGGAAAGCCACGAAAATCATGCCAGGTTTCGGGACGCGTTGCTATACTCACTTCCAGGGCCTGACTTTCCCAGTGAGCCGACATTACAATAATAGCTTCCGGTTTAGGCAGGTTAATGCTCAAACGTTCTAAGGCAGGTCCCACCTGTTCCGGATCAAGAGCGAGCATGGGAGAACCATGCGAAATAAATAAACCGGGGAGAGTCTGTAAATTCATGAGCGCCTGACCTGAGCAATTTAAATTAAACTTCATGATGCAGAAAAAAAGCCGCTTATTAAAGAAGCTTTATTTCAACGGTATGTTTCAAAAATGCAATTATGGGATTAAGAGCATTCAAGCGCGATGATAAGGATGATTATGATTAATACTCATTGCCCGATAAAGCTGTTCGATCAACATCACTCGGACTAAAGGGTGAGGTAAGGTCAGCTTGGAGAGTGACCAGTGCCAAGCTGCTGTTTTACGGACTTGATCTGAAAGCCCATCCGGTCCACCGATTGCCAGAGCTACATCGTGTCCTTCAAGCATCCAGCCTTTCATTGTCTCAGCCAGCTTCTCCGTGCTGAGTTCTTTTCCACCCACTTCTAGTGCAATCAGAATTTCGCTGGGTTTAAGCGTAGCGAGAATACTTTCACCCTCAATCTGGCAATATTTTAATATATCTGCGTCTGAGTCATTCTTGCCGCGTTTAGCCATGGGTAACTCAATGACCTGAGTTTGTACAAACGGTTGAATACGTTTGAAGTAATCTTCAAAGCCAGTCAAAACCCAAGCTGGCATTTTTTGACCTATGGTTAAAATACGGATTTTCATAACTGCTGTTTGGTATCAAAGTAACATTATTATAACGTTGAAATGCTATCTGTACTGATACAAAAAGACATAATGAAGCTGGAAAATAACCAGAAGGACAGGTTGCCCATACGAACAACATGCCTGTCATGATAACAAATGGAAAAATAAGCGAATGTGGAATCGGTTGATATACAGATACTTAATTTTAATTATAAGCGGTTTTTTTTCATGTGTAGCAGCAGCTGATCTAAGCACATCTTTTAAGCAGGCAGATCCTTCTAATCTAACAGTTTACATGAACCAGATTATTCGGCCGGGAGTTGCACGAAATTATAAAAATGTAGAGGAACTTAATCGGATCTCAGCAGGATTAAAAGAGCAGATGCGTCTGTTCGGTATACCATGTAATTATCAGAATTATGAAGTATACGGAAAAAATTATCGAAATGTCTTGTGCTATATCAATGTTGGCCGGTCAGATAAAATAATTATCGGTGCGCATTATGATGCTTTTGAAAAAACTTCTGGAGCAGATGCCAACGCCTCCGGAGTCGCCGGTGTACTTGAAATAGCACGCATTCTGGCAGCAGAGCGCTCTTCCTTAAAGCATAATATCGAATTTGTCTTTTATACCTTAAAAGAGCAGCCATTTTTTAAAACTGCACAAATGGGAAGTTATATTCATGCCAAATCGGTACAGCAGCAAAAAGAGCAGATTAAGGCAGCTTTCATACTTGATATGATAGGCTACTATGATATTAAAAATGTACAGCAGTATCCGGCAGGCATAAAATGGATATATCCAAGTCATGCTAATTTTATTGCAACCTTAAGTAATATACAGTCAAGTGAAATCGGGAATGCTTACTGCGCATCAATGCAGAAGTTAAACCAGCTAGATTGCCAACGTATGGTAACACCTTCATTTCTGGCAGGGGCTGACTTTTCTGACCATTTTAACTATTGGCAATTTGATATTCCGGCAATTCTGATTACAGATACCGGAAAATACCGCAACAAGTTTTACCATACACAAGAGGACCGTATTGATAAGCTTGATACTGTAAAGATGGCTCAGGTAATTAACGGCTTAGCCTCTACCATTCTGGAATCTAACTTCTAAAATTAAAGTATTTAAGACAAAAAAACGCAGTCCTTAAAAGGGGCTAAAAGGACTGCGAAATAGGCCATCCGTCTGGAGATACAGATGGCCATCTAGTGTACGTTGTGAGAGAAAGTAAAGCCCACAGAAACGTATGTCTATACTGAATAAGATGGGGAAACTGCTCAGCTTTCTCAAGCTAAAATAAAGGCCACACACACTATATATACATTTTTTAACACAAAAAAGAGAGCCGAAGCTCTCTTTTTCTTATTTACCCTTAGTGGCGGGCTGTATTTGACTCTTCAACTGGTTTTACCAGAGGTTGCTTTGGAAGAGGTTTTGGCATAGAGGTTAAAGCAAGTGGCAAGATCTCATCGATACTTTTCACTGCCTTGATTTCTAGCCCTTCCTTCACATTTTCTGGAATTTCTGCAAGATCACGTACGTTCTCTTGTGGAATGAAAACCAGCTTGATACCTCCACGGTGGGCAGCAAGCAATTTTTCTTTCAACCCACCAATACGCATTGCACGACCACCCAGACTGGTTTCACCTGTCATTGCAATATCTGCTCGAATTGCAATACCAGTAAATGCTGAAACAAGTGCAGTAGTTAAAGCAAGACCGGCAGATGGGCCATCTTTTGGTGTTGCACCTTCAGGCAAGTGAACGTGTACATCCGTTTCTTCAAAACGTGATGCCTCAATTCCAAGTTCATCTGCACGGGTACGCACTACTGTCATAGCCGCAGTAATCGATTCTTTCATAACATCACCCAAAGAACCGGTAGTAATAAATTTACCCTTACCTTTAACTGCTGCAACTTCAATAGTCAGTAATTCACCACCGACTGAAGTCCATGCCAGACCATTTACACGACCAACTTGAGCTTCTTCTTCCGCCATACCAAAGTCAAACTTGTGTACACCCAAATAATCTGGCAAGTTTTCTGCAGTAACATCGACATGCAGATTTTTGGCTTTCTTGCTCACGGCTTCTTTCACGACTTTTCGCGCAATTTTGGAAACTTCACGCTCAAGACTACGTACACCTGCTTCACGAGTATAACGACGTACGATGTCACGAATCGCTTCTTCATGTACTGTTAACTCTTTAGCACGTAACCCGTTATCTTTAATCGCTTTAGGTACCAAATAACGATCAGCAATATTTACTTTTTCGTCTTCGGTATAGCCCGGCAAACGGATGACTTCCATACGGTCAAGTAATGGGCCCGGAATATCCATACTGTTTGCAGTACAGATAAACATGACTTCAGACAGGTCAAGATCCAAATCAAGGTAATGGTCATTGAACTTGTGGTTCTGCGACGGGTCAAGCACTTCAAGTAATGCAGAAGCAGGGTCACCTCGATAATCCTGTGCCATCTTGTCAATTTCATCAAGCAAAAACAGCGGATTCTTAACGCCGACTTTTGTCAGGGACTGCACAATTTTACCTGGCATCGCACCAATATAAGTACGACGGTGTCCACGTATTTCAGCTTCATCACGCACGCCACCTAAAGCCATACGCACAAATTCACGACCTGTAGCTTTAGCAATAGATTCACCAAGAGAGGTTTTACCTACACCTGGGGGGCCAACCAGACAGAGGATTGGTCCACGCAGCTTTTTCACACGCGACTGTACTGCAAGATACTCAACGATACGCTGTTTTACTTCATCTAGGCCATAGTGGTCAGCATCCAGGATTTCCTGAGCTTTATTCAGGTTAATACTAACTTTGCTAGCCTTGTTCCACGGTGTATCTAAAATAACTTCCAGATAGTTACGTACCACAGCCGCTTCACTTGAAGCCGGTTGCATCGCTTTTAGCTTACGGAATTCAGCTTCAGCTTTTTTGCGTACATGTTCTGGCAGATCAGTTTCTGCGAGACGTTTTTCAATCTCGGCCACATCATCTTCAGCGCCACCATTCATGTCAGAGAGTTCGCGCTGAATAACCTTCATTTTTTCATTCAGGAAATATTCACGCTGATTCTTTTCCATCTGGCGTTTAACTGAATCATGCAAGGTCTGTTCTAGCTGTTGCTCTTCAGATTGCTGAAGCAGATAAGTCATCAGTTCTTGGAGATGGACTTCGAACTCATCATGTTCAAGGAATTTCTGTTTCACTTCAATATTAAGTGGAACTCGAGTCGCAACAAAGAATAACAGTTGCAGCAGATCTTCAATTTTATTGGCCGCCGCAATCAGCTCACGCGCATTACGCAATTTTGCTTCAGCATACTGGGCAAACAAGGTACGCAAATCTTGCAGGCGGGCATCTTGCTCTTCCTCGCTAGACTCTACAGTCATTGGACTAAGGGTATGCTCAGCGCTCAGATATTCTTCTGAGTCAATAATACGGGTAAGTTTAGAGCGATGCAGGCCTTCAATCAGGACTTTAATACAGTTTTCATCATTTTCATGATTCACAACTTGCACAATCTTCGCGACAGTACCGTATTGATAAAGGTTGTCGTGATCAATTTCTTCTGTAAGCGAATCTCTTTGTGCAACTACAAATACTAAATTGTCACTGTTACGAGCCACATCAACTGCATTGATCGATTTTTCACGACCCACGAATAACGCAATTTGCATGTGTGGATACACCACCACATCACGTAGCGCTAATAGTGGTAATACACTTGGAACCTGAGGCTCTAAGGTTTGTTCATTCATAAGATATTCGGACATGGGCACTCCTAATGAGTGACAACGGTGTTGCCATGACTTTTATAGTGATGGGTAATTTAAAAAATACAAGGGCCCATGCAGATAAATTGTTTTATTTTTAGATGAGATATGAAAAGTTCATAATTTTAAACAAGTTAAAAGTATAGTTAAGATTAAAAATAATGTATTTTCGTAGGTGTAACTAATGCATTTAAAGGTTGATCCCATTTTTCCCGCTTTAATCTTGAGGGAATAAACTGGAAATCATGTGCTATTCCTAACCGGTACGGATACTGTGCAGCATGAGCCAAGGTACGATCATAATAGCCTCCGCCCATACCAATGCGTGTCCCGCTAGAGTCACAAGCAAGCAACGGCATTAAAATTAAATCTAATACAGTAACATTACAGCCCCGGTCTGCCATGGGCTCCTTCATGCCTAATGGATGATAGGCAAAGCACTGATTGCGATACTGATCACGGCTTATAGAAACCCAAACCAGTTTTTGACTCATGTTGCAGATCATAGGTAAGTAAACTTTCTTACCTTTTTTAAAACAGTACTCAATAATTTTACGTGTATGGATTTCACCAAAAGCATTCAGGTAAATACCGATTTTATCAGCATGTTGAAACCTTGGCATTTTTATAAGATGTGTCAGCACTTTTTGTTCAGATTGCCGATGCTCAAAAATACTGACTTGGCGGCGTTGAGAACGCAGAGATCGCCGTAAAGAGTGAAGAGAAGTGGACATAATAATTTCAATTACTTTCCAAGTTAAATCGATTTAAAGACTGATGATCTATAAACTGATCAGACAGCTATCTTATTATTAACATGTTATATTGTCCCAATAAGATAATTTGGCTCTGTACCCTTAACCAGACTTTATACTATCACAATCTTATTTTAGTATCAGCTCACAGCTATAACAGAGCAACAGAAAAATTCTGCTACTACGGCAATGATTAAAAAGTGATAGACTGTAACAATATATTGTCTAATTTTATTATTAAAGTTGACTCATTATATTTTTATCAGTCATATGTATATCTATTTTGGAGTAAATCTTATATAAATAATATAATGCTATATTCTAAATATTATAAAACTTGGAGTTGAAAATAAAATTATTATATATCGAAAAGGTTATAATATTCATTATAATAGTAAACTAAAAATTAGAAAAGTAAAACTAGCTAATAATTATGGCTCTGAAGGATTATAAATATGTGTATTATTTTTCTAAAGTCTTGAGAAATATATAAAGTAATAATTATTATTAATCTAGAATCTATTGATTTATACTACAATATACATGTGAGAAATACTATTTCATCTTCCTATAAAAATTTTTAATTAATAGTTTAATTGTGTTTATAATAATTTTTTTTAAAAAATACCTTGTATTTTTTTTGGTTAATCTTATACATCTTAGAACCTTGTGATTATATTTTTATATATAAAAGGTATTAAGAGTAGTTAAGAATAAAATATAATTCATTATAAAAAGCTGTAAGATATTTTTTATTAATTTACTTTAATCTTAAACATTGAAAAATGAATAATTTTAACGATTAAAATAGGAATATTTCATGTATTTAAAAAAGAGTTTTATAATTATAAATCTTATATTAGGTATACAACATTTAGCCTATGCAGACTGGATTAACCAAGCCGCTATGAAAGTTGAACCTCATACTATCCAGTTAAGCCACTATATTCATACAAATCCCGAGTTGGGAAATTTAAAATTTAAAACCTCTGAACTGGTACAAAAAGAACTTAATGCCTATGGTGCTGAGGTTAAAAAAGGCTTCGCAAAAACAGGTGTTATAGGTGTACTGAAAGGAGGAAGACCCGGACCGGTCATTGCACTACGTGCCGACATGGACGTTTTACCTATACAAGAAAAGGCTCCGGTTTCTTTTGCCAGTCAGGCCACAGGGTTATATGAGGGTAAAATAACGCCAGTTGCCCACGCATGTGGCCATGATGCTCATACTGCTATGTTATTGGGTACTGCGCAAGTTTTGGCTGAACATAGGGAAAAAGTTGCAGGTACAGTTGTATTTGTTTTCCAGCCTACCGAAGAAGGGGGAGCAGATATTGATAATTTTAGTCAGGGCGAACAGATAGGTTCAAGAAAAATGATCGCAGATGGTGCATTGAGTAATTCAAAGCCAGAAGTGATTTTTGGATTGCATGTTATGGCAGGTATGCCAAGTGGCCACTTATATTATAAAGATGGTGCTGTCTTAAATAGTGCTGATGGTGTCCGGATTACTTTAAACGGCTAACAGGTTGATGGTTCCATGCCATGGAAAGGAAGAGACTCGATTGTTGCTGCGGCAGACATTATTCAGAACATGCAAATACTGGTATCGCGTCGTACTGATCTTGGCAAGGGCATGGATGTTATAATTATAGGTCAGATTCAGGGAGGAACCAGTGGTAATATTATACCGCAACAGGTATAAATGACCGGAACTATCCGCTCCAATCATGAAGACATTCGCCAGAATATTTTAAAGAGCTTGCCTGAAATGATTGACCATACTGCAAAGGCCAATGATGTTCAGGCCAAGATAGAAATTTCTGCTTATGCTCCTGTGATATTTAATGATAAAACTTTAACTCACCTTATGGCTCCCAGCTTAAAGTCAGTTGCAGGGGAGAATAAAGTTCATGTGCTGGAACAAAATGAAAGTGCCAGTGAGGACTTCGCGTATTATGGCCAGATTATGCCAGCTTTATTCGTATTTCTAGGGGCTACCCCAACCGATCAGGACATGCACAAGGCAGCCCCTAACCATAGTCCCTACTTTATGGTAAATGATAAAACCTTAAAAACAGGAATAGTTTCACATATACGTTTTGTGATGGATTATCCAAAAATTGCCGGTCAGGTTCAGGCTGCCTGGAGAGCGAAAAAATAATAGAAATTCATATAGAAATCAGAAAATAGAGATACTGATCCCTATTTTTAGCTACTTTTTTGGATGATAGAGATTTTTTATTGAAATTGCTGTCGATAAGCTTCTGGTGTAAGACCCACTAATGCCTTAAAGGCACGGGAAAAATTAGAAGAAGATGAATAGCCGAGTTCATAGGCAATCTGGGTAATGCTGGCAGATGAATGACTCAGTCTCTCTTGTGCTTTTAATATGATGACTTGTTTTTTTATTCCATTGAAATCAGCATTTTTTTTATGTAACTGTCGTTGTAAGGTTTTGGTTGAAACATGCAGTAATTCTGCACATTCGGTAAGAGTTGGCATTTGATAAGTATTTAAGAGAATCATTTTGATCCATTCAGGGAAATCCTGACTTTGGGTAATCTCCTTCATTTGTTCCTGACATTTAAACTCTACTGCTTTTAAGGTCATTTCATCTGCTAATGGCAGTTTATAAGCCAATAACTCCTGACCAAGGGTGATTTTTAAACTAGGGCGGTTAAGGGCATTAAAGTGAAACCTGACCTGCTTTAACTGGTTAATTTGTTTAAGATGAGGTGGTTCAGGCAGAGATAAAAAAATAGAAAAGGATAAGAAAGGTGAATCGATCAAGTCATTAAGATTATTATGCAGGGCGATAGCAATCGCTTCAATGTGGAAATTCAACACAGATTGATCCATGTCCAGTTCAGGCTCAATCAGCCACTCGGCCTGCTGATTTTTATTGAAATAAATTGATGCTTTAAAACTTGGCATAATCAGACTGAAGTATCTGGTCACCAGCTTAAGAGCATGTTCAACTGTCTTAGAGGTCAAAATTGCATAACCTACCAAGCTATGTGAACTTAAGTGTAACGAGCGGCCAAGTTCAAAGGCCAGATCAGTATTTACCGGGAACCTTAAACAGTACTGAATTATTTTTTCTACTTGAGAAATAGATACTTTCAAGTCCGGTTGAGCCAGATACTGTTCTATATCGATATGCAGTTCCTCCAGAAATATCTGTATAGGAATATTTCTGGCTATGAGCAGTTCGACCAGTTTCAAATAGTAACGTACAGGTATAAGTGGAACATTTTTATTAATCATTTTAAAACAGCTCTGGTCTCCATACCGATAAAAACTTAAGCAATTCTCTCTATTATTTTCTAAAACTATAAGGAGAACTAGCAATAACTTTATTTTCTGTATTGTTTAATCAGTTTAAGATCGTTCAGTTCTGGTTTTAAACAAATGCACATATTTACCTAAAACCTTTTCTCGGGCTTTAGGATAAAAATTAATCTTATCTATATGACCATCATAGTGTTTAATCACACGTTCATTCATTAATTTAAACCACCATTTTGGAATTAGAGCGGGGAGAACCATACTGGCATAACCCGCTGGTAACTGTGGAACATTATCGTAATGGCGCAGGGACTGAAAGCTGCGGGTCGGATAGGCATGATGATCCGAATGGCGCTGTAGCTGATAGAGCAGTACGTTACTGAACCTGCTGTTATTGTTCCAGCTGTGTTCTGGCCGGGTACGGGCATACCGGCCATTACCTAAATCCTCACGTTTCAAGCCATAATGTTCCATGTAATTAACGACTTCAAACAACGTGATACCACAACATGACTGGATAAGCTGGGTTGGAATAATTCCTGCTCCAAACAGCTTTAGCATGAACATGTGATAGGCAGCAGTTATTGTCCATCCATGAAACAGCTCATTCTCTAAAGACCAAAATGTTTTCCCTTTACGGTCCAAGCGTCGTGTTTCAATTTCTATGGCTGATTTAAAGCTTCCAGTTACAGTTCTTGGCCAGAACTGCCAGAAACTTTCACCTAACTGCGAAGAAGCCGGATCTTCAGGGGTAGCTACACGACGGTGATGCCCATAAGGATGTTCAATACGGAAATGGTTATACCCTGTAGGGGCAAGACAAAGATGCGAAAGGTAATGTTCCAGCTTGCCTGACTTATGGCTCAGCTCGTGTGCAGTATTAATTGCTACACCATTGACCAGACCAAGAATATGGCCAAAAAGAATACGCTCTTCCAGTGAAACTGCTTTTTGACTGACAAGATAATTACCATACAGATTGGCAATTATCTGTAAAGGAATAAACAATTTAACAACCCGTGCATAATAGGGATCATTCTCCAGATCAGTTACAGCTTCTTCAGGCGGATTTTCCGGGTCTTCTCCCATATATTTATCAATGGCTGGAATGATAATATGTAATGCCAGAGGGCCCATATAAGTAAATAATTTCTTAGTAATTTTAGGGCCAAACTGATAACCCAAAAAGGTAGCATTGGCAATATTGGGTACAACCAGACCTAACAGCCAGAGTTTACGTTTTTTATCTGTGAATTTAACGGGCTCTGTGATCTTGTCTAATTGAGTAATTGCATTCATCATCTATTCCATAAGTTATTTTATTTATTGATAAACTCAAGTATGACTTTAAAAGGTTGTAAGCAAAATTCATTAGCGGACATTTATCATTCATTTTAAGACACTAAAAGAGTGGCTACTGACTTACCTTTATAAAAATAATAGTTTTTATGAGGTAATATCTGGTGATTAAAATAATTAAGATCTTTCTTAAGAAAAATAAAAGTATTGTTTTAATAAAACTATAGAATATTGTCTACTATTTTAATATTACTTAAATTTTTAGGATCATATTTAATCTTAACTTTATTTCCGACATGATAAAGTGGGATGTCCTTTTTATTTATAATAACTTTGATATTTGGACTTTCTACTACACCGGATGATATTTTAAATTTGAATCTCATATAAAATAGAGGGCGATACTGTACATAAATAGCAGAATTTAGTACATAGCTGAGCTCAGCAATTGTAACTACTCCTCTTCTATAGAGAACTATTTTATAGAATAAATCTTTTAAAATTATTTTCCAGAAAATATAGGCAATAAAAAGCCCGAACCATAGAGAGAAAATAGTATAAAATATTTCTTTTAAATTCATGTGGTTGTAAAACATTTTGTAGTTTAAAAGCAATATTTAATATACTTTGATTTCTGAGATAAACCAAGTAAAAATATAATTAGATATATTGATTATAAAAATTTAAATTATTTATTATATTTTAATGACCTACTTTAATTAAATTTTACTTCTAGGGCGATATTGATATAGGGAAGTAGAAAGGTATTTATAAATAACTAAAGCCAAAGGCTGATCATGAAAAGTTAAAAACTAATATTTGAGGAGGGCTGTATTGGATATTACTCTTATTTTTTTGGGTTTGTTTGCCTTTTGTGGAGGATTAATTGATGCGGCAGTGGGCGGCGGTGGCCTTGTTCAGTTACCAGCACTAATACATGCTTTACCCCAATATAGCTTGGCTACCGTATTTGGAACTAACAAGATTGCTGTCCTGGCGGGCACTTTCTCATCTATTTTTACTTATATAAAAAGAGTGAAAATAGTTTGGAAGCTGATATTTCCAACTATGATTTCAGCTTTTACCTTTGCTTTTCTAGGGGCAATGTCTGTTTCCCTTATTCCTAAAGAATTAATGAGATATATTGTTTTTTGTCTGTTGATTCTGATTGCAATATATACTTTTATTAAAAAAGATCTAGGAAAAACTCATACTGAGCTACAGTATGGTAAAAAAGAAATTGGTCTGGGCATACTTTTTGGTGGATTGATTGGCTTTTATGATGGAATTTTTGGTCCAGGCAGTGGTAGTTTTTTAATTTTCCTGTTTGTTAGAATTTTTTCATTCGATTTTCTTAATGCTTCAGCATCTGCAAAGCTTGTAAATCTGGGAACATTTACTGCCTCATTATTGTTTTTTATTCCTGCAGGCCATGTATTATGGAAAGTTGGTACCTTTGTAGGCATCTGCAATGTCTTAGGCTCCCTGGTCGGAACTATCTTGGCATTGCGATATGGTAGTGGTTTTATCCGTATATTTTTTCTTGTTCTTCTTATATTTTTGATTGGGCGAATGGGTCTTGAGCTTTTTAAATAGCCTAAAAAACAATCTGAAATTAAAAACAGATTAGTTTGAGTCTGTGGCTACTGTTAAAGATAAAAAAATTAAGCTTCATCTAAAGTGACCAGAGAATTTAAATGCTGAACAGGACTTTTTATGGTCGCGCTAATCTGTAAAAATGCGTTAAGATGGTGCAAATCGGGTTAAAGGCTGAGGTATCAGTATGAATTTTTTTAAAAAGAAAAATAAGGCAAGCTTTGTATTTTTTATTATTACGCTTTATGCACTGATCGGCTTTAGTTTAGGGTATTTCATATGGGAAGACCTTTTATAGCAGAAATGGATCAGGCAATAGCGCTATGATTAATCACTGCTTAAATCAGTCGGCTAGCTGGAATCTGTTCCTCATGTACCCATATCTGGCCAACAAATATACCTAGGCGCTTTGTTAGCTTTGTATAGCGACTTAAAACAATGTCTATAGAAAGCTAACCTGAAGATCTAGAAGTTATTTATAAATCAATTCGTTAATTTAGCAGGATAACCTCTTTATAAAGCATGACTACAGCTAAGAAGCTCATCATTAAAGAAAGGCTTTTCAACAGTATTCTTTGTATTTTGATATTTTTAAGAATTTTCTTTATCTTCCATGAGAAAAATATATAGAGACTGCCAATAATGGAGAGAGTAATAACCGTGATAATAATAAGTAATAAACTATACTGTTGAAGCGAGTTTAACCCAAAAATAGCAGGGACCAAGGCAAGATAAAATGAAATGGTTTTAGGATTACTAAGAGTAATCAGTAAACCGTCTCTATAGGTTGAGAAAGTTTTATTTACATCCAGGATAGCCTGTTCTTGAACAAGATTTTCATTGAACATCCAGAATTTATAAGCGATAAATAATAAGTAAAAGCATGAGATAATGACAATATAGGCTGAAAAATTGGAACTCAATTGAGTAAGATAAGAAATAAAAAAAATAGAAATAGATAAAAAAATAATATCTCCAGTAATTAGACCTAGAAGCATCAATATGCCACTCCAATAGCCTTGGCTAAGTGTCTTAAATATTAACCCCGTCATGCCTGGTCCAGGCAGGAAAGCTGCCAATGCTAGCGTTAAACTGTAGGTGAAGATCTGGGTTAGAATATCCATACTATAAAGAATCAAATAAAAAACTGGTTTTATTTTTCTATAAAATCACAGAAAAAAATGATCTATTTATTCTATTAAAATTAAAAATTAAGGTATAAATTTAAGTTTTATTATATTTATTGGGAATATTATACCCATATGCAAATCGATAAGACAGATGCCAGAATTCTGGAGCGTTTACAGGCAGATTCACGAATTACCAATTCTGAACTATCGGAATATATTGGTATGTCAACATCGCCGTGCTGGAGAAGAGTGAAGCAGCTAGAAGAAGCACAAGTTATTAAAGGTTATGGCGTGCTTATTGACCGAAAGAAAATAGGTCTGGGTGTGATGGTTTTTATAAGGGTTTCTATTGATAGCCATAGTGAAAAAGAGGCAAGGAAATTTGAAGAAGAAGTAATCGCTTTAGAGCATGTAGTAGCTTGTTATAGTATTGGTGGGGATGCAGATTTTTTATTACAGGTCGTTTCTCCCGATCTGGATACTTACGCTGAATTTTCAATGTCAGTGATCAGGCGTTTACCGGGCATAAAAGAAATGCAAAGTATGTTTGTATTAAAAGAAATAAAACCTTTTCTGTCTTTTCCAGTCAGAAGTCAAAGATAGTTTTTATAAATTATTAAAATTTAAATTATTTTAGTGAAAACTGGTGTCTCCGGTGATGCCGCTGCATGTCGTTACCCTTGAACCCTAAAGTTCAAGGTGGACGCGACGCATACTTGCTGGGTTTCCTGCTCAGGGCAGGCATACACTCTAAATATGCAGAACGCAATCCTAAAGTGATGATATCGGCTCAGGGGAATAGACTCGCTGGCGAACATCTCAGAGACAAGTTAAGTATAACTGATCTGAAGCTGATGGCAATTGAATAAACTTTTAGGAGTGTAAAGTTAATTTTCAATTGACGAGTATTTATACGTAATCATGTATATGTCAGACAATTTTCTCGACATCTTGCATAATCATACTCAGCAAACGTTCACAGTGTGCATATTCCTGAAGAGATTTATTTAAAGTAAGTACTTCCTGCATTAGGGAAAGCGCTACCATAATAACTAGTTTGTTATGTTCAGTCCGTGGAGCATTACGGCGTATTTCATGAAATTTTTCATTTAACAATTGCCCGGCACGCTCCAGTTCTTCCTTTTTGTCCGCAGTAGTTGCCAGCCGGAAAGTCTGTTCAATCAGACGCAGTTCAACCATTACCGGTTCACTCATGTCGAAGACTCCTCACTCATATCCGTGTTTGGGTGGGCAAGCTGCTGGATTTCCTGCGCATGCTGATCCTGACTGGTTCCTAAAATGGCCAGACGCTGAATAATGGCTTCTACCTTGTGTTTAGCCAGTTCGTTTTTCTGAAGCAGCCGCTCACGCTCCTGCTGAAGATCATGTATTTCCTGCTGGGACTGACGTTGCTGGGCCTGTAACTGCTCTTTAGTCGCACGGAGTTCATTCCGTTCGCTTAAAATTTCCTGAAAACGATTTTTAAGGTCAGTACAGCTTTTTTCTAGACGGCTATACCGATCTGCCAGAGCAGTGGCATCTGTATTGAGCTGTTTGAACTGACTTTCTACACTGCCCAGTTTCTCTGTCAACTGGTCAATTTCTTCTTGTTTTTGGGTAATGATGCCATTTTTTTGCACAACTTGAGCGTGATGATGCTGATCACTCTCTTCTTTGGCTTGAACGAGCGAACTATTTTCACTCTCAAGATGATGAAGTCGTGTTTTTAAAACACCAATATGCGCCTGTAGACGCTGTAATTCTTCTAACATAACGAGGTCGCACAGAATTGCAATCAAAGGTAATATATAAGCAGTATAAAGATTGGAAAAGCGAATGCAAGACGATATTTCAGGTTGGACAGACTGGCAGCAACAATTTAATGGAATTGAAGAAATTTCGAGCCCAAGTGAGTTACATGGCTTACTCACAGGTATAGTTTGTGTTACAGAGGCGCCTACTCGAGATGAGTGGATGAATATTCTCGCAACTCTTCATGTACCTGCTTTAAATGATGAAGCACTGGCCATGCTGGCAGAGGAAGCAGAAGATGTATTTCATGCGCTGTCAGAAGATGAACTCGACTATTTACCTTTACTACCTGATGATGAGCATATGCTGGCTGATCGGGTACAGGCACTGGCAGACTGGTGTGCAGGTGTAGTGCTGGGGTTTGGTCTTGCATCAGGACATATTCGATCTGACGAAAAAGAACTGATTGAGCACTTACAGGATGTAGCCGCAGTTGAATTTGAAGAGTCAGATGATGATGAAGAAGGTGAGGAAAGCTATCAGGAGTTATATGAGTTTGTACGTCTGATACCGGTTAGCCTTTCGATTGGACGTAAAAAAATTACAGTGTCAGAAAGCTCATTATTGCAACATGTTCAGGCTCAGGCTAAAAAGACCGCCTTATCTGATAGCCAAAATGTAGTTGAAATGTTTACGCCGCACCGTCCGAGTTAACTCGGACTTGGTTTTTGGTTAATACCAGCCGTGTTATATCCCATACTTTACAATTAAAGATTACCAGCATGATAAAACTGACTCAAGAAGACTTTCAACAGCGTCGCGACTGTCTGGCTGTACATATGGGGCCAAACAGTATTGCCATTATTGCCACCAGTCCGGTTGCCTACCGTAACCGGGATGCTGACTATAAATTCCGTGCCGACAGCAGCTTTTACTATCTCACCGGGTTTGCAGAACCAGAAGCAGTGGCAGTCATTGAAACCTTTGAGACAGCAGATGACTACACCTACAGCCTGTTTTGCCGTGAACGTAACCGGGAAATGGAAATCTGGAATGGATACCGTGCTGGTATTGATGGCGCAATTGAAGATTATGAAGCTGATGAAGCTTATGCGATTGATCTGCTTGATGAAGAGATTATTGAAAAGTTGCTGAATAAAGCACGTCTGTACTATCGTATTGGACACAATGCCGAATTTGATGCCCGAGTCAGTCAATGGATTAAGCAGGCTGATACCCAGCAGCGTCGTGGCGATGGTTCTCCATCACAGCTTTTACAGCTGGACCGTATTTTAGATGAAATGCGCCTGATCAAATCTGCCAAAGAAATTGAGATCATGCAAGCCGCATCTGTAATTAGTGCACAGGCCCATACTCGTGCCATGCATCAGGTACGGCCGGGCATGATGGAGTATGCTCTGGAAGCAGAGCTAAATTATGTATTTGGCCAGCATGGTTGCGTACCTTCCTATAACAGCATTGTCGGTGGTGGAGGTAATGGCTGTATTTTACATTATGTGGAAAATAACCAGCCACTTAAAGATGGTGATCTGGTATTGATCGATGCGGCTTGTGAATATGAGCATTATGCCTCTGATATTACCCGTACATTTCCGGTAAATGGTAAATTTAGCCCTGAACAGAAAGTCTTGTATGAAATTGTATTAAAAGCTCAGCTGGCTGCTATTGACGCAGTACGCATCGGGAATTCTTACCGTGAACCGCATGAGCGTGCAGTTCGTATCCTTACAGAAGGTCTGGCAGCACTTGGACTTTTAAAAGGTAATGTAGATGAACTGATCGAAACTGAAGCTTACCGCCAGTTCTATATGCATGGTACCGGCCACTGGTTGGGGATGGATGTGCATGATGTCGGGTCTTATAAGAAAGATGGGGAGTGGCGCAGTTATGAAGCTGGTATGGTGGTTACTGTTGAGCCCGGATTGTATATTGCTCCAGTCGATGAAGCCGTAGACAAAAAATGGCGGGGTATTGGAATCCGCATTGAGGACGATGTAGTGGCTACAGAACATGGTCCACTGATTTTAACAGCTGAAGTCGTAAAAACAGTTACAGACATTGAACATTTAATGGCTCAGGCCCAGCATTGATCTGCCAGAAATAAGGAAACTGTTATGCAGCAACAAGTGATTATTGTTGGTGGGGGGATGGTCGGCTTAAGTCTTGCTTTAATGTTGGCTAAAGCCAAAATCGGAGTCAAGTTGCTCGAAGCTATTCGCTACCCTGACTACACCGATACAGAAAGTGTTCCCTATCACTCAAGTTTTGATGCACGTAATACGGCACTTTCACGCCGGAGTGTACAGATTTACCAGAAGTTAGGGCTGTGGGAGGCTCTTCAACAGCATGCTACACCTATTCTGGAAGTTCATATTACAGAACAGGGAAGTTTTGGTAAGGCTCGTCTGAAAGCTGAGCAGGAAAATGTTGAGAGCTTTGGACAGGTGATTGAGAATGCCTGGCTTGGACGAGTACTTCTAACTCAAGTGCGCCAGCAACCTTGGATAGAATTAATTGATGGAGTACAGGTTAAGGCATTAACTCAAGATACAGAACAGGTCTACATTGAGGCAGAACGAGAAGGTCAAGAACTGCAACTTACTTCAAAACTGGTGATTGCTGCTGATGGCCGCGATTCTTTTTGCCGACAGGCCTTGGGTGTTGGTGTAGATGTGCATGATTATGACCAGGTGGCAATTGTCACCGCGGTACAGACATCCAAACCGCACCGTCAGGTTGGTTTTGAGCGTTTTAGTCCTTTAGGACCGTTGGCGCTCTTGCCACTTCCGGGTGAGTATCGACGTTCTGTGGTCTGGCCAGTCAAAAAGGGGACTGAACATGAGTGGCTGGGTGAAGAAAATGATCAGCATTTTTTAAATGCCTTACAACAGACTTATGGTGACCGGGCAGGGAAATTTGAAAAGACCGGAAAACGCTTCAGTTATCCATTGTCACAGGTTCTGGCCCATAAACAGGCAGTTGGCCGGGTAGTTTTGATGGGCAATGCTGCACATACACTCCATCCTGTGGCCGGTCAAGGCTTTAATCTGTGCCTGCGTGATGCGGATGTCTTGTTGCGTTTTCTCGGCAGTCATCTGACAGTATCTGATGATCTGGGTGAGCCAGAAGTTCTAAAAGCTTATGAACAGGCCCGCCTGACCGACCAGCAACGGGTCATCAAGTTTTGTGATTCGGTAGTACGAGGTTTTAGTAATCAGAATCCGGTTCTGAAACTGCTACGCAATACCGGTCTGATTGCTTTTGATATAGTCCCGGGAATAAAACCTCTAGTAGCCAATTATGCAATGGGGCTAAAAGCATGAGTGAAATTCTAGATGTGGTTATTGTCGGTGGTGGTCTGGTTGGTGGTCTAACAGCATTATTATTGGCGCAAGGTGGAGTTCAGCCTACTGTACTGGATGCGGCACCGGTCTTGGCAGAAGCGCAGATATTGCCTGTAGTAAATCCCAGGGTATTGGCACTGAGCCAAGCGACCGTTCATCTTTTAAAAACAGTAGGCGTGTGGAAAGAAATCGCCAGACATATGCCCTATACCGGTATGCAGGTCTGGAATAAAAATGGCTATGGCGAAATAGCTTTTGGTCATGAATCACAGTCCTTTCCGCCAGAAGATCAGTGGCTTGGCTCAATGGTCGAGCCAAGTATACTCAATCTTGCGATTCAGAAAAAATTGCTGGAAAATGTACAGGATTATCGTACCCAAATTAAAGTCACTCACATTGAACAGGGTATAAATTGCTGGCATCTACAGCTTGCTGATGGTTCAGCAATATATACCCGGTTACTGATCGGGGCAGACGGTGCCCAGTCATTTGTACGTGAACAGGCTATGATCGATCTGGACGTGCTGGACTACAAACAATCAGCGGTTAGCTGTGCCATTAAAACCGCCCAGCCACATCAGCACGTAGCACGCCAGATCTTTTTGCCCACTGGCCCGCTGGCTTATCTGCCTATGGCCAGTATACAGCCCGAAGAATATGGCTACTGGCAATCAATTGTATGGACTTTGCCAGAAGATTATGCCGATGAATATTCGGCTCTAAGTGATGAAGAATTTGCCCGGCTTTTAACTAAAGAAAGTCAGCATATGCTGGGAGAAGTTCAAGTAGTGCGCTCAAGGGCCAGCTTTCCTTTAAAAGCGCGCTCCGCTCAGCGCTATGTAAAAAAAGGACTGGCATTGATAGGAGATGCTGCTCACGTAATCCATCCGTTGGCCGGTCAGGGAGTAAATATTGGTTGTCTGGATGCTGCCATACTTTGTGATGCATTATTACATGATGCTAAACGGGGAGTATGGGCACATGAGCAGACATTGCTACGTTATGAGCATCGCCGTAAAGGACAGAATGCAGCTATGATGCATGGTATGTCAGTATTGGGCTGGCTTGAAACCCGAGAGCTGTTTCCAGTGATCTGGGCACGAAATCTGGGGAAAAAGCAGGTTAATCAGCAGCCATTACTTAAAGATCTTTTTATGTCGCAAGCCAGTGGCCTGATTCACTTAAAAGATACACGTTATTGTAAAACTGGCGAATAAAAACACTTTCGTGCATTTCTTTTATAATTGATTACGAATTTGATTAAAAAAGATACGTTTTTTCTGCTTTTAGCTCTTTGCGAATTCGTTAGAGATTGCTAAATTCCAACCTAAATTACCACGGTTCACCATGGAATATAGGCATTTATGGGGAGTGAGAAAACAGATATGAATGATTATGATGATGTAGAAGATGTAGCAGTCGATGAAGATGAAGCAAAAGCAGCTGAGAAAGGTGCAGTTGACGAAGAAGCGGTTCTTAACGACACAGATCTGGCGGAAGCTGAAACTCTGACCGTCACTGCAAAGCAGAAGAAACGTCAAGCTTTGGAAGATGAAATAGCACGCTTTTTGGCAAGTGGTGGGAAAATTATTGAAGTCCCGCCTGATGAAGGTGTACGCAGCTAATCGCATTGAACAGAGTTAATCTAAAAAAGCATCATTCGTGATGCTTTTTTAGTTAGGACATTAATTTCAATAACCTATCCGGTTTGAGACTGCAATTCCAAGGCGCGCTGGTAAGCCACTTTCTTTTTAATACCAGTCAAGTCCGCAGCAAGTTGAGAAGCAGCTTTAACTGATAAATCCTGAAGCAGGCGGCTCAGAAGCTGGTCGAGTTTCTCTTGATCAATATCTTTTTGCTGGATAGAGCCTCCTATCACAACGACAATTTCACCCTTTTGCTGATGATGGTCTGCTTCAATAAAAGTGACCAGTTCACCTAGGGTCATTTTTTTGATGGTTTCAAAAGTTTTGGTAATTTCCCGTGCAAAACCGACCGGACGCTCTGATCCAAATACCTTTGCCATATCCTGGATGCTGTCCAAAATACGGTGAGGTGCTTCATAAAAAATTAAAGTTTGCGTTTCATCTTTCAGTTTTTCCAGCTGCACCAGACGCTGTGAAGACTTGGAGGGCAAGAAACCTTCAAAACTGAAACGGTCACTAGGCAGGCCAACTGCACTTAAGGCTGCAATTGCAGCACAGGCGCCAGGCACCGGTATCACTCGAATACCTTTTTCTTGAGCAGCACGTACCAGTTTAAAGCCAGGGTCACTGATCAGGGGAGTACCTGCATCACTGATCAGCGCCATATTTTCACCTGATTGTAATTTTTCAATTAAATAATCAATTTTATTATTTTCATTATGATCATGACATGCAGTAAGGGGCGTGGTTATATTATAATGTTTTAATAATTGGGCAGACTGTCGTGTATCTTCTGCTGCGATCAGAGCTACGGATTTAAGAACATCAATTGCTCGATAGGTCATATCATCCAGGTGCCCAATCGGCGTTGCCACTACAAATAATTGAGCACTCATAAGGGTGGTTCCATGATTAATAATAAAAAAGTTTTGCTGTTGATCAGTTTGTTTAGCTTCATGCAGACAGTACAGGCAGAAGTTCTGGTTATTCTACCTGAAACCGGCCCGCTCGCGCGAGCTGCCTCCAGTGTGAAGCAGGGGTTTATGAGTGCTTATGAAGCATCTGGCAGTCAAGAACAGCTTAAATTTGTAAACTCATACGGACAAAACATGAAAAGCCTGTTCGCCAAACATATAAAACCCAAGACTCGGCTAGTTGTAGGGCCATTGAGCCGTGAAAAAGTAGAAGAGGCCGTCAGGCTTAATCCAAAAGTACAGGTACTGGCTTTAAATGAAATTGGGCAGCATCATAACAAGGTATTACAGTTTAGCCTGTCTAAAAATGCAGATGCAGCTACTATGGCCGCGCTTATGCTTCGTGACAATATCCGTCAGGTGTCAGTTTTAAGAGAACCGGGCATAGAAGCAGATAGTGAAATCTTTTTAATTGCACTGATGTCACAACTGGATTATCCGGTTCAGATCATTGAAGTTTTGCCTAAAAAACTGCCGAAACAGCAGGCACTTTTACTGCTGGGTAAGACTGACTGGCTCAATAGCATGGTTAAATTACCAAAAACAGGTATTTATGCCCATGCGATTGCGATTGAAGAGGGAGCAAAAATTCCGGAGGGCTTGAAATTCTGTGATGCTCCGGCACTTTATGAAGCAAAATGGCCAGAAATGATCATAGCTTATCAGCAGCAGCCGGTTAACATGGCTTATCAGCGTCTACTGGCTTTTGGTGGAGATGCATGGACTTTGGCAGAGCATTACTTACAGCAACCCAAAAATATTCCCATAGGTGACTTCAGTTTTGAAGGACGAACAGGACAGATCCGTGTAGAGTCCCGGCAGATAAATCGCACTCCACAATGTTATCAACAGGTTCAGGGTAAGTTGCAGCGAATAACATTATAAAATCTTTGATTATTATAAAAATGATTACTTTTACTAAACAGTTAGGGCAGTGGGCTGAGCAGCAGGCCAAGATATTTTTAGAGCAGCAGAGCTTTGTATTTTTAAAGCAGAATTATCATTCCCGGTACGGAGAAATAGATCTGATTGTATGCCGGAACCAGGAACTAATATTTGTTGAAGTCAAAGCCCGTAGTATGACAAGTTATGGACGTGCCCAAGAAGTCATCTCCAGAAGTAAACAAAAAAAGATTATTCAGACAGCAATGTCTTTTATAAGCCAACATCCTGTTTATGAAAATTATTACTGCCGTTTTGACGTGATTTGTTTTAACTTCTCTACACAAATTGCAAAAAAGGTACAGCAAGACTTTTATAAGCTACCGTATGATCTTGAGTGGATTGAAAATGCATTTACTTTAGATTGAGAGTTCTTTACTCTGTCATACAATCTGGGAAAATGAACCTGTCAATAAAGATCAGATCTAAAAATTAGGGAGTCTTGCTGAGTGTTTAATCGTTTCACTTTGGCTTTGCTATGTGTGGCAAGCTTATCTGGATGCGCAAGCTTTATTTCAAATGGTACTGGTGCTACTCCTGTTGGTACTGATAGTGGTGTGCGTTCATTGGGACAAGTTTTTATTGATTCTTCAATTGAACGTACTGCCAATATTAATCTTTATAAACTTGATCCCCGCTTTAAACAGTCACGTATTAATGTCGAAAGCTTTCATGGCAATGTCCTGCTTACAGGACAAGTACCTGATGTTTATCTGAAACAGCTTGCAGAAGACAACGTACGGGCCATGTCTGATGTCAAAACCGTGCATAACTATATTACAGTGGGTGATAAAGTCGGTTATAACACTATCATGCAGGACGCAGCCGTTACCGCAAATACGCGCGGACTGATTATGAAGGCCAAAATGGTCTCTGACAGCAAAGTACTGGTGCATACAGAAGATGGCGTACTTTATGTAATGGGTCGTCTGAATAATGCTGAAATAAATGATCTTAATCAGGTTTTACAGCAGGTAGGCAATATTACCAAAATCGTTACCCTGATTGATAATGTCGAGCAGGGTTCAGGTCCAGTTGCCAGTTCTTCTCTCGCAAGTCCAGTAGCAAACAACTATGCAGCACCGGAAGTCGAAACTCCTGTTGCTATTGATCCTGATCAGCCTGAACCGGTCTCTATTCAGTAAATCTTATGCAGATTCTTCAAAATTTACAGCGTTTAACTACACAGGCGAAGCTTCGTTATCAGGAGTTTCGCCTGTATGACGCGGCTAGTTATATGCTCAATCATCTGACGCCTAGACAGTCTTTTGAATTGAACCAAGATATAGCATATGGCACAAAAGCTAGACAGCTTCTTGATATTTATCGTACTAAACATCCACTGCCTCAACGTCCGCTAATTGTCTTTGTACATGGAGGAGCTTGGCAGCATGGAGATAAAAAGGATTATGTGTTTATCGGCGAAGCATTTACACGCGAAGGCTATGATGTAGTAGTTTTAAACTATCATCTGGCCCCCCAGCATATTTTTCCGAGCTATATTGATGATCTGACCCTAGCATTAAACTATCTGGACCAGCATCAGCAGGACTTGCATATTTCAACTGAACAGCTGATTCTGATGGGACACTCTGCAGGCGCATTTAATGTAATGTCGGCAATCTATCATCCTACACCCTATACCTTGGAATGCCGTTCAAAAATCAAGGCAGTAATTGGAATCGCCGGCCCTTATCATTTCGATTATAAGGGTGATCCAATTGCTCAGGATGCGTTTGATCAAACCATTCCTTATCATGAGGTCATGCCTTATTACTTTGTTGACCATAACCCGATCCGGCACTGTCTGGTTGTAGCTGAGAATGATCAGATCGTTAAAAAAAGTAATAGTGATGACTTGGACCAGCAATTACGACAGTGTGGCAATTATAGCCAGATCGTGATGATCCCTAAAACTGGACATATTACAGTTTTAGGGAGCTTATCGAGTCTGTTCAGTTGGCACTTTCAAACCAAGCAAAGCATACTTAAATTTCTTGATGAAGCACTCAAGGCCAGTTAACTGGCCTTTTTTAATATTCAATAATTGGCGTTCCATGAAGTACGTGCATAATCATGGAATGGGCAATACTGCCTTTGAACGGAATTTCTGGTAACTCATCAAATTTGAAAAAACGGGCATCACTGATTTCTTCTTCCTGAAGCTTGATGTCACCCGACTCATATTCAGCATGAAAAGCCAGCATCAGATTGCTGGGAAATGGCCAAGGCTGGCTGGCCAGATACCGGATGTTCTTCAGGTGCAGTCCTACCTCTTCTAATGTTTCACGACGTACTGCATCTTCTAGCGTTTCACCTACCTCGACAAAACCAGCAATCAATCCGTACATTTTGCCTTTATTGCGTACAGACTGCGCCAGCAGAATTTCATCTTCGCCGCGAGTAATAATTGTAATCACGCAAGGTTGTACACGTGGATATTGCCGATAACGGCAAGTAGGGCAGATCATGGCGTATTCGAGAGGATGGACCTCTGTTTCATGTCCACAGTGGCTACAAAATTTATGATTACGACGCCATTCTAATAGCTGCACAGCACGGCTGGCCTGTTCAAACTGACTACGGCTCCACAAACTGATCAATTGCCGGATCGGAACCAGATGAAGGCCTTCAGGAATAGCATCTATATCAAGAAGATCACGGGCAATGATCTGATCGCCCGGAATAAAATCAAGATCATCTTCCAGCTTCTCGACCTCAGGAAGCTGGAAGTTTTCATCAACTAACAACTGTTGTTCATGAAAGATGTAAGCAAGTGATAGTTCAGACATTTAGGCAGCGGCAACAAGTTTTTGACTACTTGCTAATGCTACATTAAACATCGAGCCTAAAACAGGCTGTTTGTTTTTTAAATTTTCAATCAGCATATCGGCGCTCGCCAGAATATTGAGCAGATCTTCAATATGCTGGGCTTCAATAACCAGCGCATGTTTGTTTGAATGTTCCAGAAACCGTGCCCCTTCAAGTAAAGCCTGTTGACATTTTTCCATTCCCAAGAATAAAACGGCACCAGAAATTTCCTTAAACTGGTTACATACCCCTTCAATGTTTAAGGTGTTCGGGTCTTGCAGATAAAGGGTAAGGCTCTGGCTGGCCAAATCGATGAGTGATTTGGTCTCGGTTAAAAGCATTTCATGAGCTTCATCAAGCCTGTCCAGAGAGATACTCATGTTATTTACACGAATTTGCAGGCGGCTGGAGGTGTGGTGGCGTTCCAGTATTCCAATAGAGTTCATTGCCGATAAAATACTGTTCATGAGCTGTTGGGCATAGTTTTCATCTGTCAGAACGTTCGGCTGACTTAAAGCCCGAGCCTGCTGCGTTAACTCTATATAAGCTTCATTCAGGTTCAGCAGTTTGAAAATATTGGCCAGCATCAGCAGGTTCTGCTGAATATCCTGACTTTTTTCTGGCGACATATTCTGATAATTGTATTCAATATCATGACGAATCTGGGCCATCTGGGTGGTGATCAGATCAGTAATTGCATGAATGGTTTCATAGTCCGGTCCGAACAGATGACGGCTCAGTACCTGAAGCTGAGTATCAGTCAAGATTTCATCACCAATATTGAGCTGTTCACGGACATGTTGCGACAGTGTATCTTCTTGACTAATACACAGTACCAGTATGTCAGCCAGATCTTCAATTGATGGGCTAAAGCTGTCTGGTTGTGTTAAAAACTTATCAATACTGGTTTCAATACGGATTAAGGTGCGCAGGCGCGGTTCATTTAAAATCAGTTCTTCTATCTGGTTACAGGCCATATACACCAGATTCCAGTACTGTTGACTAGGCTGGTTATTGGCTAGAAATGCCAGATATGCTCCTACCAGTTTAATGCCTTGTAAATCGAGCTCGGTTTCCTGCTGTTTTAATATTCTGTTCAAACACATTTTATAAAGCTGGTGTACATAGCTGGATTGTTCCAGATGTGGCGCAGCAGGCAGTTTAAACTCAGGTGACATAAAGTCGAGCAGTGGAACCAGTGGCTGACCTTCACGGGTTAGAGGCTTATCCAGTGCTTTTTCAAGTTGATTCAATGTATCCAGTAGAAATTGGGGAACTTTGACTTCACGCAGGCAAATAAACTCAACATAGCGTTTGAGCATGGTTGTACCCTCACTGAGCGCCACCACCTGGTCATGATCAATATGTTGTGGATCGCTCATAATCTTGCGCATCAGTTCTGCAGAGTAAGCTGCAATCTGGGCCAGATGTGGTATATCAATCAGTGCAAGTACATGTGCGCATTGCTGAAACTGCGCTAGGGTATCCTCAATACCAAAAGGTAAACTCTGATCCTCTGCCAAGGTGCTTACAGCGGATTCAACCAGTTTTATAGAGTTGTCGATTTCATTTTTTATTATCAGTAATGCAGTTGGATCAAAATGAATCGAGGTTTGGTAAGACATGTGATCTGCACCTTTCCTAGTGTTATATCTGTTCATGTAAGGACTGGTATAAATAACCGCCTTACTTCTAGAGATTAATATAACTTAACTAGAAAAGGTTTATATACAAAAAATAACACTTTATGTGGTTTTTTTTATCGGGCAAATAAACAGGGTTCGCCATTCTTTTCCTGATAGTGTTGAACCCACTCTTCATGAGCCGCAAGCTCTTCGGGTGAAGGCATAATTACGGGCAAATCAACATTGATTACTTGTCGTGAAGCCTGTGACTGACTTATTTCGCTTTGAGACAGGGCATCCATATCAAAGGATACTTGTCCACCTGTCATGGCCAGATATACATCGGACAAGATCTCGGCATCGAGCAAAGCACCGTGAAAAGTACGGTCTCGTGCTGGAATTTCATAACGGCGAACCAGAGCATCCAGCGAGTTCTTCTGTCCGGGATGCTTGCTTTTAGCTAGTGCCAGGGTATCAGTTACTTCACACACTTCAGATAATGCAGGGAATCCTGCGCGTTTGAACTCCATATCAAGGAAGTTCATATCGAAGCTGGCATTATGGGCAATAATCTCGGCACCTTTTAAATAATTAAAAAGAACCTCTGCAATTTCCGCATAACGTGGCTTATCCTGCAAGAATTCATCAGTAATACCGTGAATGTCTACTGAGTCACCCACCGGTTTTTCCGGATTGATATAAATATGGATTGAGCTGCCGGTAAGTTTACGATTTACCATTTCAATGGCACCGACTTCAATAATCCGGTCTCCATCCTGGAAATAAAAACCAGTAGTCTCCGTATCAAGAATCAGCTGGCGCGGACCATGTAGCTCCAAGGTCGCTTCAGTAGTGACTACATATGGATGGCTTGACTCAGCCGTCTCTATTTCAGTAGCTAATTCATCATCCATTAATTCAACCTGATCTGGCAATAACAGAGTCGACTCTTCTATATGCTCCGGTTCTGATTCAAGTAAATCGAAGCCTAACGGATCATCCAGTAACCAGTCGCTTTCAGACTTTTTTTCTGATGTATGCTCACTATTGAGCTGTGCCTGAACCGGGGTACTGATGCCTTGCATGATTTGATCTGCACCTAAATTTGCCAGCTGGTCTGCCATTTCATTGCCTGCATGGCCAGCATGTCCCTTAATCCAATTCCATTCGATTTCGCGTCCTTGGCAGGTTGCATCCAGTTTTTGCCATAAGTCAGGATTTTTGACGTCTTTCCAGTTTTTCTTTTTCCAGCCTTGAATCCATTCGGTAATACCCTTTTTGACATAGTTAGAGTCTGTCCAAATGACAAGCTTGGCATCTTTTGGGCAGAATGAAATGCCTTCAATTGCAGCAGTCAATTCCATACGGTTATTGGTAGTAAGGGGTTCACCGCCACAGATTTTATGTTCTTCCTGCTCGGTAATGATATATGCACCCCATCCACCTAAGCCGGGATTACCGCGGCAAGCACCATCTACATAGAGTGTGATTGTTTGAGACATAAATCAGAAACCTGTCAAAAAAATACAAGGGGAAAATACATACCTGAGACTTCTATTGTATACACAAAAACTGGAAGACGACCTGCTGTTAAAGGGAAATTTTAATTTCTTGTAACATTTCAGGTGGAATCGCGCTAAATTATTGCCTTGTGTCATTGGCAGTCATCACTACAATGGCTTATTTAAAAAATAAACTTTGTGCGAGTTGTTTGGAATTTTTTATGTATAAACCAACCACAGCAGTGTGGCAGCCTTCTGCGTCAATCTTGTTTAAAATTACTCTACTTGGCTCTGCTATTGCAGCACTCGGGATGACGACAGGCTGTTCATCAACTCCCGCGAATTCAAAAACAATAAAATCAAACCAGGTTGGGTCCGGTCTTTTAGATGCCAGCAGTCTGGATTCACTTGAAGATCTGCTTTCTGCGACTGATATGCGCGCTGTCGAAGGCGATCGTCTGCTGATTCTCAAGCACGGTGATGTGTGGAAGCGGATGACTGTAGGCTTCAAGATGGATTTAAATCACTGGGACTCACGTATTGAGGCACAGCGTAGCTGGTTTATTTCACGTCAGCCTTATCTTGACCGTCTAAGTGCACGTGCCAGCCGCTATTTGTACCATACCGTAAAAGAAGCCGAGCGTCGTGGTCTGCCAACTGAATTGGCCCTATTACCAGTCATTGAAAGCTCCTATGACCCGGCAGCGACCAGTAGTGCAGCAGCAGCAGGTTTATGGCAGTTTATTCCAAGCACCGGTAAAATTTATGGTCTGAAGCAGACTTCACTATATGATGGCCGTCGAGATGTGGTTGAATCGACTCGTGCAGCCTATGAGTTCTTAGGCAGCCTGTATAATCAGTTCGGTTCCTGGGAATTGGCACTGGCTGCCTATAATGCCGGGCCGGGTCGCATCCAGCAGGCCATTAACCGTAACCGTGCTGCAGGCTTACCTACTGATTACTGGTCGCTTAAACTGCCACAGGAAACCATGAATTATGTTCCACGTTTCTTGGCAGTAGCACAGATTATTAAAAACCCGTCAGCATATGGGGTATCTTTACCGCCAATTGCTAACCGTCCACACTTCCGCGAAGTTAATTTAAATGGCGGAGTCGGGTTAAATCAGGTTTCTTCTATTACTGGCCTAAGCCGTGCCGAACTTTATGCCTTGAATCCCGGCCATCGCGGTGAATATGTAGATCCGGCCAGCCCGATGCGTATTCTGATTCCAGCTGATCTTAGTCCGGCAATTGATACAAAGCTGCGCAGCCTGAATTCAGGTTCAGGAGGGCTATGGGCAAGCAACCAGCCACCAGTAGCTTCTAAGCCTGCGTCATCCGTAAGTGTGCAGACCAGGGTAACACCAGCTGCTTCTGCAACAGTTCCTTCATCTTCATCAAGCTCTGCACCTGTGTTGGCAAGTAATAGTAGTAAAACAACTACAGCTAAAGTCTCAACACCTAAAGGTTCGGATGCTCTGGCTTCATTTGCAGCAAAAGCAGACATACCAAGTGCTCCGCGTATACCTGTTGCAGTGACACCAGCGGCAAATATTACACCGGTACGTGTAGAGCCACCAATTTCACAAACTGAACGTGACCAGATTCTGGCTCTGGTTAAGGCTGAAGGTGAGAAAAAGTCAGTTGAAGAGGTATTACAGCCTCAAGCCAGCCAGGCTGAAAAAGATGAAGTAGTTGCCGAGCTAAAAGCCCTGGCTCCGCAAGGTACAGAAATTGTTGATCCATATGATGGCAAGATTAAACTGACAGCTATCCAGACCAGTCTCTCAGTAGCTGAACAGCAGGGTAAAGAGGTTAAGCGTGGATTCTCTTATCCAAAAGCCGTGGCAGAAAATACCCTGGCAAACTCGGAAGAGTTAGAGCGCAACAAGGGCAAAGACTATATTAAGACTGACAGCGAAATTGTAGTTATACCACCAAAGGGCAAACGCAGTACCTATACGGTTCAGCCAGGTGATACCCTTGCAGTAATCGCCATGAAAAATGGGGTGAGTTGGCGTGATGTGGCGAAATGGAACCAGATTGACCCAAGTGCTACCTTATATGTAGGAACTTCTTTATACCTGTACGATGCCAATCCACAAAAAGTTGAAGAAAAAACTGTAAAAGCCAGCAAGCCGGAAACTTACCTCGTCAAAGCCAATGATAGTCTGACCAGCGTTGCTGACCAGTTTGGACTCTCGTTAAAACAACTGGCCGACTGGAATAATCTCTCTGTAACTAGTGGTCTGTTTGTAGGACAGAAACTTCAGTTGAAAGATAATCCGAATGCAGCCGTAGCAAAACCCGTTAAGGTGGCTGACACCAGAGTAACCGCAGAACAGCGGATCAAGACCAAGAGTTACACTGTTAAACGTGGCGAATATCTGAAAATGATTGCTGAACGTTATGCGTTATCTAATCAGGAATTGGCAGATTTAACACCTGGCCTGACTGCAACCAGCAGCCTGCTGGTAGGTCAGAGAATCAATGTTCCTGTAGAGGAGACCAGTGTTTCTGCTAAAGTCGAAACTAAAGAAGATAAAAAAACAACTTTGAATGACAATATCAAAGTCAGTACGAATTATAAAACCGAAAGTTATAAGGTACAGCGTGGCGATACTCTCACCAGTATTGCAGCACAATCTAAAGTGTCTGTAAGCGAGCTGGCACAGCTTAATAATATCAATACCGGTAGTGGAGTCCGTATTGGCCAGACTTTAAAAGTTCCGGCTGGGGCAAGCATGCCGGATGAATATATTGTTCAGCCGGGCGATACTCTTACATCAGTTGCCGGAAAATATCATTTACAGGTTAATTTTCTGGCAGGCCTAAATGGACTTAACCGTAATTCAGGTTTGCGTGTCGGCCAGAAAATCAAGCTTGATGGAGAATTGCCAGTATCACCTGCACCTGTAGAGAAAGAAACAGTAACTGCAAAGAACAGTAAAAATAATTCTTCTGGCAGTCATCGTGATACTGAGCGTTATACCGTAAAAAATGGAGAGTCTCTGAATACCATTGCCAGCCGTGTCGGTATTTCGGTTAAAGAGCTGGCAGAGTTAAATAATCTGGAGTCACGTGCTGGTCTTTTACGTGGTCAGAACTTGCTGATTCCAAAAACAGTAACTTCATATACGGTAAAACGTGGGGATACATTAATTGGTCTGGCAAACAAATATGGTATGAATACGAGTGAACTGGCAGAAATGAATGATATTCAGCCAAGTACGCAGCTTCGTATCGGTGAAGTGATTAAAGTACCAAATCTATAATAAAAAAACCTGAACAGGATCTGGTATGCACTGGAGTTTTGCAAAAGCCAAACAGCTGGGGTTTGCGGCTGGATTAAGTGTATGTGCTCAAAGCGGGTTTGCTGCATTGCAAACCACGCCTTATATTGCGCTTCACACCCAGCCCAAGTATAGCGGCCTGAATGCCATGCCATACGCTAATCCGGCAGCTCCTAAAGGTGGATTATTAAGTACAGCCAGTAATGGTACTTTTGATAACTTAAATAGCATGAATGGTAAAGGCAGCTCGGTAGATGGAATTAATTTTCTGTTCGATTCCCTGATGAGCAGTTCTCTGGATGAGCCGGGAGTGCTTTATCCGCTATTGGCAGAAAAAGCCAGCTATGATCCAGAACATACCAAGTTTGTTATTTTCTATCTGAATCCTAAAGCACGTTTTAGTAATGGGCTCCCTGTCACAGCTGAAGATGTGAAGTTCAGCTTTGACGCTTATCAGACCAAATCCAATCCGGGGTTGCAGATGTATCTAGCGGATCTGGAAAAAACTGAAGTTCTATCTAGGTATCAAGTCAAATTTACTTTCAGGTCAGATAACAACGCAGAGATGCCACTAATTTTGGGAACATTACCCATCTATTCCAGGCAGGACTGGAAAAACCGGGATTTTACTCGAATTACTATGCAGCCTATTGTTGGTTCAGGCCCCTATCTGATTGACCGGATTGATGCAGGGCGTAGCGTTACCTATAAACGAAATCCGCATTACTGGGGGCAGAATTTACCTGTAAATAAGGGACGTTATAATTTTGACCGGTTAAAATATGTTTATTACCGAAACCTGGATATTGCTTTTGAAGGTTTTAAGTCAGGGCAATATACTTTGCATGAAGAGATGACAGCGCGTAAATGGGTGACAGAGTATAATTTTCCGGCAGTAAAAGCTGGGATGGTCAAGACCTATCGCTTTCGGCATCAGAATCCGGTGGCAACCCAGAGTTTTGTGTTTAACACACGTCGTAGCCCCTTTAATGATATTCAGTTCCGCCGCGCTTTAACTTATGCGTATGACTATGAATGGCTGAATAAGGCCCTGTTTTATGGTCAGTATCAGCGGTTGCAAAGTTATTTTGCCAATAGTGAACTTGAAGCAAAAGGACCACCCGGCCCTAAAGAAATGCAGATCCTTCAGCCGCTATTGCCCAAATTGCATACTGTAATGCGTCAAGGTGTACTCAAGAACTGGAAGTATCCGGTTTCAGATGCCAGCGGATTTAATCGTAACAATCTGCTGATTGCACGTCAGATTTTAATTAAGGCCGGTTATCGAATTCATGAGGGTAAGCTATATGATTCCAAAGGACAGCCGGTTGAAATCGAATTCCTCATTCATCAGGACGGTTTACAGCGTACCTTAATGCCTTTTGTACGTAATCTGAAAAAACTCGGTATTGTAGTGATGCTACGTCAGGTAGATGTCCCTCAGTATCTTGAAAGGATGCGCCGTTATGATTTTGACATGACGACCAGCGTAATGCCGCAGTCACTGACGCCTGGTAATGAACAGGCACAGTTATGGGGAAGTGCTGCAGCTGATCAGGCAGGAAATTATAATTATGCCGGTATCAAGAACCCGGTTATTGATCAAGTAATTAATAGAGTCATCCGGGCACCAGACCGTGAACAGCTGGTTATTCGTACTCGCGTATTAGACCGTCTGCTGCGTGCGGGCTACTATCAGATTCCAACTTATGGCAAAGGGGAAAACTGGCTGGCATACTGGAATATGTATCATCAGCCAAAACAGAAACCAAAACTTTCTGTAGGTTTAGACTACTGGTGGATTGATAGCAAGCAGGCTCAGCAGGTGAGCAGTTATTTGCGCAGGCAATAACCTTATAACAATTGAAGTCACAGGGAATGGCGTCTTTATGGGCACATATATATTAAAAAGACTTCTGTTAATTATTCCAACTCTATTCTTGATTCTGCTGATTAACTTTATGGTGATCCAGCTAGCACCAGGAGGGCCCGTAGAGCAGGCTATCCAGCAAGCCCAGAATTTCCAGGGAGTGGGAAATACCAGCCATGCTGAAACAGCTGGCCATTCATCTGAATATCAGGGTGCGCGGGGCCTTAGTGATGAAATGGTGGAAAAAATCAAAGCACAATACGGTTTTGACAAATCGGCACCTGAACGTTTCTGGATTATGCTCAAGGGATATCTCACTCTGGACTTCGGCATCAGTTTTTTTAAAGATAAGCCCGTTACCCAGCTGCTCTGGGAGAAAATGCCGGTTACAGTTTCTCTGGGATTATGGAGTACTTTACTGATTTATCTGGTGTCTATTCCATTGGGGATTAAAAAGGCCAGACAGCACGGCACGCTATTTGATAAGTCTACTTCATTACTTCTAGCGATTGGTTATGCTGTACCGACCTTTGTATTTGGTGTTTTACTGATTGTATTTTTCGCTGGCGGCAGTTATTTTCAGTGGTTTCCGCTGCAGGGGCTAGTCTCGGAAAATTTTCAGGAGCTCAGCCTGCTTGGAAAAATCAAAGATTATTTCTGGCACATGGCCTTGCCTTTATTCACTATGATTCTGGGCGGGTTTGCTGGACTAACCTACTTGACAAAGTACTCTTTTATGGAAGAGTTGAACAAGCAGTATGTATTAGCTGCACGTGCCAAGGGATTAAGTGAAAACCGGGTCCTATACGGCCATGTATTTCGTAATGCAATGCTGATAGTGATTGCCGGTTTACCTGAGGCTCTGATAGGGATTTTCTTTGTAGGCAACCTGTTTATCGAGATAATTTTTAATCTGGATGGGCTGGGATTGATGGGTTTTGAAGCCATAGTACAGCGTGATTATCCAGTTATTTTTGGCACATTATTTTTATTTACCCTACTGGGTTTGATCTTGCGTCTCATCAGTGATGTGCTGTATCAGATTATCGATCCACGCATCAATTTTGATTCACGGGGGGCAAAATAATGTCTCCATTAATGCGGGCACGCCTTCAACGTTTTACCCATAACCGTCTTGGTATGGGCTGCCTGATTATTTTTATTCTGATTTTTATTTGTTCTCTTGCGGCAGAGTTTATCGCCAATGATAAACCGCTACTGGTGAAATATGAAAACTCTTATTATGTGCCTGTACTGAAGGAATATCCGGAAACAGCTTTTGGCGGAGTTTTTGAAACGGAAGCTGACTATAAAGATCCGGTGGTACAGCAGCTTATCAACGCTAAAGGCTGGGCAATCTGGCCCTTAATTGAATTTTCTTATCAGACGCCAAATCTTGAACTGGCTGTTCCTGTGCCATCGCCACCAACAGCACAAAACTGGTTAGGTACTGATGATCAGGGAAGAGATGTACTGGCACGTGTTTTATATGGTTTGCGTATTTCTTTACTGTTCGGATTTGCCCTGACATTTTTTGCTGCCTTAATTGGCATCGTGATAGGTGCAGTACAAGGCTACTACGGTGGGTGGATTGATCTGCTCGGGCAGCGTGTACTTGAGGTATGGGGTGGCCTGCCCATGCTGTTTATGGTCATGATTCTGGTCAGTATGTTTACTCCAAATGTTTATTGGCTATTTCTGATTATGTTACTGTTTGGCTGGCCAGCCCTGGTTGGTCTGGTTCGGGCAGAGTTTTTGCGTGCAAGAAATTTCGATTATGTGCGCGCTGCACGTGCGTTGGGGGTAAAAGATCATGCCATTATCTTCCGGCATATTCTTCCCAATGCCATGAGTTCCAGTCTGTCCCAGCTCCCTTTTATGCTTACGGCCAATATTACTGCCCTGACTGCACTGGATTTCCTGGGCTATGGTTTACCACCTGATGCTGCATCATTAGGGGAAATTCTGCTGCAAGGGAAAAATAATCTTAATGCGCCTTGGCTGGCTTTATCTGGTTTCTTTAGTCTGGCACTGGTTCTTTCATTATTGATCTATATTGGGGAGGCAACCCGCGATGCATTTGACCCAAGACGCCAGTGACCAGTCAGCTGCGCTAAAGCTACAGGTTGAACAGCTGCATATTCAAAATGAGCAGGGCGAAGTTCTGGTAGAAAATTTAAATTTCCATCTATATGCCGGACAGACCTTAGCTATTGTCGGAGAGAGTGGTTCAGGAAAATCCATCAGCAGCCTGGCTTTGCTTGGACTGTTACCTGCTAATCTTAAGGTTCAGGGAAAGGCTATTTTAGCTAGTCAGAATCTTTTAAATCTGTCTGAAACAGCAAAACGCCAGATTCGTGGCCATAAAATTGCTATGATTTTTCAAGAACCCATGACTGCACTTAACCCGCTGCATCGGGTAGAAAAAATTATTGGAGAAAGTCTGTATTTACAAGGCTGGTCTAAAGATCAGGTTCGGCAGAGAGTAGTAGAATTACTCCATGATGTCGGAATAACTCATCCGGAAGACAAACTGCGCCGTTATCCACATGAGCTTTCCGGTGGCCAGCGACAACGGGTAATGATTGCAATGGCGTTAGCCTTAGATCCCGATATTCTTATCGCTGATGAACCTACTACTGCTCTGGATGTAACTTTGCAGGCACAAATTCTCAAACTGCTACAGAGCCTGCAACATCGCCGAAATATGGCCATGATTCTAATTAGTCACGATCTTAATATAGTTAAGCGCTGTGCCCAGCAGGTGGTTGTGATGAATCAAGGCAGAGTTGAAGAACAGGGGAGTGCTGAGCAAATTTTTAAACAGCCTAAGGCTGAATATACCCGGCATTTATTGGCACATAATTTTGGTCAGGCGTTGCCATCCTCCGCAGGCTCCGAGCTGTTGAGACTGCAACAGGTCAGTGTATGTTTTCCTATTCGCCAAGGGTTGCTTAACCGTGTAAAAGATTATTTTATGGCAGTTGAGCCTTTAAATCTGGCCTTAAGACAAGGTGACTCCATTGGAATTGTTGGGGAAAGTGGCTCTGGTAAAACTTCTCTGGCTTTAGCGATTGCCCGGTTGATAGAGAGTAAAGGCCAAATCTTTTTAATGGAGCAGGACCTTAACCTGCTTTCCGAGAAAAAATTAAGGTTATTACGCACTGACTTCCAAATTGTATTTCAGGATCCGTTCAGTAGCCTGAATCCTCGTATGACGGTCGAGCAAATCATTGGTGAAGGGCTGAATTTAAAACATCATATGCCGCTCGCTGTAACTGAGCAGATTGACCAGATTCTACAGACGGTAGAGTTGCCTGTACATTTTAAACAGCGCTATCCACATGAACTTTCTGGCGGACAGCGGCAACGTGTAGCACTGGCACGGGCTTTGATTCTTAAGCCCAAGCTTATTATTTTAGATGAGCCTACTTCTGCATTGGACCGTACCACCCAGCGGGCAATTGTGCAGTTATTACGAAATCTGCAACAGGAATATCAGTTAAGCTATCTGTTTATCAGTCATGATTTACAGGTAGTCCGTGCCTTATGTCAGCAGGTGATGGTGCTACGGCATGCGCAACTGGTCGAATTTCAGGATACTGAACAGCTATTTTCAAATCCTCAGTCCGAGTATACCCGGCAATTGATAGCTGCAAGTCAATATTAAAAACCGTCATCAGGAACTTTTTCTGTGACTCATGCGGCATGCATTGTAATAGAGTAAACCTTGACTAGACAGGCGTTTAAACTAGAGTAAGGACTCTAATTCAGTAAATTGGAAAAAATATCATGAGCTTGATTGCTGAACCGATCACAATTCGTAATACAACCTTTAAAAACAGAATTATTAAGGGTGCAATGAGTGAAGCACTGGCTAACGCAGCAGGGCAACCTAATCATCTGCATTATGGCTTATATGAGGCATGGGCTAAAGGTGGTCTGGGCTGTGCCATTACCGGTAATGTAATGGTTGATATCGGCGCTAAAAATGAGCCAGGTGTAGTAGCAATCGAGACTGAACGTGATCTGGAACAGCTCAAGCACTGGGCAGAAATTGGCAAAGAATATGGTATGGTTCAACTGGTCCAGCTGTCTCATCCGGGACGTCAGTGTCCTAAGGGCCTGAACAAAGAAACAGTTGCACCTTCAGCTGTGCCATTTAGTCCGGTTCTGGCAACCACTTTTGGTACACCGCGTGAACTGCGTGAAGAAGAAATTCTGGATATTATCCAGCGTTTTGCCCATGCTGCCAAAATCTGTGAAAAAGCAGGCTTTGAGGGTATACAGCTACACGGTGCGCATGGTTATCTGATTAGTCAATTCCTGTCGCCACTGACCAACAAGCGTCAGGACCAATGGGGCGGTTCAATTGAAAACCGTATGCGTTTCCTGCTGGAAATCTACAAGGCCGTAAGAGCAGGGACTTCAGAGAACTTTATTATTTCTGTAAAACTAAACTCGGCAGACTTCCAGCGTGGTGGTATTACAGAAGAAGATGTCATCTATGTATTCAAAGCAATTGATGCGGCTGGTATTGACCTGATTGAAATTTCAGGAGGAAGTTATGAAGCACCAGCTATGGCTGGTGTCAAGGAAGGTAAACGTAAAGCCAGTACAATTGCCCGTGAAGCCTATTTCCTTGATTTTGCTGAAAGGATCCGTCAGGAAGTCAAATGCTATCTCATGGTAACAGGCGGTTTTAGAACCGTAAAAGGTATGAATGATGCCCTGGAGAGTGGAGCATGTGATTTTATTGGTATTGCACGGCCATTTGCGGTAGAAACTGACTTGACTAACCATTTAATTGCCGGGAAAGACGTTCGTTATGGTGTAGAGAAAATTAAAACTGGCATTCCGATGATTGATAAAATGGCAATTATGGAAATTATCTGGTATGCGGCACAGTTTAAAGCAATTGCTGAGGGTAAAAAACCTAATCCAAAACTTTCTCCCTTAAAAGTATTTTTTAAATACCTTAAGGGAAATCTGACTGCTGTAGTTAAAGGCCAGATTAATTCGCGTAAATCGGCCTAGTTTATGTATATAGATGAGTGTATTGCATCTAGTGGTAAATAGTCCTGTCTTTAGGGTCTTTTAAACCTGAGGGCAGGCCTGTTTTATATTCTCAGTATGTAATGAAATAAACAGGCTGACGGGCTGATTCAGTATAAATGCAGGAAATAAGAAAAAATATCGAACTTATTCCATCCTGTTAAAAACTTGCCCTGATTACAGCTCTCATCACTGCATCAGAATAAACAAGGTTTACACACAAGAAAAAAAAGCCCAAGTCATAATGCTTGGGCTTTTTTATAAGATGCTGCCATCTTGAATATGGCGTCCCTACGGGGATTCGAACCCCGGTTACCGCCGTGAAAGGGCGATGTCCTAGGCCTCTAGACGATAGGGACTTTAAGTGAGGCATAGTTCTGAAATTGGCGTCCCTACGGGGATTCGAACCCCGGTTACCGCCGTGAAAGGGCGATGTCCTAGGCCTCTAGACGATAGGGACGTTTCAGAGGTGGGCGTATATTAGGGTGAATCCCCGGATGTGTCAAACACTTTTCTGGCATCTTTCCCTTAAAAATATACCGTTCGTATAAAAACAAAGCAAAATGCCATCATTTGTTTGAAATTGCTGCAAGATATTCTGATTCATGCTTTTGTATAAAAAAGAGCGGCATTCGCCGCTCTTTAGTGCTTTAGGTCGGCATCAAGACTTAGGATGGTAAAACACATAATAACTTGTATAGCATGCTGCAATAAACAACAGGCATCCGAAGAAACTGATTCGCATGGATGGATCAAAAACCATACTGATACAGGTAATCAGACAGAAAACAAAACCTAGAATCGGAACAATAGGAAACAGCGGCGCAGCAAACGCAAGATCTTTAGCAGTTTTTCCCTGCTTATACCAGTCTCGGCGGAAGTTAAACATGCTGAGACAGATACTCATCCAGACTACTACCATGGTAAAGGCTGCGATTCCGAGCAGATTAGTAAAGATAGTTTCTGGGGCAAACTGCTCAGACAACAGACCCGGCATACCGCCGATCATGGTAACGATTACTGCAACATAAGGAATGCCGCGTGCATTTACTTTTGAAAATACTGCTGGTAATTGCTTGTTATAAGACAATGACCACATCATACGTGAGGCAGCAAATAAACCTGAATTGGCCGCTGACAGCAATGCTGTGATAATAACAAAACGGATAATATCTTCAGCATAAGGGATACCAATGTGCTGAAATACCGTAACGAATGGGCTACTGCTTACACCCTCGGCTGCTAGACCTGCTTCCTGATGAGGTAGAAGTGCAGTTACCACCAAAATTGTTCCTACAAAGAAAATCAATAAACGGAAAATTGCTGCATTGATGGCTTTGGGTACATTTTTGGCGGGGTCTTGGGTTTCACCTGCTGCTACCCCAATCAACTCGGTCCCAGAAAAAGCGAAGTTCACGATCAGCATGGTAGTGAAAATAGGAAACAGGCCTTCAGGGAACCAGCCTTGCGCGGTCAGGTTACTAAAGAGTGGTGCAGACTCATAACCTTGGTAGCCAATTACACCGAAAATTGCCAGTAAACCAAACAGAATAAACGCGACAACAGTGATTACTTTCACCAGTGCAAGCCAAAATTCAGATTCGGCAAACCAGCGTGTGGAAATCATATTTAAGGTAAATACGAAGGCACCAAAAACCAGTGTCCACATCCACATGGAGCTATCTGGAAACCATTCCTGCATAAGAAGTGCAGCAGCAGTAAATTCGGTACCAAGGGTTACTGACCAGGTTAGCCAATATAACCAGGTAATGGTATATCCTGTACCCGGACCAATAAACTTATTGGCATAAGCACCAAAAGAGCCTGAAACAGGCATATGTACAGCGAGTTCGCCAAGGCAAAGCATCACCATATAGGCAATAAGGCCACCCAGCACATAAGCAAGGATGGCGCCGACCGGCCCCGTTTGTGCAATGACTTCACCCGAGCCTAAAAACAGGCCAGTACCAATTGCGCCTCCCAGAGAAAGCATAACCAGATGTCGGGTACTCATAGCGCGTTTTAATGGCGCAGAATTGCCCTGATGCAACGCATCATTCGGAGAAGGAGATGACGGCATAGAGTTAAACGGAAAAGAGTAATGAAGCCGGCTATTTTAGAGAAAAAATGTAAATGTGCAATCGAAATAAAAAGCAGGAGAAATAACAGCAGAAGAATTGGCGTCCCTACGGGGATTCGAACCCCGGTTACCGCCGTGAAAGGGCGATGTCCTAGGCCTCTAGACGATAGGGACGTTTCAGAGGTGGGCTTATAATAGGGAGATTTTAAGGAAGTGTCAAACGGCAGCTGGTATTATTTTTAACCAAATGAATGCCTTACATCAACTAACTTCTATTTTTGAGTTATAGGCAGATATACTTATGCCTAGGCCAGAGAGTTTAATTAGTAAAATAAAAGATTTATAAAAGATGGCGTCCCTACGGGGATTCGAACCCCGGTTACCGCCGTGAAAGGGCGATGTCCTAGGCCTCTAGACGATAGGGACGTTTAGAAGGTAGCGGTATCTTATTGATCCGCTACCAGAGTGTCAAGCAGTTGAGGTGCGAGTTTGTTTAAAATATAGCAAAACAGCTCGGCAGTTTTCTGCGTGTCATATAATGCTGAATGTGCTTCTTTCCCGTCAAACTCAATTCCTGCCTGTAGACAGGATTTAGCCAGCACGGTTTGGCCAAACATTAAGGCACTGAGCGTGACTGTATCAAATACTGAAAAGCTATGAAATGGATTCTGGTTTTTAGTTCCACTTCGGTTAATAGCTGCCTGTAAAAAACCCAGGTCAAAATGGGCATTGTGGCCAACCAGTATGGCATGAGTACACAGCTGTTCACGGCGGATATCATGAATAGACTTGAAGATACGTTTCAATGCAGTCTTTTCATCTTCTGCCATCGCCATACGCATCGGATTAAAAGGATCAACCCCAATGAAGTCTAGCGAGCGGCGATCCAGATTAGCGCCTTCAAACGGATTAATATGTGCATGATAGGCAGGACCCGGAATAAATTTTCCTTCCTCATCATAGATAATCGGAATACAGGCAATTTCAAGTAACGCATCAGTCTGTGCATTAAAGCCCGCAGTTTCCACATCTACCACAACTGGCAGAAAGCCACGAAAACGCTGACCAATCACAGGTCGTGAATCTTGTTTCACACTTTTCTCCATTGAATGGTTTGACCGGCATAAAGTGGAATAATCTGTTCATTTTCTAGATATTCTAGGCTCGCTGGAATCACCTGCGGTTCTTTAACCAAGGTAATTGTTTGAGTATTACGTGGTAAGCCATAGAAGTCTGCACCAAACATGCTGGCAAAACCTTCAAGCCGCTCAATACGTCCTACCTGATCAAATGCCTGTGCATAAAGCTCAATAGCAGTAGGTGCACTATAGCAGCCTGCACAGCCACATGCATTTTCTTTAGCATTTTTAGAATGGGGCGCACTGTCTGTACCAAGAAAGAATTTCGGGTTACCACTAGTTGCCACTTCCAGCAGGGTCTGCTGGTGGGTCTGACGTTTCAGAATTGGTAAACAGTAAAAGTGCGGCTTGATTCCGCCTACCAGCATATCATTACGGTTAAATAACAGGTGTTGTGGAGTAATGGTAGCTGCAACATTACGGTCCTGTTCCAGAACAAAATGTGCTGCTTCACTGGTAGTAATATGCTCAAGCACAACTTTAAGTGCTGGAAACTGCTTCAAGAGAGGAGAAAGCACTTCATCCAGAAAACGCTTTTCGCGGTCAAAAATGTCTACATGATTGTGAGTAACTTCACCATGTAACAGTAAAGGCACCTGATATTTTTCAAGCTGCTCTATGACTGCATATACTTTACGGATATCGCTGACACCATTGTCTGAATTGGTAGTTGCACCAGCCGGATAAAGCTTGATGGCATTAACATATTCTGAATCTTTAATTTTTTTAACTTCTTCAGGTGAAGTGTAGTCAGTAAAATAAAGAACCATACGCGGATCAAAATTTACCCCTTCAGGCGCATGAGCCATAATCCGTTCACGATAGGCTAGAGCCTCATCAACCGTTTTTACTGGTGGAACCAGATTGGGCATGCAAATGGCGCGGGAAAACTGTCTGGCCAGATCAGGCACGGTACGTTTAAGGACTAGGCCGTCACGTAAATGGACATGCCAGTCATCTGGTTGGAGAAGAGTGATCGTATTCAAAGTGTTCAGGCAAGAAAAATAAAATAGATGATAATCGATAAACTCTAAAAATGATAACGGCAATTATGGATAAAAGGCACAATAAAGTTCGTAATTTGCCCTAAGGGTATGCTATTTTTATAGAACTATAAAAACTATGCACGATGTTATGGAATATAAATATTACCTTACAACGTTGCAGCAACAAAAAGAAAAAATTGAAACTCTGGTCGCCCTGCATTCTCATCGTACCAGTAGTTCGTTGCCACAGGCACTTGAACAAGAGTTCTGGCAGCAGAATACTGAACGGGCCCGGATCAATATCTCACAATCTTTTGCTGCAGGTGTGTGGGCTTACCTTTTGTTTACGGCTTTAGTGTTGCCAGGTGATTACTGGCTCTCTGGTCAGCGTTTTTTCTCTGCAGATTTCCTGCTGTGTATTGTTGCCATGCTTAATGGCGCAGTAAGCCTGTTGACCCTTTACGGCTTTGCTAGAAGTAAACTGCTTCAGCCTTACTTTTATCAGGCTGCATTAGGTTTAATGCTCTGGACTATTATTTCAAGCTGTCTGCTGAGTATGAGTTTTGCTACCCCTGCACTTAAGTATCAGTCAGCGATTGTGTTGTGTTTTATATATATGCTGGGGTTTATGATCAGTGGGGTACGGCCACTCCACATGCTTTTGGTCGGGACACTGGCCGCGGTTATATCTATTTACTTACTGTTCGTATTTCATATTTCTTTTGAAGTGATCATTTTAAGCCGGGTACTGTTGGGAAGCTGTCTGTTTGGTTTTACTTTAAGTACCATGCTGATCAAGCGGGAACGTATACTGTTTTTAAATACCAAGCTTGCACAGCTTAATGAAAAAATTCAGTATATTCATGCTTCTGAACTTTTACATTTAAGCCAGCATGACGAGTTAACCCAGATCTCTAACCGCCGTAATTTTGATGAGACTCTGGACAGTTTTTATAGGCAGTCACGTAAAGAAGGAACGCCCTTATCTCTACTGTTTATCGATGTGGATTTTTTTAAAAATTATAATGATTTTTATGGTCACCAGATGGGCGATAAAGTGATTTATAGTATTGCCAGAGCAATTAAAAATTCGATTCGGCACAGGGATTTTGTGGCGCGTTATGGTGGAGAGGAGTTTGTAGTGCTTCTTCCTGAAACCGAGGCGCATGGTGCTTATGCGGTTGCGTCCAATATTTATAGGGAAATTGAGCGGCTTGCTATTCCTCATGAACGTTCATGTATTGCCAGCTATATCACTGTAAGCCTGGGTATTACAATTTATAGGGGAGAAGCGGCTGTAACACAGGAGGCTTTGCTTGAGTCTGCTGATCAGGCACTCTATCGAGCCAAACAGTTGGGCCGTAACCAGATTTTCTATCAGTCAGTCGGTTCAACAAAAGTTGCATAACCATTAATTCTTGTAAAAATAAAAGCCGCCAGAATCAGGCGGCTTTTAAACAGATTAAAAATTACTTCTTGTTATTTTTAAGCTGGGGTAAAGCTGAACCCTGGCCCAATGATAGCAGGCCAGAGTCAGTATAAAGACCCAGTTTGGCGCGTGTATCTGTAATATCCAGATTACGCATAGTCAGCTGTCCAATACGGTCCATTGGTGTAAACATTGAATCACCTTTTTCCATAGTCAAGCGTTCAGCTTCATAGGTCAGGTTCGGAGATTCAGTGTTCATGATGGTGTAGTCATTACCACGACGCAGCTCTAACGTGACTGTACCCGTAATTGCTTTAGCAACCCAACGTTGGGCAGTTTCACGCAACATCAGTGCCTGAGAGTCAAACCAGCGGCCTTGATAAAGAAGACGACCTAAACGCAGACCATTGATACGGTATTGTTCAATGGTATCTTCATTATGAATACCCGTTACCAGACGTTCATAAGTGATATGCAGCAACGCCATGCCAGGTGCTTCATAAATACCACGAGACTTGGCTTCAATAATACGGTTTTCAATCTGGTCGGACATTCCCAGACCATGACGTCCACCAATACGGTTCGCTTCAAGAATAAGTTCCACCGGATTATCAAAACGTTGGCCATTTAATGCAACTGGCATACCTTCTTCAAAAGTCACGGAAACTTCTTCAGCTTTAACTTCGACTTCATCTTTCCAGAACGCTACCCCCATAATTGGCTCGACAATCTTGATGCCGGCATTCAGGTATTCAAGATCTTTGGCTTCATGAGTTGCACCCAGCATATTTGAGTCGGTCGAGTAGGCCTTTTCTTTTGACATTTTGTAGTCAAAACCGTTATCGATGAGGAACTGTGACATTTCAGCACGGCCACCAAGTTCATCAATAAAGGTCTGGTCTAGCCAAGGTTTATAAATTTTCAGGTTAGGATTGGTAAGCAGACCATAACGATAAAAACGCTCAATATCGTTGCCTTTATAAGTTGAGCCATCACCCCAGATGTTGACATCATCTTCTTTCATGGCCGTTACCAGCATAGTACCGGTGACTGCACGACCTAATGGAGTGGTATTAAAATAAGGCATACCGCCTGTACTGATATGGAATGCGCCACATTGAATTGCAGCAATACCTTCAAGTGCAAGTTGCAGGCGGCAGTCGATCAAGCGAGCTTTTACCGCACCATAATTTTCAGCTTTCTTTGGAATGGCATCATAGTCATCTTCATCAGGCTGACCAAGATTTGCAGTATACGCATAAGGCTCTGCACCTTTTTGTTTCATCCACAATAAAGCAGCAGAAGTATCCAGGCCACCAGAGAAGGCAATTCCGACTTTTTTGCCTACTGGTACATGCTGCAAAATGGTTGCATTATCAGTCATTGCTAGTCCTAACTATAAAACAGGCACCACGAATTGGCTGCCATTGAAAAATCTATAAACATTTTATTGTAACACTTTTAAACGAACATGTTTTCTTAAAAAAAAGACAAACTTTAAAAATTATAGGGGCGCTAAATTTATAATTACGCTTTTATGAGTTAACTCAGTTCATAGAAATTAATAAGGAGGTTTTATTTAGAGCAGAAAATAATACAGGCTTTTCTTGACTCTATTTCATCATATTTTAAGTTTTAAAAAATCTATAAGACTAAAGTTTTACAAGAGCATTAAAAGTACAGTTTTTAATACTTTGAATTTAAATATTCTATTTATTAAACAATATATTAAGAAAAAATAGAGAGTTTTTATTTTAAATTGACTTTGCCAGAAATTAAACATTTTCTAATTTAAATTGGTATGACCAATTTTATAGATAAAATTTTATATTGATCTTTAAATAAGCAAAATTTAGGATAATTAAAGTAATTAAAAGATTTATTGTTCTTTAAAGTAAATATTGGTCTGACCAATTATTGTAGTGTTAGACCAGTTAATATCTCGTGAGCATATCAAGGAGAAGAGTGTGCTTTCACAATGGCAACAGATTTATGATCCGATGGGGAATTTATGGATTTCCAGCTTGGTCGCCCTGATTCCAATTATTTTCTTTTTTCTGGCATTGGCAGTTTTCCGTTTAAAAGGAAGTGTAGCGGGAACAATTACGGTGGTACTGGCTTTGCTGGTTTCACTTTTTGCTTATGGCATGCCGACCGATATGGCATTTGCCTCGGTAATTTATGGTTTCTTCTATGGTTTATGGCCAATATCCTGGATCATCATTGGTGCAGTATTCCTGTATAAAGTTTCTGTTAAAACAGGCCAGTTCGATGTAATCCGTTCTTCAATTTTATCTATTACTGAAGACCAGCGTTTGCAAATGCTGTTGGTCGGATTTGCTTTTGGTACCTTTCTTGAGGGAGCAGCAGGTTTTGGTGCACCGGTTGCGATTACTGCGGCATTACTGGTCGGTTTGGGCTTTAAGCCATTGTATGCTGCCGGTCTGTGCCTGATTGTGAATACCGCACCCGTTGCCTTTGGCGCAATGGGTATTCCAATTATCGTAGCGGGGCAGGTGTCTGGTGTAGATACCATGGAAATCAGCCAGATGGTAGGCCGCCAGTTACCGTTTATGGTGCCAATCGTACTGTTCTGGATTATGGCCATTATGGATGGCTGGCGCGGAATTAAAGAGACCTGGCCGGCTGTAATTGTAGCAGGCGGTGCATTTTCACTGGCACAGTATTTGACCTCAAACTTTGTAGGGCCTGAATTACCAGATATTACTGCGGCCATTGCGTCACTGGTGAGCCTGACAATCTTATTAAAATACTGGAAGCCTAAGCATATCTTTCGTTTTAAAGATGAAAATGACAGTCAGGTCGATGCCGAGCTGCTGGCTTCACAGAAGCAGAAATTCAGTATAGGCCAGATTGCCAAAGCCTGGTCACCATTTGTGATTTTGACAGCGATGGTAACTCTATGGAGTATCAAGCCTTTTAAAGATCTATTTGCTAAAGATGGTCCAATGCAGGATTGGGTGATTTCGATCAAGGTTCCTTATTTGCATCAGCTGGTTCAGAAAGTGCCTCCAGTGGTGCCCGAAGTTAAGGACTATGATGCTATCTTCAAATTTGACTGGCTCTCAGCAACCGGTACAGCAATTATTATTGCGGCGCTTATTACGATTGTTTATCTGAAAATGAAGCCACGTGAAGCACTGGTGACTTTTGGCGAGACAGTAAATGAACTAAAGACCCCGATTTACTCGATAGGCATGGTTCTGGCCTTTGCATTCATTGCGAATTACTCAGGAATGTCAGCAACATTGGCATTAGCCTTGGCGCATACTGGTAATGCTTTTACCTTCTTCTCGCCATTCTTGGGCTGGTTGGGCGTGTTCCTCACAGGTTCAGATACTTCTGCCAATGCACTGTTTGCAGCATTACAGGCAACTACTGCCCAGCAGATTGGTGTGCCAGAAGTTTTACTGGTAGCTGCCAATACCAGCGGTGGAGTCACCGGCAAGATGATTTCTCCGCAGTCGATTGCCATTGCCTGTGCAGCAGCAGGACTGGTAGGTAAAGAGTCCGATCTGTTCCGCTTTACGGTTAAACACAGTATAACCTTTACCGTAATGATTGGTATCATTATCACTCTACACGCATATGTGTTCCCATGGATGATTCCATAGGATAGAAAGAGGAAGTGCAGGGTGAAGGTCTCCGATAAAGTTATACAAAGTTTGTATCAGCTGATTGAACAGCAAGGAATGAAAGTCGGAGATCGCCTCGCTTCTGAGCGTAAGCTATGTGAACAGCTTGGTGTATCGCGCTCCTCATTACGGGAGGCCCTACAGCAGTTAAATACTCAAGGTATAGTGCAGAGCCGGTTAGGAGATGGTACTTATATTTGCCAACTGCCTGTTACCTGGTCACAGCATAAAATTGTTCAGCCTCTAAGCGGCCTGATTGACCAGGATCCACTTTACCGCTTCGATGTGCAGGAAGCACGGTTGGTACTGGAAGGGGGAACAGCCTGGTATGCAGCTTTACGCTCTACTGCTGAGGACCGTGTCAAGATTCATCACTTTTATGACCAGATCAGCCATTTCCAGTCAATTGGTGATCCGGATCAGGCTTCGGTAGCAGACGCCAAGTTTCATCTGGCAATTGCTGAAGCATCTCATAACCTGGTCCTGATACAGACCATGCGTGGCCTGTTTGATCTGTTGCAATACAACGTGGTGCTGGGTCGCCGTAAAGTCTATTCAGAGTCAGACCGCTTTGACCAGTTGCATTTACAGCATTTCAAGGTCATGGATGCAATTGACCGTAAAGATCCGCAGGCAGCCCGCATGGCAGTTTGTGGCCATATCGAATTTGTTATACAACAGGTACGCTCGATTGATGAGGAAGAAGCCCGTCATCAGCGTGCCAGTCGCTTAAACAGGATTTAAAATGATTATTTCATCTTCTAATGATTATCGTGAAGCAGCGCGACGCCGTTTACCTCCATTTCTGTTTCATTATATTGATGGCGGGGCATATGCGGAATATACCCTGCAACGAAATGTAGAAGACCTTTCCAAAATCGCTTTGCGGCAGCGTGTCTTAAATGATATGTCCGAACTGAGTCTGGAAACCAAGCTGTTTAATGAAACCCTGTCGATGCCAGTTGCTCTGGCACCAGTTGGCCTGACCGGAATGTACGCTCGCCGTGGGGAGGTTCAGGCCGCGGTTGCTGCAGAGAAAAATGGCATACCTTTTACTCTGTCAACGGTATCAGTCTGCCCAATTGAAGAAGTTGCACCAGCCATCCAGCGCCCGATGTGGTTTCAGCTTTATGTATTGCGTGACCGGGGCTTTATGAAAAATGCATTGGAGCGTGCCAAGGCTGCAGGCTGTTCGACTCTGGTCTTCACCGTAGATATGCCGGTACCAGGTGCACGTTACCGTGATGTTCATTCAGGCATGAGCGGACCTAATGCTGCCATGCGCCGCTATATGCAGTCCTTTATGCATCCACACTGGGCATGGAATGTTGGACTGATGGGACGTCCACATGATCTGGGCAATATTTCTAAATACTTGGGTAAACCAACCGGCCTAGAAGATTATATTGGCTGGTTAGGGGCAAACTTTGACCCGTCCATTTCCTGGAAAGATCTGGAATGGATCCGTGAATACTGGGATGGTCCAATGGTCATTAAAGGTATTCTGGACCCTGAAGATGCCAAAGATGCGGTGCGTTTTGGCGCTGATGGAATTGTGGTATCTAATCATGGTGGACGTCAGCTAGATGGCGTATTGTCTACTACCCGTGCATTACCGGCTATTGCAGATGCTGTTAAAGGCGATCTGAAAATTATGGTCGATTCGGGAGTCCGTAACGGACTTGATGTAGTACGTATGATTGCGCTTGGGGCTGATTTATGTCTGTTGGGTCGTGCTTTTGTCTATGCATTAGGTGCTGCCGGCGGTGAAGGTGTAAATCACCTGCTTGAGCTGATTAACAAGGAAATGCGAGTTGCCATGACACTAACTGGCGCTAAAACTATTCAGGATATTTCTTCTGAATGTCTGGTCAAGCGCATCATGGAGTAAAACTGTGTCTATCACCGCCTCTAAAGTCATACAGCAGTTTCAGCAAGTGGTCGGAGAAAAATTTGTACTTACCGATGAGCAGGAAACCCGTCTTTACCGGCAGGGTCGACGTTTTGGTGAAGGACAGGTTCTAGCCGTAGTAGCTCCCGGTAGCCTGATTGAACAATGGCGTATTTTACAGATTGCAGTGGCTGCGGATTGTATTGTAATTATGCAGGCCGCCAATACTGGCCTGACTGGAGGCTCTACACCTTATGGTCATGATTATGACCGTCCAGTAGTACTGATCAGTACCCGTCGGTTAGCCGGTATACAGGTTATCAATTCAGGAAAGCAAGTTATATGCTTGCCGGGAGCAACTTTAGATGCATTAGAAAAAGCCCTGTTACCCTTTAACCGGGAACCGCATTCAGTGATTGGTTCCTCCTGTATAGGTGCCTCTGTATTAGGGGGAGTATGTAATAACTCTGGCGGTGCACTGGTAAGACGTGGGCCGGCGTACACCGAACTGGCCTTATATGCTCAGGTTGATGAACAGGGACAACTGCATCTGGTTAATCACTTGGGAGTAAGTTTAGGTACCCAGCCAGAACAGATTCTGATACGTCTGCAAAATGGTGAGTATCAGGAAAAGGATATTGATTACAGTCCGCAGCACCGTGCTTCCGATCCTCATTATGGCCATGACGTGCGTCAGGTTGATCTTGATACACCGGCGCGTTTTAATGCTGACCCTAACCGGTTGTTTGAAGCTTCAGGTTCTGCCGGCAAGGTCTGTGTTTTCGCAGTGCGGCTGGATACTTTTGAAAAACTACCAAGTCAGGTGTTTTATATTGGAACCAATAGTCAGGATGACCTGACCGCAATTCGACGCTATTTACTGACGCAATTGCCGCGTCTGCCGATTGCAGGTGAGTATATTCATCGGGTAGCGTATGACATTGGCGAGAAATATGGAAAGGATACCTTTCTGTTTATCGAAAAATTTGGAACTGCGCGGGTCCCTAAAGCTTTTGCCATGAAAGACAAAATTGATGGCATGCTGGAAAAAGTCAAAATCAGAGGCTTAACCGACAAGGTTTTACAGCTGTTAACCGGCGTTTTGCCACCCCATTTACCGCAGCGTATGGCCGAGTTCCGTAACCGTTATGGACATCATTTACTACTTCGTATCGAAGATCAGGATATAGCACAGGTAGAAAGTTACTTGCAGGAGTATTTTAAAATACACTCTACAGGCAACTATTTTCTGTGTAATGAAGAAGAAGGCCGTAAAGCTTTTTTACACCGATTTGCCATTGCAGGAGCAGCTATACGTTATCGTGATGTACATCCCCGGGAGGTCGAAGACATTGTGGCGCTCGATATTGCCCTAAAACGCAATGACCGGGAGTGGCTGGAAACCTTGCCTGAGTCAATGGAAGAGCAGATTATACATAAACTCTACTACGGTCATTTCTTGTGCCATGTTTTTCATCAGGATTACATCGTCAAGAAAGGGGTTGATCCATTGGCTATGGAGCATGCCATGTGGAAACTGCTAGATCAGCGTGGTGCCGAATATCCGGCCGAACATAATGTCGGACATTTATATGTAGCCAAGCCTGCTTTAAAACAACACTATCAAAAGCTTGATCCAACCAACAGTTTCAATGTGGGCATTGGTTATACTTCCAGAAAAAAATATTGGTCATAAACCAAATTCTTTTAACTGTGCTTTTAAGAACTATTTATTAAAGGCACAGTTAAATTCTTCCCCGCAATACACTTAAAACCACCCTATATTTATATTTAATTTTTTTAAATAGCCTAAGCTTAAAATTGACGTTCAAGTCTTTATCCTTCAAATAAACAGCCATAAACAATATAAAAAAATCAGTTAAAGTAGATGCAACAAATTGCAAAGCCCACTAATTACAAGGATATCCTATGACCAGCTATGCAAATATTTTAAAGCCATTAGATTTGGGATTTACTACAATTAAAAACCGGATAGTAATGGGGTCTATGCATACCGGGCTGGAAGACCGTTTTTATCATTATCCGAAGCTTGCGGCCTATTTTGCCGAGCGTGCCAAAGGTGGAGTTGGACTCATTATTACCGGAGGTATAGCACCTAATCGAGAGGGCTGGCTATCGCCAATGGGAGGCACCATGAACAGTCTGGCCGACATTCCCCATCACCGGTTGGTCACTCATGCTGTACACAAACATGGCGCTAAAATTTTGCTTCAGATTCTGCATTCTGGGCGTTACGGTTATCAGCCACTGGTCGTTTCTGCCAGTCCGGTTAAATCACCTATTTCCCTGTTTAAACCACGAGAAATGAGTGAGCGTAATATCCTGAGTACTATTAAGGATTATGCACATGCTGCCAGCCTTTCAAAAAAGGCCGGCTATGATGGGGTTGAAATTATGGGCTCGGAAGGGTACCTGTTAAACCAGTTTATGAGTCGGCATGTCAACCAGCGTCAAGACCGATGGAGCGGCACACTGGAAAACCGGATGCGGTTTTCACTTGAAATTGTAAAAGCTATCCGTGAGGCAGTGGGGGAGAAATTTATTATCTGTTTTCGTTTATCAATGCTGGATCTGGTTGATAACGGTAATACCATGGATGAAGTCATCCAGATTGCCCAGGCGTTAGAAAAAGCAGGTGTAACTTTGCTAAATACCGGGATTGGCTGGCACGAAGCGCGCATTCCGACCATTGTTACCTCTGTACCGCGTGCTGCTTTCGTCGATTATACCGCTGAAGTGAAGCAGTATGTGAATATACCGGTCATTGCCTCAAACCGTATTAATATGCCGGAGACTGCCGAAGCCATTCTGGCTGAAGGAAAAGCCGATATGGTACAAATGGCACGCCCATTTCTGGCCGACCCTTTTTGGGTAGATAAAACTGCTACAGACCGTGTCAATGAAATTAACACTTGTATTGCCTGTAATCAAGCCTGCTTAGACCATACATTTAAATGGCAGCGTGCAACCTGTCTAGTCAATCCGCGGGCAGCTTATGAAACTGAACTGGTCTACGTGCGTACAAAAAAACCTAAGCGGATTGCTGTAGTGGGGGCTGGGGTTGCCGGAATGTCTGCAGCTACAGTTGCTGCAGGACGGGGGCATCAGGTGACTTTATTTGAAGCAAGTGATGAAGTCGGGGGACAGTTTAATTTAGCCAAAGTTGTGCCAGGCAAAGAAGAGTTTCATGAAACCATTCGCTACTTTAAGGTTCAAATTGAAAAAACCGGCGTTGAACTGCGTTTAAATACCCGTATAAATCGTGAACAGCTTGAACGTGAAGGATATGATGAAATTGTGGTTGCCACAGGTGTTATACCGCGTCAGCTTAAAATTGCTGGCAGTGAAGCACCGCAGGTTTTGTCTTATGCAGAAGTGCTTAAGGGTGCAAAAGTGGGATACAGGGTTGCAGTGATAGGAGCAGGAGGTATTGGTTTTGATGTTTCTGAATTTTTACTCAAACCTGTCTCACAGCCTCAGCCACAACCTTTAACTGAATGGCAACGTGAGTGGGGCGTAGATTCAGAATCTTATTACCATACGGAAGGTGGAATGGTTTCGGCCGAATTGGAAACACCCGTTCGGGAAATTTATTTACTGCAGCGCAAACCTACGCCTTTAGGTGCAGGGCTTGGTAAGACAACAGGCTGGGTACATCGCGCTCAACTGAAAAAGCATCAGGTACGTATGTTGCGCGGCGTAAATTATAAAGCAATTACTGATGAAGGCTTATGGATTTCTCACGATGGGCATGACCAGCTGCTCCGTGTCGATACGATTGTAGTATGCGCTGGACAGGAATCAGTTAAAGATTTGATGCCACAGGGTGGAAAGAAAGTGCTGGCTAACTATCACATTATTGGAGGAGCAAAGCTGGCAGCAGAGCTTGATGCCAAGCGCGCTATTCGTGAAGGTGCTGAATTGGCTGCAAAACTCTAACTAAATGATGAAACAATAGACATCTGACTATAAAGCACTAAAATTTTTCTTGAATAAAATGAAGAGGCTTTGTATTCTTAGCGGCATGGAAGCGTGGCAGAGCGGTTTAATGCACCGGTCTTGAAAACCGACGAGGGTTCACGCCCTCCGTGAGTTCGAATCTCACCGCTTCCGCCAAATATTTTTATAAGCCCTTGTATCTACAAGGGCTTATTTTTTTACCTATAGCTTACCCCTCAAACTACCCCACATAAAATTTTGGATGTGTTTAACTTAAATAGGTATATTTAGGATGTAATAGGAAAATGAAGCGTTTCAGTTTTAATTTATTGCAGTTTTATAAAACTATTTTTTCAATAAAAAAAGCCCAATAAATAATTATTGGACTTTTAAAGAATTGATTAAAATGCCATCAGTAAACGATGTATTCAAACTTGGGTGATATGATTTTGGAATGATAATAATAATACTTCAAAGGATAGAGCATCACTTTAAAAATTACTTTCCATTGCGCCAGATTTATTCCCTGAAAATTATCTCTTTCAATTCGAGCGTAATGTATAAGAGTATTGCTTAAATCCAGTTGAACAGTCGGTTGTGTACTGTCATCAGATCCATGTATAAAGTGGTCTTCATGACTAGGTAAATTTAAATGATGTTGATCACGATAATAAACCAGCATATTTAAATAGTACTGACCGAACAGGGTTTGCTGGATACGCCACTGAATACATAATATCCCTCCTTGATTGAGTTGTAGAAGCTCTTTAATTAACTTGCCTTTTAGCTTTGTCATCACCTTCTCATCTCTGTTCGTGTCTAGTAGCTGTGTATGACCAGTCATATTAAATAAACAAGAAACTCTCGCTACCTGAATATTAGTATGAGCAGTAAGTAGTCGGCTAACGACTCTAGAATTTTCGGTAGCTTGATCGGTTATTAGCTTGTTACGGGTTTTAAGATTACTTTGAGCCTCAGTACTTGCAGCATATCCCCGGATTTCATTCCATAATTGCTGTAAAAAAATATGTATCTGGGCTTTTGCGGGATGCTGGTTAATCGCTAAAAGATCTATCCATGGCCCCTGTTTAACAATTTCATAAACTTTAAAAAATAACAGGCTACTCATTTTGTCTAATACAAATGGATGAGCTTGCAGGGAGAGGGAAGGCGTACAACCTGACTGAACCATTTGCAACATGGTTTTTACTGCTGTGTCTAGTTGAATTAATGCTGCTGAAGCTATGAGTACCTCTCCTTTGGTCTGGAACGGTTTTGAGTTCTTTAAGCTCATTTGATGAGCAGTTTCACTTAAATGCTTCAGGTAAGACAAGAGCTGCAGATTATTTGAGCCACCTATTAAGTCTGTTGCATTGATTTGTTCAAGTTTTTCGAAGCTCATTATATATTTCCTTTTAATACTTTAAATTTAGCCGGTGTATGGATACCTGTTACAAGCTCTTTTGGTGTAGCTTGAACAGGTGACAGCTCATGGTATTTAAATTGGCGGGGACGCCCCACAGACCCGGTTTTACGAGGAAGCTTGCTTGTCTGGAATACACGTAATTTTTGGGTAAGAAGACGTCGATCAATGAGGAACTGATCCTGCTTGCAGATGTACAATAGAACCTGATCAAGGTTGTCAAAGAAGGTCTGATCATCATGATGAGCCATGCCAATAGCCAGGTTGCGATACTTGATCTTGTCGCGATGACAGTTAAAGTAGTAGCCCTTGTTCCCGGTCAGTTGTGACCAGTACTGACCAATGACCTCTGCATAGTGAGTATCACGCTGGAACTTATTACCATCCATAAAGAACAGGCAGTGATAGTGATAGCCTTTTTGCTGACCGAATTCGAGCTTCCAGATATAACCAGCAATGTTGGGAAGGTTTTTGTCATAATGAAAGCGCTTTAACAGTTGAGCGAAATAGGCTCTCATTTCGTCAAACGTGAGATTATCCTGTATCAGGTGTTTCCAGCATAAATCAATACGGATTACTAACAATTTGCTAAAAAGCTTTCTCAGGCATTGTATTAACTTGACTGCCCGCTTGTACTGATGTTTGGCTTTTTCAGCACGTGCATTCTGGGCCGCTTTAAAGATAGGTGAATCTATCCGGATAAAAATCTCACGAATCAACTCATTTTTTAGTTGAGCAGTTGTATGGGAGCTTTTGGGATTTCCTGTCTCCTCATCTAATACTACGAATCTATAATTTGGTAGTGCATTCCAAAATAAAGTTTCATCGTTAGGATGAATGTGAGGTGCAACCACTGCATCATAGGCTTGTTTAAAAATGACGCTATGTTCACAGTGATAGTTACTTTGACTGACTTGTTCAATTGAATAGATTCCTTTTAAGAATAAATCAAGTGAAGTGTCATAGGTCTTTAAGCTTAAGCCTTCATTGTTGAGCTTAAATAAGTACTCTAGTGATTCACGTTCAATTTGATTAATGGCAAAAATCATACTGAACATACTTGAAACAACGGGATTCTCTTTAAGAGTAAATTTACCATTGCATTGTTCACTAGTGAGCTCTAATACATTAGACGGATAATTTTGTTCAATATTAATTTGTGGTTCCATATGGGATTACTCATAAGATTCTAATCTAAGTAAGTTTTAACTATTAAAATGATGGTACTGTTGGGTGGATAACTGAGTACGGTGAATACTGAATCGGTTACCCAGACAGTTGTATCCATCTGTTTAATCAATCTATTTTTTATATTTAAGTGATTAATTTACTTGAATAAGGTATTAATTGATCTGTGCTAATAATCGGTATCTAAGTACCTAGTTATTATTAAGAATAATGAGATATCAGTACTGAGTGTATAAGAGCTACTTAATCTGTATTAGATACCTAACTATTTATTTAATATAGATAATTAATGCTTATTAATTAAATTAAAAAACCTAAATTCACTTTCATAAGACATAGCTGTCCCGTAAGGGCAAATGATGAAATTGCCCTTTAGTCATTACGGGAATTTGAGAACTAAGAAATTATGAAAGTTATGCCAATAGAATTAGTGGTAAGGCAGGTTTTTCAGCCATTGCTCAACTTCATTTTCAACCCAGGCAACGCTGTTCATCCCCAGCTTGCGTGGCTTAGGAAAGTCCGGGTCATAACGCTTGGATTTCTGATCCAGCTTGTCATAAATGGTGGATCGGCTGATCTGGCACTTGCTGATGACATCACGTAATTTCAACATACGCATAGTGTGATTCTGACTATGGTGGTTTTGCATAAAAATCTCCTTGAATAAATCATTTATTACTCAATAAAATATTATGGTTAAAATTGGCGGAATTAATAGATAGAATCTCTTTACGCGAAAAGGAGTTAGCATGTCAAAACAAGTTCAGAAGAACGAACTGATTTTTAATGTTTTAAATAGTCTATTTAAAATGGTTGCGATATATTCGTGTGAAAGATTAAAGATACAAGACGATTATCCTTTATTATATTTATGGTTTAATAACCTTATGGATTATCTAATCTACCCTGAATTTGATGAATTTTTACAGATTAATCAAAGTAAACCTATGCCAGTAAATCAATTTGAATACATAAATAATAAATATAATGATCAATCTGTTAGGTATGAAATTATTCAAAAATTTTGGATATATGTTCAGGGTGGAGATCTTCAATATTCTCCATTTTATTTTGAAAAATATGGTTTCACAGAAAAAGATTTGAAAGTTTTTTTTAACAATTTAAATGAAAAACTCCGAGAAGCTAGGCTTGATAATCCTGATGCAGATGATTACTGGGACTTAGCTGAAAAGTTTCAGTTAGCCTCATTTTTATCAAAGGATACTTTCAATGAGTCATTTTTCACGTATTTCGCTCTGTATTATGGATTGACGACAGAGTTTAAAATCTATAGTGATGAAAAAATTTTAAAAAAAATGATGTTATTGATTGAGGAGATACCTTATGACTCACCATTTTTCAAAGCAGTTTTCAGTAGTAGTATGATAGAAAACCAGAAGCAGAATGGGTATGTGTCAATTTTGACAGTTCCTTTAAACTTTGAACCATCGTCTTTAATGGATAATATTTTCCAATTTCTATTCAAGTTCCTTCAAGATAGCTTCCTTTATGCTGTAGATCAGAATACTAAGAATTCGTTAAAGTTACTTCGGCAGAGGAATGCCTTAAACCAGTCAATTTTAACGGATATCAATCAAGTGAGGCTACAAGAGTGCGTAACGATGATGGATGTTCTTTTTAAAGCTGTGACTGCTCCAAAATCTAAGAATAGGCTTAATCATTATCGAATAATTATAAAGGGTGAGTCTTTACACCGAATTCTCATGAGCATACTGTTTAAGAATTTTCAGCAATCACGTTATAAAGATGAGCATGATGCTCGAATATTAGAGCAATCAGCGAGTATAACATCTAAACCAAAGACGAAATTATCTAAGAAAGAAGCATTATCTTTGTACTCAGATTTCGTTGAATTTTTGAGAATCGGGTTTGAGGCGCATAAGATAACAGTTAATTGTAATCGTAATAATAAACATATAGATGATTGGATAATTACTTTAAATTTTGGGTCTAAAGAGCTAGATAGACTTACTGGAAATCAATTGCGAGCAAATTTTAAAAATCATTCAAAATTATTTAATTTTTCAATCAGTCAGAATAACTTCCGCAACTATGTTGTGCCCATAAAATTTTAGTTAAATTGATTAAAACTTTACCTATTATTTTTAGAAAATATTTAAAAGCAATCATGGGTCAAAACAAGAGGTGTAATTCATGACAGGACTACACATCTTATGTAGAAGTTAGCTAATCCGATAAGCATAAGTCCCATAATCGGTACTGATGCTGACTTCACGAATGGACTCAACCTTGCAGCGCGGGTAGGCTAAAGCGACTGAGCCGTAACGCATGTTTTTATAATCATACATGCTGGTAATGCCACAGTTGCCTCGGTTGACCTGAACGCCGGTAATGGTGGTAGGCTGATCGTTGAGCGAAATGATGTCAATCTTATCAATATAGCCGGTCATTGAGCCTTGCGATTCAGCGCGGTAGACGCGTGTGTCAAACTCTTCTTCAGGCATGGCTTCAGCTTCTGTTTGCTCATCAGCAATCGATGCCATGTCTAAATTTTCATGATTCATCCCTGTTTCAGGTGAAGCCGGCATTTCATCATCGGGTAGCATCTCGCTTAAATCCGTTTGCATGAATTTCTGGGTTTTCGGGTCAAGCTCTGCCTGTGGCTGATCAGTCTGCTGTTTGGCCTTATCTTGTGAAGGGCTGCAAGCACACAGCAAAGCGATCAATAAGCAGGCAGTGGTTAATAATTTTATATGGGTCATGTCATTCTTCTTGGTATGCCCTCTGTCTCAGTTCTTCCGGGGATTGAAACTTTTTACGCTGATTCAATGCATAAGCAGAATTAGCCAAGACAGAGGAAAGCGGTGTATGAACCTGGCTAAAGCGAGCTGATTCTGCGGGGGGTATAGCCCTTAAAGCAATCGCCAGAGCGCATTTTAATCATCTAGCCATCATCTGCATTCAGCAGGAGCTAGATCTTCATTACATTGGCCGTGATAGCCATAAGGACAGGCATTAGCTCAGTCTGTACCAACAGCTAAAGCGCAAGCCGGTAAAAAAATAGGCTGGATTATATTGGAAGCTATTCTTCAACAATGGCACGATGGGTTAATTTGCCACGTGTGGTATACAGATAGACTTCCTTGATTTCGTCTGCAGTACAGCCCTTTAGCAGCAGATTGAAGTTATCACCGTAGTAGGTTTGCTTAGGAAATTTAACCGTATATGGTTCTATACCAATAACTTTGCAGTTGGGGTTGTCCATTTCCACTTTATCCAGTACATCGTTAACTTCTGAGACTACTCTTAAGCGTGTGCTGTCTAAGACAGTGGATGTGATGACGGTAAACCCAACATAAGTTTCGGCAGGCCTAAACTTCACTTCAAGCGCTTCACCGGGCAATAGCTTTCTTTTCATCTGTGGCGGTGGAATATCAATATTTTCAGCCCCTTCATAAATGCTGTCCGGGTCATAGCGGTCATGCGCGATGGCAGCCAATTCGGTCTCACGTTCTTTGGCCTCATCTTTCGCGGAGCTGTCATCAGATGAAACGGATTCGTGTGTGCTATCAGCAGCAGCTGGGCTCTCAGGTGTTTTGCTGCATGCAGTGAGCAGGGTAAAAAGTGCTGCCGTGATGATCAGTTTTTTCATGGCGGTATGTCCTTTAAAATCGAGAATGCGGGTAAATCCAAAGGGCTTGATTACGGCTTTGCGAACTGGGTGCGCTGCACATACTTCAGTACGCATAAGCCTTTGACATACAGCCAGCGGTCATTGAAATTCTCGGCGTGATAATCAAAAACCTGATAGGCAAAGTCATCGAGATCCAATAATTTCTGCTCATGCAAATCCTTGCCTTCCCGAATGAGTGCATTCAGATCACCGCTATAGATGAAATAGCGCAACGGATCATCTTTGGGGATGACCTGCCACTGCTTGCTGAGCGCCACAAACGCATTGCAATTGATATTGCCTTCACAGCGTTTAACCGCAGGTGCAGCTGACGGATCATTGATCAGTGCCATTATCTGCGTCATGTCTGCATGACTTAAGCCCGGTAATGCCAGACAGGCTGCAATCACCCCTGACTGAAGGCAGGTCTTGATATATTTGTTCATTAGAATAAGTCCCAAGATTATTGTTGTTGAATAAGTTTTAAGTAAATGGAATCAATTAAACATGGACACCGGCCAAACCATGGCCTTGCCCAGGTTATAGGCATAACTGCGGTCTGCGGTCGCGCTGCAACCTTTTAAATATGCTGAAAACAGCAGGGCAATTACGATATAAATCCCGATCAGATAATGTTTGATTTGCATATTCACACCCCTAGCGAGACTGGCAGGCTTGAGCTGCACGTAGCATCTGCTCGGTAAAATCCTGAGGCAGATCAAGTTGACTGATATCCTGTTGGCCCAGCTTTTCCATAAATGCAGGAGAGTAATGAGCTTCCAGCCGGTCATAGACACAGGAACAGGTGGAACGGTCTGTGCCACCCGACTGGCAGCCGGCATTAAAATCACGTTTGGATTTGCTTTCGCAGCCAGCTGACACGGCAGCCGCCAGCAGCACAATGCCCAGTAAGGGCAGTCGATTAGAAAGAGACATCATAATTCTCATCATAAACAGAGGATGATCGGCGTCTGATTTTAAGAAGGTATAAGAGATCAGGAAGTTTTACGGGTGCGGCGTTTTATTCCAGCCGGCCAGTTCAACCAGGAGCCAGAACAGCAGCATCAGCAGCAAAAAGCCAATAACAGCCGGGCCCAGCCAGATCAGTATCCCCATCATTAACATCAGGCGTGCAAGGATCTTCATTACCAAAGCAGGGCAGAAGAACCGGATTGTTTAGATAGAGAAGAAGGGATGGGAATAGAGCAAACAGCAAATAAGAAAACAGTCATGATTGACTCCTTGGAATTAAGAAGTTCTACCACATCACTGCTAAATAATGGTGGTAGAACGAAGAAGGGTTAGCAGACTGGGATCCAAGGAACCAGCACACCCGGAGGTGTCCCCCCTCCGTCCTACCATAAAGAAAAAAGGGGGACGAGAGAGTTCCCAAAAAATAGTCGAAACTATTTTTTGTCCGGATCAACGGTCTGCTAAAACCGACTGGCAATGTAGGCCAGCATGCTTATGATAATGCCAAGCTGCAAGCCGGTCAATTTCATTTCTATAACGCCGAATAATAGTAAGATTAAATAATATAAGAACAAGATTGTAAAAAATTTCAGATACATAACACCTGAATGAAGTAGCAGCTGAACATTTCTCCAGATCAGGGCAAATGAGCTGCTGACCCATAAATATATTTTCAGGAGTCTCTTATGCCGTATCGAGATTTTGACCAGATGGAAGATTCAACCTTTTCACAACATGAACCATTAAAACCGGTGCTACAGGAATGGGGTCTTCGCAATTCACCCACCACTCTGGCGGTGCTGGGCATGTCGCTAGCGAAGTCACTGGGCTATTCACCTTTTATTGGCGGGATTGCAGGAGCCATGCTGGGTGGGGTAATTCTGGTCATTGCTGACCAGACACAGGCATCTTACCGTCCGCCATTGCATAAATAGTAGACCGTTCATATTCGTATTCTTAACAGTTTCAATTTATTCATTATTTATCATCAGGATTATATTATGGCACATCAACTTGAACAAATGGCCTATACCGGTGAAACCCCCTGGCATGGTCTGGGCAACCAGCTCACGCAAAACCAGCCGATTGAAGTCTGGGCACAGCAGGCTGGCATGAACTGGCGCATTGAATCATCCCATGTCAGCTATATGGCTCAGAATGATCGTGGGCAAAGCATTATTATGCCGTATGAGGAACAGCGGGTACTGTACCGCTCAGATACGCATGCCCCGCTGTCGGTGGTCAGTCAACGCTATCAGGAAGTGCAACCCAAACAGATCTTGGAATTCTACCGTGATTTAACCGAGCAGTCCGGATTTGAACTGGAAACTGCTGGTGTACTCAAAGGCGGCAAGAAGTTCTGGGCATTGGCACGGACAGGACAAAGTGCAGCCCTGAAGGGCAAAGATGTCAGCAATGCTTATATCCTGCTGGCTACGGCGTGTGACGGTACACTTGCCACCACGGCGCAATTTACCTCAATCCGTGTGGTCTGCAATAACACCTTGGCGATTGCACTTAAAGGACAGAGCAGTACCGGAGTGGTTAAAGTCCCGCATAGTACCCGGTTTGATGCGGAAAGGGTAAAACAGCAACTCGGTATATCAGTCCGTGCCTGGGATGAGCATATGTATGACATGAAACAGCTCAGTCAGCGTAAAGTCACACAGACTGAAGCGGCAGCTTATTTTGATGCGGTATTCAACAATACCGGCCTCAGTCCAATAGAGCAGGACGAAGGCATTATTCAGTTCTATCGTAATGTCGCTAGCCAGGCCAACCCGGTCCCTAAAGCTGATAACAGGACTGAACCGAATGGGCGCGCGATGTCAAAAGTCATGACCATGTTTAACGGGCATGGCCGCGGGGCGGAACTCAGTTCAGCCAAAGACACTGCCTATGGCTTGCTATGCGCTATTACCGAGTTCACAGACCATGAACGTCGTGCCATGAGTCAGGATCATCGTCTCGATTCAGCCTGGTTTGGTGCAGGCGCCGGACTCAAGCAGCGCGGGCTGGAACAGGCACTGCGTATGCTTGCCTAAGCTGAACAGTCCTCAGGTTCATGAATTAGTCTAAGTATTACTGAACAAAGCCAAACATTTCTCTTCACCTGTGAACTAAATCTTAGCCCTTAAAGCCGCTTCTTCGGATGCGGTTTTTTTATACCCAAAATTTAACAATGACAGGAAATAAAGATGAACTCAGCTTTAATTAATCCAAACAATGCAATACTAAATAGACATACCAACCGTCCGAAACTGTTTACCGCTAAACGCTTTGTGGAGACCAAAAATATGACTCAAGCGGAATGGCTAGAAGTACGCAGACAAGGTATTGGCAGCAGTGACTGTGCTGCTGCCTGTGGCCTCAATCCCTATATGTCGATGCTGGAATTGTGGATGATCAAGACTGGACGGATTACACAATCGGTTGAAGATAAAAGCGAAGGCCACGCACCGCTGTATTGGGGTAAAAGGTTAGAGCCGCTTGTTGCGGAATATTACAGCATGCATACCAACTATAAAGTCAGAAGGGTGAATGTCGTACTACAGCATCCTGATCCAGACAAACACTTTATGTTGGCTAATCTGGATTATTCCGTAGTGGGTAATGCAGATGTACAGATTCTGGAGTGCAAAACTGCAGGAGAATACGGCGCCAAGCTGTGGCGGGATGGCGTGCCTTTATATGTGCTGTGTCAGGTACAACATCAATTGGCCGTAACGGGCAAGAAAGCTGCGCATATCTGTGTACTGCTCTGCGGACATGAACCGCAGATTTTTAAAGTCACACGTTCAGAGACTGTAATTCAGTATATCGTGAATGCGGAGCGTTACTTCTGGGAATGCGTGGAAAAAGATACACCGCCGGATGCAGATGCCAGTGGGTCAGCAGCCAAGGCTTTACAGCAGCTGTATCCGGAGCATGCGCCACTCAGTACCGCAGATTTATCGGAAGATATTCAGGCAAACCAGCAGTTTGAACAGCTGCTTGAAGCACGTAATCAAATTGACAAGCATCAGGAAGAGTTTGACCTGCTGAAGCATCAGCTGCAGGCCAGGATGCAGCAGGCTGAACGAGCCATCTTTAAAACGGGTTCAGTCACTTGGAAAAAGACCAAAGACTTGATCAGCCTGGACAGCAAAGTATTATTGCAACAGCATCCTGAGTTTCTACAACAGTTCCCGCAAAACAGGCAAGGCTCACGGAGGTTCCAGATTTATACGGACGCTGATTGAACTGACTAGATTAGCCTAAGCAATTCCTACCTAAGCTCAGCCATCTCCCAAATCCATTTCACCAAAAAAGCGCAAAACAGCCCCCGTCTCCCATAAGTACAGTGAAGTACTTATGGGAGGCTAAATGGACTGTTCTGCGCTAAATTTATACATTTAAAATTTTTTTTGCTTCTTACACATATCAAAGGAGCAATTGTTAAAAATTACCGCAGAGGAAAACAAAATAGTTAAAGGTTTAGCAATCACGCCACCCATATTAGGGCGTATCAGTACTGGCAAGATCGTCGAGAAAAATGGCAAGCGTGTTCCTGAAAAAGATGATCAATTTATCACTATCCGCTATATCCAAAATAAAGACAGGGGTTGGGTGAAACATTCATTGGATGAGCAACTTCGAGCCAAAGCATTCAACAAGAAACTACGTACTATTCCAGTTTGTCAATGATTCTGATATGAATTTACGCGCTGAGTATAGCTTGTATTGACTATTAAACGGAAAGGTCTGTTTGTATAGGCAGAGGAGGAACTTGCCAGCTCCTAACCAATCAAGGTGTAGAACAATATTAATGTCCTTCCCCCTTAACTTATATTCATTAGCGCAAGGTGGACTATGAAAGCCTATGACCGTTCGCATGCCAATTTAGATGATTCAGATGAACTCAACGCTTGGAATAAATTAAAAATTTAGCAAACTAATGGCCTAATTTTAGAAGTATCCTCCATTTAAGTACAATTAAATATCACCATAAGTTAAGAATGCTTATTTTTATATTAAATTTCGAATTTTATAATGATATTATTTACCCAATATTTATTCTATAAGAAAAATATTAGTTGGTTTTATTGAGGTATATTAATCCCTTGAAATATAGGAAAATAGCTTATAAAACTTGAGATAGAGATATTTAAAATTTAGAGATTCAAATGCGTTTAATCGTACATAGACAAAGTGGGTTTAATACAGGTAATGAAAAAGGCTATGTTATACCTATAGCACATGAAAATGATGACTCAACTATTAAGTCTTTAGCACCTGATGAGTTTCCTAATAATAATCGTATTTGGATAAGTCGTGGCTATAGTTTGATTGAGAGTGAGTTTGGTAGTGAAGATATTTTTTATCTAAATAATTATCATGACACTTGTGAAAAAAAAGACGACTCATCGCAAGAAGTTGAGCGAATTGAGCGTGAATTAGCAGAAATTCACAGTAATCCAAATCTATGTCAATACTTTTCTTTGGGGGGGAATGCGTCACGTCTAGATTCTGGTTATATTCAAATTGTTCAATTACCACACCTGCCAGAGGTAGGTTCAGGACGTTTAACTTCGCAGCTATTGCCGAAACTCCCATCTGTAGGAATCCCATTCTTCGCAAATGTAGAGGGCAATATATATGGTCCATTCCAAATTCGTCGTGATACGGCAATAGGAATTGAAGATGACATTATTTTTGAGACAGTTAATAAGATTACCCCACTTAGTTTACAAAACAACCATATTGCAAAGTTCCCTTTAAAAGCATTAGAAGAAAATAAAATTCTTCTTCGTGTGGATTCTGCAAATCTACACGCGACTTATATTTCAAATCTGCACATTGTTAAATCATCTATTGCTTTTGAAGTGATGGATTACATTTCTGACAGCAATTTGGTTCAGTATTACTTACGCAGTGACTTTGCAAAAGATAATTCAATTTCAAAAAGTCACGCTAATACATTACGTTTAGCAATTGAAACATCGGTTCGCAAGAACCAAATTGTTAAATCAGAACGTATTGATCGTTTATATAAAGTATTAGATAAGTTCTTAATTCAAGATACTCAAGAATATGATCTGATTAAACGTTACTTAAATTCTAAAGAGGGCGGTCTGTTCCTAACCGACTTCTTAGAAACTAATGGCAGTGTGATTTTAAAGGAACATATTACTGCTTTGACTGCCAAAAACTCAAAAGAATTAGATGAACTTCGTAATTCTCATGATACGCAAATTACAGCTCTGAATTCCCGTTATGCAAATGAAAAGCAAGTTATTGAAAGTAAAAAACAAAAACTCCATGATGACTTTGAAGCAGAACAGAAAAAACTTGAAGCCCAAAAAAGTATTATTAATACAGCTAGCTTGACGAAAGAAGCGGAAGAGTTACAGAAAACTATTTCTGCTCTTTCTAGTGAGTTAAAGGAACTTAAACGTGGTGCCGATTTAGAAGAGCAAATTTTACGGTTAGAAGGTAGTCGTCGCTTTTTAGAAAAAGATATAAGTGATAAGCGTGATCAGCTTAAAGAAATGAATAAACAACTTGATCATCAAGCACGCTTGATTCAAAACCCAAGTTTGTTAAGCGAAAAAGCTGTGGAAGTTGCAACTCTACGTGGCATTATGAACGGTGGTAATTTCCAAAGCGAGCAAGAACCTTTTTTTCTTGAAACTCTGAATCCAGCTGCAGTTCATGTCGAAGGTGAAACACGTATTTCATATATCAATGAAATTCAGTACCTCATTAATAAAGAAGATGAGCGTCACCTTTCTTATAATGAGACTGCAAATTTAATCGTAAGTGTATTACAAAACTATCTTACTATTTTTAGTGGATTTCCAGGCGTTGGTAAGACTTCAACAGTAAATAATTTAGCAAAGGCTTTTGGCATCAGTGGTTCTGTAGGTAATAAAGCAAATTTTTTAAATGTAGCTGTGGCTCGTGGTTGGACTTCAAGTAAAGATTTATTAGGTAACAAGAATGCGATTCGTTTGAATTATGAAGAAGGTCGTACTGGAATCTACAGTATGCTTAAAGCATTAGAAGATTGTAAAAATAATCCTGAAAATAATTCAGTGAACCATGAAATGTTGAGCTTGATTCTTCTGGATGAAGCAAATCTTTCACCAATGGAACACTACTGGTCAGATTTTTTGTCGATCTGTGACACTTTTCATGATGGAAAGTCACTCAATCTTGGTGGACGTGATAAGCAATTTACACTTGAACTCCCAACTAGTTTGCGTTTTATTGCAACTATAAATACTGATGCAACTGTTGAACCGCTATCAGATCGACTTCTTGATCGTGCCGGTGTAATCACAATTGGTAATGAAGATTTAAGTCAAACTGAATCAATTGTAGATAACTTGATCTTCAATGGTGCAGTTCCATATGAAGAGCTTGCCGCGGCATTTATGATTGACCGCAAAATGCTGAGTGGACTAAGAGAGTCGGGTAAATTGGATTCCGAATTAAGTATTATTCAGGAAATTCGTAATGTTCTACAACTTGATATTGTGAACACTGCATCAGTACATATCTCTAAACGTAAGCTAAATGCTATCGAATCGTACTGTGCTGTAGCAAATGAACTGAGCTATCAACAAGTATCACCAATTGATTTTGCGGTTGCTCAACACATTCTTCCTAAGATCAAAGGTCATGGTAAAGGATTTAAGGAGCGTTTAATTGCTTTGGATAAAGTATTTAGTGATTCACGTTTCTTACAGTCAAAACGATTGTTAAAGCAAATTCTTGATAATGGTTCAGAATTTGCGGATACCTTCTCATTGCTGTAATAGTTCAGTTTAAAACGTATCGCTCATGCTTTGTGTAAGTGAATAAGGGTCTTTTATGAAAGTAATTGTCAAAGTAATTGGTGGGCGAAATGCCGGTAAGGAATATGAGCTTACTCAACCACCAACAGACAATGCTCATTATGTTTTATGCGAAGATGATGTACTCCTGCTGATGGTTCAGACGATTGAAGATCGCCCAAGTATTCATTTAGCTCTACACGAGATTTTTATACCACCTACAAACATATATCCACCATCCGATATCAAACCATACTTTGAATACCGTTGGGAACCTAAACGGATTGCATATAACGATTATCGTAGTGAATCATTTTTTCATAACTTCTGCGGTATTGCAGAGTTACTGATCGTAGACAAGTATCCCATGTCTTACGATTCGTTTGAGTTGGATAATATACACCAACTTCAACCAATTGAAATTTTGGCACGTAAAATTAATGCTGATCGTATTAGCAATATGCTGGACTTTTTGGCTCGAAATGACGGCCGTGATCTGGCTGCGTTAGCTCGTATCACACGTAAATATTCGGGCTTCAAAGAAGGAGATAAAACCCTAACCTTTACTCTTGATAGAATTGAGCAATATCTCAATTTCCTTGAGGATGTGTTGCCTAAAATCGTACGTAAGCCGATTGTAAAACTGGTGCAGGTTAATATTATTAAACCGTACTCAAGGTTCTCGACCATTACTGAGGATTCTATTAATTATATCATCAGTTCACCAGAGTATATCTATGAAGTATTGGATGAAGAAGATTCATTATTCACTTTAGAAGACCGATACTTTGCGATTGATAAAATTCTGGAAACTGAAATTGTCGAAGATACGAATCTCTATGAAAATCAAGTTTTACATGGCTTTTTAGAGATATTGACTAAAGCAACTGATGAGATTTTACATCGCTTGGGTGAAGCTAAGGTCAAAAAAACTGAAACTGTTATTCAAGGATATGAGTCCTTATTTAATAAACTTAATCAATTCAGTGTGCGTTTGAATCAACCTTGTATTGAGCGTTGTAACGAATTTAATCGTCGATTAAGAAGATTAAAGCATATGGTGCAAACCTCCCTTAAAGTCAAACAATTTTATACGAGTGAACCTTACTTTACCCATAAGGCAAAACAAAATCTAAATTACCAAAAAATTTTCTTAATGATGATTGAATGGATGCGTTTCGGTAGTCCAGATTGGAGCCTACAGAACGAGCTTAATTCGATCCAAGATTTGTCAAAACTGTTTGAGTTCTATTTGTTCTGTGTGACGAAAGAACATTTGTTGAATTACTGTTTACAATTTAATGGCGGCTTAATTGCATCACCAATTGACGGTTCTAATGACAGTCGATTTGTTTTTCAAGTGAATGATGAAATTCAAGCTGAATTGTTATACGAGCCAAATATTTTCCAAGCAGATGCGGAAGATGCAGTTCTACCATTTTATCGTAATACAGAAGCTTGGAAGCGTGGTCAAGACAATCGTTATATGGTTTCTAATAGTGAATATTCATCTGTTAATGCACGTAAAGATGGGTTCAAATTACGCATAGATCGTCATAACACACAAAAAAACAGAAGGTTCCGTCGTTCTCCTGACGTAGTATTACGAGTGAAAAGTATAAGTGATGAATCACTATTTATTATGGATGCTAAATATATGACTTCACAAAAAGCTTTCTATGAGGCAATGCCTGAATGTGTAATGAAATATCTACATGGTATCCATATTGCATCTACAGGGCAAAACACCTCAATTGGCTTAATGATCGTTAATCCCGATGAAGAAGACATTACGCGTCACTTTCATCATGACGAGTATTCTATATTTGGCTCTAAGCCGGTGATTCCAACAATTATGACTGCATCAATTGATGTAGCGAAATCGCATCAACTGAATTCTACTATTCAGCGTAATATTTTCCGTGTATTAGACCTTATGTCTTTAAAAATTACTACAAACGGTTTGGGAGAAATTAAAAATAATATGATTGATTTGTATAAGATAAACGATAATTTAACTCAACTAGATTTAAAATTTATTAAAGATGAAGAGAATGAAGTCCAGCAATTAGATCATGATAAAGTCAAGATTGTTCAGAAGAGTTTTATTAAAGAAGAGTTCAAAGTAATTAAAGATAAAAGCAGAGTTAAAGATGGTTCTGTTAAATCTAAAAAAGTTTCACAGAAATCGAAAGGTAATAATAGTCTATCAATGGGGCCATTATTTAATTTCAAACAAAGTGATCTTGACCAGAACCAACTGGAATCAAATACATCAAAAAACTTTGAAAAACTTCGACAAAAGTATTGATTTTGATAGAATTTTTAATATTGAATTCGTAAATTATCTGCTGTAACTAATTTGTTTTTATTAATGTCATAAGTATGTGCGCACGCTGTGTCAAGTTCTATTAAGTATTTTGGACTAAATTGAATTAGCCTATTTAGTCTTTTTTGAAAGATAACTAATTTTTAAACTCTTATTGAGTTATATAAAATAAGTGTATATATCGCTATTTTGAGTAAATTTATCCTGATAGATATATAATCCCCAAGATTTTATCAGGAACTGAAGTATGAAATAATAATATTAAGGCTTTGTCTAAGTTCGTTGCTTTTAACAGTTTTTGAGCAGAAAACAATAAAGAGCTAAAATTCAAAGCATCTATAGGAACTTATGGGCTGCCTTATCAAATAAGAAACTTAGGGGGAGGCAGTAAAAGCAAAGCACGTCGGAAGCTGGTCTCAAAAAAGAATGATTTACTTCTACAGTAAAGATATTTCCAATAAATGCGAATTGACGGATTACTGTTATTGATAATTTAGACGAAGGGTATTTGATACAAGAAATCAAAAGACTTCTTGTGGAGCAATTTGGAGTACCTAATCTGGTCTAAATTGAAAGTGTGCAAAAGCTTTGGGAAGAAGCAAAATTACGCGTTCGATGCGTTGATGAGGGAAAATGACGCAGGGATGAATTTATCTAAGTTATGCGAAATCATGATGGTTATTTGGCGGGCTCATTTCAACTTGAGTACTATATATTTTTGAAATTGACAAGATTTAAGAAATGTTATGGGATCATCCAAGTATGCAGCAATAATTATCAGTTAGTTAAGAGCAGAAAAGAAACTTACAGCTAGCAAATTTTTTGAGGAATTTTGCTGCGAATACCTTGTTTTGACACATATTTCAATACACTATTCGCCGTAACAATTCCGTGATGATTGTACACCTATCACTGCGGAAACTTGTATAAAACTGAGATACACTGCGTCAAATTATTAGGCGGTAGACTCAAGGGGAAAACGTTTCAAAGTCAAGTTAAAAAAATGCGCCTACGTGCAGCAGTACTTAATAAATTCCGGAGTTTGGTTGAACCTAAACCCAAATTGCAACTTAAATTTTGATAACTGGGGGAAAGTTTAGCTTTTGAGTGTTTATACAATAAAGCCATTATGGTATATAGGTTTTATTCTTCTATTTTAAAGCAGCTCAACATTGGATACGTGTTGTAAAGTCACTTTAATGAACAGCTTTATTTGCTTTCAAAACATTTAGATCGATTCACCTGAATTAAAAAAATTATAGATAACAGCATATAAATAAAAGAATTGCATCTATGTAAATGATAATCATTTAATTAAATAAAGTGCTATGATTTAGTCCGTTTATAAATCAAGTAATGGGGTAGGCGAATGAGCAAAAAAGTTTTGATGATCATGTTGATGTGTCAAGGGATAGGGATGTATCAATTTACACATGCCAATTCTATTCATGATCAAGATCATCTATTGACATATGCTGCCCCATGCGAAGCGGTAAAATCTAAAAGTGATTTACTTTCGAATTTAAGTAAGCAGTTACAAGTAATAGCACCTAGCCAGCTTAATAGACTCATTGAGCAATTTTGGCAAAAAATAAAGGCACAGCAAACACCAATTGTTGAGCCGATCAATGAAAACTTCAGTCGAGTCATTTATCTGTGGCGAGGGGCCAAGCAAAATGTACGCTTGGTGGGTGGTCCAAGTAATGATCACGAATGGTTAACACGTATACCAAAAACCGATATTTGGTTTAAGGAAGCAATCGTTAAAGATGAAGCACGACTTTTACAATATTTATTTTTACGTAACACAAAACTCAGCACATTCATTCATTAATCTTTTACGTTTTTCAAGATATGCTCCACGTAGATAAACAGCTTCTACTTCATCTGGTAGTTTATGGGCAAGTACGTGCTTACAGACTTCACGAGGATAATCTGTTTTATCAGCAGACCAGTCACGGAATATTGAACGTAAATCATGTAGGGTAACCATACGGTTCTGTATTGGGTCAATATAGCCTAAGCCATTTTCTTTAAGTTTTGTACATGCATACGCTTGATAATCACCTATCTGAAAGTATTTATCCGTTATGCTAAGCGGGGAAGGTAAAATCTTGAGGTTGAGTTTGTTCTTGAACGGATTCAGGTAAACCAATCGCTTATTGAGATATTCAGTAACCCCACTTTCTGATATATCATTGATTAGTCAAGAATAGATTTTTAACTTAGCTTTATATTAAGCTTATAGCATTATTAAAAGGAATGGAGCATAAAATAGATGGCAGAAGCATTTCACTATCCACCTGATTTATTTGAGCTATTAGTTGAGACAATTCCAAGATTATTTCGAAGCAAGAAAGCTGTAGTTCTTTTCTTTCAAAATACTGGTGTTACACAAGAAGACTTAATTGATGTTGTTAAGATTTTAAGCTCTAATCGTGACTCAATTAATAAATTTGAAATCGTACGCAATGTATTAACTAAGGTAAATACTCGTGGTGATAGTGGGCTTAGTGCACGACGTGAAATAATTAAGCGTATAACCCAGTTTGAAACTTTTGATACTTGTTGGGAAACTGATCGACTCAAGGCTATAGGGTTAGTTGCAAGAATTCGTGAAGTGGTGGGTAAAAAAGATTCATTTACTCAGATTAAACAAGAACGAGATGCTGAACGAGCGAAACATATAGCTAAGCAGGAAGTTGACCATGCTATAGCTGCCAAAAAGCTTGCAGATATTAATGCGATTAGTCAGCGTCTTGCTACACTATTTGGTATGGATGATAAACCACATGAAAGGGGTAAACTTTTAGAAAGAATACTAAATGATTTATTCCGTATCTATGGAATCCTTGTGCGTGAAGATTTTTGTCGTCGAGATCCTGATACATCGGTAGTTGTTGAACAAATAGATGGTGTCATTGAACTAAATGGGCAAATTCACCTTGTTGAAATGAAGTGGCTTAATGCACCAGTAGGAGTGGGCGAGTTTTCACCACATCTAAGTCGTTTATTTCTTCGACAAAATGCTAACGGAATTTTTATTGCAACGAATGGTTATGCCTCATCGGTAGAATCTGTATGTAAAGAGGCACTCAGCCAGAAAACAGTATTTTTATGTTCACTACGTGAAATTGTTATGCTGTTACAACGTCAAGATGATCTTTTAGAGTTACTTCGTAAGAAATCGCAAGCTGCTATTGTGGATAAAAACCCATTCTTAGAAATTCTGTCATAACTAAGTTAAAAATATTTGATGGAAAATATGTTGCACAACTCAGGCAATAGCCACAAAGCGCTCACCTCTTTATAGTCAGCCTTACATGTTCTTGCTGACTTTTTACATAGCAATGGCTTATCCTTCGTCTAAGGACAAAGTAGGCGGAAAAAAGCTATGACTTTATATCTAGCTTTCCTTAATCAATTATTCACTCAGAAGTAATTGGTTTTTTATTTCTTAGATTAGCATTTGAAGTGTAACACCATGTTGTTGCCCTAATACCTGATCCTGAGCAAGTTTAGATATTACGAGACATTCAAGACCATGAAAACTTTAAAATATATTTTTTCCCATCCAGAAGTTGGTCACTGGAGTAAAGACAATAATGCTAGAGTCCGTGATGAGTCTAGGAGTCTAGGTTATTTTTTGGGTTTAACTTTGAAAAAATATAAAATTAAAACAGAAAATTTTGATGGAATTTTTTTTGAGGGCAAGAAAGAGCCTTGTGAAAACTATTCTTGTATTAATAATTTACTAGTTATAGAAGTCGAATTTCTAGAAGATTTATATCCTCAAAAAGGTTTTAAAAAGGAGATAAATGAATATTTAATATTAAGAATAGAAGAAGGGTTGCTAAAGATTGAAAAAAAATATCCAGAAATTGTTAGAATAATTAGCAAAGGAATACAGGATTTTAGAGAACAAAATTATCAATGTTCTTGGATATATAAGAGAAAATATATTTCCCAAAGAGTAGTACAACTAAGATGTGAGATGGATATAAATATATTTCATTTATATCTAGACATTTTAAGTAATAACAAGGAGATTCTTATATCAAAATTAATTTTAGAAACTCTCCCAAATGAGTATGTATTTAAACATGAATTTAAAGAGATGATAATAGAAGAAAATTCTATTTTAGTTTCAAATAAACTTGATAAAGTATGGTATACATTTAATATTGATGAAACAATTTTATAGAAATTAAATTTAAATTTTATAGGCTTGTTCTACGTAATTTAAAGTTTAAAAAGCTTTTTTTTAATAGAATTATTTATTAATATCTATTTGGATTAGGATTTATTTTAAATAGACATTAAGATTTGGATTTATAAGTAATAGCTAATTTTTTTTGAATATAAATTATTACTTATATATTATATTTTAATTTTATTTTTTAAAATATATTGGAATATAAGGAAGTGTGGATTAATAAATTTGTTATCTTTAATAATTTAAATTTAATGGAAAACTTATACTATTGTTGAATATAATTTTTAGTGTAATAAATTTTACTATGTATTAGATAAATTAATATCTTCAATAGACTTTGAAAGTTTTGTAGATTAATTTGATAAGTTAACTTTAAAAATAATTGTTTAATAAATTCATCAGAATTCAACGACGCTTTAAACTCTTCGTGTATCCACAATTTGGGTAGCGATTGCAACCTAAAAATGCTCCATAAGGTCCGTTAGTTATTTTCCTGAGTCTGCCTTGCCCACATTTTGGACACAACCATTCTGGTGGGATATTACTATTGATCGGTTTATGCTCGTCTTGAGGTATATGGATAAATTCTTTAAGACTCTGATCTTTGGTGATTTCTTCAAGAAAAACTGAACTACGCTCGCCAATTAAATATACTTTTTCCTTTGCACGAGTCAGTGCCACATAGAAAAGACGTCGTTCTTCAGCAAAGGCATGTATCTCAGGTTGTGGTAAGACTAAGTTTAGAAGAGGATCATCTTCTTTTTCAGCAGGGAATGCGCTACTGCCACTATTTAATCCTAGAAGAATGACAAAGTCTGCCTGTAAGCCTTTTGAAGAGTGGATGGTTTTAAACTCAAAAGTACAATTTCTAAGAAATGGTAAAATACTATCCAAATTAGGTTTGTGGTGTTTATAGCGTCCCAAAATATAAATGGATTTTTTCTTGCCTGACTCTCTATTGGCATTATTGATTTCCATAATGGTTTTAAGCAGGTATTCGTTAATTTCCTGAGTCTTTGTTAAAAAGTTTATTTCAACTACTTTACTACTGGTCTTATCAACAGCGCTGACGACTTTTTGAAGTTGAGATTTATTTTTTTGGATAAAGCTGCTGGCAACATTGGCGATACCCTGATTAGATCGGAAGGTCTGGGTGAGCTGTGTTTGTTTGGTATAACCAAAGACCTTTTCAAACTGTGTGAAAATACTGATGTCTGAACCTGCAAAGCGGTATATAGCTTGCCAATCATCCCCAACACAAAATAGTTTTGCTTCTGGTACCTGATTCAATAAGGATTGAATGAGTCTAGCTCTAGCCTGTGATGTGTCCTGAAACTCATCCACGATAATAAGCTTGAAAGGGCTTTTGTATTTCTTTTCATTAATTAACTGAACAGACTCAATCAGTAGGTCATCAAAGTCGTATTCTTTATTAATTTTAAAGAACTGGTCATATTGTTGGTAAACCTTGGAAAATAGCTGTAAAAAAAGACTTTCACGTAGGCTGAGGGATGGTTTAGCTAATAGGCTGGTAATATTGGCTTCATTAGACTTGTAATGACTTAAAAAACTGGCATAAAGATCATTCGCATCATATTCATAAATAGACTGTGCCTTGGAGTTAATCTCAGCGAGACTGCGTGGCTTAAATACCTGTCCTCTTGATTTAAGCTCCTGTTCCAGCTTCTTAAAAATAGTACCTGTAATAAATTCATGAAAGGTTGTACTGATTAAATCAGTTTTATACTTTTGATGAGTTTCTGACTTCCATTTCATGTCATCCAAATATTTTTGCCCAAAATGTGCAGGTGTTTTGCCATACTGGTCTACAGCATAATGTTCTAGATATAGATGTATTTCAGGCAAGTAGAAATCAGGCTTATATTGGCGGTGGACTTCATCGGCTGTTTCATGCTCGTAGTCTTTCTCGTACTGGTAAGGAATTCCTTGGCTATATAACCAGTTGGCTATTGCTTTTTCGCCATGTGATTTAACGATCTCTCCTTGATAGGTTTCGAGGCCATCCTTAAATCTGTCAAATGATCGCTTTTGTGCCTTCACCCAATCATTTCTAGTCTTAAAAGCAAAAGGTGACAACGGAGCTCTTAGATAAGCAGTTTTAAATAAAAGGTACTTTTCCTGAAAGTCTGGGTCTGTTTCGATTAATTGTTGAATAATCCGACTCAGGAGGGCTTGAGGCTTTCCTGCATCATTGGATATAGATGGGCTTTTACCTGTTGCTTTTCCAATGACCTTAACACCAAATTTATGGAAATTAAGTGCTTCAACACTAGTATCAAAATTGGAGAGAATATCATTTAGCCTAAAGCTAATACGTTCACTTAGTTCTTCGCCTGCATTTTTATTGAATGCAAGAACCAAAATCTCTTCTGGTTTATAGAGTCCAGTTAATAGGGCATATCCCACTTTTCCAACAATCGTTGATGTTTTCCCCGAACCCGCTGCAGCGACCAATAAGTTGCGGTCTTCAAAGATGATGGAGGAAACCCGTTGTTCATTAGTTAGTGGCGTACTCTCTACCTGATCGAAAAATTTCTTATGAGTTTTTAATTCACTTTCAACAAAGCATTTATTTTTGGCATCAATAGCGTAGTTTGCCTGAATCGATAATTCAATAAATTGTCGAAGCTGTTTGAATTGATTTTGTAATACTGGCTCAAATGCAAAAGAGCTATCCCGTTCAATGAGACTGCCAAATTGTTCTACTAAGGCTTTGGATCTTTGTGATAAATCTGATCTAAACAGGTTGCATAGACGATAGGATAGGTAAAGATTTTGTTGGACAAAATTTTGGTATTCTAGTAAAAATGGTTTTAAAGCTTCCTTGATTTTTTCAGCATTTCTTTTATTTCTCAGGAATTCTGCATCATCATGAAGTTTGATTTGAAATTCTTCAGCCTGTGCGTTGAATATACCTTTGAACTGAAAATTTTGATCGAGGGTTTTCAGTGTCAATGATGACCATATCCAGCCTTTTTGAATATGTGTTTCCAGCACCTGCTCAAGATTAAGCTTTATAGTTTTGGTATCCAGTTTAAGTATCAGCTCAGGGAAAATATAATTGATTCGCCACTTGGTAGCATCTGCAAAGATGTAGCTGAGTAAATTTGGTCGAATATTCATTGTGGCCTAAAATGAAAAAATGATCTTTTAATACTTAAAAATTTATAACTAATTATAAAGTTTATGGAAATTTTTTATAGTGGTTTTTATGCTTTTATCATCTAACCCTTAAAATAAAGCAAAGGAAATCATTCATCATTTTTTAGTATCTTATTTTTTTGAAAGCTTCAGAAAATCTGATAGGGGTGTCATAGATTGTCGTACAACTTCTGCATTAGTTTGTATTCTTGGATTTAATGAGGTTATATATTTTAAAAGCTATTCTCTATTATTTATATCAATAAATTCGGTTCAAAAAATACGCTAACAATTGCTGGGTTAGATATTAAAAAAGCTACAATCCTGTAAATAGCCAGACAACTGTTATATTGGATAGCCAAAAATTAATATCTGATAATATTAAAGCATATGCGCAACAATAGCAGGTACGGTTCCTCTTAAAGCGGTAGGAAATGGTGATAAACAAATTTATGTGGCAATTTTGAGTAATGGGCAACAAATCCGCTTACGCAGTGTTTTAAGCTCAGCAAGTCAGACTAGAGCTAGATGGACAATTGATATTCAGGGTAATCCAAATATTAATAATTCGTTAGGATTATCTCCTAAAGAAAAAGTAGGAATCAAGTTTAGACAGCGGAGTAGATAATGTTCAATCTAATTGATAAACAATTTGATGAATTAATAAAAGCGTCTAAGTTTCAGGCATTAGATGGTATTTGGCTATCAATTAGTCGATTGAGTAATGATTTAGTATTTTATGAAATTGTAGATAATAACTTTGATTTAAAAAAAACAATATTTTTCTATGTTTTAGAAAACTTAATGAGAAATGGTGATTTATTACTTGCTAAAAGCGAAAATGATGAAATTTTATATGACATGCCTATCTCTGAGCAATTGGAATGGTTCAAACAATTATTCCCAAAATCAGAACGACATGCAGAGGAATTAGGGGTTGTTGATGTCGGAACTTGGCTTGTTGTTTACGATAAAGATTTTTGTCCATTAAGACCTGTTTGGATTTATACACTTAAAAATGGTGAAAAATATTTAGAATGGGCATAATGATTAATAAGTTTAATACTGATCAAATTGACTACATATTAAATTTTCAAGAAGCGAAGTATCATGATTTAGGATGGTTATGGGATGCAATTGACAGCTTAGAACGAAATATCGGTTTGCCAATAAGTTTAATAAATAATTTTGCTTTGAAAAAAGAACTCTTCTTCAATATGTTGAGGAAGTCAATTTTAGAAAATAAACTAAAATTAGCTAGAAACAATAAAATACTAGATGGTGAAATATCAGAAATTTTATCTGAATTCAGCTTAATTTTTCCTATATCCGAAGAGTCTTGTGATGATCTTGGTGGCGTAAATGTGTGGTTGATACTCAACAGTGAAGAATATTGCCCTTTTTGGCCCGTTTGGGTAGATACAGATGAAAATAGTAATGAGAAATTGTGGTGGGCAGAATAAACATATATCGTAAAAGATTTTTTCTTGTGTTATCACACTCTAGTCTTGTTGTTCTGAAGGCTAAATAAAAATTTATATATTTTATTCTTTACTACAGTGAATCATATATAAAGAAAAGAGACCTCAAACTGGTTTTTTCTTAAATTTCTTGATTCTAAAACCTAAACTATATTTAGAACCTTTTACGCTTCTGGCAATGTCAGTTCTCTTCCCAAATATTAATGAGATCATCGCACCTGTGAATATGGCTTGGTGCGGGGATTTGATCCTAAAAGGAAAGACTTCAGTACATTCTGAAAATTTTGGATCTGGACTAATTAGTCGTACTAGTCTAAAGCTGATGTAGGTGCTCGATTAGATCCGATTGACCGCTAGTCTAAATTTACTAATATCAGAAATTTGCCCAGTCACTCACTGATCCCTGACGTTTTACAAGGTGTGCTCCACGTAAATAAGCTGCTTCTTATGGGTAAGTACATGCTCGCACACTTCACGGGGATAATCGGTTTTATCGGCTGACCAGTCACGGAATGTAGATCGAAAACCATGTGTGGTAATCACCCGATTCTGTTTAGGATCAATATAGCCTAAACCATTTTCTTTAAACTTCTGTTCATACATACGCTTGATAAGTGTTGTTAGTGACATATCAGAAAGTATTTGTCCATTACGTGGAGCTGGCAAGATAGAGTATTCACTCTGAGAATATTTAACTAAATTAATTATCTCTAAAAACATTGGATTGTGACATCACAAGTAGTAAGCATGATAAATGGATAGGAGCGTGAAGTTGAACTGAGTTTAGTTAAGGATATTATTTACAAATTACTTTGCAGTATTATCGAGACTTTAGTCCTAGAGTAACAAATATCTAAACTTTTTATTTTGGTGTAGGTATTGATCTCAAGCAGTATCGACCAAACTCGGCTGTAGCCATATTTGTCCGATTTTAATTTTTAAATTAGCCTGTTCTATAATGACTACTCAAAATAAAAAACAATAAAATTATTTACCGATTGATAAAAAAGAATAGAGAGTGTAGCTTACGTAAGTTTTTTTTATTTTATATTAATAATTGTATCTAAATGAAGAAATTTATACCTATTGGGATGGGGGTCTGTGTCTGGAGTAGTCTAGTATGTGCAGAACAGCTTTCTGCTCCTACACCAGCAAACCCAGCTTTACTACAAGAGTTATCTCGCCTAGAAAACATCAGACAAGAGCAGCGTTTAAATGAAATTAAAAAGCAGCAACTTGACAGTCAGGTTATAAGCTTAAATTCTCAGCAGCAGAGCCCTCAACTGATTTTAAGCCGTATAGTCGTTCCAGAGCAGCCTTGCTTCAAAATTTCCCAAGTCACTTTGGATCTTTCTAGTTCTACCTATCCGCAGCAAGACCAGCATGCTTTTCAGTTTATTGTTAATGAACTGACTGCTTCCAGGTCCGGTACTATTCTCGGCAAGTGTATTGGCACACAGAGCTTGCAGAATATTGTACGTTTTGCGCAAAACGAAATAATCAAGGCCGGTTATATTACAAGCCAAGTCTCTGTCAGCCCACAAGATCTGCGTTCTGGAAAGCTGGTGCTCAGTGTATACCCGGGAAGACTGAATAAAATTATTCAGCAGGGTAATGTGCTGAGTCCGGCACAGTTATATAGTGCCTTTCCCATACACTCAGGTGAGTTGCTCAATATTAAAGCTCTTGATCAGGGTCTGGAAAATCTGCGCCATAATTCTAATCTGGACATTGATATTCAGGTTGTACCTGCAGGCACTGAAGGACAGGAACAACCTGGCTATAGTAATTTGCTGGTCACTGCACAGCCTTATCGTAAAACCTCTCTGTCTTTTAATATTGATGATTCCGGAAGCAAATCAACAGGACAATATATAGGTTCGGTAGGCTTGAGTATTAACAGCCCTTTTCTATTAAATGATAGCTTGAGCTTTAACTTCAGCCATTCGCTGGATGATATAGAGGGTGACCACAATAAAAGTTACTTTGGCAGCTATCAGTTGCCTTTTAAAAATTATGAACTGAATGCCAGCTTTAACCAGTTTGACTATGACCAGTATATTGCAGGAGCAAATGGGCCTATTCTGTACAGTGGTAAAAGCCAGCAAAGTAGTCTGGGTATCTCACGATTGTTAAGCCGTGGTAGCCAGTATAAGACAATGATATATACCAAGGCTTATCATAAAAAAAACCGGAATTTTATTGAAGATATTGAAATCGAAGTACAGCGCCGGCAGACCACTGGCTGGCAGGTTGGGGTTCAGCATCGTCAATATATTGGAACCGGGCTGCTAGACATTGGGCTTGATTATCGGCGTGGTACAGGAGCATTGAATGCCATTCCTGCTTATGAAGAACAGATCAGAGATGTCAACGGCAATTCCTTGCCTTCCGAAGGTTATGCACGTGCTCCATTGTGGAGTGCAGATCTTCGTTTTAACCAGCCTTTTTTATTTCTGCAGCATCCTGCCCAATATCGCCTGAATTGGCGTGGACAATATGCCCCTAAAATTCTGGTTGCTCCGGACCGTTTTAATATTGGCGGACGTTACAGTGTGCGTGGGTTTGATGGGGAGATAATGCTCTCAGGAGATAATGGCCATTACCTGCAACAGGAAATCAGCCTGAACAGTACAATTCCCAATACCCAGTTTTATGCAGGAATTGACCAAGGCTGGGTTAATGGGCGCAATAGTATTGCCGGACAGCGCTATCTGCTGGGAAGTGTACTGGGTTTACGCAGCTACTACCATGGATTCTATCTAGATGCATTTACAGGTCATGGACTGATAGCGCCACAGAGTTTAAAGAAACAGTGGAATGGCGGCTTTAGCCTGAACTACACCTATTAAACTGAATTATTTTTTTATTTTAAACAATAACATAACTATTAATCTGAAGAACTGAATCATGAACAAAGCTCGCTATCGCATCATTTTTAACAAGGCTCGTCAGGTTTTCATGGCTGTAGCCGAAAATGTTAAAAGTCAAACCAAGACTTCCGGACAGAGCCAAGGGCATGTCTCTGCATCAGAAAGTACGCAACCTTTCCATCAGCTCTGGCAGGTAAAATGTCTGGTGGCGAGTATCAGTTTATGGATGACTCTAGCACCGGCATATGCCCAGATTCAGGCTGACCCGACAGCCAGTGCTGCAAATCGTCCGGTAGTGGGGGTAGGACAAAATGCACAAGGACAGAATGTACCAGTAGTCAATATTCAAACACCTAAAAACGGAGTTTCCCATAATATCTATAAACAGATGGATGTTCTGGCGGAAGGTGCTGTACTTAATAACAGTCGGACAGGAGCGAGCAGTAATCTGGTGGGTACAGTAGGAGCGAATCCCTTTCTGGCGAAGGGTGAAGCACGGATTATTCTTAATGAAGTGAATTCCAGTATTGCTTCCCGTCTGGAGGGAAATCTGGAAATTGCCGGACAGCGTGCTGATCTGATCATTGCCAACCCTGCAGGCATTAATATCAAGGGTAGTGGTTTTATTAATGTTAATAAAGCTATTTTGACTACAGGTAAACCACAACTGAATGCAGATGGCAGTATCCAGCAATTTGTTATAGATCAGGGCAAGATTACTGTTTCAGCTAACCCTGGAACATATATGGGCTTAGGAAGTAATAAAGCTGATTATGTAGACCTGTATGCCCGCGCACTAGAACTTAATGCCCAGATACATGCCAACAAAGATATACAGGTGATCACAGGTGTAAATACTATTAGCGCAGATCTACAGGAGATTGCGGTAAAAAATAGCACAGGCATACTACCAAATCTGGCAATAGATATAAAAGACTTAGGTGGAATGTATGCTAGTAGTATATACCTGATAGGTACAGAAAAAGGTTTAGGTGTAAAGAGTGCAGGTAGAATAGCAGCAACTTATAATATTGTAGTCAGCAGCACTGGAAAAATTGAGAATACAGGAAAGATAGAAGCAGGAGCTTTAGTCAATATCCAAACAACTGAAGCTGGAGAAAATGGAAATATTAACACCAGCGGTGCAATTAACAGTAATGGAGTACTTAATATTGCAGCGGCTAATAATTTAGATATTATGGGCGATGAAATCTTGGTACGTAAAGGCGCAGCAGCTTCTTTATTACTATCCGCTCAAGGTGATATTAATTTAAGTAATGCTGCCCACGTGAGAAGTTTCGCTCCCAATACAGATGTTTATCTAAATGCTAAAAATATTAATCTAGAAAAAAGAACGTTTGTAAGCGGTTTAGCAAGTGTTAATCTCAATGCTGAAGAGAATATTAATACCAATGGTAGTTTAGCCTCATTCAAGGATCTAAATGTAATTGCTAAGTACAAACTAGATATTACTGGAGGTACTTTAAATGCAAGCAGTAACAATATTTATCTGCAAACAACAGCTAAAGAGTCTGATCAAAGTAGCCTTACTCTCCAAGGAGTTACTCTCAATTCAGAAGGTGATCTTAATCTTTCTAGTAACGGTAATATTAACCTAAGTAATCTACGCTTCCCCCCACTCAATGGAAGCACTAAATTGCAAGATATATATGCCTACAGTGGTGGTAATCTATTTTGGACTATTCCTGGCGGTGGAATGTCCCAAATTTCAGGCAAAGTACAGCTTGAAGCGGCGGGAACAATTGATTTACAAGGAAAACCTATCTCAGCAAAAGATAATATACAGTTACAAGCTGATCATTTGCAAATCGGTACTGAGCTAGTGTCAGAAAAAGGAATTGATCTTGTCTCCAAGGTAGGTGATCTGGGACTATATCAAGCTTTAACTGCACAAAATAATATTAATATAAACTCTCTAGCAGGGGGGATATCAACTAACAACCTACGGGCTGTCTCAAAAAGTGGAAAAATCGCTTTATTGGCCCATAGAGATATCAATGTTTCTTCTGGACAAACATCAACTGCTATACCATCAGCCGGCCTGGATGAACTAACGACGAGTAAATCTTCTCTTACAGCTGATCAGGGTATAATAATTGGAAGCGTAGGTGAGGGTAAAGTAACAGTAAAAGCGACTGATCTGAATGCTGAAAATGGAACTATACAACTGTCAGGACAAAATGATATTGCCGTAGATGGAAATACAGATGTCAAAGTAAATGGAGATAAGGGGCAGCATGTTCCTGTAAACAGTATATTCAATGCCAAATCAATTCTTATAAAAAATAAAAAAGGAAATATTAATATTAAAGATGCTCAGCTTAACTCTACAGCTGATCAGCTTTATATAAATAGCGAAATGGGTAAGGCTACAATTGACCATACTCAATTAAAATCAAAAGGTAATACGGAAATCTTCGCAAAAGATATTTTAACCCTTAAAAGTGTTACGGCAGATTCAGATCAGCACTTAGCCGTAAATACTAAACGAACCCTTTATCTAAATGCTGACTATACGCCGGCGACGGTCTGGGATCCTCTTGCGAAAACTGCATTAACTGCTAAAGGTATTTTGTCACTTACTGCAGAGGGCAATCAGGTAATGCAAAATGCTACTCTTACAGGAGGAGCATTTTTACTCGAAACAGGCAACCTGTATGTAAAGCCAGGCTTAATATTTAATGCTACAGGTAGTGAGCTGTTAAAAAATGATGCTCAGCTAAATAGCTTAAATGGTGACTTAAGCATACACACCAGTGGTGGAAATGGTCTAATTATTGACCCAAAGATTATGAATCTTTCAGCTACAGGTGATATCGAGCTAATCGCAAAGAAGGGAGTTTTAAAATTAGCGGGTTATGGTGGTACCCAAGGCAATGGTTCGGAACAAGTTGTCAAACTTGATACTAGAGATGGAGGAATAAATTTAGAGGGAGCCTCAGTAGTTTTAGAAGGTACTAACTTAAAAGCTAAAAAAGATATTAATATTTATTCTATAGTAAAAGATATAAGCATAGAGGGAGTGAAAAACAAATTTGATAATAAATATTTCTATAATATTCTAGCAGAAGTAGAAAATAATTTAAAAAATTATGAAATAAGCTATCAAAATTTTAAAGAAACAAGTTCTTATCTAAAATATAAAACTGAATTAGAAAATACACAGCAAAAGGTAAATAATTATGAGAAGCTAATTAATGATTTATTAATAGCTCAGGTACACTATTCTTATATTAAGAAAGCAAAGGCCGAACTAGAAAATTCTAAAATAGAATTAGATAATTTAATAAATAAATACAAAGATATTATCGATTCAGAAAATAATATACTTAATAATATTGCTTCTAAAAAGTCTGATAAAGATTTTTACTTGGAATATTTAAATGGTTATAGCCATAAAGGTAGTAATATAAGTACAGAGACTGGCGATATAAAAATTATTTCATCTAAAGGAGTTTCAATTAGTGGTAGTAATATTTCTGCAAAAACTAGTAATGTAGAAATTGAAGCTCAAGGTGCTTTACCAGATTTATATACCTCTGCTACTACTAAAGGCGTGAATGGTCAGTCCACTCAACTTGGTGCTAGCATCATCATAGATGGTCATATTGATTTTTATGATAGAGGTAATGAAAATGATGCAAACTACAGTATGCGGACTTTACTAAGTCCTACAATTATTGATGGGAACAAAGGTGTAAATATAAGAGCTACTGGTAATACAGTTCAGGATAATCTTATTTTACAAGCTACAGGGATTACTTCTGTAAATGGTGATATTAAAATTGAAGCCAACAAGAGTATTTTATTTGATGCGGCAATAGAACAAAGTTATGACCGATCAACTAAGACTGAGAAAAAAAAATCATGGGGTGGATTAAAGAAGAAAACTATAACAACAGTTACGGAGAATAATAATGCTGGTGCAGCCTCGGTTGATATTTCCGGTAAAAATATTTTTATTGAAAGTAAAGAAAAAGATAATACTAATAATATAGATATTTACTCTGGCTCACTGATTGCAAATGGTGGACAAGTCTCCATTAAATCTGGAGGAAATATCAATCTTTATACAGTTGAAGAATCATCAAGCAGTAATGTAGATATTACAAAGAAATCATCTTTTGCTGGTATTAAATATAATAAGTCTAATACAAATGCTACCCGAACACAGGTTACGGAATTACCCGGTATTTTAAAAGCAGATTATATGGGGATAAAGGCAGAAAATGATGTTCGTTTAGAAGGTACAGAATTTGAATATCTTCAAGGTGCAACCATTGAAGCTGGACGTGATCTTTCATTAATAACAGCTTCTAATATGATCACAAACATTATAAAAAAACAGAAGAATTCTGTAGTTTGGCAATCTATGCAAGACAAGGGTTCAATTACTGAAACTGCTAGATTGCCAAGTTTTAATGGGCCTATTCCTGTATTTAAGGCTGGTGGTGGTTTAGTTATACAGGTACCTGTTAGTGAAAGAAATGCAAATATAAATAAAAAAGAATTAACAGAGGCAATATTAGCTTTATCTAAAGAGCCAGGAAATGCTTATCTAAAGACACTTGTAGAAAGAAAAGATATTGATTGGCAAAAATATATTCTAACTGAAAAAGAATGGGACTATAAATCACAAGGATTAACAGCAGCAGGTGCTGCAATTCTTGCACTTGTTGTAGCTGCTGTAACTGCTGGAGTCGGTGGCGCAAGCGCATTGGGAACTACAATCACAGCAGCTGAAGGAGCCACTACAGTAACAATAGGTTCTACTACAGTCGCAGTAGGTGTAGGAGGAAGTGCAACAGTCTTTGGAAGTACGTTAATTGCTACAACTGCTGCAAGTGGAGCCACAACCTATACAGCAATTGGAGCGATGATCAATACAGCTTTAACATCTCTGGCTACTCAATCTGCTATAGGTCTTGCAAATAATGGAGGAGATATTGGTAAAACACTTAAAGAGTTAGGAAGTAGAGACTCAATTCAGAATTTAGCTACAAGTATTGTAACAGCTGGTTTATTGAATCAAGTAAGTACAGCTTTAAATCTTAAACCTGACAGTACTTATTTTTCTGATCGTTTAATGAATAACTTTACATCATCAATTGGTTCTACTTTAGTACAGACAGCAATTAATGGTGGAAATTTACAGAATAATCTTGAGAAAGCACTATTGGCAGGATTGGCTGGTGTATTACAAGGTGAGTTAGCGAGTCAAATTGGTACAAGTCTAGACAAAGCTGATCCAAGTATACTTGAATACGTTCTTCATAAAGTTGCTCATGCAGCAGCGGGCTGCGCAACAGCAGCAATCACGAAAGAAAGTTGTGAGGCTGGAGCAATTGGTGCCGGTGTCGGTGAAATCGTTGCTGGATTAATGATTCCAGAAGGAAAAACAGCACTTGATTTAACTGATGGAGAAAGAACACGCATTAAAGATACGACTAAGATTATTGCTGGTACGACAGCAGCATTTGCTGGTTATGATGTAAATTCTGCTGCTAATAGCGCAAATATAGCTGTTGAAAATAACATATTAAAACCATTAAGCACGGCAGGGAAAGCGGCATGGAAGACGGCTAAGGCGATAAAAAAAGAGTTAGATGCTGGTAAAAAAATAACAGCAAATGATCTACCTGAATTGTTAAAGGATGTTGTTAAAGGTGAAATACAAAATGCTGGTGACAACATTAAAACGTTACTTGACCCTAATACTACTGCTTTCGAAAAATCTTTAGCAATACTTGATTTGGCTATTGGAGTTGATCTTAAAGCTGGGAAAAATGTTGATATATTAAAAGTAGATCAAAAAGTAATTTCCAAAAACTCTTCTAATAGCGTAGTAGATGCACTTAAACTAAAAACAGAATTAACATTTAGACAAGCAGGTATTTTAACTAACGAAGGAAAATTAACACAAAAGGGTATAAATGAGTCAACAAGGATCGATCTGGCAGATGGTGTGATAAGAAATCCGAAGATAGTTGAAGTTTTAACCAAAGATGGATCTAATATTGCAGATTGGAAGAAGTTCACAACAAAATCTGTAAGTAATCCAAATGGCCAAAATTTACAGATACATTTTTATAAAAATATTAAAACAGGTAAGATTGATTATGAAACACAAGACTACAAAGTGAAAGGAATTGTGCGACCATGATTTTAAAATGTATTGAACCTTATATTGATGATTTTAAATTGGATCATTTTTATATATGTCTAGCAGTAAGCTTTAGTGAAAATAATAAAACTACTGAAGTAACCGTAAGGCGAGATTCCGATGGAACACCAGTAGTAATGGATATTAAAAGATTTGAACTAGTCTCCGAAGAAATGCCATTTAATTGGGGATTTTATTATTATGGTGAGGGGTTTTCTAGGACTCAGCCAGTTGAGTTTTCAGGAGAATTTTGGAACTTGTATCATGACGGAGATCAAGGGGCGGAGCAAATGTTTGAGGTGGTATATGAGAGATTAATTAAATACTATAAGTTATATTTTGATGGTAGTTAAAAAATTATAGAGCCTATAAATTATTTTTCGTAGTTTTTCTTTATTTTACAGAAGTATAAGTGACTTTCATCCTTTAGGGTGAAAGTCTGAGTTTATACTGTCTATAAAAATTAGTAACTAGGACGTGTCCTCATTTAGCTTTACACCAAATAAATATGCAGGCTATACGGATCATAGACTTATAATTGCGCGTTAGTTTATCAAATTGAGTTGCAATAGTACGGAAATATTTTAATCTTGCAAAAGTATTTTCAATTAAATGTCTTAATTTATATACTTGTTTATCAAATTCCTTATTCGATATCAATAGAATAATGGGAATCATATTCTTATTCTTGGCACATATTCTAATGTACTCAGTATTATATCTCTTGTCAGCAATGAAATAAATTGTCTCGCCTACAATATTAATCAATTGTTTTACAACTTGACTGGCGTGGGATGTCGCCCCCAGTGATCTTAAAATCAATTGGTAATCCATTCGCGTCGGTTGCAAGATGTATTTTTGTTGTTCATCCACCGCGTGATTGTCCAATTGCACTTTGAAACTATACCGAGCTCCACTTGTATGTTGATGCATACGTATGTAGCTTCCATTAATGAATACCCATTCCTGATCCAGAGTGCCTCATAATCTAAAAAAAATTATCCCATAATCCCTTACTTGCCCATTGATTAAAACGATTGTAAGCAGTTTGCCAATAGCAAAGTTCTTGAGGAATATCACGCAATGTCGCACCCGTACGTAGTTTCAATAATATTTCTACTGTTTTTAAACAGTAACAACCATGTAATCGCATAATTTCTTGAGTTTTCTGCCAAATATCATCGGTGAGAAGAGTGCGTGCTATTGAAAAAATATAGAAATGAAAAGAGCTCAAAAGAAAATTTTAAGTATTTAACACTAAAGTAATAAGTCTACGTATTACAAAACTTTGCCCACTCAGTCATTAACCCTTTACGTTTTTCTAGATAAGTCCCACGTAAATAAGCTGCTTCGACTTCATCTGGTAATTTATGAGCAAGTACATGCTCGCAGACTTCTCTAGGGTAGTCTGTTTTGTCGGCTGACCAATCACGGAATGTAGAACGGAAGCCATGTGTGGTAATCACTCTATTTTGCTTCGGATCAATATAGCCTAAACCATTTTCTTTAAGCTTCTGTTCATGCATACGCTTGATCAATGTAGTTAAAGACATGTCAGAAAGCTTAGTACCGTTACGTGGTGCCGGAAAAATGAAATCCTGCGGCTGAGTATATTCTTGGATGGACTCAAGCAAAGTGATTGCTTCTGGAGACAATGGCACACGATGTTCCTTTTCCGCTTTCATCCGTTCTTTAGGGATAATCCAGACCTTATTTTTAAAATCAATTTCCTGCCATTTAGCGCCGAAAATCTCACCAGATCGACAAGCAGTTAAAATTGCAAATTCCAGAGCTTTAGGTGAAATACCACTTTTCTGTCTCAAGTGCTGAATAAACTCAGCTACCTGCTCATAAGGTAAGGATGAGTGAGGGCGTGATTCCTGTTTTAAGTTACCTAATATAGGTTCAAGATTACCTTTCCATTCAGCTGGGTTGTCGCCTACAAAATAACCCATGGCCTTGGCATAATCAAAGATAGTTTCTATACGACCACGAATACGTTTAGCTGTTTCATTTTTTTCAATCCATATAGGTCTAAGCGCTTCCGTAATATCGACTTTGGAAATTGTGCCAATGCTAAGATCACCTAAAGTTGGGTAAATATAGGTTTCTAATGTTGATGTCCATTGTCCAATATGCTTTTCATTTTTAAGTTCACGGGTTTTATTAGCAATTACGACTAACGCACATTCACGGAAAGTTTTATCACGAAGTTTCTGTGTTTTTAATTTTTCAAGCTCTATTTGCTTATGTGCAATTGGATCAATGCCATTTCGTATTTGTAATCTTAGCTTAGTAGCCTTAGCACGAGCTTCAGCTAAAGAAACTTCAGGGTAGGGGCCGATTCCAATATCACGGCGATGAGGTTTTAACTTTCCATCCTTATCAAGACGTTTTCCCACCACTGCACGCAAAATCCATACGCGGGAATTGCCCTCAACGTTTAAACAAAGGCCATCAACCCCCCCTACAGAATGGCGACCAGTCTCTTTGATTTTTGCTACCCTGAGAGCAGATAGTTCTTTAGCTTTCTTTGGCATGATTTTTGATTTACCCCACAACCTACCCCTCTTAAAATACTAGAAATGGTTGGATTAGACAAGACGTGTTTAGACTGATAATATTATAAAATATTGAAAAATATATTTTTATAAGATTTGATTGGATTGCTTTGGACAGCTGTTAGACGGACACCGCTTCCGCCAGATATTTAAATAAGCCCTTGTATTTACAAGGGCTTATTTTTTTAACTATAGTTTCTTTATGTGTCTCATATAAAAATTTAAAGCAGGCATACTTTTTTGTATCATATTTAGAGCATAAAAGATGTGGTTTAAAAATTTTACCTAAAGCATTAACTTTTAAAGCTGATGCAATTTATAAAAGTTTCAACACTAAGCACTCTAATAAAGTTATTAAACTTTCTTTATAGATTTAAGAGTAAAAATAACGTAAATTTTTTTAAATAAAGTCATATTTAGGTTTTATAGGTAGAGAGTAAAATACTCGTTTCACTATTATAGATACCTGAAATATTACGAATCCGTTCCAGTACTTTATCAAAATTCTCAAGAGTATCTGACTGTAATTCGACTAATATATCCCACTTTCCATTGGTTGTATGAAGACGTTGCACTGCTGACTCTAAACGTAATTCGCGAATGACCGCCTGAGCCTTAGTTCCTTCAACCATAATATTCATCCATGCACGGATCACATTTTTCTCTGCATTTGGGCGAAAACGTACCGTGTAGCCTGTGATAATGCCTGAAGCCTCCATATATTCAATTCGCTTTTGAACAGTAGCTCTAGAAACACGCGCTTTTAGGGCTAAATCTGTAATAGACATTCTCGCATTATCTTTAAGTAAACCTAAAATAATATGGTCAATATTGTTCATTTTGATATTGGGTATTAGCAAATTGATAAAAATTAAATCATTTTAATATTTATAAATAATTTTTTGAATCAATTTGTTTATTAATAATAGTGCAAACATAAAGTCCCGAAGAGTTTTAGCTAGATCACTTGAAGTATTAAGCGTTCTTAAAAGGGTGCTGAATTACAAATAAGTTCTCAAGTACCGGGAATCTTGAGACAACAGGGACAATGGATTAATTAAGGAATAGATGATGTCTTTATCGTATACGGATCAGAATAATGGTGCTTGGCAAACTTACCTTACTCAAATTGACCGGGTAGCGCCCTATTTAGATGCTGATTTAAGTAATTTTATTAATACTCTTAAAAGACCAAAGCGTACTCTGATTGTTGATGTTCCAATTGTTATGGATGATGGGACAATTCGTCATTTTGAAGGTTACCGTGTACAGCACAATCTGTCACGTGGACCAGGTAAAGGTGGTATTCGTTATCATCAGGATGTTGAATTAAATGAAGTTATGGCCTTATCTGCCTGGATGACGATTAAAACTGCGGTATTGAATCTTCCATTTGGAGGTGCTAAAGGGGGAATTCGAGTCAATCCTAAAGAACTTTCACTACGTGAACTGGAACGTTTAACTCGTCGCTTCACCAGTGAGATCAGTTCAATTATTGGTCCTCAAATTGATATTCCTGCTCCAGATGTAGGTACGAATCCTAATATCATGGGCTGGATGATGGACACCTACTCAAGCATTAAAGGGCACACTGTAACAGGTGTCGTAACAGGCAAACCTGTACATTTAGGCGGTTCTCTCGGACGTGTACGGGCTACCGGTCGGGGCGTATTTGTAACGGGGCTGGAAGTAGCCAAGAAAATTCAGCTGCCTGTTGCAGGTAGCAAAGTCGCTGTGCAAGGCTTTGGTAATGTAGGAAATGAAGCAGCTTATCTGTTTAGTCATGCTCAAGCCAAAATTGTTTGTGTTCAAGACCATACAGGCACAATTTTTAATCCCGAAGGTTTAAGTGTTAAAGCATTACAAAAACATGTCACAGAGCATGGAGGCGTAATGGGCTTTGCTGAAGCTCAGGTGATTGCAGATGAAGATTTCTGGGATATCGATATGGATATTCTTATTCCTGCGGCACTAGAAGGTCAGATTACAGTTGAACGGGCACAACGGCTTAAAGCTAAAATTGTTCTGGAGGGCGCTAATGGTCCGACCTATCCCGAAGCAGATGATGTTTTCGTGAGCCGTAATATTGTAGTGGTGCCAGATGTCATCTGTAATGCAGGTGGTGTAACGGTGAGCTATTTCGAATGGGTTCAGGATATGGCGAGTTACTTCTGGAGTGAGGAAGAGATTAACGAGCGTCTTGATAAATTAATGATTCAGGCCATCGCTGATGTCTGGAATACAGCAGAAAATAAAGCATGTAGCTTGCGTACAGCAGCTTATATTCTCGCATGTGAACGTATTTTAAAAGCACGTAAAGAACGCGGTATTTTCCCTGGATAAGTCAGTTTCATAAAGTCAGAGCCAAATATAAAACAGGAAGTGGGTAAATAAAATGAATGACGTAGCGATTACACGTAGCAACTTTAATGACTGGATGGTTCCAGTTTTTGCTCCAGCAAATTTTATTTTAGTTCGTGGGGAAGGTTCTCGTATCTGGGATCAAGACGATAAAGAATATATTGATTTTGCTGGTGGTATCGCGGTAAACGCTTTGGGCCATGCACATCCTGTAGCAGTCAAAGCCTTAACTGAACAAGCACAAAAGCTGTGGCATATCGGCAATGGTTATACCAACGAGCCGGTATTACGCCTTGCAAAGCAACTGGTCGATAATACCTTTGCCGACAAAGTGTTTTTCTGTAACTCAGGGGCAGAAGCCAACGAAGCAGCGTTGAAACTGGCCCGTAAAGTCGGTTTGCTCAGCGGCAATGCAAACAAGAACCAGATTGTTGCCTTTAAAAATGCCTTCCACGGCCGTACTTTATTTACGGTCACGGCGGGTGGTCAGCCAAAGTATTCTCAAGACTTTGCACCCTTACCAGGAGGCATTGAACATACGGCATTTAATGACCTTGAAGCAGCCAAAGCCGCGATCACTGAAAATACCTGTGCCGTGATTGTTGAACCGATTCAGGGCGAAGGCGGTGTTCTGCCAGCAGATATCGAATTCCTGAAAGGCTTACGCGCACTATGTGATGAAAAAGGTGCTGTACTGATTTTTGATGAAGTACAAACGGGCGTTGGCCGTACCGGTTCGCTTTATGCTTATATGAATACAGGGGTAACGCCTGATATTCTCACCACAGCAAAAGCATTAGGCGGTGGTTTCCCGATTGGTGCCATGATCACCACAGATTATTATGCCAACATGTATGCAGTGGGTGATCACGGTACCACCTATGGCGGCAACCCATTGGCCTGTGCAGTGGCGGGTGCGGTATTTGAATTTATCAATACACCAGAAGTATTAGACGGCGTAAAACAACGTCATCAATATTTCATTGATGCCTTAAATAAAATCAATGCGCAATATGGCCTGTTCAAAGAAATCCGTGGTCAGGGCTTATTAATTGGCTGCGTGCTGAAAGATGAACACGCAGGTAAAGCCAAAAATATTGTGACACTGGCCGGTGAGGAAGGATTACTGGCTCTAGTTGCTGGAGCAGATGTTGTACGTTTTACCCCTTCCTTAATTATTCCGCAAGAAGATATTGATGAAGGCCTGAACCGTTTCGCCCGTGCACTCGCACGTCTTTAAATCTTTTGTGAGCATCTAACCATGATGATTGTTAGACATGCAGCGCATCGGGATTTAGATGATATTTATCGTTTGGCGCAAAGAGCTGGTGAGACAGGGATTGGTCTGACTTCCTTACCACAAAATCGAGACATTCTAGCTGAACGTATTACACGTACCTCGCGTACTTTAGCGGGTCTGACCGAAAAGTGTGAGGCAAGTTATCTGTTTGTACTGGAAGACACCAGCCTGCAGAAAATTGTAGGTGTAAGTGCTATTGAAGTGGCAGTGGGGCTAAAGGAACCTTTTTATAATTTTCATGTGGCGAAGCAGGTCCATGCATCTAAAGCATTAAATGTTTATAAAACTTTAGATACCCTGTTTTTAAGTAATGACCATACAGGGTGTAGTGAGCTTTGCACCTTATTTCTTGATCCTGAATACCGTAAAAACCAGAATGGAAAATTTTTATCTAAAGTCCGTTTTCTGTTTATTGCGGCGTTTAGAACACATTTTGAAGAGCGGCTGATTGCAGAGATGCGAGGTTTTTCGGATGAAAAGGGTTACTCGCCATTCTGGGATGCATTAGGCCATCACTTTTTTGATATGGACTTCGCTGCTGCCGATTATTTAAGTGGGACCGGACAAAAAATATTTATTGCTGAATTAATGCCTAGATTTCCGGTCTATGTCGATTTACTTGGCGCAGAAGCTCGGAAAGTTATTGCAGAGGTCCATCCACATACTTTACCGGCTGCAAAGGTATTGATGTCAGAAGGGCTTAAATATCAAGGTTATGTTGATATTTTTGATGCAGGTCCTACTTTGGAAGCCAATATTGCTGACTTACGCGCAGTCAAAGAAAGTCGTGTATTGAAGATAAAAATTACTGAGCAGGTCGAAATATCAAATAAACAGTATCTGGTTGCAAATGATCAATATGCAGATTATCGCGTATTACTCATTAATAACCAGATATTAACTACCGATATCTTATTGGTGACGCCACAGCAGGCTCAAGCACTTAATGTCCAGGAACGGGATGAAGTGCGAGTTTTAGCATTAGAAAAAATGGAGAATAACTAATGTCACAAGGTGCATTATTCATTAATGATACCTGGATTCAGGGACAAGGGCCTGCGTTCAGTAAAAAAAATCCTGTCAGCAATGAGCAAATTTGGGCAGGGCATGAAGCCAGCCAGGCCGATGTTGAGCAAGCTTGTCATGCTGCTCGGCAGGCATTTCCAGCTTGGGCACGCTTAGCCTTAGAAGAACGAATTGCCATTATTGAGCGTTTTGCCGGCTTATTAGAACAACATAAAACCCAACTGGCTGAAGTGATTAGTCAGGAAACCAGTAAACCGCTATGGGAAACCTTAACCGAAGTACAATCAATGATCGGTAAAGTGGCGATTTCAATCCGCGCTTATCATCAACGGACTGGTTTTAGCGAAACTGAAATGCCAGATGGGGTGGCGTCGTTACGTCATCGTCCTCATGGCGTGCTGGCTGTATTTGGCCCGTATAACTTCCCGGGTCATTTACCAAATGGTCATATTGTTCCTGCACTGATTGCCGGCAATACCGTGGTGTTTAAACCAAGTGAACTCACCCCTTGGACTGCGGAAGAAACTGCAAAATTATGGCAACAGGCCGGTTTACCCAAAGGTGTACTGAACATCGTACAAGGTGGGCGTAGCACGGGTGAAGCACTTGCAGCAGCTGAACAAATAGATGGTTTACTGTTCACAGGCAGCGCCAACACAGGTTATCAATTGCATAAGCAAATGGCTGGTGCACCTGAAAAAATTCTTGCTTTGGAAATGGGCGGTAATAATGCCCTGATTATTGATGAAGCAACCGATATTGATGCGGTGGTGAATTTAGCCATTCAATCGGCTTTTGTTTCTGCGGGACAACGTTGTACCTGTGCACGCCGTATTATCGTTAAACAGGGTGCCAATGGGGATGCCTTCATTCAACGTTTTGTTGAAGTCGCTAAAAACTTGGTGGTTGGTGTCTGGAATGCTGAACCACAACCCTTTATGGGCGGGGTGATTTCTGCACATGCCGCGGAACAGATGCTGGCAGCACAAAGCAAACTGATTGCTCTAGGTGCAAAGGCATTGTTGGAAATGACGCGTCCACAAGCAGATAGTTCATTGCTCACCGCAGGCATTTTAGATGTAACCCAGGTTACCGATATTCCTGATGATGAATACTTTGGCCCGCTCACCACGATCTATCGCTATAACAGCTTCGATGAAGCCTTAAATATTGCCAATAACACCCGCTTTGGTTTGGCCGTAGGGCTGGTGTCACCTGACCGTGATTTATTTGATCGTGTATTGATTGAAGCGCGGGCAGGCATTGTGAACTGGAATAAGCCATTAACAGGTGCATCAAGTGCGGCACCGTTTGGTGGGGTGGGCGCATCGGGCAATCACCGTGCCAGTGCGTTCTATGCCGCAGATTATAGTGCATGGCCGATGGCTTCCCTGGAAAGTGACAGTGTGAGCTTACCCTCAAAATTGTCACCGGGCATTGTGCTGTAAGACGGACCACATCAGGACACATGGAGAAAAAAATGTCAGGTTATGAAATCAACTTTGATGGTCTGGTCGGGCCGACACATCATTATGCAGGTCTATCTTTTGGCAATGTCGCATCAACTAAAAACCGTAATAATGCATCCAATCCGAAATTGGCCGCAAAACAAGGCTTGAAGAAAATGAAAGCGCTGGCGGATTTGGGGCTCAAGCAAGGCGTGTTTGCCCCACAAGAGCGCCCACATGTGCCAACGCTGCGCCGTTTGGGTTTTAGCGGCAGTGATATTGACGTGATTACCCAAGCCATACGCACTGCTCCAGCATTGTTATCATCATTGAGCTCGGCTTCCTCCATGTGGACTGCGAACTCGTGTACGGTGTCGCCATCGGCAGATAGCGCGGATGGTCGCATGCATTTTACTGCGGCAAATCTGAATAATAAGTTCCATCGATCAATTGAGCATCATACGACCACACGTATTTTGCAAGCAATGTTCAACAATGAGGTATATTTCGCGCACCATGAAGCATTGCCTGAAGCAGCACTGTTCGGTGATGAAGGTGCAGCCAATCATAACCGTTTAGGTGGTGCATATGACCAGGCAGGTGTACAGGTGTTTGTTTATGGTCAGCAACAGCTCGGTGGAACCGTTGCACCGCAGAAATTCCCTGCACGTCAAACCCGTGAGGCGAGTGAAGCAATTGCGCGTTTACATCATTTAGATGCGAAACGCACGGTGTTCATTCAGCAAAACCCGGATGTGATTGATCAGGGGGTATTCCATAACGATGTGATTGCGGTGAGTAATCAGCAGGTTCTCTTTCATCATCAGCAGGCATTCTTAAATCAAACTGATGCATTGCAGGAAATCCGTGAAAAAATGGCAGGGATTGGGCAAGAGTTTGTGTCGATTGAAGTACCTGAAATTCGAGTCAGTGTTGCTGATGCGGTATCGACCTATTTGTTCAATAGCCAGATTCTGACCCGTGCGGATGGCGGCATGAGTATTGTGGTACCGGAGGAATCTCGCCAGAACAAAGCAGTTTGGGACTATTTGAATGACATGATTCAAATGGGTACGCCAATTGATGACATCAAGGTGTTTGATCTGCGTGAAAGTATGCGAAATGGCGGTGGTCCTGCATGTTTACGCTTACGTGTGGCGGTGAATGAGGCGGAACTTGCTGCGATCAATCCAAACCTGTTTATGAATGATGCATTGTTCAAAACCCTGAATCAGTGGGTAGATCAATATTATCGTGACGAGTTAACCCAAGAAGATTTGGCTGATCCGGATTTATTGATTGAGAGTCGCACCGCGCTGGATGAACTCACCAAGATTTTAGGTTTAGGTTCGGTTTATCACTTCCAGAGATAAATATTCAATAACGCTTTTAAGGATGAAAGTACATGGTTGATCTACTCGCATTGACTTTGGCGCAACAGCCCCCTGAGCAGATACAGGGTGAAACGGCTGGATTTACATGGCAGTGGCTGGGTGAAGGGCTATTGCAATGTACGCCAAAAACGGCTTATCGAAAAACCATCGTGCTTTCGGCTGGTATTCATGGCAATGAAACGGCACCGATTGAACTGCTGGCACAGATCATTCAGGATTTGTTTTCCGGTCAGCTGGCTTTAGCGGTTCGTATACTTTTCGTATTGGGCAATCCCGCTGCAATCCGACAAGGGGTTCGTTATCTTGAAAATGATATGAATCGCATGTTCTGCGGTGCTTACCAGCAATTGGCCCAAGATGGCGAAACTCAACGTGCAGCGTTATTGGAACAGGTTACTACACAGTTTTTTCAGCAAAGCCAGTCAAATGCACAACGCTATCATTATGATTTACATACTGCGATTCGTGAATCTTTACTTCCAGTTTTTGCCCTATTCCCTTACCAGATGCAGCCTTATGATGACTTTTTGATTCAAAGCTTAAAGGCTGCTGATCTGGATGCCTTGGTATACCACAATGCAGCTGGAAAAACTTTCACGCATTTCACCACTGAACGTTTTCAGGCCGCCAGCAGTACGCTGGAATTAGGCAAGGCCAAGCCGTTTGGTGAAAATGATTTGGCCGAATTTGCCAGTACTGACCTGATGCTGCGTGCAGTAGTTTCAGAGCAGCCTTTACCGATCAGACAGAAATCCGAGATTCGCCAGTTTAAGGTGGTGGACTCGATTTTAAAGCAAAGTGACGATTTCCAGCTGAATCTAAGTGCCGATGCACCGAATTTTTCTACCTTCCAGCAAGGTGAGGAGATTGCTACACAGCAAGCGGGCAGCTATGTGGTACAGGATCAGCTGCTCTGGATTTTATTCCCGAATCCGAATGTGAAAACAGGACTTCGGTCGGGCTTGATTTTGAAAGAAATTCAATAGGTTAAAGCGATTAGAAACAGACGGGATGTCGGTAGAGAAGAATATACATGGAGTTTGAATATGGAAGTTCAGTAAAAATACAACAGGGATAAGAAAATATCTTTTTGATATTAATTTTTTATGGAACTAAGCAGCAAGGACAGGTTGTCATAAGAAGACAGTTGGAGCGAGCGTGTATGAGTAACAACAACGAAAAAATATTTCCGTCAGGAGAAGTTCTGGGTGAGCAATATGTGGTTCAGCAAGACACATGTACTAAGACAGAAGTTTCTGCAGCAGAGACAGATAAACCCCTAAAGCGTGCTATGACCAAGCGTCATTTAGTCATGATTTCACTGGGGGGCGCAATTGGAACAGGACTGTTTTTAGGCTCAGGTGATGTCATTTCTCAAGCTGGCCCAATAGGTGCTATTTTATCTTATCTGCTTGGAGGAGCGATTGCCTATATGGTGATGCTTTGTCTTGGGGAGCTTGCTGTACAAATGCCTGTATCGGGCTCATTTGGTGAATATGCAAGAATGTATATTGGTCCGGGTACAGGTTATATGATTACTTGGCTATACTGGTTAACCTGGACGGCTACTTTAGGTACTGAATTTACTGCAGCTGCACTGCTTATGCAGGAATGGTTTCCTTCCATTTCTATGTGGACATGGACATTGCTGTTTGCTGCTCTGGTTTTTATACTCAATGTGAGCTCGACACGCTTATTTGCCGAATCTGAATTTTGGTTATCCCTGGTTAAGGTACTCACTATTTTATGTTTTATCGGATTAGGTTTGGCCGCTATTTTTGGTGTGATTTCCTATCATGGTCATGAATCTGCTCCGTTATTTAGCAAGCTGACAGAACATGGCTGGTTTCCAACCGGGATTTATCCCATTTTTGCGACCATGCTCATCGTTAATTTTGCTTTTTCTGGTACAGAATTAATTGGTGTAGCCGCCGGTGAAGCTGAAGAGCCAGCCAAGAATGTTCCCAAAGCCATTAATGCAGCTATCTGGCGTTTATTAATTTTCTTTGTTGGCACCATTGTGGTGATTTGTGCATTACTTCCATTTGAAATGGCGGGTATCAATTCAAACAGTGTTAGTAATAGCCCTTTTGTAACGGTCTTTAATTATATTGGAATACCTTATGCAGAAGATATTATCCGTTTTGTCATCATTACAGCATTATTATCTGCAGCAAACTCAGGGTTATTTGCTGCCTCTCGAATGATGTGGTCATTGTCCAGCAAAAACCAGTTGCCTAAAATCTTTGCCAAATTGACACGCTCTGGCACACCCATTATTGCCATAATTGTAACTATGTTCGGGGCAATACCTGGTTTGTTATCTGAACAGTTTGCTCCTGAAACGATTTTCAAGAACCTGCTCGGTGTCGCTGCCTTTACCATGGTAGTAGTCTGGATTTCAATATGTGTATGCCAATTCAACTTTCGCAGACAGTGGATTAAATCGGGTAAAACGGTCAAGGAGCTTAAATTCGCTGCACCACTATTTCCACTTACACCAATTTTAGGAGGGCTCTTCTGCGTCATTACATGTATCAGTATGGTTGCTGATCCTTCAATGCAAGTCGGTTTTATCTGTTGTATTCTATTTATGATTGCATGTTACTTGAGCTATAGCATTTTCTATAAAAACAGACCCTGCTCATAACAACAATGTAATATTTTATTCTACACAAAAGCTCTCTTTACTTGCTATATATTATTTGGGTAAGTAAAGAAGAGTATATTAAACAGGCATGTTTAATCTCATATTTAAATAATTATAAAAATAAAGTTATCTGATTTATAATGATAATATAATTAATTAAATATCTATTGAAACTAAGATATTATTAGATTTTTATTTAAATTATAGGTATTATTTTTTTGCTTTTTATTAATTAATTTGTATTTAATCTATTATTATTAATCTAAAATTTTTATATAAAATTTATGTTTTTCAAGTAATTTATGCTATAAATTTTACGCTCTGCCTAATTAATCTTATAACTTATTTTAGTATCTATGTGATGTATTATGCTTTTTAACTCCAATTTAATCTTTAAAAAGGTTATAGCTTTTTCAATTGTTGGTATATGTTCAAATCAGATTTTTGCTGCTTCTGAAACAGCTGAAAATACCCAAGACTTTGAACTCAGTGGTAATATTACCCTTACCAGCGATTACCGTTTCCGCGGGATTACCCAGACGCAAACTGATCCAGCTATTCAGGGAACCGCAACTCTGACACATAAAAGTGGATTATATTTTAGTGCTTTTGCCTCGAATGTAGACTATGGTACTGCAGACCCTCATATGGAACTTGATCCATCAATTGGCTATAGCACGCCTCTCAAATTATCAAGTTCAGTACCTGTAACTTTAGATATAGGTGCAAGTTACTATAATTATATTAGTGGTAATGAGGGTGATTATGCAGAGTTATATGCCAGACTTATTCTTGAACGTATATTAATAAATGATGACAGTTTATTAACAAGTCTGAGCTATACCAATGACTATGCAGGTCAAGACAAGAATAGCTGGAATGCTACGCTGGGGTATGCTGTACCGCTTGCCCAGACTAATTTCGGTGCGGTGGCCAGTATTGGCTATACCACTGTAGATGACTATGATTTTAATCAGCAAGGTGAAAATAGTTATTTCGACTATAAAGCTGGTCTGACTTATAATTTCGCTTCTTTCCCTGATGCAAGCGCAGAACTTGCTGTAGTGGGTACTAATCTGGATACAGATGCGTTAGATCATGCTGGCAAGCGCGGTGTAGATACTGGCGCAGTATTTACCCTTACCAAAGCTTTTTAAGATGCGATAAGCTCAAAAGTATGACTGCGTACTTTTGAGCTTTATTTTTAGTAATCTGGCTATAAATATATTAATAAAAAATAGTTTATATGAGTTAGATTATTTTCCAGGTTATTCATTTTAATAAATATAAAATAGTTTTATGCCATTGTTTTTATTTTCTTTTTAAAAGTTTATATAGAAATTAGAATTTACGCAAAATTTACGCCCTTTAGTGCTTTATCAATAGAAAATTTACGGTACCCTTTTTCATACTTGATAGTGGAATTTTCCAATGATCAAGGTCCAAAAAATGTTTACCCAATTTGCAGATGATGCGTACATGAGAATAAGTCATCATGGGGACGCGTTATTAAATAAGAAAAAATACCAGATGCTCTTTCTGTCTTCTAATTTATTGAAATAGGGGAAAGAGGCATGTTGGAATTCTTTTTATTGATCGCGCTGGTAGTAATTTTTGCTTTTCCTTTGGGGAAATATCTATCAGACGTGATGCAATATCACAAAATGAGAAGTGACATCCTGTTTAGCTGGATAGAAAAACCTGTTTACGCCGTACTGGGCATCCAGCCTCAACAGGAAATGAGTGCCAGAACCTATATATTGAGCTTTGTCTTAAGTTGTTTTGTAGTAGGCATGCTGGTCTGGATACTCTTTATGGTACAGGCATGGCTACCACTTAATCCAAACCATGCACCTAATATGTCATGGGACCTGGCTTTACACACCATGATTTCTTTCCTGACTAATACTAACCAGCAGCATTATTCTGGTCAGGCACAGCTATCTTATTTGTCACAAATGGTCGGTATTGTGGGCTTGCAGATAATTACGCCTATGATGGGGCTGGCTATGGTAGTTGCTACCTTGCGTGCGTTGTTTAATCTGAAACAGCCAGGACCTATCGAATGTGATAACAGTTCAGCGCAGACCAGACTAAATGTAGGAAATTACTGGGCAGATGTAATTCGGCCAACATTCCGTTTTTTAATTCCACTCTGTCTACTCTGGTCGCTGCTACTGAACAGTCAGGGTGTACCTTCGACTTTTGAGGGCGGGCTAGAGGTTCAGGTAGTTCAACCTAATGCTGAACTTTCCACTCAGAAAATTCCATTAGGGCCTGTGGCACCGATGGTGGCAATTAAACAGCTTGGTAGTAATGGCGGCGGCTGGTATGGACCAAACAGTAGTGTGCCCTTAGAAAATCCGACACCACTTTCTAATTTTCTGGAAATGCTGGCAATCCTGCTTATTCCAGTTTCTATTATTGTCATGCTGGGTTTCTTGACCAGACGTCCAAAATTTGCAGGTTTTGTATTTGGTTCAATGCTGCTGATGTCAGTCATCTCGGCGACTGGCGCAATCTGGTCAGAAAGCTTATCTGATACAGCCACAAATATCTCATCAATGGAAGGTAAAGAAGTGCGCTTTGCTGAGAGTCCTTCGGCACTCTGGGCTGCTGTGACAACGCAGGTAAATAATGGTTCTGTCAATATGATGCATGATTCATCCGCACCATTGACCGGACTGGTTGCATTGTCAAACATGTTGATCAATGCCATCTGGGGTGGAATTGGCTGTGGCTTGCAGCAGTTTCTGGTCTATCTGTTCTTGGCGGTATTTATTGCCGGGCTGATGACAGGTCGTACACCAGAGCTATTCGGCCGAAAAATTGAAGCGCCTGAAATCAGATTACTGGCTGTGGTTATTCTTATTCAGCCAGCAATTATTTTACTGTTCACTGCAATAAGCCTGTTTTTTCCTGAACTTACTGGTAACAGTAATCCTGGGAGCCATGCAATCAGCCAGGTATTTTATGAATATGTTTCGGCCTTTGCCAATAATGGTTCTGGGTTTGAAGGACTGGCTGACAATACTGTCTGGTGGAATATCAGCTGTAGTATTGCGCTGCTGGCAGGCCGCTTTCCGGCACTGATTATTCCTTTACTGATTGCTGCGCGTCTGGCAGTTAAACGGCAGGCACCTGAAAGTGCAGGCAGTCTGAAAGTAGAAACGCCAACGTTTGCCTTAACACTGATTGCCATTGTGGTCATGCTAACTCTTTTACAATTCATGCCCGTCTTGGTCTTGGGACCCATTGCTGACCATTTACTACTGGTTCAGGGCTAAGGGGAAAATAATGAAATCTGTGAATCAAACACAAAAAGTTCCTGCTCTATACCAGAGCACTGCCTGGAAAAATGCCTTTATTAAACTGCTCCCACAGCACATGATTAAAAATCCGGTAATGGCAGTGGTATGGCTGGGAACCTTGATTACATTGTTCAGTACAGTGTTCGGACAGACCCAGCTGTTTTTTGGGATGACTGTTACTTTTATTCTTTTTATTACAGTCTTATTTGCCAATTATGCAGAAGCTGTAGCAGAGGCCAAAGGACGCGGGCAGGCAGCTTCCCTGCGGCAGGCTCGTCAGAACCTCACGGCCCGACGTTTAAAAACCTTGCAGGATAAGGAGGGCGAACAGGTCGCTGCTACAGTACTGGCTCTAAATGATTTAATAGAAATCCGGGCAGGGGAACTGATTCCTGCAGACGGTGAAATTGTGCATGGTTTTGCCACGATTAATGAAGCTGCGGTTACTGGCGAATCTGCACCCGTACTGCGTGAAGCAGGGACGGACCGTTCTGGTGTGATCGGAGGAACCAAAGTTCTGACTGACCGCATTATTGTACAGGTCACTGCTGAAACTGGACATAGTTTCCTGGACCGGATGATTGCACTGGTTGAGGGCTCAAACCGCCAGAAAACTCCCAATGAGATTGCTCTGGGGATTTTATTGACGGTTATGACCCTAACCTTTGTGCTGGTGGTAGCAACCCTGCCGGTCATAGCCAGATCTCTAGGTATTATTCTTGATCCGATTGTACTGGTGGCCTTACTGGTCTGCCTGATTCCGACAACGATTGGTGGTTTATTGCCTGCCATTGGTATTGCTGGCATGAACCGCGCATTAAAAGCCAATCTGATTGCCAAATCTGGCAAGGCGGTTGAAGTAGCGGGAGATGTCGATGTGTTATTACTGGATAAAACCGGAACTATTACTTATGGAGACCGTCAGGCAACTGCATTTTATCCACTAACGGGCGTAACACCATCTGAGCTACGTCAGGCAGCAGTATTAACATCATTTGCTGACCCTACACCAGAAGGTAAATCTGTAGTGTCTCTGGCAAAAGAACTAGGCGAGCATGTGCACCAGCCAGAACAGGCCGAATTTATTGCTTTCAATGCCGCCAGCCGTATTTCTGGAATTAATCTGGAAACTGGCCAGCAAATCCGCAAAGGAGCCATAGATGTAATCTTGAAATTTACCTCTCAGTCTCTTGAAAATAATCCTGAACTGAAAACACGGGTAGAGCAGGTAGCCTCCAAAGGTGCAACGCCACTGGTAGTCAGTTTAAACCAGAATATTCTTGGAGTGATTGAACTGTCTGATGTGGTCAAACCCAGCATTAAAGAAAAATTTGCACGCCTGAGAGAGATGGGAATCAGGACCGTTATGATTACCGGTGATAATCCTCTGACTGCGGCTGCAATTGCAGCTGAAGCTGGCGTAGATGACTATATCGCCGAGGCTAAACCAGAAGACAAACTAGCCTGTATTCGACGCGAGCAGCAAAATGGTCATCTTGTGGCAATGGTAGGGGATGGTACTAATGATGCACCGGCATTGGCACAAGCCGACATTGGTCTGGCTATGAATTCTGGAACTCAGGCTGCTAAAGAGGCCGGTAATATGGTAGATCTGGATTCAGATCCGACCAAACTGCTGGCAGTGGTTGAGATTGGGAAACAGCAGCTAATTACCCGCGGTGCATTGACAACTTTCTCGCTGGCAAATGACATCTCTAAATACTTTGCAATATTACCGGCTTTATTTGTATTGGCTATTCCACAAATGCAGGTACTCAATGTCATGCAACTCGCCAGTCCGGAAAGTGCCATTCTTTCTGCACTGATCTTTAATGCCATTATTATTCCATTACTGATTCCACTAGCATTGCGCGGTGTCAAATTTACGCCTTCCACTTCAACTCAGCTATTACGCCGAAATATGCTGATTTATGGCGTGGGGGGAGTCGTATTGCCTTTTGTTGCTATTAAGGGCATTGACCTGATTGTCAGCCTGATTATGGGTGTTTAAGGAGAATCATATGCAAATATTAACTCAGCCTGTTACACAGCCAGCCATTAGTACTTTAATCAGGCCCGCAATCGGTTTAAGTCTGATCGCCTTAATAGTATGTGGATTCGGTTATAGTGCGATTGCAACAAAGATCGGACAAGCAATTTTTCCAGAGCAGGCTCATGGTAGCCTGATTAAATATGAAGGCAAGGTTGTTGGTTCCAAACTGGTGGCGCAGCCTTTTACTGCTCCTTCTTATTTCCATTCACGGCCATCAGTGGCCAATTATGACCCCATGGCGCTGGCGGGAAGTAATCTGGCCAGAACCAATCCTGAACTTCAGAAAGTAATCGCTGAACGTATTGTTCAGGTTGCCAGCCTTGAAGCAATTCAGCCAGATCAGATCCCTAAAGATCTGGTCACTGCCTCAGGAAGTGGGATTGACCCTGAAATTAGCGTCCGGGCAGCTCTCATACAGGTAAAGCGTATTGCTGAACAGCGTAATATGCCTGAACAGCAGGTAAGGGAACTTGTCCTTAAATACGCCCAACAGCCAACATTTGGAGTGTTAGGTTCAAACCGGGTAAATGTGCTGGAGTTGAATCTTGCACTTGATCAGCTAAAACGAAAATAAGTTTTCAAGATTTCATTTATACTGAAATATGCACGTTCAGGATCATCAATACCTTGCTCAAGAGATTGATGATCCTCTGTTTTAAGAATGAAAAATGACAAATATACAAACAAATAAGGCCGATATACTGTTACAGCAGGTCAAGCGTCATCAGACGGGGCACATGACAATTTTTCTGGGTGCAGCACCAGGAGTGGGAAAAACTTTTGCCATGCTGTCACGTGCGCATGAGCTATATGGACAGGGCCAGAATGTAGCAATTGGTTATATTGAAACTCATGGGCGTCCGGAAACTGAGGAGCTGGTTGCCGGCCTGCCTGCGATTCCAAGAAAGATAGTTGAATACAAAAACCATAATCTTGAAGAGATGGATCTGGACAGTATTTTACAGATCCATCCAGACATTGTACTGGTAGATGAATTGGCGCATCAGAATATACCCGGGAGCCGCCATAAAAAACGCTGGCAGGATATTAATGAGCTTCTTGATGCCGGTATCGATGTTTTTACCACCATGAATATTCAGCATCTGGAAAGCTTGAACGATGTCATATTCCAGATTACGGGAATACGGGTAAAAGAAACCGTACCAGATCAGATTTTTGAGCGTATCCGTGATATACGCCTCATCGACTTGCCGGTAAATGAGCTGCTGGAGCGTTTAAATCAGGGTAAAGTTTATGTACCTGATCAGGCGGCGCACGCCTTAAAAAGCTTTTTTAATATTGCCAACCTGACAGCATTACGTGAACTGGCCATACAGACGGTGGCCCATCATATTGATATAGATGCACGGGAGCAGTTTGATGTAAAGGGTCTTTCGCTAACGCCCCTAAATAATCATGTGCTAATCATGATTCAGGGTAACCAGAACTCTGAAGCATTGGTGCGGATAGGAAGCCGTATTGCCGAACGCCGTAATGCAAAATGGACTGTAGCCGCATTTTTAACTACAGCATCTAGTCATAACCCGATCTCATTTGAAACTCACAGTACAGGCAGGAAAATTGAACAGGCGCTTCATCTGGCACGGCAGCTAGGGGGAATGACCGATATTTTATATGGAAAAAATTACGCAGGGACACTGTACAATTTTGCCTGTGAACGGGGAATTTCAATACTGGTACTAGAACAGGAAAGTCGGCCGCTATTTTACAGCTGGTTAAGGCCGCCCTTAGCCCATCAGCTGTTAAAATATCAACCCGCATTTGAACTGAGTATTGTTCCGGTTCAGCAAGGTAAGCCGCAAGCCTACCGTTTTAACAGGCAAAATTATGTCTTAAATTTAAAAGAACTGATTTTTGTACTGATCACAACGATAACTAGTATTCTGATTGCAAAACTAAGTGTGCAATACTTAAAAGTTGAAGAGCTATCACTGATTTTTATTACTGCGGTTATTTTTGTTGCAGCCAATACCCGAATGACTGCTGCCATGCTTGCAGCTATTCTTTTTTTCTTTGCCTATAACTTTTTCTTTATTCCACCGACATTAACTTTCCAGATTTCGGCTCATAAAAGTGTGATCACTGTAGTGGCGTTTCTGGCAGCAGCACTTATTGCGGGCCGTTTGGCATCACGCTTGCGTGAACAGGTGGTCGCCCTAAGATCGGCAAACAGCTATAACAGTATTATGCAGGATTTGGGGCAGAAACTCTCTGTTGCGGTTGACCTGCAGCAGGTCATTGAAATCGGACAGAACAGTCTGGAAAAAAGTTTAAATGTCCAGGTCTGGTTTAAGCTGAGTGATGAAACAGCATTAAGCTCAGATGAAAATCTGCTGACTGAAAAAGAAAAAATTTCGGCAAACTGGACATTGAAAAATCACCAGCCTTCCGGGCGTTTCACCCAGACTTTGAGTGAAAGTGCTTGGTGGTTTCTACCTTTACTGGCTTCGAAAGAATGTATAGGCATTATCGGGCTCAATATTTCAGAAAATCAGGGGGAAATGAATATTGAACAAAGACGTCTGGCTGAAGCTATGGTGGAATATATTACCCAAGCTATTACCAGGACGCAGCTCAGCAAGGAACTGGAATATGCCAATATCAGCTCTGAAACTGAAAAACTTCGTTCAGCTTTACTTTCTTCGGTGTCTCACGACCTGCGCTCACCTTTGGCTGCTATGATAGGAGCAGCAGATACCATTGCTACTTACAAGTCTACTATGACCGAAGAAGACCAGCTTACTTTACTCGAGACCATAGGGCTGGAAGGAGAACGTCTAGACCGTTATATACAGAATTTGCTGGACATGACTCGACTGGGCTATCAGGGGTTGAAACTGACGCGTGACTGGATTGAGGTCCATGAACTGGTGGATACAGCAACCAGACGCTTAAAACGTTATAAACCTGTAGTTGAGTTTAATATTCAACGCCTGCCGCAAGAGCTGAAAATTTATGTACATCCTGCACTGATTGAACAGGCATTATTTAATGTGCTGGAAAATTCTGCCAAATTTAATCCTGAAGATCAGCCAATTGATATTATTCTTTCACAACCTGATACCGCACATATCCAGTTTGATATTAGTGACCAGGGTAAAGGTATCGATATTGCTGACCGAGAAAAAATTTTTGATATGTTCTATACCATGCATGGCGACCGTAATCCTACTGGGACAGGCTTGGGACTGGCGATTGTTAAAGCCATTATCTCCGCACATATAGGAAGTATTAAGGCGCAGATTGGTCTCAAAAATAAAGGTACTAATATTCAGATTGTTTTACCTGTCCATATTTCACAAGATTAAAAGGCAATAACTGTGAATATACACCCAGCAGAAACCAGAATCGTAGTGATTGATGATGAACCGCAAATCCGGAAATTTTTAGGAATCGCATTAAGGTCAGAAGGCTACCAGACTCAGCTATTTGGCACGGCTATGCAGGGGCTGGAATATCTCTCTTCCCAAAGTGCGCAACTGGTTATTCTGGATTTGGGCCTGCCTGATCTGGATGGTCAGGACGTATTGAAAGAACTCAGGTCCTGGAGTGAAATTCCAGTTATTGTGCTGTCGGTACGCTCAGATGAACAAGAAAAGGTGACCTTGCTGGATGCCGGAGCCAATGACTATGTAACCAAACCGTTTAGCGTTCAAGAGCTCATGGCCAGGATTCGTGTGGTCTTGAGGAGCAGGCTAAACCAGACTGAAACCCATGACTATGACGATGGTTATCTAAAAATCAATTTTGTACAGAGACAGACCTATATCAACAGCCAGGCGGTTGCTCTTACCCGAAAAGAATTTCATCTGCTCTCATTGCTGGCCAGAAATCGGGGGCAGTTACTGACTCAACCACAAATTTTAAAGGAGCTATGGGGACCTACCCATCAGGAAGATACACATTATCTTAGAATACTGGTGGCTAAGCTTAGAAATAAACTGGGCGAAGATGCAATTCATCCTCAATATATTATCACTGAACCTGGAGTTGGGCTGCGCTTTCTGGGCAAATAAAATTTCTCAGCACTTATTTTTTTAATTAGCTGAATTTTATTTATATAAGTAAAAAGCTAATAGGTATATTAGCTTTTTAAAATTGATATTTGGAGTATTAACTATAATTAAAATTAAATATCCCAGTTTTGTTCGGTTTCAGTAATCTGGTTATAAACATTATAATATTCAGCAGATTTTACTGTACACCATACCTCTATAAATTCTTTACCTAAATATTTTTTTAATACTGGATTGTTCTTAAGAAGATTTAATGCCTCGAGCTGATGCTTGGGTAAATTAATATGCTCATGTTTTGATTTTGCAAGATGGACTGGCTGCGGAGTATCTAACTGGTGTTCTAAACCATGTAAGGTAGCAATCAGTATGACAGCAATGGCCAGATAAGGATTACAGTCTGCGCCAGCTACACGGTATTCTAGACGCTGATTTTCCTGATCGGAGCAAGGTATACGGATGGCAACATTGCGGTTATTAATTCCCCAGTTTGCTTCCAGTGAAACATGATGACCAAGTGTAAATCTGCGGTAGGAATTAATGTTGGGGGCTAATATAGCCATTGATGCAGGCATTAGCTGAATCATGCCACTAATCGTTTTTAACAACATTTTTGATGGTGTGGACAGATCATTTGAGCTAAACAGATTTTGCATGGAAGCATTGCACAAGCTCATATGAAAGTGCATGCCGCTACCCGCTTTTAGCAGGGTGGGCTTGGCAAGAAAGCTGGCATGCAGCTGATGTTTTCTGGCCACCTGCTTGATAATACGTTTTAACGCCATAATCTGATCGCATAACCGTAAAATATTCGAAGTATGCTGAATATTGATTTCATACTGACCAGAGGCCGCTTCTGCAACAATACCGATCATTTCAATAGATTGTAAACGTGCAATCTGCTCTACTTCTTCAAGTACATACTGATAGTCGTCAGGCGTATTCAGGTCAAAACACTGACTTGATAAAACCTCATCTTCCCCATCTGCATTTTGCTTGTAGAGATAGAACTCGAGCTCAGCCGACATCACCGGATAATAGTCCTGCTGATGAAGCTGAGCGATAATATGGCTTAAAAGATTGCGGGGTTCATATTTACAGCCCTCACCATTTTCATCTTGCATGGTCAGATAAAGCTGTGCATGCGTCTCAGGCTGAATAGCGCAAGGTTGTAATGTGCCGGAAATCGGTATGCAGAGCATATCAGGCTCACCGATTGACTTTCCGAGACCTGTTTCCTCAACCACTTTGCCATCTAGATCCATGGCATAGACAGACAAGGGAAAATAGCAGCCTTTATAAATCTTCTTCAAACTTTGAACATCAATCTGTTTGCCGCGGACATGTCCGTTCAGATCATGCAGGCAGATATCAATATGTCGGGTAAGGGGGTATTGGCTTAAATATTCATTGACTTCGCTGGAAAATAAATCTTCTGGATGATCAATATTTAAATATTCTGGTCTCTTGTTGAGTAAACTCTCTTTAATTTTAATAAAAGGATTTAGATCTTTTTCTTGGGTTGGAACGCTAATACTACTCATGCTTAAAACCTTTTTTATAAGGATAAGAAAATAGTAGATGAGTACAAAAAATTATTACGTAAAGAGTTCGTAATTTTTTAGATTGTAAGCGTTTAAAAATAATAAATTCATTTTTTTATATAATTCTATTGATGTAATTAAATAATTTATTTATATAAGGAATTAAAGCGTAGATATTATTTTTACTATAAAACAGTGTATATTTTAATTAAATCAAATATAAAAATAATTACCTTAAAATACATTTAAGATCTGAAAATCGCTATTGGGATAACTAGAAGTTCTATCCTCACTACTGCCTAATAAAAAAACAGGATGGATTGAGATCCAGCTCATCTCGGTTGATAATAATATTTTAATGCCCGGATGACTGAAGATGAAGATCGTAGCAGATGAGAATCTTGCTTTTACAGACTACTTTTTTTCAGATTTTGCTGAAATTGACCATCGTGCTGGCCGTACCCTCATGCATGAGGATGTGAAGGATGCGGATGCTTTACTGGTACGTTCTGTAACACGTGTCAATCAGCAGTTCATTGAAAATACAAAGTTAAAATTTGTTGGTAGTGCTACGATCGGAACAGATCATCTGGATATTCCTGCTTTAGAAAAGCAGCAGATTAGCTGGTCAAATGCAGCGGGTTGTAATGCACAGGCCGTTGCTGAATATGTAATTACGGCATTACTGTATTTAAAACCAGAGTTACTGGATGCTGGAAAACAGTTTACCTTGGGGATTATTGGTCTGGGCAATGTCGGTTCACGGCTGGCTTATATGGCAGAACTGCTAGACTGGCAAGTAATCGGTTATGATCCTCTGGTTAATCACTTGGCGGTTACACAGGTTCCATTGCAGGAGTTGCTGGCTTCAGCGGACGCAATTTCTCTCCATGTACCATTGACTAAAACAGGGCATTATCCTACTCATCATTTAATTAATGCCGAAACTTTGGCTCTTATGAAAACTCAGGCAATTTTGGTGAACTCGGCAAGAGGACCAGTTATTGAAGAGCAGTCTTTAATCCATGATATACAAACCACACATCGTCTGGTGGTACTGGATGTATTTGAACATGAACCCGTGATCTCTGAAGAGCTCCTAAAATGGGTAAGACTGGTTACACCGCATATTGCTGGTTATAGTCTGGAAGGAAAGGCCAGAGGGACACAAATGATTTATGAAGCTTTCTGTGAAAAATTTGGTTTTATGGCCAGCAAGACTTTTATAAGCCAGTTACCCATATGCGAACAATATTTTACTGAACAGACAGATATTAAAACTGTTCTCAAAACTTGTCTCGGCAAAATTTATGATATAGCCCGAGATGACCAGAATTTACGTGCCTGTCTAAAGGACGGCAGGATTGATCAGCAGGCTTTTGACCACTTGCGTAAGACTTACCCACTGCGCCGTGAATGGTCTGCGCATGGGGGGCCTCAGGCATGAAACATAGTTATCAGCCCACCTGTACATTAGAAGTAATGCGGGCACGTGCTGCCATGTACACCCAGATTCGTCAGTTCTTCGCTGAACGGAATGTGCTGGAAGTTGAAACACCTATACTTTCACAGGCTGGAGTCACTGATGTACATCTTGCGTCTGTATCAGCGCAGCGCCATGTAGAAGGGAAGTTGCAGATACATTATTTGCAGACATCGCCCGAGTTTGCCATGAAGCGGCTGTTGGCGAGTGGAAGCGGTCCGATTTACCAGATCTGCAAGGTGTTTCGTGATGATGAGCATGGCCGCAAACACAATAGTGAATTTACCATGCTGGAATGGTACCGGCCAGGTTTTAGTCTTCTTGATTTGATGCATGAAACCACAGCGCTTTTAAATATATGTCTGGCGCAACGTTTTGGTGAAATGCGCCCGGTGGTAATAAGTTATAAACATGCATTTCAAGATCGTCTGGATATTAATCCATTACAAGCTTCTGTAAAACACCTGAAAGATACTGCCAACCGTTTAGGCATAAACTTGGATTTGAGTGATGACCGGCTTGCCTATATTGATCTGCTATTCTCACATTTCGTCGAGCCAAGTTTAGGCTTTGATGCACCCGTATTTCTTACCGATTTTCCACCAGAGCTAGCTTCTCTGGCCAAAGTGAAAACTGATGAGGATGGGGAACAGGTAGCGGCCCGTTTTGAGCTTTATATTGAAGGACTGGAATTGGCTAATGCCTATGATGAGCTAATTGATAGCAAAGTGTTGCGGGAACGCTTTGAAGCTGACAATACAGAACGAGGTACACTTGGCCTACCTATCATGCCAATAGATGAAAATTTATTGTCCGCTCTACAGTATATGCCGGAATGTTCAGGAATTGCCTTGGGAATTGATCGTTTATTAATGATAGCAACCCGACAGATGCGGCTGAAAAATGTCATTACATTTCCTGCACAGATTGCTTGAGTTTAAAATAAAAAAACCGCTCGAAAGAGCGGTTTTTTTATGAGCAAAGTCAATTAGTCTTGCTGAATGCCTGCAACTACCCAGTCTTGCTGAGAACCGGCAGGTTTAACAAAATGCCAGGTTTCAGAGAAAGGTTGTGGCAGACTGTTTAAGTCTTCACTCACTGTACCTGTAAACCGTACACTGACCACATACTGGCCATTTTCAGTTGCACTGTCGACTACCATAGCATTTAGGTTACTGAATTCGGCAACATCTTGGTCCTGATTGGCCATAATGTCACTACGCATTGCATTATAAAGTTCCGGAGTTAAATAACGACGGATCTCTTCAATATTACTCGCCGTATTCATTGACTGAATATGGTTGAAACGTTGACGCGCAATACGCAAGAACGCTGCCGGTTCAGTGCCATCTGGCAACTGTTGGCCACTATTCGTGTAGGCCGTACCAAATGGCGCATTATTTGCCGTGTTCGCTGCAGTTGAACTGCCGCCAACTGACTGACCGAAAATATTGGTATTGTCTTGAGTACGCGGTGCTGCATTATGCTGGCCAAATGGTGATGGATTTGGTCCAGCTGAGTTTGGTGCATACGGATTGTTAGTAGCTAGTTTTTTTTTTGCTCCGAATTTACGGAATACAAAAAATGCAACTGCGGCTGCAAGCAAAACCCAGAGCCAGCCAGGAATACCGCCTTTCTCTTGTTCAGCCTGTTGCTGTGCAGCCAGCTCCTGATCATTTGCCGCTGTCTGTGCATTTGGGTTGGTATTGTTGTCATCTGCTAAAGCATTCGCTGCTACTGCACCTACTGCAGCACCTGCTACACCTGCAGCAACCATTGAACCTACACCCGGACCAGAACGCTGGGGCGCAGTTGCAGGCTGTTGAACCGGAGCTGCCTGACGAGGCTGTTGATAAGACTGGGTAGGTGCCGCAGAACGTGACATACCCATACTCTTACCACCGCCGGCACGTTTTGCTTCAGCCAAAGGTGACATAACCAAGGCCGCCATTAAAATACCGGCCATCAAGCCACGCTGGTGTACTTCCATCAAAATTTCCTATATCTAAACGATTTCGATATGTTATTTATGCCGGCTTTTATATAGAAATTCAATGCTAGATCGGTATTTTTTCAAATTAAATGATTACCATATATTAAGACAGTTCATCACTCAGCTGTAGCGCTTCGCTTAAAGCCTCATGTAACCGGGCCACCGCAATCACCTGAACACCAGGTACCGGTTTCTGTGGTGCATTGGCTCGAGGTAAAATTACGTACTTAAACCCATGTTTGGCCGCTTCTTTAAGACGCTCCTGACCATTGGGAACTGGACGGATTTCCCCAGACAAGCCGACTTCGCCAAATACAGCCAGTTGTTGGGGGAGAGCTTTACCACGTAAACTCGACGCACATGCCAGAAGTACTGCCAGGTCAGAACCTGTTTCAGTAATTTTTAAACCGCCCACTACATTCACATAAACATCCTGTCCCGAAGTTTGTACACCGCCGTGCCTGTGCATTACTGCCAGCAGCATATTTAAACGGTTCTGCTCGAGACCTAGAGCAACCCGCCGTGGCTGCCCATGAGCGTCATCGACCAAAGCCTGTACCTCGACCAATAAAGGTCGGGTGCCCTCACGGCTAATCATAACAATTGATCCAGGAATAGCTTCATCGTAACGGCTCAAGAAAATTGCAGAGGGGTTGGCTACTTCCCGCAGACCTTTATCTGTCATCCCGAATACGCCCAGCTCATTGACAGCACCGAAACGGTTTTTGACTGCACGAATCATGCGGTAACGTGAATCTGACTGACCTTCAAAATACAGGACGCAGTCGACCATATGTTCAAGTACACGAGGCCCGGCCAATGCGCCTTCTTTAGTCACATGACCAACCAAAAATAATGCTGTTCCACTATTTTTAGCAAAACGGGTCAATAAGGCAGCTGATTCACGGATTTGCGAGACACCGCCTGGGGCAGACTGCAAGGTCTCAGTGTATAAAGTTTGGATAGAATCAAGAATGGCAACCGCCGGGCGCTCATGGGCAAGAACTTCACAAATTCTTTCAACACATGTTTCAGCCATAACCTTTAGCCGGTCAGTCGGCAGGTCTAGACGCTGAGCGCGTAACGCAACCTGTGAAAGTGATTCTTCACCTGTAACGTAGAGCGCAGCGCTGTTCGCACTTGCCATGTGCGTCGCGGTCTGTAACAAAATAGTAGATTTTCCAATACCCGGATCACCACCGATCAGGACGACAGAGCCTGTAACCAGACCCCCACCGAGGACTCGGTCGAACTCACCAATACCAGTCGGCAGGCGCGTTTCATGAGAGACCGAGACCTTGTTTAAAGTCGTGATATTGGCAGCTTGTCCGGCATAGCCGCCTCCTAAATTCGGTTTGGCACGGTGACTCACGGCAGGTTCTACCACAACTTCTGTCAGGCTGTTCCATTCGCCACATTCTGAGCATTGACCTGCCCATTTTGAATGGTCTGCTCCACACTGTTCGCAGCGATAAACCGTTTTTGCTTTAGCCATAATCGAAATATATAACCTTTGGAAAAGGGTTCTATTGTAGAGATAAAGCTGCTGAAACGGAAAGCTTCGTACATATAGAACGTTAGATCATGTCGTCAGAAAGCAATTTATATATTCTTCAGAACTATAAGGATTCTACCCAAGTGGGGCACAAAGAAGTTGTCTTATAGGATGTCTGGCAATAGGAGTGTTTGATATACGAAATAGCAGTAAATTTTTCCCATCATTATGTTAGGAAAAACACAATAATTAGTCGAAGTGATTTAAAGTTATTTTTTAATGAAAATACAAGGATAATTTATATATAACTATTTAATTAATATAGTAAATTTAAAAAAAGACTATTAAATATTATATGAAATTTAAACTATATGAAAAAATAAAATCAATTCTTTGGTTAATTAATGTTCAAAAGAATGTTGCCGAGTGAAAAATAATTTTTGTTTTAGATGAGTTTTGAGCTAAGTTTGTTGCAAAATGTTTTAAGAAGAAATCAAAAATGTCTAACCAAATGCATAGCTCTATTCCAGAAGAGGAGGGAGAGCTAAAACGGAGTTTATCGAACCGTCACCTGCAGCTGATCGCCATTGGCGGTGCTATTGGTACCGGTTTATTCATGGGATCAGGGAAAACGATCAGTTTGGCAGGACCATCCATTTTATTCATTTATATGATCATCGGGGTAATGGTCTTTTTAGTGATGCGTGCATTAGGAGAACTGCTACTTTCTAATCTGCACTATAAATCATTTATTGATTTTTCTGCTGATTTGATCGGTCCTTGGGCAGGTTATTTTGTTGGCTGGACTTACTGGCTATGCTGGATCACTATAGGGATTGCTGATTTATCCGCAATTATTTACTACCTGCAATTCTTTAATAATGGCCTACCTTTTACACCATTAGAAGGTGTATTGATCAGTATTGCGTCAATTGTCTTTATTATGGGGCTGAATCTGGTTACCGTAAAACTGTTTGGCGAGATGGAATTCTGGTTTGCCCTGATCAAGATTATTGCCATTGTAGTACTGATTGCCGTAGGTCTGTGGATGATCTTTACTGGCTTTACTTCAACAGCAGGTGAAGTAGCTTCCTTTACTAACTTGTGGTCACATGATGGTCTATTCCCCACAGGGATGAGCGGTTTCCTGGCAGGCTTCCAGATTGCAATTTTTGCCTTTGTTGGCGTGGAGCTGGTCGGTACAACAGCTGCTGAAACTAAAGACCCGGAGCGTAATTTACCTAAAGCGGTTAATTCAATTCCAATACGGATTATTATTTTCTATGTGCTGGCGCTATTGATTGTCATGTCAGTTACTCCTTGGAATAAGATTGATCCTAATATCAGCCCGTTTGTAAACCTGTTCAGTCAAGCAGGCGTAGCAGCAGCTGCAATTATTATGAACCTCGTAGTGCTGTCTTCGGTCATGTCATCAATGAACAGTGGTGTGTTTTCAACCAGCCGGATGCTATTTGGCCTGTCCCGTGAAGCTCAGGCACCACGCTGGTTTGGTAAACTGACATCACGCGCTATTCCGGCAAATGCCTTGTATTTCTCAGCTGTCTGTCTGTTGTTGGGAGCTGCTCTACAGTATTTTGTTCCAAACGCAGTTCAGGCATTTACGCTGGCAACAACCTTGTCAACTATTCTGTTCATCTGTGTCTGGATCATCATTATGTGGAGTTATATTAACTACCGCAAACAGCGTCCGGAATTGCATGCCAAGTCAATTTTCAAATTGCCAGGTGGAGTATTTACCTGCTGGGTGGTCATTATTTTCTTTATTGGGATGGTTTATGTATTGTCCTTGGAAGCAGATACATTCCAGGCGCTCAAGGTTAGCCCGTTGTGGCTGATTATTCTGGCCATTGGCTACTTCTTTACTAAAAGCAAGAAATCATAATTTGCAGTAACTGTTAAAAAACGTCAGTTTAGAACTGGCGTTTTTTTTCATCTCGCTTTAATCTCTATAGCCTGAAACACTGTGGTCAAAATATTGATCACAGTATACTTTATGGAAATTATCGAATAGGTGGCCAGATGCGTCTTGTCGTTTGCTACATCAGTGTATTGGTTACGGCGACTCTACTTGCCGGTTGCGGTCAGTCAGGGGCTTTACAGCTACCCAATGATCCCAATTATGATAAACGTGCAAGATATCTGCTTTATCCAAATACCGCGTCCGAGCAAAGCAAGCCCAGCGATACCCATCAAGCCCAGCAATCTGACGAGCCAGTAAGCGAGACTTTTGCAGCACCTGATGCTGAACCAGCTACTCAACCTACACCATAAGCAGAACAGATAAGGATACATTCATGAGTTTTACCCGCATCAATGGGGTGTTGCATGCAGAGCAATGTTCACTGAAGCAGCTTGCACAGCAGTTTGGTACACCTTTGTATGTTTATTCAAAACAGGCTTTTGAAAAACACTATACAGATATGGACCGTGCATTTGACTTCATTGATCATCAGATCTGTTTTGCCGTGAAATCTAACTCCAATCTTGCGGTTCTGGGTGTGTTGGCCAAACTGGGTGCCGGTTTTGACATTGTCACTGGTGGTGAGCTGTCTCGTGTTCTGGCTGCTGGCGGCGATCCGGCCAAAGTAGTATTTTCAGGCCTTGGAAAAACTGAAGCAGATATTGAAAAAGCCTTAAATGTTGGAATTGCCTGTTTTAATGTTGAATCTCATGCCGAGCTTGACCGTATTCAGAAAGTTGCTGAAAAATTGGGTCAGAAGGCGCCTGTTTCCCTACGGGTAAATCCGGATGTCGATGCAAAAACTCATCCTTATATCTCAACGGGTTTAAAAGAAAATAAGTTTGGTATACCTTCAGATAGCGTATTTGAAACCTATCAGTATGCAGCTTCACTGCCTAATTTGAATATCGTGGGGATTGACTGTCATATTGGCTCACAGCTGACTGAAACTAAACCGTTTGTAGACGCCCTGGAGCGCGTCATGTTGATGATTGAACAGCTTAATGGGTTGGGGATACAGCTCAAGCACATCGACATTGGAGGCGGATTGGGCGTAACTTATAAAGACGAAGTGCCACCGACTGTACAGGAATATGCAGATGCCCTGAAACCGGCTTTGCAAAAGCTGGGGCTGAAAGTTTATATGGAGCCGGGCCGCAGTATTTCAGCCAATGCAGGTATACTGCTTACCAGAGTAGATCTACTCAAGCCAACCAATCACCGTAATTTTGCTATCATTGATGCTGCAATGAATGATTTGATTCGACCTGCACTCTATGAAGCATGGATGGATATACAACCAGTGGAACCACATCAGGATATTCAGGAAAAAGAATGGGATATCGTAGGTGCTATTTGTGAAACAGGCGATTTTCTAGGGAAAGAGCGTAAACTGGCGCTGGCAGAGGATGACCTTCTGGCCGTTCTGGGTGCTGGTGCTTACGGCTTTGTGATGAGTTCTAATTACAATACACGAGCGCGGGCAGCAGAAGTTATGGTAAATAATCATCAGGCATATCTAGTGCGTGAACGTGAGACTATTGAGTCGCTGTGGGAACGTGAACATCTGTTACCAGAAGTGTGAGTAAAAAACATGCTGGAATTTACTAAAATGCATGGGCTGGGTAATGATTTTATGGTCGTGGACCTGATTACCCAGCGTGCCTATTTCGATACGCTTACTATTCAACGCCTGGCAGATCGTCACTTTGGTATCGGTTTTGACCAGCTACTGATTGTTGAGCCACCAGACATACCTAGTGCTGATTTTAAATACCGTATTTTTAATGCAGATGGGTCAGAAGTAGAGCAGTGTGGTAATGGAGTGCGCTGCTTTGCACGTTTTGTGCATGAGCGCCAGTTAACCGCAAAAACCAAAATTAAAGTACAGACCAAATCCGGTATTGTCGAGCCGGAACTGGGACCAAACGGCTGGGTTCGGGTTAATATGGGCTATCCGAAATTTGCTCCAGAGCTCATTCCGTTTGTAACAGAAGAAACTGATCCTTTATATGCACTAGAGCTGAACAACAACCAACTGCTTAAAATTGATGTGGTAAATATGGGAAATCCCCATGCAGTAACTATTGTGCCAGATGTACTGACTGCTGAGGTCGCAGCTATTGGTCCACAAGTAGAATCACATGTACGCTTCCCTGAACGTGTGAATGTCGGCTTCATGCAGATCCTGAATGAAAAACAGGTGCGCTTACGTGTTTTTGAACGTGGTTCTGGAGAAACACTGGCCTGTGGTACAGGTGCTTGTGCTGCTGCGGTAAGTGGCATGCGCCGTGGTCTGCTTGCCCCAGAAGTGGAAGTCGAGCTCGCAGGCGGCAAGTTACAGATTGGCTGGCGTGAGGGTGATGTGGTATGGATGACAGGTCCTACAGCAAATGTTTATGAAGGCCGTTTAGATTTGCGTTATTTTCAAAGTAATTAAAACCGAATTAAATAGTATTAAAAGTTCTATTCAATCCCAGAGAGGGCAGGATGCAGCCTGAAGCATTACACTTGCTTTCTATGTGGCTCAAAGAGCGAGAGATCCAGAATCAATCTGCCCATACTTTAAGTGCCTATGCACGTGATGTAAAAGATTTTCTGGATTTCTGTGCTGTTAAGAAGTTACCGCTGAACAGTATTGAAGCTTCAGATTTGCGTGAATACTTGGCTTTAAAGGTAGAACGAGAGCAGTTAAGCTCCAGCAGCCTGCAACGCCATTTATCTGCCATACGGCAGTTCATGAAATGGGCTGAGCAGGGTCAATATCTCGGTTTTAATCCTGCAGATGACTTTCAGCTTAAACGGCAGCCACGGCCATTGCCCGGCATGATAGATATTGAAACGGTGCAGCAGATTCTGGACCAGCCGGCACCTGAAAAACTTCAGGACCAACATTTATGGCTGCGTGACAAAGCCATGCTGGAGCTACTTTACTCTAGCGGATTACGCCTAACAGAATTACAAAGTCTGTGTATGAAAGATATCGATTTTAATCGACGACTATTGCGTATTACAGGTAAAGGTAACAAGACCCGGATTGTACCATTTGGTACTCAAGCTTATGAGAGTCTGCTGAAGTGGCTCGAAGTCTATCGGCTCTGGCAAGGCCAATTTAATGCAGATTCGGCAGTATTTATCAGTCAAAAAGGCGGCCAGCTGGGACCCCGGCAAATTGAGAACCGGGTCAAGTTACAAGCACTGCGGGCTGGAGTAAATATTGATCTGCATCCACACTTACTCCGGCATTGTTTTGCAAGTCATATGCTCTCTAATAGTGGTGACCTTCGAGCAGTTCAGGAAATGTTGGGTCATAGTAATTTGAGTACCACCCAGATTTATACCCATATTGACTTTGACCATCTGGCCAAAATTTATGATCAGGCCCATCCCAGAGCTGTTAAAATTAAATAAATAGTTTCTAAAAAGAATAGCTAAAATCCATCTGACCTAAAACTAGAACTATTGTAGAATAATCAAAACTTAATTTTTCAAGTATAAAAACAGCTTAATTTTATAGTGATCGAGATAGGAAAATGACCGGTTTCTCTTCTCATCACCGGAATATTTTAGTAGAAATGGGGACCTAAAATGATTGTCAATATTCAACAGAAATATGATGAGCTAAGTCCGGCACAGAAAGATATATTTGCTGGGTATGGCTTACGTCAGGTCAAACATTTTGTAGAAATCAGTTTACCTACTATTGAAGCGGCGCTGCCTGCTCATACCTTGGTTCAGGGAATCAATGCCGAGGGTAAAATTCAGGCTATGCATTCTGATACCTTGCAAACTTATCTCTGGATTTCAGATCAAAAGTGGCAAGAAACTGCTCATGCTCCAATGCCTATAGACTTAAAAGAAGACTTTATAGAAGTATGGAGAATATTTGGGCTATCTCAATATGAATTGATTGCTTTGAGTCATGTACATCGTGATTTTTTAGAAAATCATGTTGCTTGAAATTATAGACATTGGATTTGAATAGTAAGCTATAAGGAAAAAAGTAGTTAAGCTTATTAATGAAACTTCCAACTGAGCATCGGACAAGGAGGCTACTTAAGGATACCCCTATACAAACATGCCCCATATTTTGACTAAAATAATTATTTAAAAAGAGCAGTTTCTGATTGTCTCTTAAGAGAAAGAGTGGCTGATTTATATCCTCACAAAACAGAATTCCTTCAATAATGTAAGAGAAAAATATTGCTTCAAGGAACAGTCATTAGATGAAGCAAAATAAATACTGCCATATGCCAACATTTAGGAATCTAAGTCGAGCTAAAATCAAAGGTCATCAAGAGGCAACTGAAAACTTTGTTTAATAATTTGACTAGGTAAATCTGTTTTTACGCTTGTAATACCATTCTTTTTAGTCAGATGTGTAGACTGAAATTTTCGGTAACTCTCCAGATCAGGTACTACAACTTTAAGCATTGCATCACATTCACCCAAAATAATATAGCACTCCATCACTTGAGGCAGTTCCTTCATTGCACAAATAAAAGTATCAATAGTTTCAGCATCCTGCCCAACCAGCCAGATTCGTGAAAATAAAATCAGTTGAAAACCGATTTTCTGCATATCTACGACAGTAGTGTAATGCTGAATAATGCCAGCTTCTTCAAGCAGTTTGACTCGTCGTAAACACGAAGAGGGGGATAGTCCAATGACTGTGGCCAGATCATTATTTTGGATACGGGCATTCTTTTGTAATGCCTGAATGATATTTCTGTCGATGCGATCTAGCTTTATCCGAATTAATTTAGAATCTTTTTTCATAAATTAGAATTTTATTCGAAAATTAATTCTTATTATAAAATATTTGAAATCCTATTTTACAGCTTTTCGTAGATACTTATTTTCCTGATTCAGGACATTCAACAGGAAAAAGAAAATGTCTGTATTTGTACTCTTTGCATTGACCGTGCTTCCCCTAATTTTCACACCTGGACCAGATATGCTGTTTATCTTGTCACAAGTTATGGGTAAAGATGCAAAAGCAGGCATGATGGCAACTTTTGGTATATGTTTTGGCTATCTGATTCATTCAGTTCTGGTTGCTTTAGGAATCGCAGCAATTATTGTATCTTCACCTTTGCTGTTTGATACAATCCGCTATATAGGAATTGCCTATCTGTTGTATCTGGCTTTTAATTTGCTGAAGTCTGTGTTTAATCAGAAAAAAGTGACAGTTGAAGAGATACCTCATACAAATTCGGTCAGGAAGGGGTTCTTTACGGCTTTACTGAACCCAAAAGGAATGCTGATCTATTTTGCTATTCTTCCCCAGTTCATTGATAAAACACAAAATACAGTAAGTCAGGGCTTAATTTTATCCTTTATCTTTATTGGGCTCATTTTTATTGTATATTGCAGTTTAAGTATGGTCTTTGCCAAAATTACACAAAAAACTTCCATTGATGCAAAAAAACAGAAATGGATTGATGGAACCTCGGGTGGATTGCTTGCAATGGCGGCCACTTGGCTTCTAGTGAACTGATGAATATAAAAAGCATGCTATCTAGGCATGCTTTTTAGATTTAAAGTACATTAGAAAATTTGATTGTGTTAAAGCGTTTTAAGGCCAGAATGCTGGTTTCTTGTAAGCTAAAAGCTGAATAAGCTGTTCTGGTTGTGTCTTAAATGACATTTTTGATCTGTACAGTCATACTTTAAAACTTAAGCTACCAGCCTTTAAATCACTTCAGTACCGGTTCAGGTTTTCTGACTTTAATACCCGAATTTGAATCATAAAATTTTAATAAAAATAAATATATAAATATCAGTTAACTAGTAGAGTAATTACCCTAAGATCCCTGTTACATTTTTTTATGAACTCTGCATTTCACGGTTTTTACGCTTTTTTACGTCTCCAAAGGTAATTGTGACTTGACCCAAATGCCATACCCATTGCAAGATAAGGCACCTAAAAAATTTTAATTGAAGAGTTATCATAGCTTTTCTCAACATTTACTTTTGCTAAAACAGCCGAGGATTACATGAAGGCTCTTGTTGCTGTAAAACGTGTGGTTGATGCCAACGTTAAAGTTCGCGTTAAGCCGGACCATAGTGGGGTAGACCTTACTAACGTTAAAATGTCAATTAACCCATTTTGTGAAATCGCAGTGGAAGAAGCGGTTCGCTTAAAAGAAAAAGGAACAGTATCAGAAATCGTAGTGGTTTCTATTGGTCCTAAAGAAGCACAGGAACAAATTCGTTCTGCTATGGCTCTAGGCGCTGATCGCGGAATTTTAGTAGAAACTGCGACTGATGAAATTGGGGCACTCGAAGTTGCCAAAATTTTAAAAGGGATCGTGGAGCAGGAACAACCAGAAATTATCCTTTTGGGTAAACAGGCTATTGATGACGACAGTAATCAGGTCGGTCAGATGCTGGGCGCATTGCTTGGTGCCGGCCAAGGTACCTTTGCTTCAGAAGTTAAAGTTGAAGGTGGCAAGGTTCAGGTAACCCGTGAAATTGATGGCGGTCTGCAAACTGTTGAGCTATCACTTCCTGCAATTATTACCACTGACTTGCGTTTGAATGAACCCCGTTATGCGGCTCTGCCAAACATTATGAAAGCACGTAAAAAACCGCTTGAAACCAAGTCTCCAGCAGATTATGGCGTAACAGCAGCTTCTAAGCTGAAAACTGTTAAGGTTGAATCTCCGGCTGAACGTCAGGCAGGGGTGCAAGTGAAGTCTGTTGATGAACTGATCAACAAACTTAAAAATGAAGCGAAAGTGATCTAATACAGAAGGATAAAAATCATGAGTATTTTAGTTATCGCTGAGCACGACAATAACACCCTGAATGCTGCGACTCTAAATGTTGTTGCTGCGGCTCAAGAAATCGGTGGTGATATCACTGTATTGGTTGCAGGTTCTGGTGCTCAGGCAGTTGCTGATGCTGCTGCTAAAGTTGCTGGTGTAAGTAAAGTCTTACTTGCTGATAATGTAGCTTATGCCAACCAGCTGGCTGAAAATGTTGCTGCTTTAATTGCAGAAATTGGCAAGAACTATTCGCATATTCTTGCTGCTGCTACAACTTCCGGTAAAAATATTTTACCACGTGCGGCAGCTCTGCTTGATGTCAGCATGGTAACTGATATCGTGGCTGTGGTAGGTCCTAAAACCTTCCGTCGCCCGATTTATGCAGGAAACGCGATCGCGACTGTTGAATCTTCAGAAGATGTTATTGTAGGTACAGTTCGTGGTACAGCATTTGATGCAGTAGCTGCTGAAGGCGGTTCTGCAACAGTTGAAACGATTGGTGAAGTGAAAGATGCTGGTGTTTCGTCATTCGTAAATGAAGAGATCGTCAAATCTGAACGTCCTGAACTGGCTGGTGCACGTATTGTGGTATCCGGTGGTCGTGGTGTAGGTTCAGGCGAGAACTATCATAAAATCCTTGATCCGCTCGCTGACAAGCTTGGTGCTGCACAAGGTGCTTCACGTGCCGCAGTTGATGCTGGCTTTGTACCAAATGATATGCAGGTGGGTCAAACTGGCAAGATCGTTGCACCTGAGCTTTATATCGCTGTAGGTATCTCTGGAGCGATTCAGCATTTGGCTGGTATGAAAGATTCTAAAGTGATCGTAGCGATCAATAAAGATGAAGAAGCTCCAATCAATGCTATTGCTGACTACTGGCTGGTAGGTGACTTGAACCAGGTCATTCCTGAGTTGGTTTCTAAGCTTTAAGCATTTATATATCAAAAAACGTCCGTTTTCGGGCGTTTTTTATTTTTAAGTCAGGGCACTCTAAATTAAATACAAGAATTGCTAAGCCTAATAAAAAAATGAAAAATAAAGTAAATTTAACTTGGAAATTTTGAGCCAACTATAAAAAATAAAATAGCGTCAAGCCATCTTGCAAAACGCTCCTTATTTGAACAGTAAATAGCTGAAATAACTCAATAGAACTCGATGTTCAAACAAACAAAACCAAGCAGTTTTATGCTATACTCATTCGCTAATTTTTAATTTTGGCCTGAAGTTTTTTTAGGCTAATTTTTCGCAAGATTAATATATAAATATCTGTGGTTTTTAGGCCGCCGGTATGAAGAGGAGTATGCATGAGCGTATCGGAAATCCGCCCGATTGCCATTGAGGATGAACTCAAGCACTCGTATCTAGATTATGCAATGAGCGTGATTGTATCGCGTGCCTTGCCAGATGTGAGAGATGGTCTGAAACCTGTTCATCGTCGTGTGCTATATGCTATGCACGAGCTGGGTAACGACTACAATAAAGCTTATAAAAAGTCTGCCCGTGTGGTCGGTGATGTTATCGGTAAATATCACCCGCATGGTGATTCTGCCGTTTATGAAACTATCGTACGTATGGCGCAGGATTTCAGTCTGCGCTATCAACTGGTTGATGGCCAGGGTAACTTCGGTTCTGTCGATGGCGATAGTGCCGCCGCAATGCGTTATACCGAAGTACGTATGCGCAAACTCACCCATGAGATTCTGGCTGATCTTGAAAAAGATACCGTTGACTGGGAAGACAACTACGATGGTTCTGAGCGTATTCCTCAGGTCATGCCAACCCGTATTCCTAACCTGTTGATTAATGGTGCAGCCGGTATTGCAGTCGGTATGGCGACCAATATGGCGCCACACAACATGACTGAGGTGGTAAATGCCTGTCTGGCCTATGCAGACAATACCAATATCAGTGTTGAAGGGTTAATGGAGTATATCTCTGGTCCAGACTTCCCTACAGGTGGCATTATCTATGGTAAGTCAGGTATTGTAGACGCTTACCGTACAGGTAAGGGGCGCTTGCATATACGTGGTAAATATCATTTTGAAGAAGATGAAAAAACTGGCCGTACCACCATTGTATTTACTGAGATTCCTTATCAGGTTAACAAGGCAAGAGTAATCGAACGTATTGCTGAGCTGGTTAAAGAGAAAAAGCTGGAAGGTATTTCTGAGCTGCGTGATGAATCCGATAAAGACGGTATGCGTATCGCGATTGATTTAAAACGTGGCGAAAATGCTGAAGTTGTCGTAAATAACCTGTTTTTAAATACTCAGCTCGAAAATTCTTTTAGCATTAACATGGTTTGTCTGGACAATGGCCAGCCAAAACTGATGAACCTGAAAGATATTATTGCAGCGTTTATTCGCCACCGTCAGGAAGTGGTCACGCGTCGTACCATGTATGAGCTACGTAAGGCACGTGAACGTGGTCACATCTTGGAAGGCCTGACTGTCGCATTGGCGAATATCGACGATATTATCGATGCGATTAAAACTTCTGCGAATCCGGCAGAAGCACGTGAGCGTTTGCTTGCCGCAGATTGGGCCGCAGGTGGGGTTGGAGCAATGCTTGAAAGAGCAGGTTCGGTTTCAATTCGTCCAGATGAAATTGAAGGTGAAGATCCGAGTCGTCCATTCGGACTGGATCGCGACATTTATCGCCTGTCTCCAACACAGGTTGCAGCTATTCTTGAACTTCGCCTGAACCGTTTAACCGGTTTGGAACAAGATAAATTACATGCTGAATATTCAGAAATTCTGGGGCAGATTACTGAACTGACCGCGATTCTAAATGATTTCAACCTGTTAATGGCTGTAATTAAAGAAGAGCTGGCTTTAGTATTGCAACAGTATGGTGACGCACGGCGCACAGAAATTGTAGAATCACGGGTCGATTTTTCACGTGAAGACCTGATACCTGAGGAACAGGTTGTATTGACGGTCTCCCAGTCTGGCTATGCCAAGACTCAGCCATTGTCTGATTATGCAGCTCAGCGTCGTGGTGGACGGGGTAAGTCAGCTACCTCAATGAAAGAAGATGATTTCATTCAGCATCTGATTGTGACTTCAAATCATGCCACCGTACTGTGCTTTACCAATGTTGGTAAGGTTTATCGTCTGAGAGTTTTTGAAGTACCGCAGGCATCACGTGGTTCGCGTGGTCGTCCAATGATTAACTTGTTGCCGCTCGATGCAAATGAGACCATTACTGCCATTTTACCTGTCATTGATGCGCCGAAGAAATTTACTGAACGCTTGGCAGCCTTTAAAAACTTTGTAAAAACGAATACTGTAAAACTTCAGGATAATCCGGTCATTTCCGTGCATTTGCCAGAACTTGAGACAGCATTGGCAACGCTTGATGATAATGCTGACGAGCTCTCAGCTGAACTGCGTACCCAGCTAAAACAGTTATGTGTAGAGCTGGCTGTAACAGATTTGGATGATGAGATCATTATCGAGTTTGCCCAGCAGGCCGAAAGTGTCCGTAAAAACTATTATGTATTTATGGCCACAGCTTCCGGTACAGTAAAACGTGTTGAGCTTGAGCAGTTCAGTAATGTGCGCTCGAATGGTTTACGAGCAATTGAACTCAATGAAGAAGATACCCTGATTGGTGTGACTATTACTGATGGTGAACAGCAAATTATGCTGTTCTCTAACGAAGGTAAGGCTATCCGTTTTGCAGAAACTGATGTACGTGCCATGGGCCGTTCAGCTAAAGGTGTGCGTGGCATGCGTGTCGCACTGGCTGCCCAGGCAGAGGATACGGAAGATACTGATACTGACTCGGAAGATGAAGACTCTTCAGATTCAAATGTAGTCAGCCGTATAGTTTCACTGGTGGTTGTACCAGAAACTGGAGAAGTACTGTGCGCATCTGCAAATGGTTATGGCAAACGTACCCCTGTAGATGATTTCCCAACCAAAAAACGTGGCGGTAAAGGGGTTATTGCAATTAAGACCTCTGAACGTAATGGTGAACTGGTGGGTGCGGTTGCAATTGACGAAACCAAAGAGCTGATGCTGATTTCTGATGGGGGGACGCTGGTCCGTACGCGTGCAGCAGAAGTAGCCCAAACTGGGCGTAATGCTCAGGGCGTGCGTCTGATTCGTCTAGGCGAAGGAGAAACACTGGTTGGTGTGGTTTCTATTGAAGCCGTTGAAGAAGATGAAGTAGAAGCTTTCGAAACAGTTGAAAGTACTGAGCAACTGGAAGTTGAGAAAACTGAAACAGAACATCAGGAACCTCAAGAAGATTAAAGCCTGATAGTTAAAAAGGACGCTTCGGCGTCCTTTTTATTAGGTGATTATTTATAACTTAAACGATAATTTCCCCAAACCAGACAGACGGCTGCAAAGGCAGCCAGATAAATCATTTTGGGAAGCACCAAGCTGGTCGGCACACCCATCTGGTTAAGCTGAATAAACATCTGAATGCCTTGTGTAGAGGGTAAAGCGACTCCTAGCCATTGCATCCATTCCGGCATAGCCGCGTGCGGCCATGCGGTACCAGAGAGTAAAAATAATGGGATTGAAGTGAAAACAATAACATGGCCAGCACGTTCTGGCATGTCTAAATAAGAAGCCACCAATATAGCTAGGCCAATAACACTACTAATAAAAATAGGAACGCCGAGCAGCATTCCCCAAAAATTACCACCACGCGGATAGTCATAAAACCAGAATGTAAAACCGAACAGATATAAACAGCCTAGACAACCAATCGTTAAAATGGCAAAAAATAGACCAGATACTTCGGATTTTACTGGGCGCCACAGTTTTTCTCGATAGCCTGCAATTAACATGCTTAAACCCAGAACAATAGTTTGATGGATAATTAATGGCGCAATCGCTGGAAAAATATAGCTTCCATAGCCAGAGAGAGTGTTAAATAAAGGAATCTGATGTATAGGTACAGCAGGAGAAAAATGTGCAATTTCACCAAATTTTTCAGCCTGTTGAGCAATAGCATTTTCGACAGAAGTTGCAAGGCCTAAACCAATCTGCTTGGTTTTTAGAAAATAAGCTGCACTTAAATATAGTCCGATACCTCCTACCTCGCCGCGGCGTATACTATTGGAGAGCTGATCCGGCAGCAATAATATTCCATCTGCCTGCTGTTTCTGGATCATTAATTTCGCTTCAGCGAAATTTCCGGTTATTGCCTGGATTTTGACGTTTGGACTTTTTGCAACTTCAGTAATAATACTGGAAGTAACCAGACTTTGTTCTTCATCTACGATAACAATGGGTAAAGCTTCTGCTGTCTGAGCTTTATAAGCAGTCGGATAGAAAAAACTATAGAAAAACACAGAAAGAATGAGGGTAGTTAAAATTGAGCTATTACTGGCAATATCCTTAAATGTTTTTAAATAAAAATACAGGAACTGCTTCATAGGGCCGCTCCTTTTAAATATTTTTTCAAAAGCAGATAGCTGATTACTGCATAGAAGGCACAATAGACCGCAAGTATCAGTGCAGGAAGCCATGACACAGTAAGCGGGCTACCGACTACCCATTGTTCTGTCTGTAGTTTGGCATAAGGGGTATAAGGAATAATATTTGCCCAGAATTTTGTAAAAAGTGGGGCATTATTTAAAGGCAAGGTAACGCCAGCAAAGCTTAAGGAAGACCCGCCATAAACTGCAATAAAACCAAATGACTTTGCTAGATTTTGCGTAGCAAGTACCACAGTACTGCTAATCAAAGCGTAAGCACTATATAACAGGATTTGGCCAAGTAAAATTAACCATAAATGTCCAGCTATAAACCAGCCACGGATACCAGCAAGCCAAAACATCCACAACCAAGTCCAAGCTGTAAAAATAATTACATAGGTTATGTTTTTAGAAATAAGTGCACTAAAAATCGTTTGATGATGTACCCAGCTTTTAACACTCCGGTTTTTGAGTTCTTGGCCGACTGCAAATGCAACACAGCAACACAGCAACAAGTGTAAAATGGCCGGCACCATAAAAGGTTCCAGATAAAATTCGTAGCTCAGTCCCGGATTATATAAAGGTGAAATCTTTACATGGGGAGTAGGAGCCTCAAGATAGGGCAGTTGATTGGCCAGATAGCTTCTGCCCATAAAATCTGCGATTGCTTCTAATGTACCAATCAGCATGGCAGAAGAAATAGTATTTCCAATACTGAAATAACTCTGGTTGAATGCTATTGCAATCCCGCTATCCTGTGCCTGAACCAGGCGCTGCTCTGCGCCTTCCGGAATAATCACATATCCCCAAATTTTTGTCTGGTTCAGCAGGCGTTCAACTTCATCTTGATTAGGTGAAATAATTGCAATTTCTAGCGCACTATTATGAGACAGATATTTATCAATATTTTGGCTGAGCTGGCTCTGATCCTGATCAATAATTGCAATAGGCAAATGCTCAGGCTTACCCTGATAGAACATGCTGCTGAATAAAATGATAATAAATAGTGGCGCCACTGTGACCAGACATAAATCCCAGCGGTGAGTGAGTAGATATTTCAGTTCACGACAGATTCCATACAACACTAGTGGTCCTCTTTAATCTTAAAAAGAACACTCATGCCAACTTTTAAATCAGGAATCTGCTGGGCAGGTGTCAGGTGTACTTTAAAACTGCGAATATCATAACCACCAGTTTGCCGGGTAGTTTTAATAGTGGCAAACTCACCTTCTGCATCAATATTCTCAATATTGAAAGTTGCCCGCCGGTTAAGTGCCGGAATAAAACCTTCCAGTTTTTGGGCTTTATAAATCTGTGTATACTGATCTTCACGGATGTTCAGGCTTACCCATAAACTGTCATCCTGAATCAGGCTGACTACAGGCACGCCAATCGCAACGAGTTCACTTGGCTTACCATAAGTTTTGGACACTGTACCACTAACAGGTGCGTATAATTTGGTCTCTGCCTCTAAAGCTTCTGCTTCACTTACCGCTGCTTTGGCTATATCGACCTGTGCATCTGCTGAAGAGCGCTGCTGTTCAGTACTGCCGCGTTTGGCACGCGCATATTGCTGATAGGCTGCTTCAGTCAGCTCCTGTGCAGAAACTTGAGCAGCATACAACTCGTCACGACGCTGCCTTGAAATTACTCCTTCCTTATACAGGTTTTCACCACGCTTATAAGTTGTTCGAGCCAGCTGCTCCTGAGCTTTAACACTTTGCCAGTTAGCATATAAGGTTGCGATATTTTCTTCTTGGGAGCCACGTTCAGCAGTTGACTGTAAAGCAAGAGCGGACTGCAGTGCTGCTAAGGCCTGCTGCTTTTTTGCGTCTACTTCGGGACTAAACAGACGAACCAGTGGTTGGTTTTTATTTACTTTCTGGCCCTCCCGTACATAAATTTCTTCAATACGGCTAGGGACTTTGGTGCTGACATAGATTGTTTCTGCTTCAACCCGGCCTTGAATTTCAATATCCTGTGGCTGATAACTTTTCCATAATCCAAATGCAATGGTAGCCAGTAAAATAATAACCAATATAATAATTGCAGGTTTAAGCCAGGCTCTTTTATGCTGAGGCTGCCGTTGTCTTGTTGCAAGCTTCTGTTCGGTATCAGCAGAATCTGGCTCAGTTTGACTCGGCTCGGCTGGCTCATGAATATTATCTTGAGAAGATGCAGTATTTTGTGCAGGTAGTTTTTTTTCTTCATTCATACTCATATCCTGTCGACCTTAGCGAATATAGACTGTATCAGGTTGATGAATATAGCTTTTAAACTGTTCAATTGAGCCATGACCCTGTAACAGACTTGCCAGTGAAATAATATATTTATAAGCATTTAAAGCCATTTCACCTTTTAAAATATTTAAACTGTTTTGGGCATCAATGACTTGGGTGGCTGTTCCCATATCTTCTTTAAATGATAATTCCTGTATACGAAGATTTTCTTGAGCAGCACGCATGTTTTGCTGTAACAGTCGATGACTATTTTGCGCAGAGGTTAATTCACTATAAGATTTGAACAGAATATTCTCGATTTCCTGTTTGGTGCGTTCGGTAGCAAGACCAGCGGCGTAACGTTGTAGTTCCGCTGCTTGCACTTTTTTCTGTTTATCTATACCCGAAAACAGATTATAACGGGCAGCCATACCTATGATCCAATTTTGCTGTTCGTCTAAACTGTATTCACCAAAAGCAAAAATACTGGGTTTCTTTGCAGCATTTTGAGCACGCACATTTTCTTCAGCTAATAGTGTATCAGTCTGCATTTTGCGAATGAGAGTGGATTGTTCAGGATAAGTCGCCATAAGTTGAGCCAGAACCGGTGACTGCTGTGAATTTATAAACAAAGGCGTACTAAGACTGTCTACAGTTTGCTGCTTAAGTAAATTCTGTAATTGAAAACGGCTGGCCTCAAGATTGGCTTGACTATTTTGCAGGGCACGTTCGGCATTATTGCGGGCAACTTCAAATTGCATGCGCTGCCCTTTACTGATAAACCCGGCACGTTCCAGCTTGAGGGCATTATTATAATGATTTTGCATTGCATCACGATTAGTACGGCTAATGCCATTCAATTCTTGCTGTAACTGAGTATTAAAATATGCCTGAATGATTTCAAAGCGTTGTATATCTTGTTGTTGCCGGCTATCAAGCTGACTACGCTGTGCCTGAATATTAGCAATTTGTTTGGCGCTTTGGGTAAGACCGCCCGTATATAAAGGCATCATCAATGATATAGTTGGGCGTACCACTTCATCTTCAAGCACAACATTTGCGGTATCCGGTATAAGGCCAATGCCCCCATGAATAACTTGTCCTATACCGTTACGCAATGGGTCAGTAATATCTGTAGGTAAACCATTTTCTCCTTGCCATTGGTCGATACGCTCATTCACACCCTGTGAAAGAGTTTGTTCAAGGTTATTTTTTACAGATTTGAGGGGAAGATCAATTTCATTATGAAAGGTATAGGCCCGTACATTTAAATCAATGCGGGGTAAGCCTAAACCTTTAGTGGCTTCAGCTTCTAACTGTGAAGCCTGCTGCAAAGCCATGCTTGCCTGTGAACTATAAGAGTTTTGAAGGATATATTGTTCAGCTTGTTCATAACTAAACGTCTGTGCAAAGCCAGTTCCTGTATATAATAGGAAAGTTGTAATAAAACCTATTTTATAAAAATAGTGAGGAACTAGTTTTAAATCAGAAGATCTGAATATTAATTTTCTTAAAATCTGCATATATTAAACAGCTTTTCAAAATTTCTAGGTAGTTTAATCTTTTATATCAATATTTCTATTACTACATTGTTTCTGTTGAAGTTGTCTTTTAAGACTAAAGTTTGTCTTTATCCTTTATATTATAGTTTAAAATAAAATTTAACAGGTAAATCTTATTTTAATATTATATAAAATTGCAGAGAATTGGGCTAAAAGCAAATAATCTTTTTAGTATTTAATCTACAAATGTATTGATAAATAGTTCTCTATGATTTTTTAAATAAACTTTAGAAAGGTTGAATTATTATATAAGTTCCTAATTAAACTAACATCCTATTTTTATTGAATAAACTGTTCTATCTTTAAGTAAGTATTGAAATATCGGTTCGAGAATTTACTGCATCATTTGCCAATATGTGATTAAATGCCTTGATTTTATTTTTTTTAATTTCTTGAAGGGAAAAATCATGCGCGCGTACAATTTCTGTGCTGGTCCTGCTGCATTACCTACTGCTGTTTTAGAAAAAGCTCAACAGGAACTGTTGAATTGGCAGGGTAAAGGCGTTTCCATCATGGAGATGAGCCATCGAAGTAAAGATTATGTCGCTGTTGCCGAAAAGGCAGAAGCAGACCTGCGTAAACTCATGAACATTCCTCAAAACTATAAAGTTTTATTTTTACAAGGTGGTGCCTCCCTACAGTTTTCTGCTATTCCGCTAAATCTACTGGGTAAAAATAATAAGGCCGACTATATTTCTACAGGTATTTGGTCTGAAAAAGCCTATAAAGAAGCACAGCGTTATGGCGATATTAATGTAATACAAGCTGGCACAACGGTGAATGGCAAACTGGCGATTAGTGAACAGGCTCACTGGAACCTATCTAAAGATGCAGCTTATGTGCATTATGCAGATAATGAAACCATTGGTGGATTACAGTTTGCAAGTGTTCCTGAGGTAGATGCGCCACTGGTTTCTGATTTTTCTTCAAGTATTTTATCTGCGCCGCTGGACGTTTCCAAATTTGGACTGATCTATGCGGGTGCACAGAAGAATATTGGTCCTGCTGGTCTGACTCTGGTTATTATACGTGATGACCTGCTCGATCAGGCTAAACCTGAAATTCCAAGTCTTTTGAAGTATTCAGCGCAAGCTAAAGACGGCTCTATGGTAAATACACCTTCAACCTATGCCTGGTATTTATCTGGATTGGTATTTGAGTGGCTGCTGGAGCAGGGCGGTGTAGAAGCAATTCATAAAATTAATCTGGAAAAAGCTAAACTGCTGTATGGTTATATTGATGCCAGTGATTTTTATGCGAATCCAATTGCAGAAGCAAATCGTTCACTCATGAATGTTCCGTTTACTCTCGCAAATCCGGAACTGGAAAAACTTTTCTTGAAAGAAGCTGAAGAAAACCATCTATTAAATCTGGCCGGTCACCGTTCAGTAGGTGGTATGCGTGCAAGCATTTATAATGCTGTACCATTAGAAGGTGTTCAGGCATTAGTTGATTTTATGGATGACTTTGCCAAACGCAATGCTTAAACTGATACATATAATTAATAAAGAACCCTCTATAAATTAGAGGGTTTTTTATTAATGAATAAAAATTTTAGAATTGGATTATGCCCAGTTGATGAATAATAATGGCAGAAATAAACATACCGAGAAGAAAGAAACATAAGGCTCCCATATCAACTTTAATACGTAGACCGCTATGTTCAACAATTCGTGTAGTCGTCTGTTCTGGAATAATTTTCATCAAGGAACCTAAATAATGCTATTATTTTTTAAATCCTATCAATTGCTGCTAGTTTTAGCATAAATATTCGCCTGAATCCAGATATTGCCTCGAATATATTGGCCAATTTCAAAGTTTTCGTACTGTTTATTGCGAGTCGCGATCCGGATAAGAGTAGCTGGTGTGTTTTCTTCTAAAATAAGCGTTACATCATAAACAGTATAATCCTGGTCCATAAACTGCATACTGGTCTTGCCTACAATATTCCCTTGAAACCAGGCTTCATCTTCTTGACCGATTGTCTCTCCATACAGATAGGCTACCATTTTAGAAAAATCAACTGTTACAGGCGCAGTATCTTCTTCAGACTTTGGTTCCCATGCATCAATCAATTCCTGAAGATTGGCTGGGGCAACACCATTATGTTGCTGTAAAATATCATTTAATGCCCGGTGCTGACGAATCGATGCCGGGTCATCGACTACCAGTTCTTCATGAGCAGAAACAGCTTCAAGTTCATATGCCCAAGCATTAAGCTGAACCTGATAGCTTTGACCTTTTTCATAACACTGATGATTAACACTGTATAAACTGTCAAATGCATACACTACAGTATTCGGATTATTACCAAGTTGCAGACGCAGAACTGCCTGAGTACCTGATTTACAACTAATAATACGCTCTATTTTTGCATTATAGCGATAAGGACTATCAAATACAGGAAATGCAGTCTTGAGTGCTTTTGGCTTATTATTTTCTACTGCAATAATTTGTGCTAGACGAACAGGTGATTTATCCGGACCTTGAATCAGCCAGACAGAGGCATCCATTTCCTGCTCATTCTGACATAAACCCATAGGCATCATCGGTGAGTCAAGTGACATACCTAACCATTTAGGGACTTCAGTTTCAGGCTGGTCAGTTAATAAATTCCAGTGTTCAACGTGACTACCAAAATTCTGATCATTGATCAGGATAATTTCCGGGCTGTTCTGATTATTCATATGCACTATTAGGGATCGCGTGAGTATATCTATTAAATCGAGGGTAACTTGTATTTTTCAAGCCCATCATTACGCTCTTTTACTTCTAAATTCAGCATTTGGAGCAAAACTAATTTATCTGAAACTAAACTGTAAATAAAGACCAGAGATCTGGTACGTTTTAATGCCTGTTAAAGACTTGCAATCAGTAGGGTGAAGAATATGGCAATAAAGGATAATTTATAAAGATTGTTCCTAAAAAATAACTGAACTTTGTTAAACTGAGAATCTTATACTTACGGAGTTTTCAGGTGCTGCCCTTTAAATTATGGATTGATGCGGATGCTCTACCGCGTATTTTACGTGATGTGATTATGCGGGCTTCAGATCGTTACCAGCTTGAAGTAACTTTTGTGGCAAACCAGAATGTCGGGATTACTCCATCAGTACGTATTAATTCGATTCAGGTCATGGGTGGGGCTGACCAAGCCGATCAGGAAATTGTCAACCGGATGCAAAATAATGACATTGTGGTAACACAAGATATTCCATTGGCCGCACAGGTCATCGAAAAGGGGGGTATCGCTATTCACCCTCGTGGAGAGATTTTCACTACAGCTAATATTAAAGCGCGTTTGCATTTACGGGACTTTATGGATACCTTGCGCGGAGCTGGGGTTCAGACAGGGGGCCCACCACCTATTTCAGACCGAGATAAACGTGAGTTTGCCAGTAGCCTGGATCAGACCATATTAAAGCAGAAGCGTAAGACAGCCTCATGAATCAGAAGGTGCCGGTCTCTCGCGGCAATATTGTGTTTACCTACACTATTCTGGTATTCATCTGGGCTACTACTCCACTGGCAATCGTCTGGAGCGTCCATGATCTGCATGTCATGTGGGCAATGGTGATTCGTTTTTTTATAGCTTTACCACTAGCAGCTCTTTTGCTGCTCTTGCTCAGAGTAAAGCTTCCCATTCATAAAGTAGCGCTGCACAGTTATATCGCGGGTTCCTTTAGCTTGATTGGTTCGCAAATTTTTACCTATGCAGCGACAGGTTATCTCAGTTCAGGCATTATTGCATTGATGTTTGGGCTGGCACCAATTATGGCAGGTTTAATTGGCCGTTTTTTATTTAAGCAGCATTTATATAGTATGCAATGGCTGGGAATGGGGATCGCAGTAGCAGGGCTCTCGATTATTTGTCTGGGAGGAAATACAGGCCAGCAGGTTCATCCTGTAGGCATTCTCCTGATGTTGCTGAGTGTTTTTAATTATGCTTTATCTATTTTCTGGGTAAAGAAAGTAAATGCGCAGGTTGAACCAATGGCACAGGCGACTGGTTCGATTATCGTGTCCGTGCTCGGTTGTATGCTGCTGCTTCCTTTCATCTGGCAGTATGCACCGAGCCATATTCCAGATACCAAATCGTTGATGGCTTTATTCTATACGGTGATTATGGCATCTCTGGTTGCAATGTTCTGTTATTTCAAACTGGTCCAGAACATTCAGGCAACTACTCTGTCTTTAACCAACGTCATGACACCGATGCTGGCTATTCTCATTGGTTCAGTATTAAATCATGAAAAACTGACAGTCATGATTTTTGTGGGCGCTACTGTACTGTTATCAGGACTTTTTCTTTACTTTTATCGTGATATTAAGGCAAGTCGTGAACTTGCCCAGAAAATTAAAAGTAATTAGAACTTTAATCTAGCTTGCTACACCTTGAGTAGAATTAATACATTCAGCAAGCTTGGCACGATCTTGAGGATGCAGTGTCACAAAATAAGCTCCTGTCCGGAAGCCTGTTTCATCCTTAGGCTTGCTATAAACCACTTGGGCAATTGTTGCTACATGAAAGAAATTATCAGGATGACTTAATGTTAAATGAATATAGCTTCCATCTTTAAGCTGTTGATTTGTATAAAAGCTGATACCACTTTCTGAAATATTAACCTGTTCAGGCACAGGTAGCATGGTCTGGACGATAGCGTCATAAAGAGACCCTGTAATCAGATTCATTTTCTGGTTAAATAAGGATAGTATTCGAGCAATTTGTTGATCTTTTTGATTTAATTGTTCTAATTCGTAGTTAATAGCATGATCAAATTGATCTAATTCTGCAAGTAGTAGAAAATAACGCGGCAATACAAAATTAGGGTCGTAAGGATCGTTAAGAGCAACATCATCAGAGATAATCTGATAATTAATCCTTAAAGCAGCATCAATGCGGGACATCACGCGACGTTCGTTCGAAGCGCCCTGATGCTGTAATGTTTCCATAATGAATTACCTCGGACTAGATGGTATGTTTAAACCAATCTCGCTGTATATAGGGTTGAGATACACTCGCGCACGGCGTAGTAATCACTTTATTTCTTTTATTGCTTTAGTTTCCATGATCGGCCTGACCTTGGGTGTAGCAGTTCTTATTACAGTTCTGTCTGTCATGAATGGTTTTGACCGAGAGTTAAAAAACCGTGTTTTGGGCATGATACCTCAGGCCACAGTTTCTTCAACCCAGATTTTAACAGATTGGCCCGAACTTGCAAAAAAAGTCGAGAGCCACAAACATGTTACTGGCGCAGCACCATTTACCCAGTTACAGGGTATGCTAACTGCACAAGGCCAAGTTGCAGGTCTGATGGTAACCGGAATAGAACCCCAATATGAAAAAAAGGTTTCTATTATTCAGGACCATATGGTTGAGGGAAGCATTGATAGCCTGAAAAAAGGTGAATTTGGTATTGTGCTGGGGAAACAGATGACAGATGCACTCGGCCTCGGGCTGAATGACAGTGTCACTTTAGTATTGCCTGAAGCTACACCTTCACCGGCAGGGGTTGTGCCTCGCTTTAAACGTTTCAAAATTGTGGGCATTTTCAGTATTGGAGCTGAAGTAGATTCCATGATGGGCTATATTGCCTTAAATGATGCTTCGACTTTGTTACGTTTGCCAGATGGTGCTCAGGGTGTACGTCTGAAGCTGGATGATATCTTCAGTGCACCTCAGGTAGCTAGCTCGATTGCCCGTGAATTACCAGGGAATTTCTATGCTTCGGACTGGACCTATACTCATGGGAACCTGTTTAGTGCCATCCAGATGGAAAAAGCGATGGTAAGCCTGCTCCTGTTTCTAATCGTTCTGGTTGCTGCATTTAATATTGTTTCTTCTCTGGTCATGGTAGTGACCGATAAAAAATCTGATATCGCTATTTTAAGAACACTAGGTGCATCACCCGCTACAATTACCCGTATATTTATGGTACAGGGAACAGTAATTGGAGTCATCGGGACAGTATCAGGCGCAATTTTAGGAATTATTTTTGCCTCAAGTATCAGCAGCTTTATTTCATGGCTGAATAATGCTTTTGGTCTGCACCTGTTTGATGCCTACTTTATTAATTATTTGCCTTCTTATCTCAGATGGCAGGATGTCGTAGTCATCGTCAGTCTGTCTCTGATTTTAAGCTTTCTGGCAACTATTTATCCGGCACTGCGTGCAGCTAAAATTCAACCTGCCGAGGCTTTACGTTATGAATAATACAGTACTTGAAGCCCGTAATATCTATAAGCATTTCACGGATGGGAAATCAACCGTAGAGGTGATTAAAGGCTTATCTTTAGAGATTAAGGCGGGTGAGTTTACATCGATTGTTGGAGCCAGTGGCTCTGGTAAAAGTACCTTATTACATGTTTTAGGTGGCCTAGACCGGCCAACTGAGGGTGAAGTGTTTTTAAATGGACAGCGCTTTGACAATTTAGGTGAAGCTGAACGTGGTTTTATGCGTAACCAGTATCTTGGGTTTGTCTACCAATTTCATCACTTACTGCCAGAGTTTACTGCTTTCGAAAATGTAGCAATGCCCCTGATGCTGCGCAAAAATACACAGTTTAAAGAAGCCAAACAGCAAGTAGAATACTTGCTGGAACGGGTCGGCCTGTCACACCGGATAACCCATAAACCAGGCGAATTATCTGGTGGTGAGCGTCAGCGTGTAGCTTTGGCGCGGGCATTGGTAACCAAACCTGCTTTAATGCTGGCTGATGAGCCGACAGGTAACCTGGACCGTAAAACTGCTGTAGGTATCTTTGAGTTATTAAGCGAACTGCGTCAGGAATTGAACATGGCAATGCTGATTGTGACTCATGATGAGCAGCTGGCCCAAGCTGCCGATTCAATTCTGCATATGCAGGATGGCTTATGGGTGAACGCGTAAGTCGGAGATAATCTGATCATTAACCTTGTTAAAGCCCATCAGTATGGGCTTTAATTATTTTAATAAGTTATAAATATAAAAATCATGTGGAAAATTATTTTATTGGTCTGGATTGCTGGAATCTCGGTCATGGGGAAAACTTTTAACTTACCTGTTTTTCTGTTACCTGTACTGATGATCTTCAGCGTAGGTTCAGGGCTATTATATTGGTATCAATATAGTAAGCTAGAGTCGCACCATCCGATTCCATGGTTATCTAGAGCAGTTTTTATTCTAGCCTTGGGCATCCTGACAGGCACATTGGGTTATCGCTACGCTGACCATGCGCTAGAACAACGTCTAGATAACAGGGAAACAGAAACAAGAAATATTGAAGCAGTTGTTTATATACGACATATTGATGAGCGTTCTGAAAAGCAGATCAGGCAAAAAGTGGAAGTACTTGACCAGAAAAAACAGCCTGTTCAATGGTGGCTCACATTTAAAAATATACCTGAGCAACCTATAAAATTTGAGTTAGGAGAATATTACCGGATTTATGGGGAAGTCATACCTGCTCATGGATATGCCATGCCGGGAGTATTTGATCAGGAAAAATGGTTTATTCAGCAGAATATTATGGCCAGTGTAAAAATCTGGAAAATAGAGAAATTGGACCATGATGCAGTTTACCGGCTTGGTTTTAATCAATATCTAAATAATCAACAGGGTTGGATCAATGGTTTTTTATTATTGATGGAGCGGCAGCGCTATCATTTTCGTACTTTTATTCAAAATAGCACACTGAAAAATAAAGGCCTGATTTTAGCACTTCTTACAGGTGATAAAAGCTTACTTTCCTCTGAAACAGAAGAACAATTTCAGCGGCTGGGAATCAGTCACCTGCTGGCAATTTCTGGTCCACACGTATTAATTTTCGCAGCTCTGGTCAGCTGGGTATTGCAAACCCTGATACGGCTGTATTGTCCAAAACTCTATTTAAGCTTGCCTCGTCCTTATCTGCTGGTTTTCCCTTTCTGTTTTTGTGTATTACTTTACAGCGCTTTTGTCGGTTTCGAGATTCCGGCTCTACGAACACTGCTCATTACTCTGCTAGGGAGTAGCCTGCTTTTGTTAAGACAAAAAATCCAGGCATTAAGCTTATTGCTGGCAAGTGCCAGTGTACTGTTATGGATAGATCCTTTTAGTGTTCTCTCGGCAGCTTTCTGGCTTTCTTTCGGGGCCTGTTTTATTCTGCTGCGCATTTATGAAAGTATAGATCGGCAGCCTGCCCAACCGGCTTTTAACTGGAAGCAAAGAGTTTTAACTGCTGGAAAGTTACTGATTGAATCACAAGGTAAAATCTTTATTGCTCTCTTTCCGTTAGTACTGAGTTTTTTCAAACAGGTAAGCTGGATTGCGCCATTGACCAATATTCTTGTCATTCCATTATTAGGTGCTGTCGTAGTGCCGCTAGATATACTGGCTGCATGTCTTTCCTATATCATTTCTCCTTTGGGCCTGCTTTTATTTCATTGTAGCGATTTAGGCTTGAATTTAGGCTTGTGGATATTAGAAATACTGGACCATCTGTTTAATCCCCAATTACAGGGAATTGCATTTACACCGTTGCTTATTGTGAGCCTCAGTATCGGCCTGATTATTTTATATCTGCCTCGATCTGTTATTCCTAAAGCTTGGGCGCTGTTATGTTTTGTACCAGTTTTTACGAGTAGGGCACCAGACTCGGATTTTAAGTTAACCGTTTTAGATGTAGGGCAGGGCCAAGCCATTCTACTTCAGAGTAGTCAGCAAAAAATAATGTTAGATACAGGCGGTTACTATGATGAAACCAAATTCAGTATAGGCCAGCAAATTCTTGCACCATTTTTATTTTCCCAAGGGATAGCTCGCTTAGATCGGGTGCTATTAACTCATCTGGATCAGGATCATAGCGGGGCACTCTTACCATTAAGCCAAAAAATTAAAATCGATGAAGTAATAGCCAATACTCAGTTACCTGAAACATGGAATATAAAACAGTCATCACCATGCCGGGAAGGACAAAGCTGGTCTTATCAGAATTTTAAGGTCCAGGTACTATCACCTGGCTTAAATACTTACCCATCAATGGTTGAAGCCAATCCGAATGAATATTCATGTGTGTTATATGTGCAATTAAACCAGGCCCAGCCTTACCGGAATTTCTTGATTATGGGAGATGCTGGCTGGCCAACTGAATATGAACTCATGAAAAAGTATCCCGAACTTCAAGTCGACGTACTAGTATTGGGTCACCATGGCAGTAAGCACAGTTCTGCTTACAGTTTTCTAAAATATTTGCATCCTAAGCTGGCAATTGCCTCAGCAGGACAGAATAACCGTTATGGTCATCCGACCAAAGAAGTTAAGGTGCGTCTAAAGGCACTTGATATTCCACTTCTTTTAACTGCCCAAACTGGTAATATTGAATTTTATCAAGAAGCTGATGAACAAATAAATTACACGCTCTATAGAGAGCAGTGGAAATGGTTAAAGATTAAGTAAGATTTTTGTTGTGCTTCCGCAGCTGATCCACTTTTTGTAGTGCTTCAGCTTTATCAAGCGTATAAATGGAGCGTAATTCTGGGTGAGCCTTAAAACGTTTATAGCTCCAGTGGTAATGTTCGGGATAGCGTGTAATCAAATCTTCGATCACATGATGAATAACTTGGGTACCTTCTACAGCGCTGCCTTCATAAATTTTCTCATCAATTGGTTCAATAAACATATTAAAGCCATCCTGTTCATTACGGATGGCGTAAAGAAGCAAAGTACTGGCCTTAGTTTTTTGAATCAGCTTGGCGCTCAGGCTGCTTGAGGCTAAGGGTACACCAAAGTATTCTACCAGATCACCACCCACATTTGGTGTATGGTCAGGCAAGATAACAGTTGTGCCTCCCTGTTTAAGCGCCTTAAAAATCTGGCGAACACCAGTTTCATCTGTAGGAACCAGATTGGCCTGCTCACGGCTGCGCGCTTCGCGGACGAACTGATCTGCATACGGGTCTTTGACCGGTTTATAGAGAATGGTCATTGATGTATATTGCGAACACCAGGAGTTCATAATCTCCCATGTGCCAAAGTGCGGAACGATCAGGACTAATCCTTTTTTGGCTGCCACCGCCTGATGAAAATAATGCTCGCCTACAATTTTATGAATTCTTGAAATATTCTTCTCTGTACTTGAGCCCCAAATACTAAAAAATTCAAAGTATGACTGTATTTCATTACGTATAGCCTGACGAATAATCTGATTACGCTTTTCGGTCAGCAGATATGGAAAAGCAATCTCCAGATTCAGATTTATTGTTTTTGAGGTATTCGACAGTTTTAAAGTATTCACCAGACCTGCAAGTATACGAGCAATAAAGCGTGATACTCGTATAGGCTGGCGACTAATGATTTTCAAAAGACGATAAGATAAAGGCTGGGAATTTGAGCTAGTCATTATTTAAATGTAGGATTCTGCTTAACAAACGTAAAAGAAAAAATATTATAAGTTAAAAAGCTTTATTTAGACAGTTTTTCATTTTCCAGTGTATATAATGAAGATATTTTACTTTTCGGATAAATATATATGTCGGATTGGCCGCCAAAACCTAATAATGAAGTTCCAAGTTCAGACAGCAGAAGCGGTAAAGAGTGGCAGATACTAGAAAAAGCTGTACTGGCTTCTGTTGAAGAACAGCGCCGTAGCCGTCGCTGGGGAATATTTTTTAAGTGTTTGACTTTTGCCTATATTCTATTGCTTTTGCTCATGATGGGTAGGGGCTGTACTACGGCAACTACCAGTGGGGCAGGTTCAAGTTCAAATGCTCATCTGGCTGTGATCGATATTATTGGTACGATTGACTCTAGTGACCGTTCCGTAAATAGTGAAGATACCAATAAAGCTTTGAAACGTGCATTTGAAGCAAAAAACAGTCAGGCAATTGTGCTCAATATCAATTCACCTGGGGGGTCACCTGTCCAGTCAGATGAGATCTGGCAGGAAATTCGCTATTACAAACAGCAGTATCCTGAGAAGAAAGTATATGCACTAATTGGTGATATGGGAGCCTCAGGCGCTTATTATATTGCTTCGGCTGCTGATGAAATCTGGGTTAATCCATCCAGTTTGGTCGGCTCAATTGGTGTGATTATGCCAAACTATGGGGTGATGGGCCTTGCGCAGAAACTGGGTGTTGAAGACCGGACATTAACTTCAGGCGACAATAAAGATATTCTGAGCATGACTAAACCAGTCAATCCTGCACAGAGGGAGCATGTACAGGCGGTCTTGGACAATGTGCATAGTCACTTTATTGCTGCTGTAAAAGAAGGTCGTGGCAAGCGCCTGAAGAGTAATGACCCTGCAATTTTTTCAGGATTATTCTGGAGCGGTGAGCAGGCAGTTAAACTGGGCGTTGCAGATCGTACCGGAAGCATGAACAGTCTTAAACGTGAGCTTAAACTGGATAATGTTCTGGATTATACAGTTCAGCGTAGCCCATTTGAATCGGTACTTGGCCGGGTAGGTTCTGAAATAGGCCAGGGCTTTAGTGAATCAGTTACCCAGCAACTTAAAATTCAGCAGGATACCAAGCTGCAATAATGAACATAAAGGGATATATGACGAAGCCATTAATACACTTTGCACATGCCAATGGCGTGCCTTCAAAAGTTTATGAAAAGTTGTTTGAACAGTTGCGTAATGAATACGATATTATTTATGTGCCTTTGATTGGTCCAGATAAACGTTATCCAATTACCAATCACTGGCCTCATCTGGTAGAGCAGATCATCGACAGCATCGTTCGGCAGGCTCATGGTCGCAAAGTTATCGGGCTTGGACATTCGCTAGGTTCAGTTCTCACGATGATGGCTTCTTATCAACGTCCCGAGTTATTTTCACAGGTCATTATGCTAGACCCGCCGTTGATTATGGGAAAAGCATCTTTTGTTTTCCATATGGCTAAATGCTTTAAACCCCAACTGGTAGATCAGATGACTCCAGCAGGGTTATCGGTGCGGCGACGTGATCATTGGGAGTCGCGCGAGCAGGCAGGCGAGTTACTTCGCACTAAAGGTTTCTATAAAGATTTTGATGCAGACTGTTTTCAGGCCTATCTGGAATATGCATTAACTGAAGATCCGGTAAGGGGTGGCGTAACTCTGACCATCCCTAAAAATGATGAAGTAGAAATCTTTAGGAAGAATCCTTCGCTCTGGTGGTTACCGATGGCAAAACCGAAAATACCGGTGCATCTTGTGGTCGGAGATCAAAGTGTTTTTCTTAAACGGCGTTTTCCACACATAGCCAAGAAAAAAATCGGTATTTCTTTTAGCATAGCCGAGGGCGGCCATATGTTCCCGTTAGAACATCCTGTTGAGGTGGGCCGATTGGTAAAACAGCTGATCCATGCATAAATGATGAGCCAATAAAAAAAGCGCCTATACTTAGGCGCTTTTTTTATTGGCATAAATTGTATTATAACTTGCAGAACTGCACTGGTTCAGTTAGTAGAGAGTTTCTATAAAGTACAGAGCCATCTTCTAGATGCTGAACGGCGCCAGTACAGATCCATTCAACCACCTGAGGGTAAACCAGGTGTTCTAACTCATGTACACGGTTTGCTAAAGTCTCAACTGTATCAGTTCTTTTAACCGAAAGTATTCCCTGCGCTAGTGCCTGACCCGCATCTAATTCAGCTGTCACATAATGAACTGTACAGCCATGATATACATCACCTGTATTAATTACACGCTGATGAGTATGCATACCTTTATAATAAGGCAACAGGGAAGGGTGAATATTCAGCATTTTCCCTTCCCAGGCTTTGACAAATTTTTCACTTAAAATCCGCATAAAGCCTGCTAGCACGACCAGATTAACTCCCCAGTCAAGCAGCTGCTGATGCATAACGTCATCAAATGCTTCCCGGCTTGGATACTGTTTATGTTCAACAAGAGCAGTCTTAATTCCTGCCTGTTTAGCACGTTCTAGAGCATAAGCATCAGGCCGGTTGGACAGTACACCAACAATTTGGCCTGATAGTTTGGCATCGATCAGGGCCTGCAAGTTAGATCCACTGCCCGAAACGAGTACAGCAATTTTAATCATATGAAATTACGCGAAGATCACACGAATTTTTTCATCTGCACCTTCAACAGATTCAGCATTGTCAACAATGTGACCCATTATCCATGCTTTTTCGCCGAGGTTATTTAGCGTGTTAACCGTTCTCTCAGCATCTGCCGCATCAACAGCCAATACCATACCTACGCCACAGTTAAATGTGCGGTACATTTCAAATTGTTCAACACCACCTTCCTTTTGAAGAAGCTTAAACAATTCTGGCCATTCCCAAGAAGATTCATTAATGACTGCTTGAGCACCATTTGGAAGTACGCGTGGTAAGTTACCCGGTAAACCGCCACCTGTGATGTGTGCCATTGCGTGCACATCAACCTGTTTGAGTAATTCAAGGATTGGCTTGACGTAAATGCGGGTAGGTTCCATTGCAGTATCTGCAAGTGGGCGACCATCAACGATTTGAGTTAAGTCAACATTTTTTACATCTAAAATTTTACGAAGCAGAGAGTAGCCATTAGAGTGCGCACCTGAAGATGCAATTCCAATCAGTACATCATCGGCTTTAACTTTAGAACCATCAATAATTTTGCTTTGCTCAACTACACCTACGCAGAAACCTGCCAAATCATAATCTTCACCTTCATACATGCCTGGCATTTCAGCAGTTTCACCACCTACTAACGCACAGCCAGCAAGTTCGCAACCTGCACCAATTCCTGTAACAACATTTGCAGCAACCTCTACGTTTAAGTGGCCTGTTGCATAATAGTCAAGGAAGAACAATGGCTCTGCACCACATACAAGAAGGTCATTTACGCACATTGCCACCAGGTCCTGACCAATCGTGTCATGACGGTTTAAATTCAGTGCTAAACGTAATTTGGTACCCACACCATCCGTGCCAGATACGAGAACAGGTTCTTCATAACCTTTAGGAATTTTACAAAGTGCACCAAAACCACCAAGTCCGCCCATCACTTCAGGACGTGAGGTGCGCTTGGCGACAGATTTGATTCGATCGACTAATGCGTCTCCCGCTTCAATGTCGACACCTGCATCTTTGTAGCTTAAACCAGTATTTGGGGTAGAAGTTGAGTTGCTCATAATGAAGTCTCCGCGTTCGCGCGGGGGATTATAACCTGAATATACGAAACTCTTATGTTATTTATGCTCTAAAATGCTATTTTACTAAAATATTTCTTTCTTCATAATGATTAGATACTTATAAAAGGCGTGTTTCCATGGTCGACCGTACCTTACGTCGTATTTTTATTCTTGCGGCGATTGCATTATTACTTTGGGTGCTTTACCTGCTAAAACCGGTAGTCATACCATTTTTAATGGCCTTTCTGATTGCTTATCTATTTAGTCCGCTAGTGGCATGGCTCCACAAATATCATTTACCGCGCTGGCTCTCGATCAGTATTGTCTTTATTGGAATTGGTATTCTCCTGGTACTGGCAATCTGGTATGTGGTGCCTTTGGTCTGGCAGCAACTGGTTTATGCGCGTGACAGTATTCCAGCAGGTATACATTGGTTAAACGCGACCTTTTTACCTTGGGTTTCTAATACATTTAATGTCGAGCAGATGGAAATTGATACTGAACAGATTTCTACTGTAGTCATGGATTATATTCAGACCAATTATAGTGCAGATAGTATTCAGACCATGTTGCTACGTCTGGCGCAATCCGGATTAAATTTCATCCAGATTGGCGGTACAATTGTTCTGATACCAATTATTGCTTTTTACTTTCTGCTGGACTGGGACCGGATGCTGAACAGTATGCGTCGCCTGATTCCACGGCCTTATGAAAAAAATACTATTCAGGTAGTTCATGAATGCCATAATGTATTAGGTGCCTTCGTTAAAGGGCAATTCTTGGTCATGATCCTGCTGGGAATTGTTTACGCAGTAGGTTTACAGCTGATTGGTCTTGAAGTCGGGCTGATCATTGGAATGGTTGCCGGGCTTGCCAGTATTATTCCTTATCTGGGTTTTGCCGTAGGGATTATTGCCGCAGTCATTGCGACATTGTTCCAGTTCGGTTTGGACTGGACCCAGCTAATTCTGGTTGGTGTCGTCTTTATGGTGGGTCAGGCGGTAGAAGGTTATATCCTGCAGCCTTTCCTACTCGGTGATAAGATAGGTTTATCACCTGTTGCTGTTGTATTTGCTGTACTGGCCGGTGCACAGCTAGCTGGTTTCTTCGGTATGCTCATTGCTTTGCCAATGGCTGCGGTGATTGTAGTACTGCTTAGACATTTACGTGAATGCTATGAACACAGTACATTCTATGGTCCACCTAATCTGATGGGAGATAAAGGTACGGACAGTCTCATTATAGATGCCGAACAGGTAAATCTTGATATTGAGCTTGAAAAGTCGCAAGATACTGAAAAGACAGTTCATATTGATACTAAATAACGATAGGATATGGCCAAATATATGCGTCAGCTGCAACTGAATATAGAACTTCAACTTGATGCTCGGATCAGTGATTTTTCCGGGCCAAGCTGGGGGCCTGTAGTAGATGCAGTCCGGCAGTTGCATGCTGGTCTCATGAACCGGTTTTATATTTATGGTGCAGCAGGCTCAGGTAAAAGCCATCTTCTATCTGCGATTTGCGATTCCTATATGGAGGTAGGTAAATCTGCCATTAAAGTTTCACTTCTTGAACTCTTGGATGCGCCTATTGAAGCAATTACATCACTGGAAAAATATGATCTGGTTGCACTGGATGATATCGAAGCTATAAGTGGTGTTCCACATTGGCAGCGTGCCGTTTTTCATCTTATTAATTATAATAATGAAGAGGGAGGGCAGCTGATTTTTTCCTCACGGTTTGCACCAATGGAATTGAAACTTGAACTACCTGATTTGCAGTCACGGCTGACTCAGGCGGTCAGTGTAAAAGTGCCCAACGGTAGTCTCTATGCAGATCGTCAAGCACTAGTTCATTCAGTACTAGCACGCAGGGGCGTACAGCTAGACCAACAGATTATTGATTATCTTTTATTACATGGGCCACATCAGGCAGCACGTCTTTTACAAACTTTAGAACAATTGGAAACCTTGCTCAAGGGAGAGCGAACACGGCTTTCAAATATGACTTTGCGCCAGATATTTGCCTTAATTGATGAGTATGGCCAGTAAACGGAAAAATCTTGAGTAATTACTCAAGCTGTGACACAGTACAGAAAAATAATTCGATGTTGCACGGAACTGCAGCTTAAGAATAAAAAATAGAAATAAAGTATAAGGAGATGGATATGCTCAAACAGAGCATAGGCATAGCTATGTTATGCATTGCGGGGCAGGCCTATAGTGCTGACATTGTGGTAACAACAACTGAAGATATATCCTCTGCAAATGATAAACAATGCTCGCTTCGGGAAGCCATTGAATATATCAATCTGGGTTTACCTGAAGCTGGCTATAATGGATGTGGTGGGAAATCATCTACTTCTACGATTTTGCTTGAAAAAAAAGCAGTCTATAAACTCAGCAATCATATTAACATCAAGGCTGACCTGTCGATCAGAACCAGTTATACCACCGATGTTAATGATAAGGATGTACCCGGTTTAAATAACGCCACAATTCAAATGCTGGGTACTGATAATATTTTCCGCATTGATGACAGTAAAAAAACTTTAGCGACAGTCAGTCTAAGTGAAATTACTTTGCAGGGATGTGGGGCCAGTCAATGTGCCGAACAGGGAGGGCTAATTTATAATAATGAATATCTGACTTTGGAATACACCCGTTTATATAATGGATCAGCAGCCCAAGGCGGAGCAATATATAATATGGGCCAGCCAGAGGCTGAAACTGCTGCCAGTATAGTTGAAATAAAATCAAGCCTTATTGAAAATAATAAAGCTCTGGCAGGTGCTATTTTATATACCCATGCTCCTGAGTTCCGGATTTTAAATTCAGTATTTCGTGAAAATAATACAACTCAAACAGGTTCCAGCAATATTTATTCGGCCAGCCGTCTAGAAGAAAATAAGATTACTGATTTTCCTCAAGCTAGGGCTTGGGTAAATAGTAGTACTTTTTTAAAAAATCAGGGCCATATTATTAACTTGCGTGACGGGATCGGGTTAAACAATCTGACCATTGTCGGTAATCAGGCTGGTATTTTATTCGATGCACCTTTAGGTAAAGGATACTTGGCCAACAGTATCATTTTAGGAAATCCTTATCCTAGTAGTCAGCAGGCTAACTGTACTTTTGCCGAAAATGACCAAAGCATTCTACAGAATAATCTGGTCAGTCAGGAATGTGGATTAGGTGCTACCCATTATCCTAATGAATACTGGTCCGGTACACAGCTGATTGCGGGAGAGACCTTACAAGGTGCATGCAAGAGTATGTCGCAGGACCCTAATAGCCTGTTATGTCCCTATAGTCAGCCTAAAGATACATTCTTGGGATATTTTCGTCCCCGTATCCTGCTAAGTTATAACAGTCTGGCGGATTCACCTATAGTCAATAAAGGTAAAAATTCATTTAATCCTGATATGAAAATAGTGGGCTGCGAAGCTGCTGACCAGCGCAAACAGGCGCGAGATTCAAATAATATATTTTGCGATCGTGGAGCAATTGAAATTATTGTCCCAACGACAGTAAGTCTGGTGGGTGAAGATATACGGACTGGTGGTCAGGCCAAAATGTCGGTTGCCGATTTACTTGGAGATAGCGACCTGATTCCTAAAGAACAATGTAACGCAATCTTAGGCCCTCATCCATCCGGAGAAGCATGGCAGGCTGGCTGTATACAAGTTGTACAAACAGTGACTCAATCTAAGGGGACATTAAAGATTGATGAGGAAGGTAATCTGGTCTATACCCCGAATGGTGGCTGGCATGGAACTGATATTTTTAAGATCCGTCTGGTGACTACTTCTACGCGCTTTAACCAGAATATTCCTTATATGGAAATTAATGTACAGGTCAGACAAGAACCTGAAAACCACATGGAAAGTGACAAAATTAAAACTTCCGGTGGAGCACTCGGAATGTTCAGTTTATTTACACTTTTAGCATTAGTCGGGCTACGTCGGTATACAAAATAATTAGGGCCAAGTAATGAAAATTTATAAAAAGGGGCTATTGAGCCTGATGATACTGACGACCATGACTTTGATGGCTGCAGAAGACAAGACTATTTATGTCAATACGTTTGAAGATGAAGATGGCGAAAACCTGGATAAGTGTTCGCTACGTGAAGCCCTGGTTGCAGCCCGTAAAAATATTGCATATGGCGGGTGTGCAGCAGGAAATACTGGAACTGGTCAGCTAGACAGAATTCAATTGCAAGCCGGAGAATATATACTTAAGAGAGAGTTGCGGCCAGAAAGTGCGGTCAAGATTTATGGAGAAACACCGTTCGATTACAAGACAAAAGATCCTTTAACACACCAGTATCCGGCACGTGGGCCTATAAGAACAGTTATCAACGGAAATCATACCTCCCGAATTTTCAATACTTCAGAAACCCAAGCCAGTATCTTTCTTGAAAATATTGAACTGAAAAATGGTTATTCCTCTGCTGAAGGAGGAGCATTATTCATAGCTGGCCCACTAAATATGACAAATACGGCTATTAAAGATTCTAAGTCGGATAAAGCAGGTGGTGCTGTTTATATCATTGCACAAAACCTAGAAAAACAGATGACTTTAGTAAACACCCTAATTCAAGGAAATCAGGCAAAAATTGGAAGTGCTTTTGCCATGGACTGTTCAGCAAATCTGTTGGGTACCCAGCCTGCTATCAGTGTAGAGCGTAGTAGCTTGGTTCAAAATGGTACAATAAATGACCGCAGTACGATTGAGTTATGCGGCTTAACACGTGTTTCCTTAAGTGCCAATACTATTGCCCGGAATAAAGCAAATCTGGTAGATGGTCATATTATTCGTGCGGTATCTGAGCTAGGCCGTCCATTATACTCCGCCTCATCTCTCGCTTTAATCAGTAATACCATTGTAGAAAATCAGGCCAATAGTACGTTTTATTTTGATGAAAACAGTACCAAGGCTTTAGCCTTTAATGTTTTAGCTTTCAATACAGGCAAATCCTGTGACTTTGTCCGTAAAGACAGTAATAGCCAGAATAAGACACTGGGGCTAACTCTGGCATACAATGCACTACAACTTGGCAATGTGGAAGGTCAATGTGTATTGCCTGAAGAACTATTAAAAATACAGACAACGGTAGACCTGAGCAATATCTCACGTCAAAGCGTTCTATCTGATTATCAGCAACCCTCAAAATACAATCTCTATCTACCGCTCTATTATCCTAAGGACAATCAGAATGCTTCAGATCTGGTGAACACAGGCGCAACACAGGATTGCAGTACACTTGATCAGCGCGGACTGGCCCGGATTACAAATGGTACTTTAACTTTAAATCCTGAGATGAAAAATACCTGTGAAATCGGTTCTGTAGAGCGCATGCGCCTAACAGCAGCTGATATTACAGATTTAAAGAATCTGTCTATTGTACAAATTCTAGATACCTATCAAAAAGAAGCTGACAACTTGAAAGAGGGCATAAAAGAAATAGAAGATACTGAAGAGCAGGCTATTTATCAAAAAGAGTTGAGCGAATTAGAACGTCTAATTGACAATATCAAGTTAACACAGAAGTATCGTACCATTTACATTGATCCTTTTACGCTGGCTTTACCAAGTGAAGAAGAATTTCTCAACGAAAATGGCAAGCTTGAATTGCGTCCAAAAGAACTCAGTACAGATCAGTATAGTATCGAAACACATAAATACGGTGTAGGTTCAGTTTCTGGTAGTGGTGCAGATTTTAAGTTTAATGGACAGCAAGATGAACATCTGTTTTGTGAATGGGTGCCTGAGTTAAAGCGTATTATGATTTATCGGACAGATGACCAGTTATCTGCTAATACCGGTAGCGCTTATTGTGCTTACACCATCAAGGCAAAAACGGGTGAGTCTTCAACAGGACTTGTTAAAGCAGATTTTATTAATATTGCTCCAATTGCAAAAGATGATACCTATACATTACAATATGGCTCAGACTTAAAAGTCAGTATTAATCCGCTAGAAAATGACAGTGATGATGGTGATGGTCCTATATCACAATTAAAGCTCAATACAAATAAATCAGCCTTCTTTCATGATGCAGACGGACAGGAATTACCTATACGTTTTAGCGTTATTCCTCCAGGTGTAACGGTCAGTGCAGACCGTACCGGTCCATGTCCGGGTAATTATATTCGAGAGACCTGCTATGGTGGACAGATCCATATCCAGGCCAAAAATAATTTCAGCCAGTTTAACTATCGGTTTGAATATAATATTTTTGATGCTGAAGGTGAGGAATCTAATACGGCAACTATCTTGCTAGAAAATACAGCTAAGAATACCAATACCGCCGGTGGAGGAGGAAGCTTTGGAATATGGGGAATATTAAGCCTATTAGCTTTAAGCATGTATCGGTTTCGCCGTAACGTTTAAAAAAAAGCCTCGTAAGAGGCTTTTTTATTGAATTGATTGATTTTTATCTAGTTTGCCTTAAGTGCAGCAGGCATGTATTTATTCATATATTCTTGGCGGATTGATGCACGTTGCTCTGCGGTAGTTGCCTTTTGCATTCTTTGTCTCAGATCATGCCGTTCGTGACTGCTCATCTGTTGCCAAGTTTCACGCATTTTCTGTTTTTCCTGCTCTGGCAGCTGGGTAAACCAGTCCATGCGTTGTTGTAGAGCGACACTTTGTTCTTCAGGTAATTCTTTTAAAGTCTGATAACGTTTAATCAGGGCACGCTGTTCTTCATCGGACAAGGTGTCCCAAGTTTCATTAATCTGGGTCCCGGCATCTTTAGAAAAAATCCAGAAACGTTCGAACCCTGCAAAGCTGGTTTGTAAAAAGCTTAAGGTACATAAAGCTAAAGCCAGTTTCTTAGCTGCCATGACCGACCCTATCCTCACCTAAAACCAGTAACATTTCTAAATCTTCCACCATTTGGGGTGAAAGTTTTGGAGTAACAGCAACCTGATTTTGTGGCTGCTCTGTCATTTCCATAGAGTTGGGTAATATGACAAAACCAGTAATGGCTGCAGCAAGAGCAAAACCTGTCATCCGCCACATGCTGTAATGTGGTGATGGACGATCCTGTATGGTTTCGAGTACATGATTCATCACTACAGGTTTAGCCTTATGATGAGTAGCCAGTGTATCAAGCTTGGAAGTCACTTTTTTTGTGAAATCATCTTTATTCATCTGATGATCCTCCCATATGTGGATTTAAATGCGCTAAAGCTGTTCTTAATCCCTGAATTGCCCGATGGTAATGAGTTTTTACACTGCCCTCGGTACAATCCATAATTTCCGCAGTAGTTTGGGTATCAAAACCTTCCCACGCCCGCAACATAAAAGCCTGTTGCTGTCGAACTGGGAGTTTTGAAACAGCGGCCTGTATTTCTTCTGCAGTAACCGCTTGATCCAGAAAATCAGAAGGGTTTGGACTCGATTCATCCACGATATCCATCATTTCTTCTTCATCTGAATCCAGACTGACTTTTCTAAAAAATGAAAAAGGTTGGGCACGGCGTGCTTCCTTGCGACGCCAGTCCTGTAATTTGTTATTTAAAATTGTATAGAACAGGGGGTACCATTCTTCAGTACTTTTATCACGATAGGATTTATGTAGGGAAATAAATGCTTCCTGTACCAGATCCATAGCTATGCCTTGTTGCCCCTGTGTTGCACTTTCCATCATGACCAGAGCACGACCCGTTACATCCTGCATAAAAAACTTCAGACGCTGCTCAGCCGTACTGGCATGCGTACTGCTGAGATGTTCTGCATCAGGCTGTTTCGGTACTAAATCCATAGAGATGGAAAATCCCGTCATTGGACACCCACTCATTATTTTGTTGGTCATCACTTAAATAACGTCAAAAATAATGTTTGGGTTGACATAGTAGATAATTATTTTTTAAGAGTTTAAAGGATTTTTAACTACAATTAGCCCTTTATTAAAATAATTTAACCTTTTAGAGCCGCTGGCGAACTATTTCAAAAAAACAGATAGAGCCTGCAACTGCCACGTTCAATGATTCTTGACCACCTGGTTGGGGAATCACGACAGCTTTTGCATGCTGTAATGCATATGCTGACGCACCCTGTCCCTCATTTCCTAAAATCCATGCACAAGGTTGTGTGAGGTCCTGCTGATAGATACTTTCAGACTGATGTGAACTGGTTACGAATACAGGAATTTCAAACTTCTCCAGTATGTCTTCAAGCTGGACATTTTCATAAATATTTAAAGAAAAATGAGCTCCCATACCAGCACGCAGTACTCGTGGTGACCAGAGTGAAGCTGAGCCTTGGGTACATACAACCTGCTGAATATTAGCGGCGGCAGCAGAACGCAATAATGTGCCTACATTTCCTGGGTCCTGTACATTCTCTAAAATAAGTGTATCAAGATGATATTGCAGGGGTTGGGTATTCGTCGGCAGATCAATAATTGCGAGACAGGCCAAACTTGTACCCAAGGTACTTAAATCACGATAAAGTGCTTCACTCAAGACAAATACATGACCCTGATAATATTCAAGGATCTGTTCAAAGTCTGGGTGATTTAATGCCTGTTCAGTACTGAACAATGAATGGATTTTCTTATTTTCCTGGAGCCAGCTCAGGCAGAGATGGGTTCCTTCAAGAATAGTTTGCCGCTGTTTTTTACGGTAACTGTTCTGTTCAATGAGTCCCCGTAAATGTTTGATTTTAGGGTTGTCTTTAGATTCAAGAAAAATAATTGACATAAGTAAAGAATCCACAGAGATGAGTAGTTAAACCCATCTCTGTATAAATAAATTATTGGTGATAGCCTGTAACCAGCTCAACTTCATTTTTGGAACCAATAATCACTGGCACGCGCTGATGCAGATCGGTCGGCTCAATTTCTAAAATGCGTACGCGACCTGTAGTTGCAGCACCACCAGCCTGCTCAATAAGCATACCCATTGGATTTGCTTCATACATCAGACGTAAACGGCCTGCTTTTTTAGGATCTTTTAAATCATATGGATAAAGGAAAATCCCGCTACGGCAGAGAATACGGTGAATATCGCCAACCATACAGGCAACCCAGCGCATATTAAAGTCTTTAGCACGTGTAGAAGTTTTTCCAGCCAGCAGTTCATCAATATAACGCTTAACCGGTTCTTCCCAGTGGCGCTGATTTGAGGTATTGATAGCAAATTCCTGGGTATCAGCTGCGATCTGAATATTCTCTGCGGTTAAAACAAATTCCTGGCTGTCTGGATTAAAGGTGAAGAATACAACGCCTGCACCTACAGTCAGTACCAGCATTGTGGAAGGGCCATATAGAACATAACCGGCAGCAACCTGCTGAGTCCCTGCCTGCATGAAGTCAGCAGCCTGAGTTACATGGTTTTTTGCAGGTAAAATTGAAAAAATAGTTCCTACACACATATTGATATCAATATTGCTTGAACCATCTAACGGGTCAAATAATACCAGATATTGACCATTTTCCTGAGCAGGCGTAAATTCATCAAGCTCTTCTGAAGCCAGCCCGCCTACTTGGGGATGTACTTTTAATGCATCAATCAAATAGTCATTAGAAATAACATCAAGTTTTTTCTGGGTTTCACCTTGTACATTTTCATGCTCTGCGCTGCCCAAAACACCTGCAAGTGCACCCTTTTGTAAAGTCTGATCTATTACTTTACAGGTATCGGCAATAGTGCTGATAACTTGAGCCAGCTCAGGCGTTAAATTCCCAGTTTGTTGTTGTAAATATTGGGACAAGGTGTAATTGGTCATACCAAAAAGCTCCAGCAAAGAGAAAATAGATGTATAAAAAGAACTGGGCTATTTTAGAGGAGAACCAATGTAATTAACAATTTTATTGCGTGATGAGATGTGTTGTTTTTGCGCTTGCAACTCTACACGAACATGCTATGTTGAATTATGTTCATAAAAAAGGAAGTAGATCTATGACGACCAAACATTTTGATGCGACTCCAACTCCAAATGAGCCAATTAAGCTGGATAATATCTCAACTGAAAAAGTGAAAGAAGCTTGGGAAAGTTATGAAGCGAAACCTGAATACAAAGAATTTAATAAGCATGACATGATTGAAGCCATGCAAAAAAATGAAGAAGATAAAAAGTTGGAGAATTAAAAAAGCGCCCAACAGATGTTGTGCGCTTTGCTCTTGGAAATTTGAGCGTTTAATTATTTGAGTAATGGCGGTACAGCTTCGTAGTTGATTTCTACACGACGGTTTTCTTTCCAGGCTGCTTCATCATGGCCAGGATTAATTGGCATCTCTTTACCATAGCTCACAGCTTCAAGCTGATTGGGGTTTACACCATTTGTCACTAAATAGCTTTGTACTGCTTTGGCACGACGTTCACCCAATGCCATATTGTATTCACGTGTACCACGTTCATCGGTATGGCCAGTTAAAGCAACTTTTGAATTGGCATTTGCCATCAGGAACTGGGCATGAGCCTGTAGGGTTTGATAATCCTCATTGCTCAGATCACTACTATCATAGTCAAAGTATACAACACGTTTTGCTAAATAAGCACGATTCGCTGCTGTAACACCTTTAGCTGAAGCACCAGCCATATTCTGTGCATTTAGTGCCGCGTCTTCACTTAGACCGGTTGTGTTAACACTCGTACCCGCTGTAGTTGGAGTGGTAGTGGTCGTAACATCTGAAGTAGGTTTACGGTTGGCACAACCAGTAATAACTAGGCTGGCAGCCAGTAAGGGAAGAGTTAAATATTTTACTGCGTTCATCTTAATCTCCATGAAAAAATTGTTATAGCCAGTTAAATTATTTGGGAGCCCAAGCAGGCTCACGAACTTCGCCTTGTTCACTTGGCAGATTCATTCGGAAGCGCCCATCAGTTGACATAATTGCCAGTAATCCCCGGTTACCTTCACGGGTAGCATAAACGACCATCTGGCCATTTGGAGAAAAACTTGGAGATTCATCTAGACTGGTTGGGGTAAGAATGTTGGTAATGCCAGTAGCAATATCCTGAATGGCAACTTTATAGTTGCTTCCGGCTGGGCGGTGTACCAGTGCGACTTTTTTGCCATCTGCACTTAAGGTACCGCGCGCATTAAATGCACCTTTAAAAGTCAACCGCTTGACTGAGCCGTCTGCAAAGCTGTAACGGTAAATCTGTGCTGAACCGCCACGATCGGAAGTAAAAATAAAAGATTTACCGTCTGGTGCATATCGGGCTTCTGTATCGATGGCAGAATCATTAGTCATACGTTTAAGCTGACGGGTAGTCAAATCCATCTGGTAAACTTCAGGGTTTCCATGCATGGACGCTGTGAAGAGCATAGACTGTCCGTCTGGAGAGAAACTTGGTGCACCATTAAGACCACGGAAACTGGCCAGTACTTCACGTTGCCCAGTAGCCAGATCTTGCACGTAAATCGCAGGGCGCTTGGTTTCAAACGAGACATAAGCCAGTTTTTTTGCATCTGGTGTCCAGGCTGGAGACAGAATCGGGTCACGTGAAGAAAGGACAGTACGCGGCTGTTCACCATCAGTGTCAGCGATCTGTAAGGTATAACGCTGTTCTGGGGTTGCCGGATTGCGCAGTACATAAGCAATACGGCCACTAAAATCACCAGGAATACCTGTCAGGGCCTGATAGATTGCATCACTGATCATATGGCCAGCCTGACGTATACGTGAAGCGGGGACAGTTAAAAGTTCATTTAACAGATAGGTCTGCTTCTCGACATCATAAAGCTGGTAATGCACTTCATACGAATCACCTGCGACAGACTTGATACTACCTGTCACTACATAAGGGATTTTAGTCGCTTGCCAGCTTTGCGCATTAATATTATTGAGTGCAGCGCTAGCCGGAAGATTTTTTGATGAACTGGTAAAGCGCCCTGAACGATTCAAGTCACTTTCAACTATTGGATAAATAGACTGATCATTTGCAAAGGGTACAATTGCTATTTTTGGAGCTTCTTCAGGAGCCTTTGCAATTTCAAGGTGTAATTGGGCAAAAGCTGTAGTGGTGATGGCCGGACTAAAAACAGCTGTTAAGGCAAGGGCTAAAAGAGTTTTACGCGTCATATTCATAATCGCAGGGCGCTCAATTCCATGATTCTGGGGTATGGGAATGCTAATTTGTAACATGATGACATAATTTAAATCTATTTAAAGCATGTAAATATGACTATCTCGTGAGAAGTCAGAACCATCTTATAACTAAAGAAATAGATACCCCAAGTTATAGGTTTCAGAAAATTATAAAGAGTAAAATTAATATATTGATATTAAAATCAAAATAACCCAATCCTATCGATAAAAAATAAAACTCGGTCAATTTATTTAAACACCCTCAAAAGAGGGTGGTTTTTTTATTTAGCAGTAAATGTAGAGGTAAAGGTACGTGCTTCACGTCGTGCATCAGCATCAGATGGCATTGGATAAGGAGCGGCTGCCCTTACCGCAGCTTCTACACTGGCTTTCATATCTGGGTCACTTGAATTCACTACCACTGAGAGAACAGCTCCACTATCACTTAAAGTTACACGTGCTGTTGCCTTGTTACCAGAAGAGCCATTAGGTATATCCCAAGCACGTTTAATTTTATTTTCAAAATCACGTTTGGCAGATGAAGCAATTTTTTTAGCTTCAGCTTTTTTATCAGCCGCTTCTTCAGCTGCTTTTTTTGCAGCTGATGCTTTCGCTTCAGCCTCAGCCCGGTCTCTGGCATCGGCATCGGCTTTGGCTTTTTCAGCAGCATCCGCTTTTGCTTTGGCCTGCGCATCAGCTTTGGCTTTTGCAGCAGCGTCAGCTTTTGCTTTGACCTGCGCATTGGCTTTGGCTTTTTCAGCAGCATCAGCCCTTGCTTTAGCCTGAGCATCGGCTTTGGCTTTTGCAGCAGCATCCGCTTTTGCTTTGGCCTGCGCATCGGCTTTGGCTTTTTCAGCAGCATCAGCCCTTGCTTTAGCCTGAGTATCGGCTTTTGCTTTTGCAGCAGCGTCAGCTTTTGCTTTGGCCTGTGCATCGGCTTTGGCTTTTTCAGCAGCATCCGCTTTTGCTTTGGCCTGCGCATCCGCTTTTGCTTTTGCAGCAGCGTCAGCTTTTGCTTTGGCCTGTGCATCGGCTTTGGCTTTTTCAGCAGCATCCGCTTTTGCTTTGGCCTGTGCATCGGCTTTGGCTTTTGTAGCAGCATCAGCCTTTGCTTTAGCCTGCGCATCCGCTTTTGCTTTTGCAGCAGCGTCAGCTTTTGCTTTGGCCTGCGCATCAGCTTTGGCTTTTTCAGCAGCGTCAGCTTTTGCTTGTGCATCAGCTCTAGCTTTTTCAGCAGCTTCGGTCTTTTGTTTAGCCAATGCTTCAGCTTTAGCTCGTGACGCGGCATCTGTTTTTGCTTTTGCGTCTGCTTGAGCTTTTAATTTTTCTGCCTCTGCTGCTTTCGCCTTCTCTTCTGCACGTTTTGCAGTTTCAGTTGCCTGTAGTGAAGCAGAGGTTGTAGCAGGAACTGGAATAACAGGAGCTGGTTCTATACTTGGCTCGGCAGTTTGCGTAATTTCGGTTGCCTGGTTTTCATGTACGGTCTCTACAGTATCCGTCTGTTCTAGAGGAACAGGTTCAGGCGGGGGGAGATCCTCAGGTTTAATAAGTACAGTTTTAATTTGTTTAGGAGCTTCAGGCGGTGTACTCATACCCAAATAAAGCAAGCCGACCACAGCCAACAGATGTACGCCTAGCGTAAATCCAATTGCTACTGCTTTTTGTTTAAAAGGAGACTTTTTAAAATCTTTCATAAAATTACTTTAATGGTTCGGTCAGTAAACCCACTTGAGTTAAACCGGCTTCCTGAAGACTGGACATCAAGGCTATGACATCACCGTAAGGGCGGGTATTATGTCCACGGATCACCACATTGAGCTGTTTGTTGTCTGCCTCAGCCTGAGTCTGTGCTTCAGTTAAAATCTGGGTCAGCTGAGATAGCTCTAGAGGCTCTGCCTTATGCTGTTCGTATTCTAGATAGTAATGACCATCTTTATCTAGGGTAACCATGGCAGGTGCATCTTTAGATTCAATCGGATTACCATTAGCTTGTGGTAAATCTACATTAATGCCACTGGTAATCATTGGAGCAGTTACCATGAAGATCACCAGCAATACCAGCATGACGTCGATATAGGGCACGACATTCATATCACTTTTTAAAGGTTTTTTGATCCGCTCAAAGCGTCCGGAACGTTGAATAGCCATTATTCAGCTTCCTGTGCAGGACCCACAGACTGACGTTGTAGCAAGGCTACCATTTCTTCGGCGAACAGGGCACGGTCTGAGTAAAGTGCTTCACCTTTAGCTGTAAAGTGGTTAAAAGCCAAGACAGCAGGAATAGCTGCAAACAAGCCAATAGCAGTTGCAATAAGTGCTTCGGCAATACCTGGTGCGACAGTAGCGAGTGTTACCTGGTCAACAGCAGCAAGACCAATGAAGGCATTCATAATGCCCCATACTGTACCGAAAAGACCGATATAAGGGGCAACTGAACCAATGCTGGCCAATGCTCCCAGCCCCTGCTCAAGATTACCTTGGTCACGGCTCAGACCTACACGCAAAATACGTTCGGTTCCCTCAATCGACTGTGTCGTTGAGGCATGTCGCTTACTCAATTTAAAAAATTCGCCCAGTCCCTGATAAAAAATATCTTCCAGGCCTGAGCGTTTTGAGTTGAGCTGGGCGTTATTGTATAGCGTATTCAGCTCGGCACCAGACCAGAACATTTTCTGGAAATGTTCATCATCTTTTTGGGCTTTCTTATGACTCATATACAACTTGGCAATCAGGTACCAGCTATAGATTGAAGCGAGTAGTAGAATCAGCATAACCAGCTGAACCACAGGACTTGCTTGCAGAATTAAATCGGAGATATGCAGGGTTGATTCAAGTTGTGTTGCCATAGAGAAGTTGCCAGTGATTTTTCTAGTCTTGTTCCAGTTCTTTACGGATGAGATCGCGGATTTGCTCTGGCAGCTTGCGCGGCATCATTTTGTCATTCAAGCAGGCCAGTTCGACTTCACCCGAAGCCAGCAAGATTTCACCACGATAAATATTCTGTTGCAACACAAATGATGCAGCTTTACACGAAATAACACGTGCTGTAACAGTGATCAGGTCATCCATGAGAATTGGACGCATGTATTTGACGTTAATCTTATGCACCACAAAGTTATAATCTTTCTGGTGCCAGTAATGATCAACACCAGCAGCGCGTAGCCATTCCGTACGGGTGCGTTCCATATAGCGGATATGATTGGCGTGATAAACTATACCGCCCGCATCTGTATCTTCAATATATACCCGAATCTGAAACTCGAAATGATTTGCCATAGATCGCATCCGTCTAAAATACTTTTAGATATTTAAAAACTAAATATCTGGTTTTGCTTTACTTAGGGTAATACTTGATATTTCTTTCTTGACCAGATTTGAACTTATTTCAATACAAGGAAACTTAAACCAAAACATGTAATTCATTACGACTGATATAAAGAAATTGCTATTTTACCTCTGGCTGAAAGAAAGCTTTAAATTGAAAGTCCTACCAAGATACCACCCTGACTCAGGCCCGGATTTTAGCATAGACGTTCTGAACTCAAATGGCACAAGCTGACAATCCTGTAGAGAGCATGCAAATACAAGAAAGCAATTAATTGGCAAAAAGGTTCAGTGCATGCGAGCACTTTGCCAATTGTATAAAAACTGCCTATACCGCACCCTAACTATAAAAATCGTGACACTTGGCTAAAGAAGCATAGATGAACCTGCTAACGGATATTTCTATAAGTTCTAAAAATGTATTTAGCCAAATTTCACATGTAGAAAAATAAATTGGATAAGAGGTGTGCAATGCTCACGCAAGTTGTACGTAAAATCTTTCTCACCCGTAGCGGGAATGAAACTGCATGTAAGCAGCATAATGTAGCGAGTCTGAATATACCTATTCGACATTTTGATTTTAAATTTGATAAAGATGAGCTGGATAGCAAGTTCTATTTTCAGACTGTTTTAGGCAGTGCGTACTGGCAGGCGCTCTCGATTTTTCTGACTTATGGTGAAGACCTGGTTATTGAAACTGCTCGTTTTCATCGTGATCTCGTAATTGATCCGGTCTTAAAACAGAGAGTTACCAGTCTAATTGGACAGGAAGCCATCCATTCAAAAATTCATGAGGAATGGAATGAAATCTTAAAAGATAACCGTTTCCCTGTCACTCTGTACCGTTTTTTGGCAGACAAAGTCTTTGACCATATCTTTCTGCGCTTTCCTCAGCCAATGAAATTATCACTTATGGCGGCTATTGAACATTTCACCGCGGTTATAGCCCAGCATATGATGGTTAATACAGATTCTTCGATTATGGCTATGATGGACAATCCGCTAACTCGTACTGAAGATAATAAGACTATGGCGCTATGGATGTGGCATATGCTTGAGGAGTCTGAACATAAAGATATTGCTTATGACGTTTATCAGGTTCTATCAGGTAATTACTGGTTAAGAGTTTCTGGTTTTGTACTGGCATTGGTTACTATTCTGGGGCTGGTGTCATTAGGTGGCATCATGCTCCCTTATCTGCGTTCACCACGTTATCTCATCAGCCGACGTTATTACAACGATGTCAAAGATAGTTTAAAACTGCTGGTCGGGCGGAAATATGGCGTCTTCGGTAGTAACTGGCATCATGTATTTGATTATCTGCGCCGTGATTTTCACCCGAATGACCATGACACTACTGAGTATCTGGAATTCTACAAAAAATATTTGCTTGATCCGGAGAAAGGGCTGTTAACGCCATACTTTATTAAAGAGTTTGTGCCACCTCTGCGTACCGCTGCAGCTTAAAAATCTTGAATATCGAATATTGGATTCAGCATGAAATTATCAGGTAATAGAAGTAAATCAAGCCAGAATGCCTATGCGGTAGTTACCGGTGCCGGTAGCGGTATTGGACGGAGTTTTGCATATGAGCTGGCTAAACGTGGAGGTGCAGTAGTCTGTGTAGACCTTAACCTGGTAGCCGCACAGGATACTGTTGATCAGATTAAGGCAACTGGTGCGAAAGCATTTGCATTACAGTGCGACGTAGGAAATGCTGAACAGGTAAACAGTGTTGCTGAACAGGCTGAGCAGCTTTTAGGACACCCGGTTACACTTTTAATCAATAATGCTGGCGTTGGGCTGGGTGGCAAGTTTGACGAAGTATCACTTGATGACTGGAAATGGTGTATGCAGGTAAATCTATGGGGTGTTATCCATGGCTGCCATGCTTTTGTGCCAAAATTTAAAAAGCTGGGGTATGGCGCTATTATCAATGTGGCCTCAGCAGCCTCTTATACAGCCGCTCCAGAGATGAGTGTATATAACGTCAGTAAAGCAGGGGTATTAGCCCTCTCTGAAACTTTGTCATCTGAGTTGAAAAAGTTCAAGATTCAAGTAAATGTGGTCTGTCCAACTCTGGTCCCTACCAATATTATCAAGAACGGCCGTATTCCAGGCCAGTACTCAAAACTTGCTGATCATGCCTTGATGAATTATGCATTTACGACCAGTGATAAAGTCGCCAGATTGAGTTTAGACCGTCTGGATAAAGAACAGCTTTATACCACACCACAACTTGATGCCAAACTGTTCTGGCTGATGAAACGAACTTCTCCAAGTCTGTATGCCAAGTTTCTTGGCCTGTCTTATCAGTTTATAAAAACTTGAGAGTATAAATATAATGATGACTGAAGTTAAAACCAGACAGCGCGTCCATAAGAAGCAGTCTGCTAAAAATGATAACCAGTTATATGATACTTTTATTATCGGAGCTGGTATTTCTGGTATTGCAGCTGCCATCAAGTTAAATGAAGCAGGGTTGAATCATTTTAAAATAATTGAAAAGGCAAGTACTGTAGGGGGGACCTGGCGGGAAAATACTTATCCGGGCTGTGGCTGTGATGTTCCTTCGGCACTGTATTCCTATTCATTTGCGCCGAGTACTCGCTGGAGCCATTTATTTGCCAAACAGCCTGAAATATTTGCTTATCTGAAAAATGTAAGTGAAAAATATAATATTCTGTCAAAAATTGAATTTAATCAGGAGCTGGTCAAGGCCAGCTGGCATGAAGACCAGCAAAGATGGATACTGGAAACTCATGAGAGGGTTTATCAAGCTAGAACTGTAATTTTTGCTACAGGCCCTATTACTGAACCGCAAATTCCCAAGCTTGAAGGACTAGAAACCTTTACAGGAAAGATGTTTCATTCAGCAAAATGGAATCATGAATATGATTTAACAGGCAAGCGCATCGCAGTTATTGGAACAGGTGCCTCAGCAATTCAGTTTATCCCGCAGATCCAACCCTTAGCCAAGGAACTTTTCGTGTTCCAGCGTACCGCACCTTGGGTCTTGCCAAAACCTGATTTACCCTTAGGAAAATATACCAAGACCTTGCTTGCCAGGGCCCCAGTCATTCAGCAGAGATGGCGTCAGGCTGTAGCGGGTTCTCTTAACCTGATTAATTTGGGGTTACGTCATCCTGTATTTTTAAAACCAGTCAACAATGGAGCTAAACAGCTGCTTAAACTTCAAATTAAAGATGCAGTATTACGTCAAAATGTTACCCCTCAATTCTTGATTGGCTGTAAACGTATTCTGTTTGCCAATAATTATTATCCCGCCTTAATACAGCCGAATACCCGGTTAATTCCACACGGACTGGTTCGGGTAGAGGGTAATAAAGTAATTGCAGCAAATGGAGAAAGCCACGAGGTAGATGTCATTATCTGGGGTACAGGATTTGAAGTATCCCATCCGCCGATTGGTCAGCGCGTGATTAATGAAAAAGGACAGTATCTGGCAGATTTATGGAAAAATAGCTCACCGGAAGCTTACTTGGGAACCAGCCTTGAAAGTGTCCCTAATGCTTTCTTGATGCTAGGCCCAAATATTTTGGTCTATGATTCATTTATAGGACTGGCAGAGGCACAGGTGCAATATATCGTAAACGGTTTATTGCAGATGAAAAAACAAGGAATCAGTAAGCTCTCTATAAAGTCTGATGTGATTCATCAGCATAATGTTCAGGTGCAAAAACACTTGCGTAAGACTGTATTTAATAGTGGTGGATGTAAAAGTTACTATCTTGATCAGAACGGCCGTAATTTTGCTGCCTGGCCATGGTCGCTTAAAGTTTTAAAGCAGCGGCTAAGCCGACTGGACTTAAATGATTATGACATAGAATATTTAGAGAATATGCAAGAAACTAAACGCTCTGCATAAAACTCTAACTGAGCATTTTTTAAGATCATATCTTGGAACCGTGATTAACCCGGCTTAGCACACCGGGTTTCTCTATTTCTAGCTTATTCTTAATGTTTTGGTTCTGGTGGGGTCATACCGAACTGCAAGTAAGCCATATTGGTCGCGATACGGCCGCGCGCAGTACGCATGGCATAGCCTTGCTGAATCAGATAAGGTTCAATCACGTCTTCTAATGTCCCTGAATCTTCTGCCATTGCTGCAGCAAGTGCTTCTACACCGGCAGGCCCGCCGTCAAATCGTTCAAGTAGCATGCTTAAATACCGGCGATCCAGCGTATCTAATCCATCTTTATCGACATTCAGCATATCTAGTGCGCGCTGCGCCATTTCCTGAGTTACTTCTCCAGTACCTTTTACCTGAGCATAATCACGAACACGACGCAACAGCCGATTGGCAATACGGGGTGTTCCGCGGGCACGGCGTGCGACCTCACGTGAACCTTCTTCAGTAATTGGTACATCCATAAGACTGGCTGAGCGCGTTACAATATGTGTCAGGTCTTCTACTGAATAAAATTCCAGACGCTGTACGATACCAAAACGGTCACGCAGGGGCGAAGTCAGTAATCCGGCACGAGTAGTGGCGGCAACCAGCGTAAAAGGCGGCAGGTCCAGCTTGATTGAACGGGCAGCTGGTCCTTCGCCAATCATGATATCCAGTTGATAGTCTTCCATCGCCGGATACAGAATTTCTTCAATTACCGGAGAAAGTCGATGAATCTCATCGATAAACAGTACATCACCTTCTTCGAGGTTAGTCAGCATTGCTGCCAGATCACCCGCGCGTTCCAGTACCGGCCCTGACGTGGATTTGAGATTTCCACCCATTTCCCGGGCAATAATATTAGCCAGGGTAGTCTTACCCAATCCCGGCGGGCCAAAGATTAAGGTATGGTCTAGTGCTTCACCACGACCACGCGCCGCGCCGATAAAGATTTCCATTTGCTCACGTACTACCGGCTGACCAATATAGTCATCCAGTGAGGTCGGGCGGATGGCACGATCAAAATGATCTTCTGGTTTTTCTGAACCACTAATAAGTCGGTCTTGCATGAGCTCGTTATCTACTTAATTTATTTCATCATTGACTTAAGTGCAGCACGGATCAAATCGGCTGATTCACTGAAGTCACCTTTTACTGCAGCTACAGCTTTTTGTGCTTCTTGCGGTTTATAGCCCAGTGACTGCAGAGCGGCTTCTGCTTCGGCAATCGGAGAGTTGGCAATGAACTGGATTTGCGGCAGGGCAGTGCTACTGGTAGTTGCTGCTTGTGCCAGTGTTTTGAAACGGTCACGCAATTCAATCATTAAACGCTCGGCAGTCTTCTTGCCAACACCAGGGATTTTAACCAGTGTGTTCAGGTCATCATGTTCAATCGTATGCACCAGCAGTTCTACACTTAAGGTAGAAAGAATACCAAGAGCCATTTTCGGACCAACACCATTAACTTTGAGTAAGGTACGGAAAATGGTTTTTTCCTGGGCATTACTAAAACCGTAAAGTTGTTGAGCATCTTCACGTACTACCAGATGAGTCCACAATGTAACTTTCTGGCCTTTTTGTAATTGGCAAAATGTAGAAAGCGGGGTGTCAATTTCATAACCTACACCGTTAACATTTAAAAGTACGGTAGGAGCTTCCAGTGCAAATACTTCACCAATTAAACAACCGATCATTTTGAGTTTATATTCCTGAATTAAAGAAAAGTAGTGCGGCGACCCTGTAAGGCTTGGGCCAGTTCATATGCCTGATGGTCTGAAAACTTACTGATAATATCCAGTACCTGCATAATGTTCTGGTAATGATCAGTCTGAAAATTGGCCCCAAACTCCTGTAAAATTGTCATCAGACGCCGCTCTTTAAAGCTTAAAGACTTTTGTGGCAATGTTAAAGGAACAAAAGCATCCAGAATGTGCTGCAAGCTCATATGCGCGATAATTTCCAGATCTGATTTCTGGCGGTGCTCAAAAATCTTGTTTCGGGCCATATTCTTGGCAGTTTCTATACCTTCACAAATATCTTTGGGGCAATATTGCAACAAGCTGCCTTTAAGCTGGCCAGTTAAAATTTCAAAATGATGGCGTGCAAAAGCAGAAGTTACTTCGTCTACCAGACGTTTCATGGCCCGACCACGTAAGGCCGCGATTTTTTGCTGCCAGGTGGTATTCTCAAAATTCAGTTCTTCTGGCTGGCCATAATCTGCAATCAGATTCAGGAAAATCGGCTCGACTTCTTCATAACTCAGCATATTTAAAATAATGCCATCTTCCAGGTCGATCAGGGCATAACAGATATCATCCGCCGCTTCTAGTAGATAAGTAAGTGGATGGCGGCAATAATGATAATCACTGAGCTGAATCAGTCCAAGCTGTTCGGCAATCTGCTTTAAAATTTCTTTTTCAGACTGATAGCAGCCGAACTTGGCTCGTTGGTGTGATGGCTGGTCATCAATGCGTTTAGACAGCCAGGGATATTTTAAATAAGCGCCCAAAGTCGCATAAGTCAGGCGCATTCCACCATCATTCGGATGATAATCAATTCGGGTGAGCAGACGCAGTCCCTGTGCATTACCTTCAAACTGACGGACGTCGGCTTCCTGCTCAGGAGTTAATTCTCTCAGCAAGTCATTATGAGATGCGTCATCAAACCATTCCCGAATTGCATATTCACCTGCGTGTCCAAAGGGCGGGTTACCAATATCATGGGCCAGACATGCAGCCTGAATAATGGCTCCTACATCTGCTGGGGAAATCCATACCGGTAACTCATCCTTGATTTTTTCAGCTGCAAGCATACCCATTGAACGGCCAATACATGATACCTCCAGTGAGTGGGTCAGACGGGTATGAATACCATCATGCTGAGTAAGCGGGTGCACTTGGGTCTTGCGGTTTAACTGTCTAAAGCTTTGCGAAAAAATAATACGGTCATAATCTTTATGAAAAGGGCTACGGGCCAGTTCTGAAGTACTCTTTTTACTTCCCAGACGCACCGCCGAGAGAAGCTCTAACCAACGCATTTGTTCCATTTATGATTATTCAGTTGATTCAAAACCTGATCATGCCAAAAAATCCTATAATTCGCCAGCCAGAAGCGACAGTAATTGTCGGGCTTGGCTTAGATGTTTTATATTCAGCCGAGCTTGGCCTTTTGGCTGGCAGACAGAACAGTCATTTAAAACTGCGTTTAACTTAAGTCTCTAAAGTATTCATAAAAGCAGTACCCTAATAAATTTTCTAAATATCGCCTCTAATGCCAGATTAGACATTAGAAATAGCTGAAAATTACAGTAAATTTTTATATTTTTAACTCTGGAATAGTTTGAAAATTATACAATATTTAGAAATTACATGAAGTAAGATATTTATTTTTAATCTGTGAATAGTATGCCTGAACACCGAGATGATAAGAGCTAGGCGAAGGTTAAGCTCTTATTTTTTTAAAATAAAGCGTAGGAAAATGAGCTTTTCATGGCTTTATCACTAGCCCCAAATAGGCTTTCACAGTAGAATATGCGCTCTCTTCAAGTCACATTGCGGCATGGTCGCTCAGGCCTGCCCGTGGAGCCAAAATCAGCATGTTTATCGTGGCCGGTGCACCAGCACATTCTTCTTTCAAGAAAACTCAACTATTATCACGTTTAGCGTCAATTAGTTCTGTTCAATCTTTTGACAGCCAGTGGGTTTATCTGTTTGATCAAGCGCTCAGCGAGCAGCAGCATCAATCTGCCTTGCAACTTCTGAATGATGGTGAAATCTTTGAATTGCGCCAAGTTTCAGATGATGAAATACAAATTCTGGTAACACCACGCGTGGGAACCATTTCGCCATGGTCATCTAAAGCAACTGATATTTTCAAGAACTGTAATGTGCCGGTACATCGTCTGGAACGCGGTATTCTTTATACTTTAAAAGGAATTCCTGAGGTTTCTGCTGATGTGAAGCTGGCTCTGCATGACCGTATGACCGAAAGTGTATTTGCTCAGATTGAAGATGCACAGGCGTTATTTAATGAGACTGCACCAAAACCTTTAAATTCAATTGATATTTTAGGGCAAGGTAAAGAGGCACTGGTTAAAGCCAATAATGAGTTTGGTTTTGCCCTGTCTGATGAAGAGATTGATTATCTGACCCAAGCTTTTACTAATATGGGCCGTAATCCGAATGATATTGAGCTGATGATGTTTGCTCAGGCTAACTCTGAACATTGCCGTCATAAAATCTTTGGATCAGAATGGACAGTAGATGGTGAAAAACAGCCATTATCCTTGTTTCAAATGATCAAAAATACTTATAAAGAATCTCCAACCGATGTTCTGTCTGCTTATAAAGATAATGCCTCTGTAATTGTAGGCTATGACACACAACGTTTTTATCCAAAACAGGATGAAAGTGGTCATTATGTGTATAAATATAAAAGTCAGGCCGCCCATATTTTAATGAAGGTAGAAACCCATAATCACCCAACAGCGATTTCTCCATTTGCTGGTGCAGCTACAGGCTCAGGTGGCGAAATCCGTGATGAAGGCGCAACAGGCCGTGGAGGTAAGCCAAAAGCAGGTTTAACCGGCTTTACTGTGTCTAACCTCAATATCCCTGGCTTTGAACAGCCTTGGGAAGAAAATTATGGTAAGCCATCTCGTATGGCTTCTCCGTTGCAGATCATGATTGAAGGCCCGCTGGGTGGTGCTGCATTTAATAATGAGTTCGGTCGTCCTGCATTAAATGGCTATTTCCGTACTTTTGAGCAAAATGTAAACGGTGAAGTTAAAGGATTTCATAAACCCATCATGATTGCTGGCGGTTATGGCAATATTCGTCCTGACCATGTTGAAAAAGATGCGATTCAACCGGGTGACCTGCTGATTGTACTCGGTGGGCCAGCTATGTTGATCGGTTTAGGTGGTGGTGCAGCATCTTCTGTTGACAGTGGTACGATGGGAGAAAATCTTGATTTTGCTTCGGTACAGCGTGAAAACCCTGAAATGGAACGCCGTTGTCAGGAAGTGATTGATACCTGCTGGCGTCTGGAAGATTTCAACCCGATTGTTTCTATTCATGACGTTGGCGCGGGTGGTTTATCTAATGCCATGCCTGAATTGGTCAATGACCATGAACTGGGGGCTGTACTTAACCTGCGCAAGATTCCTTCGCTTGAGTCAGGTATGTCGCCAATGGAAATCTGGTCGAATGAAGCTCAGGAGCGTTATGTACTGGCAATCCGTCCAGAATCTCTGCAGCAATTTGAAGAAATCTGTGCTCGTGAACGCTGTCCATTTGCTGTACTGGGTGAAGCAACGGAAGCACGTCATCTTACGGTTGAAGACCCGCTATTTGCGAACAAACCGGTAGATATGCCGATGCAGGTTATGCTGGGCGGCACACCACGCATGCAGCGTTCTTATGAGACAGCGCCTCGTCAGGGTAATGATTTTGATGCCTCAAAAGTTGATTTAAACGATGCAATTTTCCGTGTTTTGAAAAATCCGACAGTTGCTTCAAAATCTTTCCTCATCACAATTGGTGACCGCTCAATTACCGGTATGGTTGCGCGTGACCAGATGGTAGGGCCTTGGCAGGTTCCTGTCGCTGATGCAGCAGTAACTACCACCAGCCTGCAAGGCTATACGGGTGAAGCAATGGCAATGGGAGAGCGTCCTCCTGTAGCTTTACTGAATCCGGCAGCATCAGCACGTCTGGCAGTAGCAGAAGCAATTACCAACATTGCTTGTGCCAATATTGAACAGATTAGTGATATCAAGCTTTCTGCCAACTGGATGGCTGCAGCAGGCCAAAAAGGTGAAGATCAGGCCCTGTTTGAAGGTGTAAAAGCGATCGGTATGGAAATGTGCCCAGCCTTAGGAATTGCAATTCCAGTTGGTAAAGATTCACTTTCCATGCGTACCACTTGGAATGATAACGGTGAAGATAAAGCTGTAACTTCTCCAATGACCGGTGTGATTACAGCATTTGCACCTGTTGGTGATGTGCGTAAAACCATGACGCCCGAGCTGAAGAAACTTGAAGATTCAGTACTGGTACGTATTGATCTGTCTAAAGGCCAGTTCCGTCTGGGTGGTTCTATTTTGGCACAGGTTTATAAAGCAATCGGTACAGTTACACCAGATGTAGATAACTTTGATGAGTTTAAAGCGTTTTTTGCATTGATTCAGGATTGGAACAATCGTGGCCTGATTCAGGCATATCATGACATCGGTGATGGTGGCCTGCTGGCAACTGTTACAGAAATGATGTTCGCCTCACGTCTGGGTGTGGCACTAGAAGAGCAGTCAGTTGAAAGTCTGTTTGCAGAAGAAATTGGTGCAGTATTACAACTTAAGGCCACTGATTGGGAAGCACTGCAGGCAGAAATTTCCAAGTCTCTACTTAAAGATGCTATCAGCCTGATTGGTTCGGTAAATACGACCGATACTTTAAATGTAAATGGTTTAACGCTGGCACGCTCTGACTTGCAACAGGCTTGGTCGGAGGTTTCTCATCAGATTCAACGTTTGCGTGATAATGTTGAAACGGCAGATCAGGAATATTCACTGATTACCAATGCTGACCATCAAGGTATTATTGTTAAACCAACCTTTGACTTAAATGAGCCAATTGAGGCACCATTTATCAATACGCGCCGTCCAAATATGGCAATTCTGCGTGAACAGGGTGTAAACGGACATGTAGAAATGGCCGCGGCATTTGATAAAGTGGGTTTCAACAGTATCGATGTGCATATGAGTGACCTTTTAGCTGGTCGCGTAAGTCTGGACGAATTCGAAGGTCTGGTAACCTGTGGTGGTTTCTCTTATGGTGATGTGCTTGGAGCAGGTGGAGGCTGGGCAAAATCAGTCCTGTTTAATACCAAGTTGCGTGACCAGTTCGAGCAGTTTTTCCATCGTGAAGAAACATTCTCTTTAGGGATCTGTAATGGTTGTCAAATGTTGTCACAGTTGGCGCCGTTAATACCTGGCGCAGAAAACTGGCCACGTTTTCACCGTAATACTTCTGAAGTATTTGAAGCCCGTACTGTAAACGTACGAGTAGAAAAATCAAATTCTGTAGTGTTAGAAGGAATGGAAGGTTCTATTCTGCCAATAGCCGTTGCACATGGTGAAGGTCGTGCAGTAATTTCTAATGACAGCTTGAGTAGCCTGAATACTAATGGTCAAATTGCTCTGCGTTATGTCGATAGCCATGGCAACCCGACCCAGCAGTATCCTCTTAACCCGAACGGTTCTCCAGAAGCAGTGACTGGTGTAACCTCTAGAGATGGACGCGCGACTATTATGATGCCACATCCAGAGCGTACTTTCCGTGCGATCCAGCATTCATGGAAACCGGAAGAGTGGAAGGAAGATGGAGCATGGTTACGCATGTTCCGTAATGCCCGCAAGTTTATCGGTTAATTATACACATATAAAAAAGCCACCTCAGGTGGCTTTTTTATATAAAAAATTATTGATTATTTATCCTCAGATGCCTTGGTATAAGGCTCAAGCTCATAAGCCTTTTCAACTTGTGGATGACGTTTCTTCTCTGTACTCACTTTTTTGGTCCAGAGTTCATCTTCAGATTTCTGTAACTGATCATTCATCTCCTGAGGCACAACATTTCTAAACAGATCACTTTTACCTTCAACCACATCAGCAATGACCTGATAAACTATTTCAGGCTCAAACTGTTCATGAGGAAAGGCCATTTGAGAGTAATCAAAGATCCACTCTTCAGGGTTGTTTTCCCAAGTTTTCCAGTCTTCAAACATCCGGTCATTGAAGCCTGTCAAAAAAGGTCCCGGATTTACAGTTGCAACCTGTACGCCAAATTCTTGCAGTTCACCATCCAGTGCTTTGGCAAATGCTTCAATTGCATGTTTGGAGGCTGAATAAGCTCCAATCAGGGGCCCGGCAGAAAGTCCGGCAACACTTGAAATGAAAATAATTTTTCCGCTATGTTTATCTACCATTTTACGAGCGAACTCTTGTGTTAATAGCATTGTGCCGAAAACGTTCACTTCAAATTGTTCACGCAAATTTTTCTCAGGTATATCGACCAAAGAGCCGGCTTTTGAAATCCCTGCATTATTAACCAAGACATCGATATCCCAAGCTGCAGCTTTTTCACGATCTTTTGGATCTGCAATATCAAGCTTTTCAAAGCGAATATTATTAAGTCCCTGAGCCTTAGCTTCCTGTTCCAGACTAAAAATCTGTGCTGCAATCTCGACACCTGCAATCACTTGATGATTCTTTGCCAAGAGAAATGCTGCGCCTTTACCAAAGCCGGTGCCCGCACCTGTAATTAGTACTGTTGCCATAAAATAATCCTGAGATTGTTATGAATTTTTTTACTATTCGGTAATTTATTCAGCTTGCCTAGTGACAATAACGTTGGCTATACGATATTAAAGATAGAGATAACAAAAAGGAGGTTCTATGTTAAAGCTGATTTACTTCGTTCCTGATGAGTATCTGGATTCTACCAAACAAGCAATCTTTGCCGCCGGAGCAGGAGGAATAGGAGATTATGAACATTGTGTATGGCAGGTAAAGGGAATTGGGCAATTTAGACCAATGCAAGGAGCAGACCCAAATATTGGTCAGGTCGGAAAAATTGAACAAGTAGAGGAATGGCGGGTAGAATCAATTGTACCTGAAGAAAAAGCTGCTGCTGTTGCTCGGGCGCTAAAGAACAGCCATCCTTATGAAGAACCAGCATTCGAGTTTATTCAACTTCTCAACATACAATAGCAGAGCTGTTTTCAGCATCTTTATGAACAAGCTAAAGCTGTAATAGGAGATTGAAGCAGGTTTTATTTTAAGAAAAAATTCCCTTTAAAATCTATTACTTTAGCCTACTTACCGCTCTATACAAAATAGCCTGTTTATACTTGTCTGCTTACTTTTATTAATAAAGTAAGCAGAAGCAAGAAAACCTATTTTACTTACTTATACTCGATGAAACTCATGAAAACTTTTTAAACTTTTTGTATAAAAAGTTCGCGATCAAAACGGTACTGTGGAAAGAATACACCGTCTTTGGCCCGTTCACCTGCAGCAATCACTATGATTGGATATTGCTGGTCATTTAGTTCCAAAATCTGGCGTACCATCGGCTCATCAAAACCTTCCATCATGCAACTGTCAAAACTGTAGGCACGTAAAGCCAGTACCAGATTTTCACATGCCAGCGCTGTGGTCTTGCTTGCCCAGAGTTTGGCATCTGCAGGACTAAATGCAGAGACTGGCATCTGCTTATCCAGACTGCGCGCCACTTTAAAAGCAACTTTCTTAAAGTTGCCAAAAGCATTCAAATAGCCCGTTTTATAGTTATACGGAATATACTTGTAGTATTTCTTGATTGCTGGCGGCGCTTCTGGAAAAGGAAATTCATTGACATTACGTTTTGCCATTTCATCAATGCGGTCTGTACGTGCAACACAGACAATCAGTTCAGATGCAGTTTTGGCAGCGAGCTGGCTCATACAGGCTTTTATCAGCTGCTGTTTTTTATCAGGATCTTGAACTACGTAAAAAGTCCATGGTTGCAGGTTGGATGAATTGGGTGCCAGTAAGGCTAAATCCAGACATGCATCCAGCACATCTTCTGGAATGGGCTTGTCAGTAAACTTGCGTACTGAACGGCGACTTTCTACAACTTTTTTGAACTGCTCAACGTCAATATCCTGAGGTGCAGGTTCATAGTAACGTTTCTTTTCTGGCTGTTCACTGTCTTGGGTATAATTTTCAGTATTTGGCATAATTAAACAGTTCAATAGGAAGATTTAGAGAAAATCCTCAGAGGCAGAGGAGTATAGACAACAAAAAATCTGGACACATCTCATGTATCCAGATTTGAGCATAAAACTTAATTGAACTGTGTAAAGTCAGGTTTACGTTTTTGCATAAAAGCCTGTACAGCTTCTATCATTTCAGGAGATTTAACGCGCTGCATAAAAATTTCAGCTTCTTCATCAATGCACTCAATAATATTAGTTAAATCTTTTTTCATTAGCGCTTTAGTCTGTTTAATGGAGGCAAGCGGTAACTGAGTTAGATATTCGGCAGCTTTGTGAGCATAATCATAAACATCATTTTCAATAATCAAGTTAATAATTTTGGCATCTTCATAGATGTCATCCTTAATCACACGATTGACCAAGCCTACCTGTTCGGCAGTTTTTGCTGTGAATTTTTTAGCACTAAACAGCAGTTCAGCAGCACGATGGTAGCCTGCCTGCTTAACAAGAAGCTGACTTGCTGCACCTTCTGGAGAAAGACCTAAACTTACAAATGGAATCTGGAAAATAGCATCATCATCACTGTAGACCAGATCGGCATGCAACAGTATAGTTACTCCTATACCAATAGCTACCCCCTTAACCGCTACAATTAAAGGCTTTAAAAATTTTGCTGCTGATTTAAGCAAGACAAAAGGGGGCATATTGCCTGCTTTATCCTGTAAAGGCTGCTGGGTAAACTGCATGAAATCTTTCATGTCATTTCCTGCAGTAAAGTCATCATTTAAGCCACGAAGTATTACTACACGTACATCACTAGAAATATCTGCTTCATCAAGTGCCTGAGCAATCCATAAATAAAGCTCACCATATAAGGCATTCTTGGCTTCAGGCCGGTCAATAGCCAGCGTAAGAATTCCGTGATCCAGTTTTGCTTTTAAATGTTGATGTGGTTGTTGTATACAGCTTAATGTCATCGTACTATCCATGCTTTAAATCATGATTTTATTATGGCTTATTATGTCGCATATCTTTTTTGAAAATGCAACTGATGAGTCATTAAAGCTCAGAACTTATGTCATATACTTTTGATTATCTTGTCTTCATCGGGCGTTTTCAGCCTTTTCATTATGCACATTTGCAGACGGTACAGGTTGCCTTAAGTCAAAGTCAGTATGTGATTCTAGCTTTGGGTTCAGCTCAAAATGAACGGAATCTCAAAAATCCATTCACAGCTTCTGAACGTGAAGAGATGATTTTGTCCAACTTTTCACTAGAAGATCAGAAGCGAATTATTTTTGTTCATGTCATTGATGTCTACAATGATGAAAAATGGGTAAAGCAGGTTAAAGCTTTAGTTAAGAAAGTGGTTCAAACTGGCTCTAAAATTGGTCTGATCGGCCATTTTAAAGATGCATCATCATATTATCTGAAACTATTTCCAGAATGGACGATGGTTGAACTGGAGAGTCTGGAAGGTGCCATTTCTGCGACGCCACTGCGCGAAGCCTATTATCAGGGTATAATTAAAACAGAAGCTTTCCCGGCGGGTTCACAAAATTTTTTGAAGAATTTCCAGCATGGTCTGGTATACCGTCAGCTACAGCAAAAATATAAAGAGCAGGACTATAGCAATATAGAGTAATGAAGATTAAAACCTTTAAATAATTTAGCGATATTAGAGAGTTTATATGTCGAACCGGTTAAACTTGAAAAAACACCTGTAGTCTGCTTCACACCTTTCTTAAAGAAATCAAGCAAGACTGAACACCACAGACCCATAAAAATGCCGGCTAAAGTGCCGGCTTGCTATTAGAGTTTTTATGGTTTATTCCACTTCACTCATTGTGCGGATATCATCTAATACTTGAGCAGCATGACCAGCTGCGGTGACTTTACGGTAACTCTTCATTAGCTGGTTGTTATGGAACAGGAAGGTAGAACGCTCGATACCCATAACTTTTTTGCCATACATATTTTTTTCTTTAATAACATCAAAATGTTTGCACAGGATTTCATCTGCATCACTGACTAGTTCAATTTGCAGTTCCTGCTTATTGGTAAAATTCTGGTGAGATTTGACTGAATCACGAGAGATACCCACGACAGTAGCGCCCATAGCATCAAACTGATCTTTTAATTCAGTAAACTCAAGGGCCTGAGTAGTACAGCCGGGTGTAGAATCTTTAGGATAGAAATAGAGAACCAACCATGCAGATGGCACTTCAGATAAGTTGATCTCACCATTTGCGGTTGGGAATACGTGGTCAGGTAATTTAATATCTTCAGTACTCATGGTTTTCTCCAAAAACTAGCCACGAATGTGGCTAGCAAAATAATAAGGCAATTATTTTTTTGCCTGCGCTGATTTCATGGCTTCTTGGGTCAGGTTTTGCAGTTTTGAAGTTAACTGTGGACCGAAGCACGCTTGTAAATCACTATTTTGTTTTTGAACAAAAGCTAAACTGCTTGGGCTTTTCTTCTGGTTAATTGTGCTCTGGATTTCCCATTTTTGAGCATTGGTCAATTTACCATCTGCTTCTACAGCACAGGTACAGTATTTGCTTACTTCAGCAGCAGAGAGTTTCTTGCTTTTACCTGTTTCTGTTTTACAAACATTGATCAGGGCAGATTTAACATTTGTGCTTTTATAAGCCTGCTGAAGAGGATTTGCTTCTGCAGCATGGGTATTTACTGTTAACAGAGTAGCTGCTGAGAACAGGGAGGAAAGGAAAAGTTTTGATGCTAAGTTCTTCATAAATTGTACCTGGTGATTACGGTATATAACGTGTAGGGTCTTCAATACCTGCTTCTTGGAAACCTTGTTTACGAAGTCGGCAGCTATCACATTGTCCACAAGCACGTCCTTGGTCATCTGCCTGATAGCAGGAAACCGTCTGGCTATAGTCTACGCCATGTTCAATGCCCAAACGTATAATATTCGCTTTAGATAAATGTAACAGGGGTGTTTCAAATTTTAAAGGTTTACCTTCTACTCCCACTTTAGTGGCCAGGCGCGCCATATTGGCAAATGCTTCAATAAACTCAGGACGACAATCCGGATAACCTGAATAATCTACGGCATTAATCCCGATTACTATAGCCTCTGCATCAAATACTTCTGCAGCTGCCAAGGCATAAGACAAGAAGATGGTGTTACGGGCAGGAACATAAGTTACGGGTATGCCTGACTGTTCCTGTACAGGGACATCAATATTATGATCTGTCAGTGCCGAACCACCTAGGTTGCCCAGGTCAATATTAATAACGCGATGTTCTACGCCGGCACGCTGAGTAAGTGCTTTAGCTGCATCCAGTTCAGTAGTTGAACGCTGACCATACATAAAGCTGATAGCGATACACTCATAACGTGCCTGTGCCCAAGCCAGACAGGTTGTTGAATCTAATCCACCAGATAATAAGACAATTGCACGCGAGCGCATATATTGTTTCTCCAATCTTTCTGTACCGTGATTAACGGCCAGTTTCATCATTCCAAAGTAGCTTGTGTAGTTGTAACTGGAAGCGAACGGGAAGCTGGTCATCTAGAATCCACTGTGCTAATTCACGAGCCAGTTTAGGTAATTGGGCTGCACCTTTTTCCACTGCAAACGCAGGAGAGAACCAGACTGTACTGACTTTCTGTTCTAGGGAGTACAGCGCAAGCTGCTCTTTGGCCCATTGGTAATCATCACGGTTACAGATAACAAACTTGATTTGATCATTTGAGGTCAGAAATTCTAGATTTGACATTAAGTTACGTGTAACTTCTCCAGAACTTGGAGTTTTTAAGTCTAGAACTTTTGATACGCGTGGATCAACTTTAGATACATCGAGTGCACCACTGGTTTCTAAAGAAACCTTATGTCCTAAATCACATAAACGTTGTAGTAAAACCAGACAATTCGGTTGTGCCAGTGGTTCTCCACCGGTTACACAGATGTAAGGTGTATTATAACTTCGGGCAGTTGCAATGATTTCTTCAAGTGACTGACGTACCCCTCCTTCAAAAGAGTAGGTCGTATCGCAATAGGTACAACGTAAAGGGCAGCCAGTCAGACGAATAAATACTGTTGGTAACCCCGCAGCGTTTGCTTCTCCCTGCAACGAATAAAAAATCTCCGTAATACGTAAACCAGCTGCCGGATCAGACACTGGAATAACGGAAGAACGTAAGGGATTCATAGCCCAATATCACCTTCTATAAAAAACAAAAATCTCTACGATCAGGCATGACCGTAGAGACCTTTAAACAGACAAAAAATTAGTCAGCGCGAAGCAGATCATTTAGACTGGTTTTAGCTCGTGTCTGAGCGTCTACCTTTTTCACGATAATTGCAGCATAAAGGCTGTATGTTCCATCTTTAGATGGCAAGTTCCCTGGTACAACAACTGAACCTGCAGGAACACGGCCATAATGGATTTCGCCAGTTTCACGGTCATAAATCTTGGTAGATTGGCCGATGTAAACGCCCATTGAAATGACAGAACCTTCTTCAACAATAACACCTTCAACAATTTCAGAACGTGCACCGATGAAACAGTTATCTTCAATGATAGTCGGGTTGGCCTGAAGCGGTTCAAGTACACCACCGATACCAACACCACCCGACAAATGAACATTTTTACCGATCTGTGCGCATGAACCTACAGTTGCCCATGTATCCACCATTGTGCCTTCATCTACATAAGCACCAATATTCACATAAGAAGGCATAAGAACCACATTCTTAGCTTGGAAACTACCACGGCGAGCTACAGCAGGTGGCACTACACGTACGCCGGCTTCTTTGAACTGCTCTTCAGTCCAGCCAGAAAATTTGGTCTCGACTTTATCATAAAAACGTAGATCACATGATTCGATTGGCTTATTATCATTTAATTTAAAAGATAATAAGACCGCTTTCTTCAGCCATTGATGAACAATCCATTCACCATCAATTTTTTCAGCTACTCGCAGTGTACCGTTATCCAGACCTTTAATGGCTTCTTCTACAGCTTGACGCACTTCTGAGGGACAATCTGCTGCGGTAAAGTTGGCGCGGTTTTCAAAGGCCTGCTCAATAATAGTTGAAAGCTGAGTCATGATATTCCTTCCTGAAAAAATTTATGAGAGTTTACACTATTTGTGTATAAAAACAGCCAAAAACTAGCAAACTTTTCATCTATAAAGGTCTCTGGTATGGGTAAAGTAAATATGAAGATTTTTGGAAATATTTTTACAAAAAAACATGTAAAAACAAGAAAAAACGTTAAATGTATCAAAAAATAACAGAAACCACGTAATTTGTGTCTAAAAACCCACTTAGGTTTTATCTAACATACAAGACACGAAACAATTATAGATTAAAAAACAAACTCTTCTGAGGAGATTAATAATGAAAGCTTTAAGAGTTTTAGCGACCGCTACAGTTTTAAGTGCTATTGCAGGCTCTGCATTGGCAGCTGATGAAATAATTGTCACTGAAGAAGGGGTTTCAACGTTCTCTTTCTTTAAACCAGCTGCTGTGCGTGCTGAAGTTGGTACAACCGGTTACGGTGGTGCAGTTTCATGGAATGTAAATCCCTATGTAGGTTTAACCTTGGGTTATAACGGTGGTGATATCTCTTGGACTGATGATCTTTCAGTAGATGGTACAAAATATGATTTAGATATGGATAATAATCTGACTTATCTAAATGCTGAGATTCGTCCTTGGGCAAACTGGTTCTATATGGCTGCAGGTGTAGCATATATCGATAATGATTATGATCTGTCAAGACGAATTGGTGGTGGAGAGACTTTAAGTATTGATGGTAATGACTATCAGCTGGCTCCTGGTGCTACTGAAGGGCGTGTAAATGGTCAACTATCATATAAAAATAATTTAGCACCGTATGTTGGTATCGGTTTCTCTCCAGCAATTACTAACCGTTGGGGCGTATTTGGTGAAATCGGTGCGTACTATAATGGTAATCCAAGTGTTAACTTAAATGCTTCTGGTTTGGCACCAGTTACTGGTTCTCCAAGTGTTGGTACTGCTATTGAAAATGAAGAACGTAAAATTCGTGAAGATAATGAATACGAATGGTTACCAGTAGCTAAACTGGGTGTAAGCTTCCGCTTCTAATCCAGTCAGCAATAAAAAAACGGACTAAGGTCCGTTTTTTTATTGCTTTTATAATTATTCAATCAAATTTAAAAATTGTCTTAAAAACTTACTCTTCTGGATAGGCCACTTTCTTGAGTGCTTTTATGTCAGCTTCAGGTGAACACAACGAAATAAACTCGTAACCATAACCACGTAACAAATGTCCCTTACGAACTGCTAACCAAGTGGTATTTAAACCAAAAATATCAGTTTGAATCTGTTTCAAGCGATAGTCGCGCTCTGCATCATAAGCGACATTATTAACAATGCCTACCCCCATACCGAGTTCTACATAAGTTTTAATAACATCTGCATCAAGTGCAGACATTACTATATCAACTTCAATATTGGCTGCTTCAAAAGCCTTGTCAATTTTAGAGCGTCCAGTAAAACCGCCATGATAAGTAATGATTGGATAGTTAGCCAGATCTTCTAGACGAATATTTTCCAGTTGGGTTAAGGGATGATGCTGTGGAGTAATAATGCTGTGTTCCCATGTATAATATGGAACACTGGCCAGATTTTCTTCTGTTGTCAATGATTCTGTAGCAATACCAATATCAGCTTCCCCCTGTAAGAGCATTTCTGAAATCTCTACCGGACTGGCTTGTTGCAGGATGAGATGAACTTTGGGAAAAGCTTTTTTAAACTGGTTAACAATTGGTGGGAGAACATAACGCGCTTGGGTATGAGTGGTAGCAATGGTAAGTGTACCTTCATCAACTTTGTTGAAATCATCAGCCAACCGCTTGATATTTTCTGCATCGACCAGCATACGCTCAACAATATTCAAAAGAGATTGGCCAGGTTCTGTCAGACCTAGCAGACGCTTACCTTTACGAATAAAAAGCTGTACCCCCAGTTCATCTTCAAGATCTTTAATGTGTTTGCTAACACCTGACTGTGATGTATAGAGTGCCGCTGAGGCTTCAGTCAGGTTGAAATTCTGTCTTACCGTTTCCCGAATAATTCTAAGTTGCTGAAAGTTCATCTAGATTACCTCAAAAAAGAGTGGGGCATATACAGCCCCTTTATTATATTTACGCGACCTGATCTTCAAACAGGTGTAGGGCAGAAGCACTGATCCATACATTCTGCTGTGCCCTGAACTGATGCTGTTTTACTTCTTCTGGTGAAAGCGTGATTTCAATCAGATTACCATTGCGGTCCTGCAATTCTGCTACAACATTACCAGCAATCCAGATTTCACGCAGAAATGTTGCCTGAATTGTATTATCTTGCGGTTGAGCGTGAATACGTAATTCATCAGGACGGGCAAACGCAACAACTTTTCCCTGTGCAATTTCTACACTATGAGGAAGCTGGATACGGTCTTGTCCAATCTGAATAATGCCTTGCTGATATTGCCCTTCAAAACGGTTGGCCTGACCCAAGAAGTCAAATACAAATGGCGTAGCTGGTTTCTCATAGACTTCCCGAGGTGAACCAATCTGTTCAATATTACCTTTATTCATCACCACGATTTGATCAGCAACTTCAAGTGCTTCTTCCTGATCATGGGTAACAAAGATGGAAGTGATATGAAGTTCGTCATGTAAAGTTCGTAACCAGCGACGTAACTCTTTACGAACTTTCGCGTCAAGTGCACCGAAAGGCTCATCTAGTAATAAAACTCGCGGTTCTACTGCAAGCGCACGCGCTAAAGCAATACGCTGACGTTGTCCACCTGAAAGTTGGGCTGGATAACGATCTGCCAGAAATCCTAATTGCACCAGATCTAACAGGCGGGTTACCCGTTTTTTAATTTCAGCTTCCGATGGTCGCGTACTGCGGGGACGTACACGCAAGCCAAAAGCAATATTGTCAAATACGCTCATATGTCTAAATAGCGCATAATGCTGAAATACAAAACCTACCTGACGTTCACGAACATGTACATCAGTCGCATCGCTACCTTCTAGCAGAACCTGTCCGCCGTCTGCCGATTCAAGACCGGCAATAATCCGGAGTAAAGTCGTTTTACCACAACCTGAAGGGCCAAGCAGGGCAACCAGTTGACCTTCAGGAAAATCGAGTGAAATATTTTTTAGTGCATGGAATGCACCAAAGTGTTTTTCAATATTTTTAACTTGAATACTCATGGGGTCATTCCTTAAGAAGAGGCTGAATCATCATTACGCTTAGCTTGTTTTTCCTGCCCGAGTTCTACCCAGGTTTTCAGGATTAATGTCACAATTGCCAGTAATGCCAGTAGTGATGACACAGCAAAAGCGGCACTGAAGGTATATTCGTTATAAAGAATTTCGACATGCAGGGGTAATGTATTGGTTTCCCCACGGATGTGACCAGATACAACTGAAACTGCGCCAAATTCACCCATAGCTCGTGCATTACATAAAATTACGCCATAAAGCAGACCCCATTTAATATTGGGTAAAGTCACTTTCCAGAAGGTCTGCCAGCCAGACGCACCCAGTACAATTGCAGCTTCTTCCTCTTCATTACCTTGTGATTCCATTAATGGGATCAGTTCACGTGCTACAAATGGCACAGTAATAAATATTGTGGCTAAAACAATCGCAGGAGTGGCATACAAAATTTTAATATCGTTATCTATCAGCCATTCTCCAAGCCAGCCTTGAGATCCAAAAATTAGGACCAGCATCATACCGGCAATAACAGGCGAAACCGAAAAGGGCAGATCAATAATGGTGGTCAGAATAGACTTGCCTCTAAAGTTAAATTTGGCTACACACCAAGCAGCAGCTACGCCAAAGACTACATTAAGAGGTACTGCAATCGCTGCTGTCAATAAAGTCAGTTTGACTGCAGATAAAGTATCCGGATGGACCAGTGCCTGAAAGTAAACCCCGACACCCTGCTTAAAAGCTTCAACGAATACCAGAATAAGAGGAAGAACCAGACAGCTTAGAAAAAATAGCAGACCGATAGTGAGTAATAGATAGCGTACCCAAGCTGCTTCCCTGGTCGCATCGCGTGACTGCAGTTTTTCTGCCAGTGCATTACTATTGGTGGTTAAACTCATCTTGCGGTTCTCCCGGTACGACGGCTGGCCCAGGCCTGCAACAGATTAATCAGAAATAAAATCGCAAATGAAATTAAGAGCATAACCACAGCAATAGTGGTCGCAGCCGCATAATCATACTCTTCCAGCCGTGAAATAATCATAAGGGGAGCAATCTCGGTTTCAAAAGGCTGATTGCCTGCAATAAAAATTACAGAACCGTATTCGCCCACTCCCCGAGCAAAAGCAAGTGCAAAACCGGTTAAAAGAGCTGGAAATAGAATAGGTAAGATAATTTTAGTAATAGTCTGAAAACGGGTTGCACCTAATGCAGAAGCCGCTTCTTCCAGTTCAGTTTCTACATCGCTTAAAACTGGTTGTACCGTGCGCACGACAAAAGGTAGACCAATGAAAATCAGTGCCAGTGTAATTCCGATAGGGGTATAAGCGACCTGAATGCCTAAAGGCTCCAAATACTGTCCAATCCAGCCAGTGGGTGCATAAAGAGAAGTTAAGGCAATACCTGCAACTGCAGTAGGTAGCGCAAAAGGCAGATCGATCAAGGCATCTACCAGCCGTTTTCCTGGAAAACTGTAACGTACCAGACACCAAGCCAGTAGTAATCCAAAAACAACATTAATAAAAGCGGCCAGCAATGCAGTCATAAAACTGAGCTGCAGAGATTTTAAAATACGCTCTGAACTCAGAATTTCCCATAAACCATCCCAGCCAATACCTAGCGACTTGATAAATACCGCAGAAAGAGGGATCAGAACAATTAAAGACAGATAAGCAAGGGTAAAGCCTAAAGAAAGACCAAATCCTGGCAGCACTCGGGAACGCTGCAACATGTTAACTCCTCAAAAGAGAGTATGCCCACTTAAAATAAGTAGGTGAAATAAAACTGAAAAAACTGCTCAAGCATATTCATGAGCCTTTAAATTGCAAATCTGAAAAACAACTCAGTGTTATCAGTAATATTGATATTTAAGCTATTTTTCTCTGCAATTAAAAAATCGAAAATCTCCGGAAAAGGCCCGAAGCCGGAAGCTACATTAATATGACCTACTTTACCCAAGCTAACTGGTTTTAGATTCCAGGCATTAGCAAAAAACTGGGCATCTTCAAGCTTAAACCACGGATCATTGTCACTGATGATTAGCTGGGCCGGGACACGGATTTTTAGATTTTGAAAATATTCTGCATAGTTATATTGACTGTTCCGTGCAAAACCGGCCTCACCAAAACGTTCAGGATTAGCCGGAGCGACCAGTACCAGATTTTTGATTCTGTGTGTCAGCTCGGGATATTCGGCAAGTGCGGCGATGCTGGTCAGACAGCCAAAGCTATGCGCTACAATCTGGAGAGATTCCTGATGCAAACTTACAGTTTTCACAAACTGGACAATCCATTCCTGAAGCACTGGCATATTCCAGTCTGTTTGCTGTACACGGGAACAGGACCTGAGCTGTCTTTGTAACCAGGATTGCCAGTGTTCATATTCACTGCCACCTACGCCCGGTACAATTACTGTATGTATTGAACTCATGTCTGATCCCCTGGTTTACATAGAACTCTACTTTTGACTGTTATTGATTTTTACAATCTGGTCAAATACACCGCCATTTTCGAAATGCTGCTTTTGTACCTTATTCCAGCCACCAAATTCCTGATCAATTGTGACCAGTTTCAGCGGTTTAAAAGTACTACTATATTTTTTCAGGACTGCCTCATTACGTGGTCGGTAATAATTACGGGCAACCAGATCCTGTGCATAAGGTGAATACAAGAAGTTCAGATAACCTTTTGCAACATTCAGATTCCCTTTTTTGGCTGCATTTTTTTCTACAATCGCTACAGGCGGTTCAGCCAGAATAGATAAAGAGGGCGTAATAATTTCAAACTTGCCAGGCTGTTCACGTACTGCCAGAAAGGCTTCGTTTTCCCAAGCCAGCAGCACATCACCAATACCACGTTCAGCAAACGTTGTAGTAGCTCCACGTGCGCCAGAGTCAAGCACTTTGGTATTTTTATAAATCTGGCGAACAAACTCCTGTGCCTTGGCATCATTACCCCCTGGCTGGTGCTTTGCCCATGCCCAGGCTGCCAGATAATTCCAGCGCGCGCCTCCAGATGTTTTAGGGTTTGGAGTAATAATTCCTACTCCCGGTTTTACCAGGTCACCCCAGTCTTTTATTCCCTTCGGATTACCTTTACGTACCAGAAATACAATAGTTGAAGTATAAGGTGTCGAATTCTGTGGTAATTTTTTCTGCCAGTCAGCAGGTAATAATTTTGCTTTTTCAGCAATTACATCTATATCAGCAGCAAGTGCCAAAGTCACCACATCAGCTTCCAGTCCATCAATCACCGAGCGTGCCTGCTTACCTGAACCGCCATGAGACTGGCGTAAATTCAGGTCTTGACCGGTACGTTGTTTCCAGTAAGCACCAAACTGCTTATTTACCTGATCATAAAGCTCACGCGTTGGATCATAAGACACATTGAGAAAGTCTTTAGCTGCAAAGCTTGCAGTAGAGGCCGAAAGTAATGCTGCAATTATTCCAATTTTTACTTTTGAAAATTTCATATTTTATCCCCAATATTTTGCATAAGCATAAAAACATGAAAGCAGAATAGCGCTAGTCTTTATCCATAAAAAATAATAAAAAACGAATTCATTATGAAAAATAAAGAAAAAGAAAATATACTTCTGTTTCTAAACTAAGTTGCAGAATCAACTGGATACTTCATATCGATGCTGTTTTTCAAGAATGCTGAGAAAATAGAAAATGTTCCTATTGAAGACCGGGCTTTTCAGTATGGAGATGGCTGTTTTACGACAGCCCGGCTGCGGAATAACCAGATAGAGCTGCAAGATTTACATTGGGCTCGGCTGAGGAACAGTTGTGAGCGTCTATATCTTAATGCTGATTTTGACCTGATTGATAAAACGCTTGAACAGCTACAAAATCATTATCCGGTATTGAATGGTACATTAAAAATACTGATCAGTCGCGGGACGGGGCAGCGGGGTTATAGTTTGCCTGAACATCCGGCCGATATTTATATACTGTTTTATCCTAAAGCCAGTGAAGTGATTAGACCGCAGCTGATCCGAAGTGGTGTGCTGAATCAGGCTATGGGTTTATGTATGCCGAGTCTGGTAGGTATTAAATCTTTGAATCGTCTGGAGCAGGTGCTACTTAAAAAGGAAGCCGAAATGCAGGGTTGGGATGAGGCACTGGTCACCGATGTGCAGGGAAGTGTTGTTGAAGGCGTGAGCAGTAATTGCTTCGTTTTTCAAAACAATACATGGTTTACACCGGAACTTCGCTATAATGGCGTCCACGGCGTGATGCGGGCGACAATCCTGTCACGCATGCAGCGGGAAAATATCGTCTGCGAGCAGCGTTTCATCGACATGGAAAATATTGGGCATTTTCAGAGCCTGTTTTTCTGTAATGCATTAAGCCCCATGAAAATTGTTACTCAACTTGGACAGCGGAGCCTGGATTCCCAGCCTTGTCTGGATTTATTCCGTATTTTGCAACTGGATCAGATTAGCTAGTTTATGCCGAAACCTCACTCAACTCCGAAAAAAAAGAATGCTAAACCTACGTTCCCTGCTGTACTGACGATTATTGCAGGCCTGTTCATACTTGGCTTGGTGGTGCTCTGGTCAAGCCTGTTTAAAGATTATCCGGTAAATGGGCCAAAACAAATGCTGGCAATTAATCCGGGAGACACCTATTCAGGTTTTATTGACCGGCTGGCTGAAGACGAAAAAATCAGTTTTCCAATTATTTTAAAGCTTTACCAGAAACTGGTCATCCATGACACATTAAAGGCTGGTGTATATGAAATCCAAAAAGGCATGAGTGTTCGGCAAGTACTTGAACTGATCTCGAACGCTGAAAATGCCCAGATGAACCGGATTTTAGTGATTGAAGGCACGACCTTTAAGCAGTTACTTGAAAATCTGAAAAAGGACCAGCTGGTTACTCATACTATTACTCATTTACCAGAACAGCAGCTATTAAAGGAATTGAATATTCCTTACAGCCATCCGGAAGGGCTATTTTCACCAGACACTTACTTCTTTGCAAAAGGTGAAACCGACCGCAAGATTCTAACCCATCTCTATACACGCCAGATGAAAGCACTGGATGAGGCATGGCAAAACCGGGCCAGTGGTCTACCGTATAAAGATAAATATGAAGCACTGATCATGGCTTCTATTATTGAAAAAGAGACCAGCATTGATAGTGAACTGCAACAGGTTTCCGGAGTGTTTGTGCGCCGCCTGAAAATGGGAATGCGCTTACAGACTGACCCGACCGTAATTTATGGTATGGGGGATAACTATAAAGGTAATATCACCCGAAAGGATCTGCGTACACCAACGCCTTATAATACCTATACAATTTCTGGCTTGCCGCCAACGCCAATAGCTTTGCCAAGTAAAAAAGCGATTGAGGCAGCAATGCATCCGGATAACTCAAATAATATTTACTTTGTTGCCACCGGCAATGGGGGGCATAAATTTAGCGCCAGCCTCGAAGAACATAACCGTGCAGTACAGCAATATCTATCTGTACTGCGAGCTAAAAATTAGGAGAGTAGGATGTTTATCAGTTTCGAAGGTACAGAAGGCGTAGGAAAAACTACTCTAATCCGTGAAATTTATGCACATTATGAGCAAAAGGGTGCCGAGATCATACTCACTCGTGAACCGGGCGGAACACCTTTAGCTGAACAGATTCGTGCACTGTTACTCTCTGTTAGTCATGATGAAAAGATGAGTGATGATACCGAGCTTCTGCTGATGTATGCAGCAAGAGCCCAACATTTACAACAGGTCATTTTACCTGCGCTTCAGGCCGGTAAAACAGTTTTGTGTGACCGTTTTACCGATGCCAGTTTTGCCTATCAATGTGCTGGACGTGGTCTGAATGAAAATAAATTGGCGGTTCTCAACCAGTCTTTTGTTTCTCGTATGCCAGATATTACATTATGGCTAGATGCACCGGTTGAGCTGGGAATGTCCCGTGCCCGTGAGCGTGGTGCACTAGACCGTTTTGAACAGGAAAAGGTCAGTTTTTTTGAAAAAGTGCGCGCAGGTTACACTAGATTATGGCAACAACATCCAGAACGGATTAAGCGCCTTGATGCTACACAAGCACCAGAAAAGGTACTTGAACAGGCGTTGGAACAGATTGGAAAACTGGCCTGAATTAAAGGCCAGTTTTAGAAAAGGATTGGATTAACCAAGTGCTGGTTCGACTTCCTCATTAACCAGTGGTTGACTAACTTTGAAATCTGGTGGCGTCAGGATGGTTTTTCGAAGTTCAGGCGCCAGCTCCGGATAATCCAGCGTATAGTGCAAACCACGCGATTCTTTACGTTCCATCGCGCAGCGTACAATCATCTCGGAAACCATTACCAGATTACGCAGCTCAATCAGGTTTTTACTGACCTGATAATCTTCATAATATTCAGTGATTTCCCGCTTAAGCATCTCAATTCGATGCAATGCACGCTTGAGGCGTTTACTGGTACGGACAATACCAACGTAATTCCACATGGTCTGACGCAGTTCGTCCCAGTTTTGCAGAATTACAACATCTTCGTCTGCATCAGTAACCTGCGAGTCGTCCCATTCAGGCACAGCAGGCAAGCTAACTTCAGGGCTAAACTGGCTCTGGATATGCTGGGCTGCACTCATGCCATAGACAAAACACTCTAGCAGGGAGTTACTTGCCATTCGGTTCGCACCATGCAGACCTGTATAGGACGTTTCCCCAATGGCATATAGGCCAGAAATATCGGTCTGGCTATACTCATCCACAACCACACCACCGCAGGTATAATGCGCAGCTGGCACCACGGGAATCATATCTTTGGTAATATCAATACCCAGTTCAAGCAGACGGGTATATAAGGTCGGGAAGTGTTCTTTTACAAATTCAGCTGGTTTATGGGTAATGTCCAGCCACACATGACGAATACCTAGCCGCTTGATTTCAAAATCTATGGCACGAGCCACAATGTCGCGAGGGGCCAACTCGGCACGCTCATCAAAACGTAGCATAAAACGTTCACCCTCTGGCAAACGCAGATAAGCACCTTCACCACGCATGGCTTCTGTAATCAGGAAAGAGCGGGCTTGAGGGTGATACAGACAGGTTGGATGGAACTGGTTGAACTCCATATTGGCCACACGGCAGCCAGCACGGTACGCCATGGCAATTCCGTCACCGGTTGCAATATCAGGGTTAGATGTATACAAGTAGGCTTTCATAGCTCCTCCGCAGGCCAGTGCGGTAAATGGGGCTAAAAAAGTATGGACTTTGCCAGTCTTTTCATTAAGTGCGTAAAGGCCGACGGCCCGATTTTTTTGCTCATCTATTCCTAATTTTTCGGTAGTAATCAGGTCAATTGCAATATAGTTTTCAAATATAGTCAGATTTTTCTGTTCTCTGGCACGCTGCACCAGTGTCGTTGAAATCGCTTTGCCGGTTGCATCGGCAGCATGGATAATCCGGCGCTGAGAGTGTCCACCTTCACGGGTAAGATGTAGTTGTTCGGCATCATCCAGCGTAAACTGTACGCCATGTTTGAGCAGAAAATCGACTGAAGGTTTACCACCTTTTACAGTATGTTTAACCGCGTCCAGCTCGCATAACTGAGCGCCTGCAATCATGGTGTCATCAATATGCTGCTGAATAGAGTCAGTTTCATCCAGAACTGCGGCTACGCCACCCTGTGCATAATATGTACTGGCTTCTGTCAGGGGAGCTTTAGCTAAAACAGCAATGTTATAATGGTGAGGTAATGATAATGCCAGGCTTAATCCGGCTCCACCGCTACCTACAATAATGACGTCAAACTGATGAGTTGTATTTAAACTGCTCATATTCATCGGCTATTTGATAGAAATTCGATCATCAGACCGTTTTTTGCCTAAGAATGCAAGACTTAAAACGCTCAGGTTTAACCAGAATTTCCAATTAAATTTAAATTTTGTAACGTTTTAGCTAAAACCTTGTTTTAAATCATTCATCAAACATATTATTAATCAAAATTAAAAAACCGTTCAGCTAAAAAATTATCATTTAACTGCAGTATGTGAGTTGTGCTTCATGAAAAATCGCTTATTACAAAAAGGAATGTACGCTGCTGTTTTTACTATGGCAGCGGTACAGACACAGGCGGCTTCTACAGTCGATTTCTCTAATCTGGTTGAGCAGGTCAGTCCGGCTGTTGTGAGTGTAAATGTTGTCAAGAAAATGACACAGGAAGAGCTGTTACAGCAGCAGGTACCGGAGTTATTACGCCGCTTTTTTGGCAATCAGGTGATTATTCCGCAGCAGCAAGTACCGCAAGAAAAAACCGGCTACGGCAGTGCCTTCTTTATTAGTAAAGATGGTTATCTGCTGACCAATCATCACGTAGTTGAAAATGCCTCACGTATCAGCATCACCTTGAATGATCGTCGTGAGATTGATGCTACTGTAGTTGGAAGTGATGAACGAACTGATGTGGCTTTACTTAAAGTTAATGGCTCAAGCTTTCCAGCTCTACGAATTGGCAATGTAGACCAGCTCAAGGTTGGTGAACCGGTGTTGGCAATTGGCTCGCCATTTGGTTTTGATTATTCTGCGTCAGCGGGAATTGTCAGTGCTAAATCCCGAAGTATGATGGGAGAAACCTCTGTACCATTCATTCAGACAGATGTTGCGCTTAATCCCGGTAATTCTGGGGGGCCACTATTTAACCAGCGTGGTGAAGTTGTGGGTGTGAATTCACGTATTTTTAGTGGAACAGGCGGCTATATGGGCCTGTCTTTTTCCATACCAATTGATGTCGCAATGGATGTCGCTGAGCAATTAAAGAGTAATGGCAAAGTAATCCGCTCTTATCTGGGGGTAATGCTGCAAGATATCGACCGTAATCTGGCAGAAGCGTATAAATTGCCTAAACCGGAAGGTTCACTTATTACCCAGGTCGCACCAAATTCTCCTGCGGCCAGAGCAGGACTAAAAGCTGGGGACATCATCTTGCAAATTAACGGGATGGCGATCTCCCGTACTTCAGATCTGTTGAATTATCTCAACCGTCAGGCTCCAAATCAGAGTATTCGCTTGCAGGTATTACGTGACGAGAAATTGAGTAATATTACTGCTATGCTCACTACGGCACCAGATAATACGCCAGCAAAAACCAATACACCTGTCCAAAATAAAGGACCTGTTTTAGGTATAGCTATTCGCAATCTGACCGAGGCTGAAAGCAGGCAGTTGGGTGTTGATGGCGGAGTATATATTCAGGAAGTTATGCGAGGGGGGCTGGCAGCACAATCCCGCTTGATGCCAGAAGACATCATTACTCAAATTAATAATACGCCTGTGCGAAACAGCGATGAGTTTGTAAATGCAGTAAGTAAGCTGAAAAAGAATACGGTAGCCCGGGTTGCGCTGATCCGTCAAGGGCAACGCGCCATCTTGGGCCTGCGGATCCAGTAACAAACTATATCAACTTTTAAAGCCATCCTGCAGGATGGCTTTTTATTTAAGTACCATTAGCCGGATGATGCCTTTACACTAGATGTTTTATGTGAATTGATGCAAGACAGGAAAAAATTGCACGTGAATACATTTTTTGATTTAAACATTCAGGTTCAACCAGAGCATATTGATAGTTTGGGACATGTAAACAACGTCGTATATGTCGCCTGGATGCAACAGGTGGCAGAAGCACATATTGAGGCACTTGGACTGGGGCTGAAACAGTATCAGGAACTTAAACATGCCATGGTCGCAGTTGAGCATCAGGTACAATACCGTAAAGCTGCATTTGAGGGGGAGGAACTGATTCTACGTACCTGGCTCTATGATATTAATGCATTGTACTCATACCGTCAGTACGCCTTTTACCGTCCACAAGACCAAACCCTGCTGTTTACCGGTCAGACCAAATGGGCATGTATTGAAATAGCAACGGGTCGCCCAAAACGTATGTCGCCCACTTTTACTCAGGCTTACCAGCCAATTTCAGCAGAGATAAACCCGATGGATTTCTCGACAATCTAAAATGGTCGATATGGTTTTTCCGGATTTTGCTGATTTACAACTCAAAGCAAAAGCGCATGATTTATGGATACTTTAAAAATTCCATCTGTTATAATCGCTCGCAATTTCCCGAAACAGCTTTTGCTATGTACCTTAAATTTTGTACATAGCCGTATACATTTTTCAAGGTAGCCCATGGCGCAAGCTAAAAAATCTGTTGATATCAAAAACATTCGTAACTTTTCGATTATTGCGCATATTGACCATGGCAAGTCGACCCTGGCAGATCGATTCATTCAAATGTGTGGTGGATTGCAAGACCGTGAAATGCAGGCACAAGTGCTTGACTCAATGGAGCTTGAACGTGAACGCGGTATTACTATTAAAGCCGCTTCTGTAACACTCTATTATACGCATCCGAATGGACAGGAATATCAGCTCAACTTTATTGATACCCCAGGGCACGTTGACTTTTCTTATGAAGTCTCACGGTCACTGGCAGCCTGTGAAGGTGCTCTACTGGTAGTCGATGCAGCACAGGGTGTTGAGGCACAGTCAGTTGCCAACTGTTATACCGCAATCGAACAAGGCCTTGAAGTTCTGCCAATTCTTAACAAGATTGACCTGCCACAGGCTGAGCCTGAACGCGTCATTCACGAGATTGAGGAAATTATCGGAATTGAAGCGACTCATGCACCGACTTGCTCTGCAAAAACCGGTATGGGTGTGGATAAAGTTCTGGAAACACTGGTTGAGGTTATTCCGGTGCCAGAGGGTGACCGTGATGCACCTTTACAGGCTCTGATTGTTGACTCATGGTTTGATAATTATTTGGGTGTAGTTTCCCTGGTTCGCATCAAGCAGGGGCGTGTGCGCAAAGGCGATAAAATGCTGGTGAAGTCAACAGGCCAGACTCATATTATTACCTCTGTGGGTATTTTTAATCCAAAACATACTGAAACCGGAATGCTCGAAGCAGGCGAAGTAGGTTTTATTATTGCCGGTATTAAAGATATTTTTGGTGCTCCTGTTGGTGATACCATTACTCTGGCCTCTACGCCAGAAGTAGGTACGCTGCCGGGCTTCAAAAAGGTAAAACCTCAGGTATATGCGGGTTTATTTCCGATTGACGCCAGTGATTTTGAGCCTTTCCGTGAAGCATTGCACAAGCTTCAGATTAATGACTCGGCACTATTTTTCGAACCTGAAAGTTCTGATGCGTTAGGATTCGGTTTCCGCTGCGGCTTCTTGGGAATGCTGCATATGGAAATCGTTCAGGAACGGCTGGAACGCGAATATGATCTGGACCTGATCACTTCTGCCCCTACAGTAGTTTATGAAGCATTAACTAAAGCAGGTGATACGATTTATATCGACAGCCCGTCAAAAATGCCTGATGGTTCTACTGTTGAAGATTTGCGTGAGCCAATTGCAGAATGTCATATCTTGGTGCCACAAGAATATCTGGGTAATGTTATGACGCTGTGTATTGAGCGTCGTGGCGTTCAAAAAGACATGAAATTCTTGGGTAATCAGGTCTCTATTACTTTTGAAATTCCAATGGCAGAAGTCGTCATGGACTTTTTTGACCGCTTGAAGTCCTGTTCACGTGGTTTTGCATCACTAGATTATAACTTTGTCCGTTTTGAAAGCTCCTCACTGGTAAAAGTAGATGTGCTGATTAATGGTGAGAAAGTTGATGCTCTGGCAATGATCTGCCATCGTAATGATGCGCGTCACCGTGGTATTGCTCTGGTCGAAAAAATGAAAGATCTGATTCCGCGTCAAATGTTTGATGTAGCGATTCAGGCAGCTATTGGTGCACAGATTATTGCCCGTTCTACTGTAAAAGCCATGCGTAAAAACGTCTTGGCGAAATGTTATGGTGGTGACGTGTCACGTAAGAAAAAACTTCTGTCTAAGCAGAAAGAAGGTAAGAAACGCATGAAGCAGGTGGGTAGTGTTGAAATCCCTCAGGAAGCGTTCCTTGCAGTCTTAAAAGTAGAAAGATAATAATAAGAGGTCATCTAGCTCATGGATTTTGATTTTAACTTGATCCTCGTTCCAGTCACTGTCATTTTTTTCCTGGTGTGGCTGCTCGATAAACTTGTTTTCAAGCAACGCAAAACGAGGGGCCGTGGCAATGAAAATTTTATCATTACCTGGGCTTATGACTTCTGGCCAGTACTAGCCATCGTGCTTGTACTGCGCTCTTTCTTTTATGAACCTTTTAATATTCCGTCAGACTCTATGGTACCAACCTTGGAAACCGGAGATTTTATTCTGGTCAACAAGTATCAGTATGGAATGCGTCTGCCGATTATAAATAAAAAATTCATTGATATTGGTGAACCTGAACGTGGTGATGTGGTGGTATTCCGTTATCCGCCGCAACCAAGTATTAGCTATATTAAACGTGTAGTCGGCTTGCCGGGTGATCATATTGTATATGACCATGGACAGCTGAGTATTAATGGACAGCCAGTTAAAAAGGTTCCGGTTGAGTTCAGCCGTGAAAAGGATATTCAGGACACGCCAGCTTCGATCTATCATAAAGAAACTTTGGGCAAACATACTTTTACCATGCGTGAGCTTGAAGGGGTAAATGTTGCGCGTCAGGCTCCATTTATTAACTATGTTGAAAATGGAAAATACTCGGGTGAAGATGGTCTTTACTGGGAAGTCAAAGTTCCAGAAGGTCATTATTTCGCTATGGGAGATAACCGTGACCAGAGTGCAGACAGCCGCTTTTGGGGGTTTGTGCCTGAAGAAAATCTGGCCGGTCGAGCAGTTTATATCTGGATGCATAAGGAACCCGGCTTCAAGATACCAAGCTTTGCACGTAACGGTAAAATTGATTAACCATTTGGGTGGGTAATAACAATGCGTAATGCTCAGCAAGGCACTTCTTATATTACAATTCTATTTGCGATTATTGTCTTTGCAATGGTGGTAAAGGCTGTAGTAGCCATATGGCCAGCATATTGGGATAACCGTGTGATTAACAGCCAGATTGAAGAGTTATTAAAAGACAGTCCAGCAGATATAACGCCAGCAAAATTTACCCAGCAGATGGATCAGCGTTTGGACATGAACAATATTGATGACTTGCAGTTCAAAGATATTGCCCAAGTTTCAAATGATCAGGGTTTACATGTAAATACCCGCTATGAAGTGAGAAAACCTTTCTTGCTTAATATTGATTTAGTACTAAAGTTCGAGAAGAGTTTTGATCAAAGGTCACTCTAAGGTAAGTGATTTTCGCTTACCCAGCCGTATCGGCTATCAGTTCAAGCAGCCTGAGTTATTGCAGCTTGCCCTGACCCACCGGTCGGTTAGTCACAAATATAATTATGAACGTCTGGAGTTTTTAGGCGATTCACTATTAGGCATGATTATCGCCAACTATTTGTATCATGCGTATCCTTTTGAAAATGAAGGCCGGCTGACCCGCATGCGTGCTACTCTGGTCAGGCAGGAAGCATTAGGCAAGATTGCAAACGATTTGAAACTTAGTCAGTGTTTAATATTAAGTACAGGTGAATTAAAATCGGGAGGACACCACCGTGAATCGATTCTGGCCGATACTGTAGAAGCCATTATCGGAGCAATTTATATTGACTGTGGTGAGCTCAAGATTTTACAAGACATCGTACTGAAGTGGTATGGTCCATATTTAAACAATATTGAGCCAACCGACCAGTTAAAAGACCCGAAATCCCGGTTACAGGAATATCTGCAAGCCCGTAAAAAACCTCTCCCTGTTTATGAGGTGGTCGATATTCAAGGGGATGCACCGAACCAGCATTTTAAAGTGGAGTGTTCGGTCGACAGCCTGCCTAAATTTATCGGAGAAGGGTCAAGTCGTCGCTTTGCTGAGCAAGCAGCAGCAGCGGAAATTTTAAAGTTATTGGAGCAATAGACTGCATGTCGATCCAGCCAGATCAAAACAGTACAGATCAAGAGTCAAACACACCGGACAATAACCTGATTGACCAGTTCTTTAGTTCACAGGGTGTCACTATACCTGCTGATTTTAAGAGTGGGTTTGTGGCTATTGTCGGACGTCCGAATGTCGGTAAATCAACTTTGATGAACCACCTGTTGGGACAAAAACTCTCTATTACTTCCCGTAAGCCCCAGACAACACGACATAAAATTATTGGTATTGATAGCCGTGAAAAGTCACAGGCCGTTTATGTAGATACTCCGGGAATGCATAAGAAAGAAGTGCGTGCCATCAATAAGATGATGAACCGTGCAGCACATTCAGCCCTACGTGATGTAAATCTGGTTCTATTTGTGGTAGATGCCCATAAGTGGACACAAAATGATGACCTAGTGCTTGAGAAGCTGAAAAATGCTGAAATGCCAGTCATTCTGGTTATCAACAAGATTGATACTATTGAAGAAAAAAGGACATTGCTTCCTTTGATTCAAGAACGTACTAAACTCATGAATTTCGTGGAAATTGTACCAGTTTCTGCATTGCGTGGTGCAAATCTGGAACATCTGCGCGATACAATTGACAAGTATTTACCTTTCCAACCGCCGCTATACTCATTTGACCAGATTACTGACCGTTCAGAGCGATTCCTGGCATCAGAAGTAATTCGTGAAAAAATTATGCGACAGCTTGGTGAAGAGCTTCCATATGACCTGACTGTTCAGATTGAATCTTTTAAAACTGAGGAGCCGGCATTAAATGAGAAGACTGGCCGGATGAAAGCTGCCTGTACCTATATCGATGCCACCATTTTTGTTGACCGTCCTGGACAAAAAGCCATCGTGATTGGTGAAAAAGGTGCTAAGCTGAAAAAAATCGGGATGGATGCCCGTATTGATATGGAAAAAATGTTCGAACAGAAGATCATGCTGACGTTGTGGGTAAAAGTGAAAGGTGGCTGGTCTGATGATGAACGCGCGCTCAAGAGCCTAGGATATAGTGATATCTAAGGCTTAAGCTTTTTGCAGGAGTTCCGTAGTGATTAAGACAATGGCAATACTGATAAGCATTCTAATGCTGCAAGGCTGTATTCATAAGGTTGTTACGGTTCCTGTAAAGGTGGCTTATAAAACCACGAAAGGGGTAGTCAAGGGGACTGCGGCAGTGGTGGGTGCAGTTATCCCTGATGGGGATGATAAAGATCAGGCATCAGATCGGGACTAGCTCAACCCTATGCGCAATGAAGCTTTGCATGGTTACCTGATCCATTATCGTAAATATCGTGAGAAGAGTCATCTTGTCTATTTATTTACTGAGGAATATGGCCGGATTGACGGAGTTTTACGTCAGGTTCCCCCGCCACAGTATCAACCTTTAGCACTTCAGGCTTCTGGTAAAGGTGAACTCAAAAATTTCAGTAAACTTGAAATCGTAAATCAGCCTATTTTCTTTTACGGTGATGCATTCTTCTCTGGCTTTTATTTAAACGAATTATTACTTCGGTTATGTCCGCTTGAAGAGGCGATGCCACAGACTTATCAGCAGTATCAGTTGACATTAGTCAAGTTACAGCAACTGGCAGTAAATACACAGCCCGGGCTGCTATTAAGACAAATTTTACGCCAGTTTGAACATATTTTGCTTGAAGAGCTTGGTTATGCTATCGATTTCTCGGTAGATGCCCATCAGCAGCCAGTTGAACCGGAACGACATTACCATTTTCAGATCCAGGAAGGTTTTATACCTGTACAAAAAGCCAGTTCAGCTACCTTGGCTGGCCAGAGCCTTCTTACAATGCTGGACTATGAAAAAGGTGCAGATTTCTCCCAGCCACAGTTACAGCTATTATCTCGACTTTATCGCCAGATGATTACATCTTTACTGGGTGACCGGCCATTGAAGAGCCGCCAGTTATGGATTCAAAATACTCATTCTCAATCTTAATCAGGAATTTATTATGGCTGCATTGCTTGGTGTAAACATAGATCACGTTGCTACTTTAAGACAAGCACGAGGCACCGTTTATCCGGACCCGGTGAATGCGGCACTGATTTGTGAACAGGCCGGTGCAGAGGGTATTACCCTGCATTTACGTGAAGACCGCCGTCATATTCAGGATGGTGATGTACGCCGTATGCGTCCAGCTTTGAAAACTCGTATGAATCTTGAGATTGCCGTAACTGATGAAATGGTTGAGTTTGCTAAAGAAATCCGTCCACAGCATGTTTGCTTTGTACCGGAGAAACGACAGGAACTGACCACAGAAGGCGGTCTGGATGTAGTGACTAATTTTGAAAAAGTTAAAGCAGCAACTCAGGCATTATTACAAGTTGGTTGTGATGTTTCTCTCTTTATTGATGCCGATCTGGCACAGATTGACGCGGCTATTGCCTGTGGTGCACCTACCATCGAAATTCATACCGGTGCTTATGCAGATGCCCATAATGAAGCAGAACAACAGGCAGAGCTTGAACGTATTATTAAGGGAACTGAATATGCCGCAGGTAAAGGCCTAGTGGTAAATGCAGGACATGGTTTAAACATTGACAACGTGACGCCAATTGCAGCAATTCCACAGATCCATGAATTAAATATTGGACATTCGATTATTGCAGATAGTCTTTTTATTGGACTGGCACAAGCTGTACAGCAAATGAAAGCAGCAATTAAGGCAGCACGTTAATTATGTCCACTTTAAACTATGATGAACTGATGCAGCCAGTAAAAGCTTTTCTCGGTTGTGAAACCCCGAAAGCCTGGCTGGATGAAGCACTGAATAATTTAGAACTACTGATGCAGGACCATGCCAACTGTGAAAAAAAAGCAGCTGGTACAGCAATGAACCTGATGTTCCGTTACAGCTTTTTTACCGACTTGCAAGTCAAGCTGGCACAGTTAGTTCGTGAAGAGATGCTGCATTATGAACAGGTACTTGAGTTTATGGCTAAACGTGGTCAAGAATGGAAGGCGGTCAGTGCTGGGCGTTATGCGGCCGGCTTGCGCAAAGAAATTCGTACTTATGAGCCAGAAGCTTTAATTGATGTACTGATTATTGGGGCCTTTGTAGAGGCGCGTTCTTGCGAGCGGTTTCATGCACTTGCACCACTGGTTGATGAAGAGTTAGGGCGTTACTATCGCTATCTGCTTAAATCTGAGTCTCGACACTTCGAGGATTATCTTGCTTTGGCGCTCGACGTGGCCAAGACAGCAAAACTTAAAAATGCTCAAGAAGATATCCAGACACGCATTGAACATATACGGAAAATTGAAAAAGCTCTGATTTTAAGTTCAGATGATCTTTTCAGGTTCCACAGTGGTGTTCCGGCTAAAACAGCAGCTTAACCCCGAGTGCTAATAAGAAATCCTTCTTTATGAAGGATTTTTTTAGTTTGAAAAATAGTAGTTATTAAAAAAACAGGCAATAAAAAGCCCGCTTTAATGCTGCGGGCTTTTATATATTTGGCTCTCCCACCTGGGCTCGAACCAGGGACCTGCGGATTAACAGTCCGTCGCTCTACCGACTGAGCTATGGGAGAATCTGAATGCGATTATAGAGGGATTTTAAAGTGGGTCAAGCTTAAATTGTCATATTTCTGATGCTGGAGTCCCATATGCTTTTTATTTAGTCAAATATTGAAATAAAACAGAAAAAAGCTTTACAGTGCGAATCAACTGTTGCTAGATTAATAACAGAACAGAGCGCTTGAGTAAAACCAAGCAGTGTGGATTTAAACCAACTTGCCAGCACTAAAATGGCTAAACAGGAGAAGGCGAATGAATACGCTATCTATTTCTCAGATTTTCTCTCATTTTTCTTTATATCAGAAAAATTATCTTTCTATTATTCAAGATGCTGAACAGTATTTTACGCCGGTAACAGAAGCCTTTATTGAGCTTTGGCCAGCTGGTAGACATCAACTTTACTTAGGTGATCTGCTACAACTCTGGTTAAGTGAAAAGTGGTTAATAGAAAAAACCCATTCCTCAATTTTAGATACTCTTTCAGCAACACCGCAACAGATTCAGCAGCTGAAGAAAGATCAGTATATTTATCAAATCACAGGCAGCAACTTATCTGGTCGGAATCAGGCAAAAGTCTGGTCAGCTTCACAGCAAGATGTAGTCTCAGTGTCGTTAGACAGTGCCTTTAAATTTTACTGTATTTATAAGGGAATGACCCGTCCGCAGAAGCACCATATAAATTCGGATAAATTTCTGAAATCAGCAATTTAGAGAGAACCTAAAAATCCTAAGATAATAATTAACTTTATAGCTGGCCTATGGAGATAAAAACGCTTAAAGAGAGCATTACTTTAATACTTTGAAGGCGTAAAGCTAGGTTAGAGTTTGCTGAAAAACAGGCTTGCTCGATTCAGGATTTTTAATCTGGAGCAAGCCGGAGAAGAATAGCTGCTAATTACGGAGAATCATGCAAGTGGCTGTTGCAAAAGCATAAAGTTTTCCTTCTTCATCGAAAATTTTTCCTTCAGCAATACCAAGGTTCTTGCTGAGATTGATGAGGGTTCCTGTAGCTTGTAATTCTTTGTTTTTAGGGATTGGACGGCACATTTTAATATTTAAATCTATAGTTCCATATCCTGCACCTGCTTCTAGCATACTGTGAACTGCACAGCCTGTAACAGAATCCAGAACAGTTGCTGCAAAGCCTCCATGTACACCACCTAACGGGTTCAGATGCCGCTCATCTGCTTTCACCTTGAAGGTAACAGTACCCTGGGTGACTTCTACAGACTGCATGGGCATGGTTTTGCCAATGCTGGCTGAGAGCAATACCCCATCACGCATTGCTGTGAGCAGTTCAAGACCAGTCATTTGTTTGGGATCTTTCATTTTTCTTCCTGTTCTACTATTAATTTATAAAGTTCTAAAAAGGAACTTGTTATTAACTTAGCGGATCGATTAAATTAAAGTCAATAAATTTTTATATGTTAGACAGAAATGAAATGGTCTGAAACCCAGCAGCAGAACTGTCCTGTAGCACAAACACTTGCCATGATTGGTGACCGCTGGACTTTATTAATTATTCGTGATGCATTTTTAGGACTGTCCCGTTTTGAACAGTTTCAAAAATCATTGGGAATTACCCGGCATGTACTTGCAGAGCGTTTAAAACGTTTGGTTGAAGAAGGCATACTGGAAAAACAAAGTTACATAGACCGCCAGCAACGTTTTGAGTACGTGCTGACTGCCAAAGGTAGGGACTTAAAACCTATTTTAATGGCAATCGTCGAGTGGGGTGTGCAGTGGACAGATGCAGAAGAACCAAAATTTTATTTGAAAAAGGAAATATTGGAAGAATTAAAATAGACAGTGAACCCGAGCTAAAAAAAGCCTGCTATGTAAGCAGGCTTTTCTAATTACAGGATTTATTTGGCAGCTTTTTCAGCCTCAACAGAAGCAACAGCTGCATCTACACCTTCAATCGAGTCTGCTGCTTTTTTAATACGTGCCAGAGCATCTACCAGTACTTCATCAGCAGTAGCATAAGAAATACGCATAAAACCTCCCAGACCAAATGCATCACCTGGAACTACTGCAACACCAGTTTCTTCCAGTAACCATTCAGAGAATTCTGTGCAAGATTTAAGACCTTTAGCACGAATAAGAGGTTTAATGTTGGCATAGGCATAAAAAGCACCATCTGCAGGCAGACAAGAAATACCATTGATTTCATTAAGACCATTTACAACAAGGTCATGGCGGCGCTTAAATGCTTCAATCATTGGCTCAAGTACATCTTGTGGGCCATTAAGTGCAGCTTCTGCAGCCACCTGTGAAATTGAGGTCGGGTTAGAAGTTGACTGAGACTGGATCTTTTTCATTGCCCCAATCAACTTGGCAGGACCTGCTGCATAACCAATACGCCAGCCAGTCATTGCATAAGCTTTAGATACGCCATTTAATACGATGGTGCGGTCATATAAATCTGGCGCAACAGTTGCGATATTATAAAATTCATCATCCCAGCGGATCGGTTCATACATATCATCAGATGCAATATAAACTTCCGGATATTTGCGAAGGACCTCAGCTAGAGCTTCCAGTTCAGCTTTGGTATAAATCATGCCTGTAGGGTTGGAAGGGCTGTTTAATACTACCAGACGGGTTTTGTCAGTAATTGCAGCTTCCAGCTGTTCAGGTGTAATTTTGAAACGCTGCTCTTCACCGCATTTCACAATAACAGGTACACCTTCAGCAATAATCACCATATCTGGATAACTAACCCAGTAAGGTGCAGGAATAATTACTTCATCACCTTTATTTAAAAGTGCGAGTGCAAGGTTAAAAAATGACTGTTTACCACCGCAAGAGACCAGAATCTGGTTTGGTTGGTAATCCAGATTATTGTCACGTTTAAACTTGGCAATAATTGCTTTTTTTAGGCCTGGCGTACCGTCAACAGCGGTATATTTAGTAAAACCATTATTGATCGCTGTAATAGCAGCGTCTTTGATGTGTTGTGGTGTATCAAAATCAGGTTCACCTGCGCCCAAACCAATCACATTCTTTCCAGCAGCTTTTAACTCAGCCGCTTTATTGGTTACAGCAAGCGTTGGGGACGGTTTGATGGCATTTACACGATCAGAGAGACGTACGTCCACGGCAATATTCCTTCTTATGGGGATTAAAAATAAAAAGCAATATTATCTTAGCGTAAAAACTGCTTAAAGGGCGTGTAAAAATTACCATATCAGTAAAAAAATGAAAAAGATGGAATCACCTCATGATGAAGCTACAAAAAATCCCGGAATGTCTGTTCGATTTGAACGGAAAAGCACGTTACAATATGGATTGTTTTATTTTGAGTTAGTGTATGAGCCAAAACAAAAAGCCACTGGTCAAGCTCCCGTTTCCAGTGCCGGCAGCCGATCATCCGGAGCAGGTTGCTGTGCATAACCAGGTTCGCCCTAAAGCTGAAAACTATGCAGACCGTACATGGGCTCCGCCACGTGGCACTCGGCGCTCTATGGGTAAGCGTTAGTTATAAAAACAGGTAGATTGCCTGTTTTTATAATCCCACACAGTTTAATTTATAGCGTGCTGTTTTGGTAATAATGTTGTTTTTTCTGATACATCTGCTGATCAGCACGCTTTAATAAATCTTCTATGCTTTCATTTTCCTTGCTCGTAGCACATCCCATGGAAATACTGATAGGTTGGCTGGCATAATACTGGTTATCAATCTTGAACAGTTCTTCAATAGTTTGCGTTACAGTCAGTGTTTCAGCTTCTGTAGCTGTAGGCAAGAGAATGACGAACTCATCACCTCCAATGCGTGATGCAGTATAACGGGTGTTTTCAATCGCCTGATTAAGCACGTTTCCGACTCTGCGTAATAGCCCATCACCAATATCATGACCTAAGGTGTCATTAATTTCCTTTAAACTGTTCATATCTATAAAAATACAAGAAACAGGACGCAAACGGCTACGTTCAAGACGTTTGACTTCCTCAGAAAAAAAGGCCCGGTTGCAGAGCTGAGTCAGCACATCATGCCTGCCCAGATATTCCAGATAATTTTCAGCCTTTTTACGTGCGCTGATATCGGTTAAAGCGACCTGCACCATTCCCCAGTCTTCTTCATAACCGGGAAATACAGTAAATTGCAAAATAACATGACGAACACTGCCATCAAGCGCATAATTAACTGCTTCACGCTGGTGATGCAGATTACCATTCCAGAGTTCAATCAGCTGTTCACGGAAGGTCTGCTGCATCTCGTCAGCAAAGATCTGATCAGTATTTTTTAATAAACTCTCTTTATCTGGCGCTTTAAACAGGTCCAGTGTTGCCTGATTTACGTCGATAATCACAATATCATCGATACACTGGTTAACGAACTCACTATGAACATCTAAAAAGGTATGGAAATCCTGAATATTTAGCTCTTTTAGCTGATCAAAACGCTGTTTGATGCGACTGAAATCTTCTACCCATAAAGAAGTCGGTGAATAGATAAATAATGATTCGGCAAGAATACGGTTTTTTTCTTCCTGACGTCGGGCATTTTCGTAGTGGGTAATATCTTCTGTGGTTAGAAGCAGGCGTGAAAGATCATGTTCATAACCAGGTAAAACGATAGCTCTTAACTGAATATCTAAACGTTTACCAGTTAGGGTATAATTTACAGCAGTACTAAAAAATTCGGTTTCTCCCTGCCATAGTGCCACCAGTTCCTGAATATGGGTTTGATACATGTCCTGCTGAAAAATATTTGCAGTATGTTTAATCAGATCTTGCTGGCTGTCTGCTTCAAAAACCTCTAAAGTTTTGGGATTGACCCGAATGACCTTGATTTTATGAGCACAGTTGCGTACCCGTTCTACATCTTCTTTGAGAAATGCAGCCAGATCATTTATACCTTCTGAACGCCAGACATCAAACTGTTTTTTGATTTCACTATAATCTTCAAGCCACATGGGAATTGGAGACAGATCAAATATTGAAGAATCAAACTGTTCCATGCTTATATCCACATTTTAGGTGACTGGCGAGAGTATAGGGGTAAACAGATTTTTTTAGAACAAATAAGCCGATGAAAATAAGTGGTTATCTGGATAACAGATATTTATGAAGCTGTAATTACTGAGCTGAATAAGTTAATAATCTAAAAATCTGTCATATTTTACTTTTAATATTTCTAGTTTCAGCCCAGTAATTTATAAATATATAATAAAATTAAATTTTAAGCTTTGGCAAGCCGATTGACCGGATGCTCAATTTCAATTTCTCCTTCCCAAAGGCGAATAAAATCCTGTTCATTAAAATCATAAAGTTCCATCAATGCGATGATGACACCAGTAAATACCAAGGCTCCTTCAGTATTTTCCGGGAAATCATAAATTTTACTATTGAATTTAGATAAAATATCACTGATTTCATGTTCGCGGCCACGTCCATAGCGGTCACGAGGATACATATCTTCATTAAGTACAATCAGGGCAACGGCTTTTTCAGCTTTTTTCAACCGGGTTTTGTCTAAGGCCGCCTCAAACGAGTCACTACCATGATTAAAATAGAAAATGACCTCATCATTAATAAATTGTCTTACCATATCTCGGGTCAGGGTCGGAAACTGTTTTAAAGCATTTCGTTCTACATACGGCTTAAAAGATTCAGGGAGTATCACATTTTTTGAAATACCTTTAAAAAATGGAGCAATATCTGAAACTTTGTAGCCTGCAATACCACAGCCCAAGGCGGTAATAAAATATTTCATTTTAGGATGGTTACGGGTATAAACCTTGAAATCCTCTACATAATGCTCAATCTGGCTAAGTGGCATTTGCTGAATATGCTCGTTTAAAGTGGGGATAGCATAACTTTGCCCCCCCCAACCTCGACCCACACCTTTTACTGCTCCAAAATACTGGTGGGCTACCCGGGCAGCGCCATCACTGTGTTCGCCTGCCAGATTACTGCCAAATACAAATACAGTATCTTCAGGCAAAGCTTTGATAATACTTTCATCGTGATATTGGTAGACCATATTAACCAGACTTTTCAGAGAAGTGTGTTGTCATGTTGCCGCTGAAAATGCATAGGGTCAAGTGAAATCTTGAGCGCTTTGAAGTGTAACCAAAACATAGCAAAAAGCTATCAGGAAGCGCTTAAACATAAAAGAGTTAGTGCCTGAATTCTGTTAAAATATACAGGTCAATCATGAGCAGAGAAGAGTATCAGTGAGCGAGAGCCGTCCTTTTGAATTGGTTACACAGTATGCGCCTGCCGGAGACCAGCCACAGGCTATTGAGAAACTGGTTAAAGGCATTCAGCAAGGGTATAAAAGTCAACTGTTACTTGGGGTGACGGGTTCAGGTAAGACCTATACTATGGCGAATGTCATTGCACAAACCCAGCGGCCCACCATTGTAATGGCACATAATAAGACTTTAGCTGCCCAGCTCTATGGCGAATTTAAAGCTTTTTTCCCCAATAATGCCGTTGAATACTTCGTCAGTTATTATGACTATTATCAACCAGAAGCTTATGTTCCGTCCTCTGATACCTTTATTGAAAAAGATGCGGCAATTAATGACCACATTGACCAGATGCGGTTGTCTGCTACCCGTTCTTTACTAGAACGTCGTGATGCTATTATTGTCGCTTCGGTCTCTGCTATTTATGGCTTGGGTGATCCTGAAGCCTATATGAAAATGCTACTGCATATTGTTCAGGGAGACCGTGTTGGCCGTGACGATATTATCCGCCGTCTTGTAGAGATGCAATATACCCGTAACGAGCTTGAGTTTGTACGTGGTACCTATCGGATCCGCGGCGAAATTATGGATATCTTTCCGGCAGAGTCAGAACAGAATGCGATCCGTATTGAACTATTTGATGACGAGGTAGATTCAATACGCTGGTTTGACCCTTTAACTGGCAAAATGCTGCGCAAGGTACCCCGTGTAACAATTTACCCGAAAAGTCACTATGTGACACCAAAAGATAATCTGGTTCGTGCAATTGATACTATTCGTGACGAGCTAAAAGACCAGCTTAAATTCTTTCGCGAACACGATAAACTGCTTGAAGCCCAGCGTATCGAACAACGTACCCGGTATGATCTGGAAATGATGCAACAGCTGGGTTATACCAACGGTATCGAAAACTATTCACGCCACTTATCTGGACGTCGTCCGGGTGATGCACCTCCGACTCTGTTTGACTATGTACCTGATGATGCTCTGCTGATTATTGATGAATCACATGTTACTGTACCGCAAATTGGAGCCATGTATAAAGGTGACCGTTCCCGTAAAGAGAACCTGGTAAATTATGGCTTCCGTTTGCCTAGTGCGCTGGATAACCGGCCCATGAAATTTGAGGAATGGGAGCGGATTATACCCACTACGGTCTTTGTAAGTGCTACACCTGCCCGTTATGAACTGGAAAAGTCAGAACAGGTAGTAGAGCAGGTAGTACGGCCAACCGGACTGATTGATCCGGAAATTGAAATACGTCCAGTATTAACTCAGGTCGATGATGTGCTATCAGAAATCAACATACGTAAAAATTTAAATGAGCGTGTACTGGTGACCACTCTTACTAAGCGTATGGCTGAAGATTTAACTGCTTATTTGAAAGAATACGGGGTAAAAGTAGCCTATCTTCATTCAGATATCGATACTGTGGAGCGAGTAAAAATTATTCATGAACTTCGTACCGGGGTGTTTGATGTATTGGTCGGCATTAACCTGTTACGAGAAGGCCTAGATATGCCGGAAGTATCCCTTGTTGCGATTCTGGATGCAGATAAGGAAGGTTTTTTGCGTTCCGAACGTTCACTCATTCAGACCATTGGTCGCGCCGCACGTAATATTAAGGGCAAAGCTATCTTATATGCTGACCGCATCACGGACTCTATGCAAAAAGCAATTGATGAAACAGAGCGTCGCCGTAACAAACAGATTGAATTTAATGAATTGCATGGAATTATTCCGCGTAGCGCAGTGCGTCAGGTCATTAAAGAAATTGATACTGGAGAAGTATTAGCTGAGGATGAGATTGATGAGAAAATCACCGCGCAGGCACTTTCTCTGACAGCCGATGAACGGCATATTTTAGCTGATCCTAAACTTCTAAGTAAGCATATGGCGAAGCTGGAAAAAGAAATGCTTAAAGCTTCTAAAGAGTTACAGTTTGAACAGGCAGCCCGTCTTCGTGATGAAATTCTGCGGCTAAAAGCCCAAATGTTACAATAGTGGCAGGCTGAAAATTTTTCGCAGCAAATTCATAACATAACACTACATAGAGTGCAAAAAGAACGAGTTAAGTTAGATTATTCTGTGAAATAACTCTTTCATTTCTACGAGGTTTCATGTGCTATGACTAAAAATATATCAAAAGCAGGTTGGCAATTAACAAAGATTGCAGTAGGGGGAGCATTGCTGACTGGTCTTGCTGTCGGGACAATGGCATATGCGCAAAGTAAAACCATGCCTGTGGTTGAGCGAGTTGAACTGGATAAGTATCTGGGTGTATGGTACGAAGTAGCCCGAAAACCCATGTACTTTCAGCGAAAATGTGCGCGTGATGTTACAGCTACCTATACTTTAAATGAAAATGGCAACATAACAGTAGATAATCGCTGCTATACCCAGGAAGGTAAAATGATGCGTTCACTAGGTGAAGCATATGTGATTAACCCTCCATTTAACAGTAAACTTGAAGTCAGTTTCCTGCCTGAGGCAATTCGTTGGTTACCCTTAGGCCGAGGTGATTATTGGATCTTGAAGCTTGATGACAATTACCAGACAGTACTGGTAGGGGAACCTTCTCGAAAGTACCTTTGGGTACTGTCACGTACACCACAGGTTAAACAGGACGTGGTAAATGAATACCTGAATTACGCTTCTTCATTGGGTTATAAGCTTGATGATATTATTCATACTCAACATACGAATAAATAATAGATTTGTCTTGATCTTCTGAGTCTTAGAAAACATGTTTAAGTATGATTTTTAAATAAATAGATGAATTTTCCATTTATCTTTTCTGCTCCTTTATAATGCAAGATTAAAAAATAGAGGGGCAGTAGAAAGTGTTTAAAGGCGTTGTGCTATCCGTTACAGCATCACTCACCTTCGGGGTTCTCTATTTTTTTACAACCTTTCTTGCTCCTCTTAATAGTGAGCAAACCTTTGCTTGGCGTATGCTATCAACTTTGCCATTTCTGACATTTTTTATGTATTGGAGTGGTGATTTTAAATATATTTCTGCTATTTGGCAGCAGCTTAAAGCCAAACCTCAATTTATTCTAATGTTATTGGTTAGCTCCATTTTATGTACTTCCCAGTTATGGCTGTTTCTGTGGGGTCCAATGAATGGACGAGGCTTACAGGTTTCATTGGGCTATTTCTTATTACCACTGGTTATGGTGCTGATAGGATGTATTTTATTTAAAGAAAAGTTGTCAAGATTTCAGGTAGTGGCAGTAGCACTGGCAGCTATAGGTGTTGGCCATGAACTCTGGCGAATCGGCGGTATAGCTTGGGAAACAGCCTATGTCGCCGTAGCCTATCCCTTTTACTTCTTTTTGCGAAAAAAAATTCATACAGATCATCTGGGAGGCTTCTGGTGGGATATTGTATTAATTCTTCCGGTTGCAATTTATTTGAGCAGCATTGGTCTACATAGTTACAGCCAGTTTCTTGCTTATCCCCACCTATTCCCGGCGATAGCAGGTCTGGGAGCCCTAAGTGCTTTAGGCTTGGGTAGTTATATTTTGGCAAGCCGTTATTTGCCTATGGTAATTTTTGGCTTGCTCAGCTATCTGGAACCTGTACTGCTAGCCTTGGCTTCAGTTGCCTTGGGCGAAGCAATCTCAGGCGATGAATGGCTGACCTATATTCCTATCTGGTGTGCAGTATTGGTGTTAGTAGTAGAAGGAAGCTTACATCTATACCGACAGCAAAAAAATAAACAGAATCTGGTACGTAATCTGAAATCTTACCAGACCCGTTTAAAAGATGACTAACTAGAGTCTTGAGTAAGAACTACATGATTCGCTAAGTGATTTTATTCACCCAATTTAAGTATTCATATCTCTAGAATTCTGAACAGATAAGCCTGTAAGATAATTTTGTAAAAAATTAGCGATATTTTATGAAATTATAAGCAATATATTGGAAAATATGACCAGCCCTTTCAGCTTTTGTTTCATTCTTGCCGATAATTCCATTACAATTATCGGGTTTTGAAATTCACGCCTAGATACATTATTAATTAGAGGACGTATTTGTGAGCAAAGACACTATCATCGCCCTGCACGCAGAACACCAAGGTCGCTGGAAAAACCGTGAAGAAATTGCGGAACGGATGATTGCGCTGATTGGCCAGTTATACCGTGAAAAAAATATTGTCACTTCTGTTTATGGCCGTTCTTTAGTTAACCGTTCAGTAATCCAGATTTTAAAAGCCCATCGTCGTACCCGCGTAATGGATGTAGAGCTTTCTGTTGTTCATACTTTTCCAATCCTTGAGGCATTGGTAAAAATCGACAATATCGGCTCTGCTGAGATTGATCTGGGTAAACTGGCTGTTGAATATAAGGAACAGGGTGGTGATGTTGACTCTTTTGTAAAAGAGGCTGTCAAGTCACTAGAAGGTAACCCTGCTTCTGCACAGCCTAAAGATGTTGTACTTTATGGCTTTGGCCGTATTGGCCGTATTCTGGCGCGTCTGATTATCAGCCAGTCTGGTCTGGGCCGTGGTCTGAGCTTAAAAGCAATTGTAGTACGTAAAAGTGCAGATGGTGATCTGGCGAAACGTGCTTCTTTGTTGCGTCGTGACTCAATCCATGGTTCATTTGCGGGCACCATCTCAATTGATGAAGAAAATGAAGCAATCATTGCCAATGGTAACTATATCAAAGTGATCTACGCTTCTAGCCCGGCTGAAGTAGATTATACTGAATATGGTATTGAAAATGCTTTAGTTATTGATAATACAGGCAAATGGCGTGATGCAGAGGGCTTGGCTCAGCATCTGAATTGCCCAGGTGCTGCACGTGTTATTTTAACTGCACCTGGTAAAGGTGAAATGAAAAATGTCGTGTACGGCGTAAATCAGGCAGATATTCTGGATGAAGACAAAATCATCTCTGCTGCTAGTTGTACTACTAATGCGATTACTCCGGTTCTTAAAGTACTGGATGAAAAATATAAAGTTATTAATGGTCATGTTGAAACAGTACACTCATTTACCAATGACCAGAACCTGATTGATAACTACCATAAAGCTGACCGCCGTGGCCGTGCAGCAACACTTAACATGGTAATTACTGAAACTGGAGCTGCTAAGGCTGTTGCTAAGGCATTGCCTCAGCTTAAAGGTAAGTTAACCGGTAATTCAGTACGTGTGCCAACACCAAACGTATCACTGGCAATTCTTAACCTGACTCTGGACCAAGAAGTTGATCGTGAAGAAGTGAACGAATTTATTCGTCAAATTTCAATCAACTCTAACTTGCAGGGCCAGATTGGCTATACCAACTCTACTGAAGTGGTATCGAGCGATTTCATCGGTTCACGTACCGCAGGGGTATTTGATGCACAGGCAACAATTACTTCTGGCAACCGTTTGACTGCTTATGTATGGTATGACAATGAAGTTGGCTATAGCTGTCAGGTATTACGTATTGCTGAGCAGATGGGTGGCGTAAGTTACCCTAAGATTCCTGCTGAAACTAATGCATAAGTCATAAGTATTTTAAAAAAACCTGGGTTCACCCGGGTTTTTTCATATCTGTACAAAAAAACTGCTGAACAACACATAGAAATTTATAACAATATTGATGAGTAAAAAAATAATATGTTGTTAAGGAAGATATTTTGCAAATAAAGACCATGCTAAGTGGAATAGCCTTTATTCTACTCGCGACCCTGTGCGGGGTGCTGATTGCCATTTGGGCATTTAAACATTTCAAGATCAACATTCCCTTACAAAATCAGGCAGTTGATATTGAATTACAGGAACCCTTGCAAGCACGCGTTAAAATTCATGAGGCCCTAGATGTGAATGTCAAAGGAAAAGTGAATGCCAGTATACCGATTCATGAACAGCTTGATATTCCACTATCTCAGACTTTAAATCCACGGGTATATTTTGATAATGAAGTACCTATCAATACTGTTATACCGGTAAAAGAAACACTTAAGGTGAAACAGGAACTGCCTATTGATACCAAGGTCAAAGTCAGAATTCTGGGCAAAGATGTAACGTTACCGCTCAAAGGTAATATTCCTATTGATCTTGATGTGCCGATTGATATTAAAGTGCCTTTAAACCAGAAAGTACATTTAAAATTTACGGCTCCAGTCAAAACGGTGATTCGTGAAAATCTGAATATTCCATTGAATACAACATTGAATACGAGTATTCCCATCCAAGGTAGACTCAGTGTTCCAGTCAATGCGCCACTTTCTGCTTCGGTTGATGTCAAGAATATTCTGCCGGTGAAGATACGTAAGGGAGAGCTTTCAATACCCCTTGAACATATAACACTTAAGCGGGTCACGGCTGAACCGGCCAGTTCGCAAGCTTCCACCTTAAAATAGGAGAAGTTAAGGATGAATATCAGTAACTTCTCGTTAAAAGTCTGGCTGGCCAGTTTTATTTTAGTGAGTAGCTTAATTGCGCTAGTGTTCTGGCTGTATTTAAATGTGCAGGCCTCTCTACAGGTGAGCTCGACCCAGACCGATATTACTTTACCCCATTCTCTAGGTACCCGTATTCATGTGGGAGAATATCTGACTGCACTGACTATAGGGCGAATCAGCTCATCAATTGATCTTGATCACCACTTGGTTTTACTATTGGATGGCAAATATCTGGCAGATTTAAAATTTAATGTGACCACTCCCGTATCGGTACAAATTAAATATTCGACTATGCTCAAAATTAATCAGGTGATGCCCGTTGAAACGACTACAGATTTGATCTATAAAAACAAACTACTTCCAAAATTTCCTTTAAAACTCGATGTACCGGTAAATATTGATGTTCCATTTGAACTGAACAGGACTTATGAATTGCCCATCCAGATTGCATTTAATGGCCCGGTGTATTTCGAGTTTAATCAACAACCGATTAATGTGCATGTAAAGCATCAGCTTAAACCTTCTTTGGAACTGAATGATCCGATTAATATTCCTAAGATCGCTAACTTCGAAGCCACCATGTATAACGTTGAGCGTAATACCAAAGCCAATCTGGATATGAAAATGCTATTGCCGTTAAGTTATATTCAATATCAATAGAACAGTTAAAAGTGGAATTAAATTATTTAGGTTGCTTATTTAAAACTAAGCGAGTTGCTGATTTAAAGCTATAAAAACCCTATAGAAAAACCGTCAAACTTTATAAGCATTTATAAAGCTTGCAAATACTGGCTTATAATAAACAATTGCTATATTTTCTATTCGAGAATTTAGTAAAAATATGGCAGAATAGGCGGTTTTAAGAGTTTTTAGAGGATTGGCATATGCGCTTTGTTGATGAAGCAGTCATTACCGTAGAGGCTGGCGACGGTGGCAATGGCGTAGCCAGTTTTCGCCGTGAGAAATTTGTACCTTTTGGTGGACCGGACGGTGGTGACGGTGGCCGTGGGGGAAGCATTTATATCCAGGCGGATGACAATACCAGTACGCTGGTCGACTATCGTTATACCCGTAAGTTCCGTGCTGAACGTGGCAAGAACGGAGCAGGTGCAAACTGTACCGGACGTGGTGGTGAAGACGTTGTTTTATATGTTCCTGTAGGAACGACTGTAGTGGATACAGAATCAGGCGATATTATTGGTGATCTGGTTGAAAGTGGCCAGAGAGTACTGGTTGCCGGTGGTGGTGAAGGTGGGCTGGGAAATACTCATTTTAAGTCATCAACCAACCGTGCTCCACGTAAATGCACAACTGGTGTAAAAGGGGAGTACCGTGAGATCCGTCTGGAGCTTAAAGTACTGGCTGATGTAGGACTGCTGGGGATGCCGAATGCTGGTAAGTCGACCTTTATTCGTGCTGTTTCTGCAGCTAAACCTAAGGTAGCAGACTATCCATTTACCACTATGGTGCCAAACCTGGGTGTCGTTGATGCTGATCGTCACCGTTCATTTGTAATGGCTGATATTCCTGGTCTGATCGAAGGCGCGGCAGAAGGCGCAGGCTTGGGTATCCGCTTCCTGAAACATTTGGCACGTACCCGTATTTTATTACACATTGTTGATGTGCAGCCGATTGACGGTTCAGACCCGGTACATAATGCCAAAGCAATTTTACGTGAACTTGAAAAGTTCTCACCAACACTGGCACAGTTACCTGTGGTTCTGGTTCTCAACAAACTCGACCAGTTACCAGAGGATAGCCGTGAAGAATGGTGTGAACATATTCTGAATGAATTGAACTGGGATGGCCCGGTATTTAAGACTTCAGGTCTGCTAAGCGAAGGAACAAAAGATGTTGTTTATTATCTGATGGACCAGATTGAGCAGCAACGTGAACGTGAAATTGAAGACCCTGAATATGCAGCTCAGGTTAAGGCATTCCGTGAACAGCTTGAAGCTGAAACACGTGAGCAAACTATCGCCGCCAAAGAAGCCTATCGTGCAATGCGTCGTGCGCAACGTCTTGCAGATCATGAGGATGATGAGGACTTCGATGATGACGATGATGAAGTGGAAGTAATCTACGTACGTTAAGTAGAACTGAGGACATGATGATAGAAGTGGTAGATGGGCAGCGACAGCTCAAAGCTTGTAAACGTATCGTTGTAAAAATCGGCTCATCTTTACTCACAGCAAATGGTCAGGGGTTGGATCTTAATGCAATTTCGCATTGGGCTAATCAGATTGCTGACCTGCATAAAGCCGGACATGAAATTATATTAGTGTCTTCCGGTGCTGTGGCAGAGGGGATGGTGCGCATGAAATTGAGCAGTCGACCCACAGATTTACCCAGTCTTCAGGCATGTGCTGCCATTGGCCAGATGGGATTAATTCAAACCTGGTCCAGTGTATTGGAAAAGCATGGGATTCAAACTGCACAGATACTTTTAACTCACGATGATCTGGCAGACCGCAGACGTTATTTAAACTCATGTGATGCATTACAGCATCTGATTGACTGGCAAGTAGTGCCAGTCATTAATGAAAACGATACAGTCTCGACGGATGAAATCCGCTTTGGCGATAATGATACACTTGCTGCAATGGTAGCAGGACAAGTACATGCTGACCTGTTAATTATTCTGACAGACCAGCAAGGTATGTTTGACTCAGATCCGCGTTCCAACCCGGAAGCCAAACTACTTTCTACAGTGCGAGCACTCGATGATAGTCTGTTTGAAATGGCAAGCGGTGGCGGCGTACTTGGCCGGGGCGGTATGGTCACTAAAGTTCGTGCTGCACGTTTGGCCGCAAGATCAGGTTGTCCTACCCTGATTGCCAGTGGTGAAAGTGACAACGTACTTTCACGTCTGATGAGCGGTGAAATGCTGGGGACTCTATTTACCACTGATAAAGATCGTATGACTGCGCATCAACAGTGGCTGGCTGCCCATTTACAGACCGCCGGGCGGCTTGTAATCGATGATGGTGCGATAGAAGCTATTCGTGAAAAACACCGTAGTCTGTTACCCGTGGGTGTTCGTGCCGTGGAAGGCCATTTTAACCGTGGTGATGTTGTGGAGTGTGTAGATAGCCGGGGCAAACGGATTGCAGTAGGCCGAGTGAATTTCAGTTCGCGCTCTGCGGAAATTGTAAAAGGTCTATCTTCCAATAAAGTTTATCAAGTTCTTGGTGAAGCACGCTCTCTAGAAATGATTCATCGTAATCATATGGCGATTTACTAAGATTCTTGTATTAATAAAAAAGCTCGCTCAGGCGAGCTTTTTTATAGGCTCTAATGCAGGCAGTTCAGCATCTTCTCCAACCATATAGCAGTAATCAGCCAGACTAAACATTTCTAGGTCTTCATAACTGTTCCCATACGCATAAACAGACTGGTAATCGGTTAATGTATATTTTTCTTGTATCCTTAACTTTTTCTGCTCGCAACTGCAATCTGGACTGCTATAAAATCCGCTCAATTTGCCCTGATGTACTTCAGTTTTAGTGCAAATCAGGTCTACTCCAAGCAGCCTGCAAAAAGGTTCAAGATAAAGATCGATTGAAGCCGATACAATAACAACATCGTCACCTTTTGCTTGATGTTGTCTCAGACGCCTTAACAATTCAGGATTAAGCTGGTGCACTAACAAGTGTGCATACTGTTCTGCCATTGAACGTATATTTTTGGCATTACTACCTTTAAACATGGCCGAAAACAATTTCGGGCGCATCTGGTGTGCAGGGTATAGCTTGAAATAATAGGCCTGAATCCAAGGGAGAATTTTCAGGCCTTGACGCATGATATGTCGTTTAGAGAGCGTATAAAAGATAAAGCCAGTAAAGCTGTCACTACGGCACAATGTACCGTCAAAATCAAATAGCGCAAGGTTTATAGCTTGATACGTTTGGCGCGTTGCATGCATGTCTGATATCGTCCATTGACGCGTGTGGCAAACCAGTTGGTATTATAGTCACGGCTTAATTTTGGTCCGGAAATGACTACTTCTGGCATAATGGCATAAATTGGTTCTTTACCTGTTTTTTCCTGGTAGAGTTTTTTTACTGCAAGGTAAGTTTGAGTATCTTCAAAGTCTTGCTCTTTTTCCTCCTTTAAATCAGAGCGAATTTGGCGTGGCGTAATCAGAACATTGTTTGCAGCAAAGACCGCAATCAGCTCACGTTCAGACTGGCTTTTGTTTGAACGGATGCTACCGTCTTTATTATAAAGTAGCAGGTCACCATCTAGGTCTAGCTCTGCTTCAGTTAAGTCATTAAGCATACTCTGAAAGGCTGCATTACGGCTTGAATAGCGTCCAGAGTTATAATCTGCAAAGCGGTAGAGCGGCTTGTCATAATCAGCAGGGTACATCATCAAACGATGGATCCCATAATATAGGCCGCCATTTTGGGTATACAGGTCGCTACGCAATTCAGCCATGTTCATACCAGAACGCTTATGCTCTTTGGCATAACCGATATGAACCTGCATTGAACCCAAGGTTGTAATCGGATTTAAACGTTCAGAAACATCTTGTCCTACCAGACGGGCGGCTCCGGTTAGAGCACTTACATGATAGTGTTTACTAAAATGATTAAACATTTCACGGTAGAGTTCATCCAGTTCACGTTCTGTTTTAACCTTGCGCATTCTGCTCAGGTAGTTATCATCCGGAGAAGGTTGGGTTTTCAGCATATTCTTAAAATATCCGGCCAGTGTTACACCCAGTTTATCTTCAAGACGCTGATCAACTTCACGTATAGCTTTTTCACCCAAACCCGGTACTTGCGGGTCAGCAACAAAGTTAGATTCTTGATCGACTACTGCAATAATTGTACAGATATTTTCCTTGGTTTTAGGTATTCCCAACTGGTCAGTAATCTCATATAAGTCGCCAGCCCAAGAGCCACGGTTTTGTACACGAGTAGGAATAAGCCGTTTAATCTGCTCTTCTTTTAATTCTGGCTCATCATTTTTAGACCACCACGAGCCTTCGCCGCAGGCAATCAGACTGAGTGACAGAACAAGAACACTTAAGGATTTAACGGCGGTTGTGCAGCGTAAATTTTTTTTCATGACAATGAAGACAGATGAGTACAGGGATAAGCACCTAAGGCGAATGAAGTATACTATGTCGCTAATAAAATGTACGAATATATATGTATATTAGAGAAGCCCGTTTAAAAAATAATTCTATATCCCTGTACATATTATTAAGCGACAGAGAATTGATGAATAAGATTTAATAATTCTAGTTGGCATGACCCTTGCTTTTAAAAAGATGAATATTCAACTTTTTAAATTTAGGGAAATAGGATGTATAAACCGCTTACTTTATCACTGGCTATATTGTCAGCTTTACTAGGCTCTACTTCAACTTTTGCAGAAGAGTTTAAAGTTCTTAAACAGATAAGTAATCAGCCGGGACTTTTAACGCAGGGAAAGTATAAAGATCAATATTATATACCCAGTACTTTAAAAACTATTCAATGGGGTTATCTGCCTAATAAAGATTCTCGACCAGTTCTAAGTGTGCCTACCGATAGTACTGTTATTTTTGATACTGTTTCCCATGAAGGCCTGCTCGAAGATCAGGGGCGTAATGCAGAAAAATATTTTCGTTCCCAGGGTGTAAAGCCAGAATATATTCTAGATGAAGCAAAGATGATTACGCAGTCTGCTTTAAAACATGATTTTAGTAAAGATGGACCACATATTGTGACGGGGCCTATTGAAATACAGGGGGCAATGCCGGGTGATATATTAAAGGTAGAAGTACTCAATGTTGAACCACGAGTTCCGTATGGGGTAATTTCTAACCGTCATGGTAAAGGCACTCTAGTAGGAGAGTTCCCTAAAAAAACAGTACAGGAAGGTGCTTCCCACTTACACCCGGAACGTTACGGCAATGTTTCAATTTTTACACCTATTGAGAAAAATGCTCAGGGAGAGTATGAAGGTGTACTAAAAACACAACAGGGCAAGTCGATTCGTTTCCCTCTTGCACCATTTATGGGAATTATGGGTGTGGCTGCTAATACCAGTGAACCAGTAAATTCAATTCCACCTGCTTTCTTTGGCGGAAATATTGATATTAACGAGTTAGGTAAAGGCTCAACTGTTTATTATCCGGTACAGGTTCCTGGCGCACTTTTCTATACTGGTGATAGCCATTTCGTTCAGGGCGATGGTGAAGTCGCTTTAACGGCACTTGAAGGTTCAGTACGCGCTACATTGAAATTTACACTGCTAAAAGCTGGAAAGGACAAAATTCCTGGTAAGGAGATTAAACATGTACTTGCTGAAAATGATCAATTCTGGATTACACCAGGATTAGATGAAGACCTTGATATAGCCATGAAAAAATCCACCCGTGAAGCTATCCGGTTCTTAAATCAGGAATATGGTATTGATGAAGCACTTGCTTATGCTTATTTAAGTGCTGCTACTGATTTTGAAGTTTCACAAGTAGTAGACCGGACTAAAGGGATTCACGCTATGATTCGAAAAGCTGATTTCAAAGAATTTAATCAGCCAGAAAAAAGCAGATAAATGGGAGAAGAGAGAAAATATCGATGAGGATATTTTCTCTTGCCCTTAAAGAAGTATAAGGATACTTAAACTGAACTGACTAGCCTAATAATATATTATGACTCTACATTTTTTATTATAAAAATATACATTCAATCTTTAAGTGTCACTTTTATTTAATTAAATGATTATTCAGGTTGCCTAAGTAATTATAGGGGCTAAGCCCTTACATTTCTCGACCATCCTCTTACAGACCCAGCTTAATAGGGGGTATTAAATGACTTATAAAGCGATTTAAAAAGTAGAGGAATCAAAATGAAGAATATTTACGCAGTTCTTATACTTTCTTTAACTGGTACGTCATTTACGTCTTCTGTTATTGCTGCTTCTACCGCGGATCGACCTGCACCAGAAGCCATTGCTGCAGCTGAAGCCCAAAAAGCTGCTTTAGACTATCAATATGAACAAGAGCACAAATCATCCGCCTCTTCAGATTAGACAATACAGGGCTTTATAAGATATAAGCTGTGAACTTTAAAGCCCTGCTTTCAAAAACAGTTTTATTATAACTATATTAAACCTGTTCAAATTATATAATATTTATATTTTCTAAATAATAAAAAATTACTCTCTGTTTAATTATAAATGAATCTAATAATTCATAAAGGCTATAGCAGTTATACATAAAACCTTTCATCTCATTATAAAAAAGTAATTACAATTTACTAAAAGTGTGCATAATAATTTTATCTTTAGTTGAAAAGGTTCACTTATATGGATCCATCGCCGTGTCGATCAAAAATTATTTTTAATCAGCCTCATTTATCCGGAGGTCTAAACTAATGGAATTTTTATTAGATCCGGGCATATGGGTGGGTTTACTTACCCTGATTGTTTTAGAAATTGTTCTAGGTATTGATAACCTGGTTTTTATTGCCATTTTGGCTGACAAGCTCCCTCCTGAAAAACGGGACAAAGCCCGTGTAATAGGTCTTTCTTTAGCCCTAGTAATGCGTTTGGGCTTATTATTTGCTATCTCTTGGTTAGTCACTTTGACTCAACCGCTTATTACTGTCTTTGACTGGACTTTCTCCGGTCGGGATCTGATTCTTTTATTCGGTGGTCTGTTCCTGCTTTATAAAGCAGTCAGTGAATTACATGAACGGATGGAAGGTAAAACTGAAGTTAAAGTTACTACGAATGTAGCTTATGCAAGTTTTACTGCGGTTGTAGCCCAGATTGTTATACTCGACGCTGTTTTCTCTTTAGATTCGGTGATTACTGCAATTGGAATGGTTGACAATATTTATGTCATGATGGCCGCCATGATTGTCGCTATGGCAGTAATGTTGCTGGCTTCCAAACCATTAACTGAATTTGTAAACCGTCATCCGACTGTTATTATCCTGTGTTTAAGCTTCCTGCTCTTGATTGGTATTAGCCTGATTGCTGAAGGATTTGGTTTCCATATTCCTAAAGGCTATATTTATTCAGGTATAGGTGTTGCAATTCTTATCGAGATATTTAATCAGTTTACTTCGCAAAATGCAGCAAAGCATGAGGCAAAAATTCCTCTGCGTCATCGTACAGCGAACTCGATTTTAAAACTGATGGGTGGACGTGTAGAAACTGTGGCTGATGCACAATCTACAGAAGCGCAAGATGCATTTGTAGATGAAGAGCGCTATATGATTGGTGGAGTACTGACACTTGCCGAACGCTCAGTAGCCTCAATTATGACTCCCCGTAACCAGATTTCCTGGGTAAACCTTGAGGATTCACCTGAACAGATTCGTGAACAGGTATTATCTGTTCCTCATAGCCTGTTTCCTGTATGCCGTGGTAGCCTTGATAAAGTAATCAGCGTGATACGTGCCAAGGAACTGCTAGATGTACTTGAAGATGAAGTCCAGCTAAAAGCCCTGTTAAAACAGCAACGTCCAATCTACATTTTTGAAAAAATGAAAGTGATTGATGCGATTAATACTTTGCGTACTTCCAAAGGCTCGCTAGTATTGGTCAATGATGAGTTTGGTAATATCCAGGGACTTATTTCACCACTAGATGTATTTGAGGCAATTGCAGGTGAGTTTCCAGATGCCGATGAACAGCTTGACCTGGTAAAGATTGATGAAAGCACTTGGAAAGCTGCTGGAAGTCTGGATTTGTATCAACTAGAACTGGAGCTTGGCATGCTAGACTTGGTAGAAGATGATGCAGACTATGTGAGTGTAGCTGGTCTGATTTTAGATAAAATTCAGGATAAGATCACAATCGGTACTCAACTAGATTTCCGGGGTGTACATTTTGAAGTGACAGAACTGGAAGGTAACCGAATCAAGACTGTTCAGATTACACATCAATCATAATCTGGTCTTTTAAAAAGAGCTTCTTTAAGAAGCTCTTTTTTATTTTAATGTATTCATATGCAAGCCTAAATTTAAACAGAGAAGAGCAAGCATCGTTTAAATAACTAGAATAGCCCGTTATATGCCGGTTTATATAAACTATACTTTATGGACCACGAACACAGTTACGACCTTCACGTTTAGCTTGATAAAGATAGTGATCAGCAATTTTGAAAACTTCTTCAGTGCTTTTGGAGCTCTCTGGCCAGTATGCGATACCAATAGAAATAGTTACCGGGCCAGACAGGTTGGTAATATTCGATTCTATTTTTTTTCTTAAACGTTCAGCACTGTTATAGACTGCTTTTTTATCAATAGTAGGCATGAGTACAGCAAACTCTTCTCCTCCACAACGACAGCAAATATCATCTTTACGAAAATTGGTTCTTAAATGACCGGCAATTTGTTTTAAAACTATATCACCTTGAATATGGCCATAAGTATCATTAATTTTTTTAAAATAATCGACATCAATCAGGATAATAGAAAAAGGTGTATGGTTATCTACCATTTCTTTAATAAAGATATCGATACCCCTGCGATTGTACAAGCCAGTGAGAGGATCAGAATTAACATGATGATTCATTTCTGAAATTTTCTTACTAAAATTTTGTGCACTTAAAAGTAAAGATAGTTTGAATTTCTGTACTTCATAATACCAAGGGCTAATCGCTTGAATTTTCTGTTCTATTTCTGGCTGGTTAAGACGACTCGCCATTTTAGCCAAGTGATTCAAGGGGGAAGAAATGAATAGTGAAAGTTTCCAGATCACCAAAAAGATCAATAGATAAAATAATAGGATAACAACTGATACTTTATAAATTACTGAATTTGCCTGTTTAAGTAACTCTCTGGTTGGCTGTTGAGAAACCACAATCCAGTTAGTAGTAGAAATACGAGCGAAACCTGCTAAATTTTCTATTCCTCGACTGTTAATGAGCTCTACTCGCCCTCTATTGATCTGGTTCATATAAGAGAGGGCAGTATTGTTAGTCATAATGCTACCTATTCTCGCGGAATCGGGATGAAAGATAATCTGTCTGCTTTGATCGATCACATACATATAATTTTTTTTATAACCGTATTCGCTGGCAAGAAGGTCACTGATAATATTTTTTTCATTTAAATTGATAACAACCCCCATATAGCCCTGATAAATATTTTGCTTGTTGAAGATTGGTTGAGCTATAAAAATAATTAAATTGTGCCTGATAGAATAATAAGGTTGAGAAATATAGGGTTGTTTACTCTGTGCTAGATGCTTGAAGTTTAGAAGATCCTGATTTGTCAGTTGACCGCTATCAAAACTGGCCGGACTAAAATTAAGAATATTTCCTCGACGGTCACCAATGATTACCGCATTAAAATAATGAGCTTGATTCTTCAGGCGATCGACTTCATATTGCCGTAATTTATTATTATCAAAAGAATGACTAACGGCTAAAGTACTATGCTTGAGCTCAGATAAAAGATTTCTAAAATAGTTGTCAGTACTATTCGCGATCTTAAAAGCATATTCATAGTTCAAGGCAAGTGAATCATTTATTAATTCTTTTTTAGCAATATAGTAACCAATGAGTAAGGAGATAATAAATAAAGAAGAAACAGCAAATATGGTAAGAATAAGGATTAGTTTTCTTAAGTTAAGGTTAAGGGCATGAATAAAGCTAATATGTGACATGGTGCATGAAATCTATATCAACAGTGAAATATTCTATCTTATTTTGTATGTTCTTGGTTAATATTTGTTCTTTTTATTTGTAGATATGGGTTAGTTAACCAAGTTAAAAGATATTAAAATTAGATAAACTAATAAAAAATTCTATTTTAGAACTCAACCTTATGACATTTTATATATTTTTAATATATTAAAAAATAATAAATAATTTTCTTAACTATTTATAATAAGTCTATAGTTTTTAATCACTTAATAGTTCCAATAAAAATTTATTCATTATGATGAAGTTTAATTTGTATTTTGATACATATTTTTATTATTTAAGTTAAAGAAAAACAGCCACTTATGCTAAGCTAAATATAAATAATAGATGAGGATAACTATATGAAAAATATACCAAATGGAACCCAAGTCATTCATCATCTAAATTATGAAGAACAAGTATTTTATAAAGAAGAGAATGGAAACTTACTATTTTGGAATGAGAGTAAATGGGAAAAAGCCCTGATAGAAAGTATTGAGATGATGATCATTAAAGATTTTGAATTAACTGATCTAAGAAACTAAACGACTATCCTGAAGGGGACGTTTTAAGATAGATCAATTTATAGTTGTAGCCCTGCCAATACAGGTGATTGAGCAGGATTTATTATTTCTAATGTACTGAATTTATTTAATTTATCTGAAACTCAAGTTAAGTTAACCTATATTCTAGCTCAGGTAGACTTTTATAAAAGATATTAGCTAAACTTTTGATTATATAATAATATTCTTCAAGCTAAATGTGGTATTTGAATTTTAAAAACTCAACAAATTAAAAAATGGATATTCTTTCTGTAAATAATTAAACTAGTTGGTCCGCTATTTGATCTGTTCTAATTTGGGCTTTAGCTTAAAATATCTCTGACTACTTTTTCTCTCCTGTACTGTAATTTTATTAAGCCTAGCTTGTTCAAGGTATAAGTTGGGGGAGCTAAGCAGGCCATTAATTAAGTGTTATCAGGTTTTAAAGTAGATCTAAAGATGAATAGCTTAGTAAATAAGTTGAAAGTGAGGTTGGAAATTTGAGTCAAAATACCGTAATCAGAGAGCTATTTGATCGGCCAATCGAACAAAAAATTTGGGTCGCGCCAATGGCAGGGGTGACAGATCGACCATTTAGAACCTTATGTAAATACTTTGGTGCAGGCCATGCTGTTAGCGAAATGATGACAGCTGATAAGACACTGAGGATGAGTAAAAAGAGTTTATATCGGGCTAATTTTGATGGTGAATTAGCTCCAATTTCTGCCCAGATAGCAGGATCTGATCCAGAACAACTGGCTGAAGCAGCACGTTATCAGATTGCTAATGGTGCTCAGATTATTGATATTAATATGGGATGTCCGGCAAAAAAAGTTTGTAATAAACTTGCAGGCTCTGCTTTATTACAGGATGAAGAACTGGTTGCGCGTATTTTAGATACCGTAGTTGCCGCAGTTGATGTGCCAGTTACCCTTAAAACTCGTTTGGGGTATTTAAATGGTCAAGAAAATATTCTGCGTGTGGCGAAGCGGGCAGAAGAGGCTGGTATTGCGGCACTGGCTTTACACGGTCGGACTCGTGAAGACATGTATTTAAATCATGCACGTTATGATTTGATTCGTGAAGTTAAAAAAATTATTCATATCCCAGTAATTGCTAATGGCGATATCGATAGTCCTGAAAAAGCCAAATTTATATTGGAACATACAGGCGCCGATGCGATCATGATTGGGCGTGCAGCACAGGGGCGTCCATGGATATTTCGGGAAATTGCCCATTATTTAAATACTGGAGAATACCTAAAAGCCCCTGATATTGAAGAGGTAAAACATGTATTGCTTGGGCATTTAAATGAGCTCTATGAATTTTATGGTGAGTATTCTGGCTGCCGTATCGCCCGTAAACATATAGCTTGGTATACCAAGGGTTTATATGCCAGCAATGAGTTTCGTCAGAAAATGTATCAAGTAGAAAGTACGTTAGAGCAGGCAAAAGTAGTAGAAGCTTATTTTAACCAGTTATTGGCCCAAGGACGTTTAATGAGTGATGTACAGCAGGAAACTGTTAACCTGCTTGATCCTTAAGCCAAAAAGAAGCTAGGCATGAATATTGTCTTGCTCTAGCGTCCGGTTAAAAACTGTTAATCTGAATTTGAATGAGTGGCCTGATTAATTTCAAGATTTAGCAGGTTAATCAGGTCAACAGCATTTAGCTGTCGAATCTGGGCAGCATTACTGCCGGCCCAGAATGCCCCATACTCATAATGACCCTGTTTGGATGCAATTTGATGCAGCTGTTTTGCAATATCATACACATATGGATAGGCGGGTAAACTTGGCCGCTTAACCAGATCAACTTCGGTATGCCATGCATTAATCAGGCCGCGTGCCGGGCGTCCTGAAATAGTTGAGGTAATTTGAGTAAGAGGCCGGTTAAATAAAGCTTCACGATAGGCTGCATTGGCATTTGAGCTTGGACATTGAACAAAGGCAGTTCCTAACTGTACAGCTTGAGCACCAAGTGCAAGACATTGCTGTGCTTGGCGGCCGTTCATGATTCCGCCCGCTGCTACGACTGGTAAATCAAGATATTGTAAAATTAAGCGTACCAAGTCAGTCGTTTTAATAGCGCTGTCACGATGCGGGTTAAAGCAGCCACGATGTCCACCGGCCTCTACCCCTTGAGCAATAATGACATCAATCCCTGCTTCTGCAATTGCTTTTGCTTCCGCCAGATTGGTTGCAGAAACCATGGTTAAAATCTTTGCTTTTTTAAGTGCTTCAATTTGATGTGGGTGTGGAATACCAAAATGAAAACTGACAGCTGCTGGGCAAGTCTCTAAAACAAGATTGAGATAATCATCTGAATCCTTAAAGCTTGGATAGATATTTTTTAACTCGTTAGGTGCAGAGGCATCAAATTTTCTAAAGTGCGGTTCTAGATATTCAATCCATTCTTGTGCAATATCCTGATCCAGTATTTTAGAGCGATGACAAAAAAAATTAAGCTGAAAAGGCTGTCGGGTTAGCTGTTGTGTTTTTAAAATCTGTTCACGTGCCTGCTCAACTGTATTGGCTCCTAGGCCTAATGAGCCCAAAGCTCCGGCATTAGAGACTTCAGCCGCCAGCTCGGGTGTACTTACACCTGCCATAGGCGCCAAGAAAATAGAGTGTTTCAAGCTAAGTCTTTCGATCAGATTCATATTCTTATTACCTAAATTTTATTTTAAGATTTACGTCAAACGCTCGAGAGATGCAACCAATATCCAATATTTTGTTAATAAATAACGTAATTTCAGGCATGGCTAGTTTCCTAATGCCTTTTTTATATGAAGGCAGAGCAAACCATAAACTTGAGTTTCTCTATCACTACCAGATTATATTCAAATTAAAATAGCCTAAGTTAATTTAACGACATGCCTTGTCGCAAAGAAATAAATCCAGGCTTTGCAGTCGCAACAGACTAGTATAATTAATGATTATCTCTCTACATGGATGATTGGGTCTATGTCTGAACGTATTCGCGAGAAACTGCAAATTCTGGCTGATGCTGCCAAATATGATGTATCCTGCTCATCAAGTGGCAGTAATCGAAAAAATAAGGATAAAGGACTCGGAAATACCGGTTCCGGGATCTGTCATAGCTATACTGAAGACGGTCGTTGTGTCTCTCTGCTTAAAGTCTTATTTTCAAATATCTGTATTTACGACTGTGCTTACTGTGTTTCAAGGCGTTCAAATGATGTGAAACGTGCTGCCTTTACTGTGCAGGAAGTCGTAGATCTTACTATTAATTTTTATCGTCGTAACTATATTGAAGGCCTGTTTCTAAGTTCAGGGATTTTTAAATCGGCTGACCATACTATGGAACGCATGTTGCAGGTGGTTAAAAAGCTTCGGTTAGAAGAAAATTTTAATGGATATATACACTTAAAGACTATTCCAGGAGCTTCACCTGAACTGATTACAGAAGCTGGACTATATGCTGACCGGATGAGTATTAATCTGGAAATGCCAACAGCAGATGGACTACAAAAGTTTGCACCTGAGAAAAGTCACAGTGAGGTGCAGAAAGATCTGGGAATTGTCCGTGACCGGCTTATCCAGTTTAAGGATGAGCGTAAAATTATTAAAACAGTACCCAAATTTGTTCCGGCAGGTCAAACCACACAAATGGTTGTCGGGGCGCATCATGAAACTGATCAGGACGTGATTTTAATGGCAGACCGCCATTATAAAGAGTTTAAACTGAAGCGTGTCTATTATTCTGGTTATATTCCAATTAACTCTGAAGATCGGGCTTTACCTGCCATTGGATCAGCACCACCATTATTACGTGAAAACCGGTTATACCAGACTGACTGGCTCATGCGCTTTTATGAGTTCGATGCTCATGAACTGGTTGATGACGAACATCCGAACCTTGAACTGGATGTAGACCCAAAATTGGCTTGGGCACTACGTCATCCGGAACAGTTTCCGGTAGATATTAATACGGCTGAATATAGAATGATCTTGCGCGTACCGGGTATTGGCGTACGTTCTGCGAGAAAGGTGATCCAGGCGCGGCGCTTTGGAAGTATTCATATTGATCAGCTTAAACGTATGGGGGTTGCCTATAATCGGGCTCAGCACTTTATTCGCTGTGCAGATACACCCAAATTTATCAAAGAAATGCTGCCGAGCCAGATCAGGCAGCAGATTCTGCTGGCTGGCCAGTCCAAATATAATGCACAGCTCTCTCCACAATTAGGACTAGGCTTTTAGGTGGCCCAGTATGTTTTTGATGGCAGTATGACCGGACTGCTAAGCTGTGTTTTCCGGGCTTTTCAATTTAAAGAGTTTGCAGTAAAAATTAGTATACAAGGGCGCTTCCAGTCGAGACTGTTTGATGAGGTGATTCATGTAAGTGCAAATGATGAACATGCACAACGTGTATGGAATGCTTTAAAGATTAAAGTTGAACATACAAGCCTGAAAAATTTTTATTACACTTTTTTATCTGAACAGGAACAGGCATTTCAGCACCTCTTTGAATTTTGTATATATGTATTTCAGTCTGCTTTACCCGTAGACTACAATTATGGTCATGCTGCGGTATTGGGTCTTTCCCAATGGACCAAGCAGGTAGGGCGTGAGAAGCACCGCATGGAAGCTTTTGTCCGCTTCAAAAAAGCCAAGAATGGTCTTTTCATTGCGCTGGTACGGCCAGACTTTAATGTATTGCCTCTAATTGAACGGCATTTTAAGGACCGTTATCAGGACCAGTCTTGGCTGATTTATGATGAGAAAAGGAATTATGGAATTTACTATGATTTAAAACAGGTCCATCAGGTTCATATGCAGGTAGAACAAGTGGACCAGACATCACATACTGGGTTTAGTCAGAAATTTACAGTGGAACTGGATGATGATGAATTGCTTTATGACCAGCTCTGGAAAGACTATTTCTGTGCTATTAATATTGAAGCTCGACGTAATATAAAACTGCATATACAGTATGTCCCTAAACGTTATTGGCGTTATATGAATGAGAAAATATTGTTCGAAGACTCATTTTTGCAAAAGAGATGAGAAAAATTTCATAATCGAATAAAGTAACGCACAGTATTAAGCTTAGAGTTAATGATGAAATTCTTCCATGTTGTTTTAATTTCTTTATCTCTTGTTTTGCTGGGAGCATGCGCAGAAAAACGGCCTGATGATTCCCATAGTACGCCAGCTGATTATCGGGTAAATAGTGCAGTAGAACTGCAAGCCAAAATAGATCATCTTAACCAGGAATTACAGCAGCAATTCTTAACTTTCAAATCTCAATATCCTGATGCGTTTTCTGATCCCAAGGCTGAGCTGGATGTTCATAATTTGCATACATTAAACGAGCATCTGGTGAGCCGGTTTGCGTTGAAGAATGCAAAAAATGGTTATTGCAACATGATGAACAGCTATTTCGTGAAGATGTTTCAAATTGGACACCAGAATCTCAATCTGGTTGAACATCTTAAACTTGAACATCTACCTGCTCATGAAAATCTGAAAGAAATTTTTGCTCAACCCGAAAATTTCTATCAGTTTATTATTAATCGTTATACCAGCTATCGACAAGTGCAAGAGACCATGAATTATGGTTGTAACCTGAAAGGTGCTCTCGAGACGTAAATAAAAAACCCATCATATCGATGGGTTTTTTATTTAGCAGCTGGTCAATTTTTCTGGTTGGGGTGCTTCGTCTGGAAAGAAGACAGGACGTAGTTTTACACCAATAGTATTACCTAAGAAGGCAAAGACCAGCCATAACCATCCATGTAAACTACCTGAAGCAATCCCACTGAAATAAGCACCAATGTTGCAGCCATATGCCAAGCGGGCACCATAGCCCAGTAAGATACCGCCCAGAACTGCAGCCAGCAGTGAACGACGCGGTATGTTGAAGTTAGGAGCAAACTTACCGGCCAGACTCGCAGCCAGCAATGCGCCCAGCATGATACCGAAGTTCATCATGGAAGTTACATCAAACCAGAGTGGTTCAGTAAGGGCTTTAGCATTGGCAGGTTGTTGCCAATATGCCCATGAGGCGACATCTATACCACCCAGACTAGCTATTTTGGCAGCCCATACAGCTAAAGCCGAGGTTACTCCCCAAGGCCTGCCAGCCAAGGCCAATGTGGCAAAGTTCAGTAAGGTCAATAAAATCCCGCCCCAAACCAGTGGCCAGGGACCACGTAAAAAGCGTTTCCAGCCAAGCTCGGATGAGGTAGAGCCGATTTCTAATGCACCATGGCGCTTTTTCTCAAAATAAACAGTTGCCAGCGCGATGACTGCAAAGAGAGCAAAGTTTAAAAGTAAAGCAGGTATTACCCCCAAACTTTTAACAACAGAGACAGGCGCCAAGTGCGGCAGGTTAAACCACCAGTCCAGATGCAAGGTTGCCAACAGGGAACCCAGACAGAAAAATAACAGGGTAACCACCATGCGGGCACTACCACCACCGACCGTATAAAGCGTTCCAGATGCGCAACCACCACCTAGTTGCATGCCTATACCGAAAATAAAAGCACCAATCACAACCGAAGTGGAAAGTGGAGACACAAAACCGGTTACCGGCTGACCAAACAGCTGGCCAGCTCCTAAAGCAGGAAAAAACAGTAATACAGCCAGTGCCAGCATGATCATTTGCGCACGCAAACCACGACCTCGACGTTCCTTGATAAAAACGCGCCAGCTGGAAGTGAAGCCAAAGGATGCATGGTAGAGTGTCATCCCTAATGCTCCACCAATGAGAAGCAGCAGGGCCTGATTCAAGCCAACAATCTGGTATGCACTCATTGCGCCAATTAACAGCAGCAGCAAAGCGACCCAGACCGTAACTTGAGAACGATTGGATTTTTCAGCAACAAGATTCATGGGAGAAAAATAATACGAAGAGAATGAGTCTATTTTAACTTATTTTGATGCCTTAATTATTATGCAAATCTATAAAATATATAATATATAACTGAGAATAAGTGATAAGTTATAGTAGTTAAACTGATACAAGAGTCTGAACTAAAAAACAGAAATTTTAATTATTTCTCTCTGTGTGCAAACCTGATGAAATAAATAAACAATACACATAGTTTAAATATCAGATCAATGTCAGAAAAGATAAAATATATTAAAGATAAAAAAATGCATTACAGATGTATTAAATAATGAAGGAAGAGAAAATGGATATTATTCCAGCCGAGCAGGCAAAACTATGGACTTTAGAAGCGGGTCTGACTATGCCGGTAGTACGAGACAAGCTTAATGATCTGATTGAACAGGCAGCCAGACAGGGGAATACTGTTATATTCATGATTTTACCTAAATACATTGCACTTGAAGACATACATGCTCTCTCAGCAGAGCTGCATGAAATAGGTTATCAGGTCAGGTTTGGACTCGAAGAGAGCTATTATTATTTCAATATCCATTGGCATTAAAACTAAAACAGGCTCCTAAAGAGCCTGCCTTTTAAATCAAAGATTTTTAGACCGATGTCATGCCACCTTCATGCTTGACTTCAAGATGTTCAGGCAGATGTGGATTGGTTAATGCAAAGGCTTCTTTTAACTGCATATCAAAGTTATCTGTAAGCATACTGTCAAAACGCTTGGCATTATAGCGGATAAGTTGTTCAGCTTCTTCATCAGTAATAAAGCCCTTGCTGACCGCATCTTCTACATGCTCTTCAAAAGTTAAACCGACAAACTGTCCCTTGGATTCAGCTTTTTTAAATCTGTCCCAAAGCGGTTCAATCTGTAGCAGCATTTTAAAAGTAGATTCCAGTCGGCCATTTACATCATCTTCCCGGACATTATAGTAAACATGAGCTTTTAGTTGTTCGCGGAACGGATTTTCCATCATAATCCACTGAGCCACCTGTTGTTTGAGCTTATCATTTGGTTTGGCCACACGGCGACCAAAGGGAAAGCAGACCAGTTTAACCAGCCCGGCTGCTGCAGGCACTGGAAAATTGGCAAATAGACCGTAAAAAGCCTCTTGTACCTGATGAAATGCTTTTTCCAGAGCCAGTTGTGCGTGATCCTGTTCAGCTTCAGTCCTACTGCCACGTTCATAATATTTTAAAATAGAAGTCGCAATGAATAGATAGGAGTGGATATCAGCCAGACGGCCAGACAGCATTTCTTTGCGTTTGATATCACCAGCAAGTAAACCCAAAGACATATCGGCAGTTAAGGCAAAGCAGGCACTAAAACGGTTAACCAGCTTATAGTACGGTAGAGTAAAATCATCGGCTGTAAAAGCTGCACGTGAAGAACCACCTGTAAATGCGTAGGCCAATGCCCGTGCACCCCGGTTTAAGGTATAGCCTAAGTGATGATAAAGCATTTCATTAAACTTGTTTAAGGCACCAGTCTTATCTGGAGATTGCAACAGCTGTAATTCTTCAAACAGATAAGGATGGCAACGCATTGAGCCTTGTCCAAATATCATTAGGGAGCGGGTTAGAATATTTGCCCCCTCTACAGTAATGGATACAGGAACTGCCTGATACTGTAGAGCCAAAAAGTTGCGTGGTCCAAGTTGAATTGCACGACCACCGACTACGTCCATGCCATGATTGACCACTTTACGCATGGTTTCTGTTGCATAATGTTTTGCCATTGCCGTCATGACAGCTGGCGTGCCACCCTGGTTCAAACCACAGGTGACCATATAACGGAAAGCTTCCAGCATATAAGCATCACTGGCAATATCACTCGTCGCTTCCTGTACACCTTCAAACTTCCCGACTGAAAGTTTAAACTGCTGACGAATGCGGGCAAAAGCACCGACAGTCAGGTAACACATTTCGCCTGCTGCGGTAGAGAGGGCAGGCAGAGAAATACCACGGCCAACTCCCAAGCATTCCATCAGCATGCGCCAGCCTTTACCTGCATTTTTGGGTCCGCCGATAATCCAGTCAATTGGGATGAATACATCCTTACCATCGACTGTACCATTCATAAAAGGTGAGCCCGGATAATGGCGCGGTCCAATTTCTATACCGGGATGGCTGGCTGGAATCAGGGCACAGGTAATTCCATATTCATTTTTGTTTTTATCACCAAGCAATCCGTCTGGATCAAACAGCTTAAAAGCCAGACCGACCACAGTTGCAATGGGTGCTAGAGTAATCCAGCGTTTGGAAAAATTCATTTTTAAGCCGAGTACCTGCTCACCATCATACTCGCCATAGCAAACTACACCGGTATCGGGGATAGCACCGGCATCAGAACCTGCTTCCGGGCTGGTCAGACCAAAACATGGAATTTCAGTACCATTAGCTAACCCTGGTAAATAACGTTCCTTCTGCTCTTCAGTGCCGTAGTGCATTAACAGTTCACCTGGCCCAAGTGAGTTAGGTACCATACAGCTTACTGCCGCCGTCATGGAGCGTGAAGCAATTTTGCTCATAATCCGGCTTTGTGCAAAAGCTGTAAATTCCAGACCACCATAAATTTTAGGTATAATTAAACCTAAAAAGCCTTTCTCTTTAATAAACTGCCAAACGTGTTCTGGCAGATCTTTATCATGATGATGAATTTGCCATTCATCTAGCATGTCACAAAGTTGTTCGACTTCATGGTCAAGAAAAGTCTGTTCTTCTTCAGATAGATGCGGATAAGGATAACGGTCAAACTGATCCCAGTCTGGCGCGCCCATAAACAGTTCTTTTTCCCACCAGCTGGTACCGGCCTCTAATGCTTCGCGTTCGGTTGTGCTAATACTCGGCATCGCATTACTTAAACGGTCAAAAGCCGGACGTGTGATGAGATTCATACGTAATGAATCAACAAGTAACACTAGGCTAAGTAGAATTACCGGTATCCCCAAAATTAAGGACCATGGACTGATCACAGCTGTAATAATGACAGCTCCGATCATTGTTATGGCACCCGTAACTCTGGATAACCCATAAAAAAATATGGCCCATATAGTAATCAGCTGTAGCAAAATGCTCAGAATAAATAACATAAAATCACTCCTCTAAATCATTACATCTGATATGTAAAAACGACCAGCAGGAATCAACAGTTACGAAGGCATCATTTTTCTGTTTATATCACTTGAGGTTTTTTCAGTGAGTCAGTGCAATTATTTTTAATTAGATTAAAATACTTAATCTGCTGTATTAATCCTTTTAAAGCTATATAAACTCAACTATAAATAGTTAAATTTTTGTCACCAAAAGTATAAAAATACCTCTAAATAAAAGACTATATAATTGATAGAAATGTATTTATTTGGTGGTTCGGTACCTATAAAACCTGAAGATATATTTGAAATAAGGTTACATAAAATATGTTAGAGCCATACAGAGACTGACACTTTATGTGATGAATAATTTTTGAACATATTATAGAAATAAATATAGATCAAAAAATAGGAGAACTATTATGTCACGTGGAGATAAATCAGCTTATACAAAAAAACAGAAACGGCAGGCTCAGCATATTGAAGAAAGTGAAAAAGAGCGCGGGCATTCAGAGGATGAGGCAGAACGGATTGCTTGGGCTACTGTAAATAAACAGGACGGTGGTGGCAAAAAGAAATCGGATTAACAGCCAACAGATTATAAAAGTAATAAAAAGGCCCTCACTAGAGGACCTTTTTAAAGCTTAAAACAATTAGGCTTCAATCGTTTGAACGGCAATTTTTTTTGCTGGATCTGTTTTGCGACGCACTTCAGGAACCGGTTCACCATAATACTGGCGATCTGCAAAATAGCTTGAACGTACCATAGGTGCTGACCAGATATTTCTAAAGCCAAGCTTACGGCCATGTTCAGCATAACGCTCAAATTCTTCTGGCGTGACAAATCGGTCAATCGGTGCATGCTGTTTGGAAGGCTGTAGATACTGACCAATAGTGACATAATCTACATCATGCGCACGAAGGTCATCTAGAAGAGCAATTACTTCCTCTTCTTTTTCACCAATACCCACCATTAGCCCACATTTAGTTGGAATATCAGGGCAGTATTCTTTAAACATTTTTAACAGGTTTAAAGAGTGCTGATAATCTGAACCCGGGCGCATTGCCTTATATAAACGTGGCACAGTTTCAATATTATGGTTAAACACATCCGGCGGGCATTCAGTCATAATACGTAGTGCAATATCCAGACGGCCACGAAAATCTGGAACCAGAATTTCAAGTAACGTATTTGGGCTAAGCTGACGTGCTTCTTTAATACAGTCAACAAAATGCTGTGCGCCGCCATCAAGTAAGTCATCACGGTCGACTGAGGTGATAACTGCATATTTTAGACCCAAATTTGCAATTGTTTCTGCCATATGGCGTGGCTCATCTGCATCTAATGCATTTGGACGGCCGTGAGCAACATCACAAAATGGACAGCGTCGGGTACAAATGTCACCCATAATCATAAAGGTTGCTGTACCACCACCAAAGCATTCTGGCAGGTTCGGGCAGGCAGCCTCTTCACATACAGTATGCAGTTTTTGTGAACGTAAAGTTGTTTTGATACGTTGAACTTCTTCTGGTGCAGTCATCTTCACCCGGATCCAGTCCGGTTTACGAGGCACTTCAACCGTAGGTACAACTTTTACAGGTATTCTAGCGACCTTTTCTGCGCCACGAAGTTTAATACCCTGTTCTGGTTTACGGTTTTCAGACATATTCAACTTTTCCACTGTTTGAGGAGAGATCAGATTGACAGGCTTCTTATTATAACGGACTTAGCTTTAAATAGGAAAAAAACGCTATTCATTTAAAAAATGTAGCCATCACATAATATAGGTGGGGGAAATACAGCAAATTCATCAGGATTACGTCATAATATAGGCAAGATAAGAGATAACGTTTTCATGTAAGGAGCTTTGAATGCCACGTAAGAAAGAGGTCGTTAGTGGGAATTTCGTTAAATATGATGCGGTAGTTCTCGGTTCTGGACCTGCGGGCGAAGGCGCGGCAATGAAGCTGGCGAAAGCAGGTAAGCGTGTAGCTATTGTTGATATGCGTGAGCAGCTCGGTGGTAACTGTACGCATGTCGGTACTATTCCAAGCAAAGCTTTACGTCAAACTGTATCGAGTATTATCCGTTATCAGCGTGATCCGATGTTTAAAAAAGTGGGAGACTGGAAACAGTTCACCATGAAACAAGTGCTACGCAATGCACATAAAGTGATTCAGCAACAGGTCGATACCCATTCACGCTTTTATGACCGTAATAAAATTGATATTTATCATGGACGTGCCTATATACAGGACAAAAATACAGTTTTAATCTTCAGCGATGACGGTATTAAGGAAACGCTGGTATTCAAACAACTGGTGATCGCAACAGGTAGCCGCCCGTATCATCCGGCTGGACTCGATTTTAATCATCCACGCGTATTCGATTCAGATAAAATTCTGGATCTTGATTTTGCTATTCAAAAAATCATTATTTATGGTGCTGGTGTAATTGGTTGTGAATATGCCTCTATTTTTATTGGTCTGGATCATAAAGTTGACCTGATCAATACACAGCATAAACTGCTCAGTTATCTGGATGATGAAATTGCCGATGCATTATCTTACCATTTGCGTGAACAAGGCGTACTGATCCGTCATAATGAACAGATTGATTATCTGGAAACTTATGATGATCACGTGGTATTGCATCTGCAGAGTGGCAAGAAAATCAAGGCAGATGCTATTTTATGGTGTAATGGCCGTTCCGGTAATACGGATGGACTCGGCCTGGAAAATGTTGCCCTTACACCAAATAGCCGCGGACAGCTTGCGGTCAATGATCAGTACCAGACTGAAGTTGAAAATATTTATGCTGCGGGCGATGTGGTAGGCTGGCCATCACTGGCTTCAGCAGCATACGACCAAGGGCGTTGTGCTGGTGCCAATATGAGTGGTGAGCTCAATGTAAAACCGGTAAAAGATATTCCAACCGGTATTTATACCATTCCAGAAATTTCTTTCTTCGGCAAAACTGAGCAAGAACTCACCGAAGAGAAAATTCCTTATGAAGTAGGGCAGGCTTCTTTTCGTCATCTGGCACGTGCACAGATTACTGGTGACACTGTCGGTGAACTAAAACTTCTATTTCATCGTGATACTCTGGAACTTTTGGGAGTCCACTGTTTCGGTAATAATGCTTCTGAAATTATTCACATTGGTCAGGCAGTCATGCAAAGTCCAAACAACACTTTAAAGTATTTTATAGAAACAACGTTTAACTACCCGACTATGGCGGAAGCTTATCGTGTAGCTGCATTAAATGGTCTTAACCGTTTATTCTAAAATGTTGTATATAAAAACGCCCATCAACTGATGGGCGTTTTTATAGATTTTTTTACAGATTAAGCCATCTTTAAATGACAGTTCTATGAAAGGTTTATGACGATTTAATAATATTCAATCTTGAAAACTTTTAAGTAAATGCTTGCTGTGAGTCAATGTGCACAGAAAGCCTGATTAAAATATTCAAAAAGCTGTGGTGTATTGCTCCACAAATAAAAAGCCAGAACAAAAAGAAGTACAATACTAATAGCAATCATAATATTCAGGCTGTCAAACGATTTAGTCATAAATTACGGCCTCTTCATTAACAAAGAAATGTACAAATACTCCGAGCACACTTAAGACAATTGCGGTTAGCCATACTGCATTGTAATTACCTGCAATATCATGATTGACGCCACCCAGCCAGCCACCAAAAAAAGAACCAATCTGATGGGTGAAAAACACGATACCACTTAGCATGCTCAAGTATTTTACTCCGAACATGTTTGCAACAATACCATTAGTCAGTGGAACTGTAGATAACCACAAGATTCCCATGACCATACCAAAAATATAGACACTAATTGTTGTTAAGGGAAGAGCCAGAAATGCAATAATGGCAATACCGCGAATACCGTATAGCAGCATTAAAAGCTTAGGTTTAGAATAACGATCACCTAACCAGCCGGCACCGTAGGTTCCAATAATATTAAATAATCCAACTAAGGCTAAAAAGATAGTGCCGGTCGTGGCGTCAAAGCCGTGATCGATCAAATAACCTGGCAGATGTACACCCAGAAAGACTACCTGAAAACCACAGACCAGAAAACCAAGAGCCAGCCACCAGAAGGGTCGATGTTTTCTAACTATGTGTAAGACTTGCTTAAAAGTAAGAGCGGGCTTTAAAGCCTCACTGATTACTTTGGGCGGCTGGTAATGGGGAGCCTTAAGCATCCATGCCAGCGGAATAATGAAAGCCACTAGAACAGCACAGACCATAAGTGCAGCAGACCAGCCTATACTTTTAAGCAGCAGCAAAGTAGCAGGCAACATAATGAATTGGCCAAATGAACCCGCCGCACTGGCAATTCCCATTGCCATACTGCGTTTTTCTGGAGGAGCGGCCCGACCAACGGCTGAAAGGAGTACAGAAAACGAAGTAGCTGACAAGGCAAAACCTAAAATCAAGCCTACACTTAAATTAAGAAGTAAGCCTGTTGAGCTGAAAGCCATAAGAACTAGGCCAGCGGTGTATAATGCACCTCCAATGGACACAACAATTTTACTTCCATATTTATCTGCAAGGGCACCTGTAAAAGGCTGAACTACTCCCCAGATCAAGTTTTGCATGGCAATCGCCAGACTAAAAACATGATGTCCCCATCCAAACTCATGGCTCATTGGTACAAGATATAAACCAAATGAATGCCGCACCCCTAGTGATAAAGCCAGAATGAAAGCACTGGCAATGAGCATATATATAAGCGGTTTGGAGAATTGTGTGGTTGACATATAACGTCCATGAAATGATCGCACAAGACTATAATATTCGATTCGGACAAGAGAAAGAGTGAAATAAAAAATTGGTATGAATAAATTAAAGTTATAAATATTTTAAAAATAAAATTTTTATAGAAAATAGTCAGGCGCTCAAAATAAAAAGCAGGAAAAATTCCTGCTTTTATCGATATAAATTAATTTAGAAACGGTAGCCTACACCTGCATATGCCAAGATCGGATTTACCTCAATATCGGCTTTAGATTTAATCAGTTCACCCAGTTGAGCATCTCTCACCGTGATGGTTGTATCATTTTTTAAGTGAGCATATGAAACTGAACCTACTGCAAACCACTTATCATTAAAGTCATAAGTAAAGCCTAATGTTGCGACAGGGGCAAAAGCATCACTGGCTTCTACCTCTACTTCTGGGTTAGCACTACTAGGGGTGCCATCTAATGCAGCTCCAGCTTTATCTTGTTTAATATTTGCGATCATGTGTCCGGCAGCAATTAAGTCCTGTTCAGTACGTGGATTAATTTCCAGTTCATTAAAGTAAGCATACATAAGACCTACACCTACATAAGGACGGAACTTATTTACACCTGTTTTGCCAAAATGATACTGAAATTCAAAAGCTGGAGTCCATGCCCGTGCCGATGCAGCTGGTCCATAAGCTCCTAAGTCCGTAATCTCAATATTATTTTTGAGTTGGATACCAGGAAAATCAATACCACCAGGAATTTCTTTAATCAGATCAAGGCTTGGAGTTGCTAATGCTGAGAATGGCGCGTAAATTTTTCCTTTCCCTTGTAAGTCAACTTTGGGTGGTATGCCAGCTTTAATTTCTAAAGAAACATTATCTGTAAAGAAATAATTAGACATAATTCCCAAAGTAGTAACATCATCTGCTTCTAAACCGGTATTGGCATTATTCCATTCTGAAAGTCCATAAATTTCTGCGCTTCCACTCAAAGATGATGACAAATTATCTACGTTTAGCCTATCCAGGATTTTAATAAATGCAGTAGTGAGATTTGGTTCCATTGCTGGGTCAAGATTTCTTGTTACAGAATCTATTGAAATATCACCAACAGCACGTCTTTCCCCTTCAGCTACAGATGTATTGACTTTAAAGGGTTGTGCTTTACCTTGAGGCATAACATGTAAAGCACCGACGGAAACAGAGAAGCGTTTAAAGCCATCTGCTTTCATACCAAACCAGTTGTTTTCAGCAAAAGACAATTGTGGTAAACCAAACAGAACACTCGTTGTGAGTGCTAGGGCAGTATATTTCATATCTAGACAAGCTCCATGTCTTTAAGACATTAATTTTTTTTGTTGGTAGGTGCAGTATCAGAAAATTAGAGTAATTACTCTGTATTTTAAATGCTTGGTTAATGCATGCTTTTGTAGGGAATTGTGGTTTTTAAGTTAAAATTTAATAGAAAAATGAAATAATTAAAAATTATGTAATATTTATTAACACTAAATTCAATTTTTATTCATATTTAAAAACTATGGAATATTAAGTTAAAATAAAAGGCTACCTAGAAGTAGCCTTTTTAATAAAGTTTAATTAACGTTGAAAGCGAGAAAGATCTTCTTCCGGGCGTGCTGTTAAAACTTCAATGCCTGTTTCAGTTACTAAAATTGTATGTTCATATTGAGCAGAAAGTTTATGATCCTTAGTAACCACTGTCCATTTATCTCCTAGTAGTTTAGTCTGCCATACTCCGGCATTTACCATGGGTTCAATGGTAAAAGTCATACCGGCCTCCAAACGCATGCCAGTACTCTTCTGGCCATAATGCAGGATTTGTGGCTCATCATGAAATACTGTGCCGATACCATGACCGCAATATTCCCGTACTACACTAAAGCGCTCGGACTCTACATATTTTTGAATTGCATAGCCAATATCACCCACATATGACCCTGACTTAACTGTTTCCATCCCACGATACATTGCTTCCTGAGCAACTTTACACAGGCGATTTGCAAGAATAGAGGTTTCGCCACCTACGATATACATCATGTTGGTATCGCCATGATAACCATCTTTAATGACAGTTACATCAATATTGAGGATATCACCCTTCTTGAGAATTTTAGCTTCTGAGGGAATCCCATGACATACTACGTGGTTTACTGAAGTACAGATTGTATGTTGAAATGCTGCGCGCCCTGGCGCAGCCCCATAACCTAAACAGGCAGGGATGGCCTGTTGCACATTCACTATATAATCATGACAAATCGTGTCTAGTTCTAGTGTGCTGACTCCAGGTTTAATATAGGGCTTAATCATATCGAGTACTTCTGCCGCCAAACGCCCCGCAATACGCATTTTTTCAATCTCTTCAGGGGTTCTTATTAAACGGGCAGGAGCTGAATAAGTACTGTTCATGATCACTAAAAACTTTTGGTAATTTGTAAGTGTCTATGGTATAAATAGCCGCCCGTTTTATCAAATGGTTTTTTGTGATCTCTAGATACATGAAAACCGTTTAAAAACGGAAAAATCCGCACATATGTCGTCACATTGCTCTGGGTGCCCTGCGGGGTGGAGAATGCGGACATATGGAGGCCTAACCCAAACTTTAAGGTAAAGAAAATGGCAGATTACAACGTAAGCATGCGCGACCTTCTTACAGCTGGCGCGCACTTTGGTCACCAAACTCGTTTCTGGAACCCAAAAATGCGTCAATATATCTTTGGCGCGCGTAACAAAATTCACATCATCAACCTTGAGCATACTGTTCCTGCGCTAAATGATGCTTTGAACTTTGCTAACCAGTTAGCAAGCAAAAAGAATAAAGTTTTGTTCGTTGGTACTAAACGTGCTGCTTCTAACATCATCCGTGAACAAGCTCAACGCGCTGGTCAACCATATGTAGATCATCGCTGGTTAGGTGGTATGTTGACGAACTGGAAAACTCTTCGTCAATCAATCAACCGTTTGAAAGATCTTCAAACTCAGTCTCAAGACGGTACTTTTGCTAAGCTGACTAAACGTGAGGCTCTTGAGCGTGCACGTGAGATGGAAAAACTTGAGCGTTCTTTGGGCGGCGTGAAAAACATGGGTGGCTTACCTGACGCATTATTCGTAATCGATGTTGATCACGAAGCAATTGCCATTAAAGAAGCTAAGAACCTGGGTATTCCTGTAATCGGTATCGTAGATACAAACTCTAATCCAGACAACGTAGACTACGTTATTCCGGGTAATGATGACGCGATCCGCGCAGTAACTCTTTATGCTTCTGCTATGGCTGACGCGATTATTGCTGGTAAAGAATACGCTCAATCACAAGCAAATGCACAAGCTAAAGCAGAAGAAGCTCCAGCTTCTGAGGCTTAATGCGTTTGACGCTAGCTTGTCATTTTTGCGACATGTGATGGTGGCAAAGTAAGCGTTAAGTATGCAGGCGGCCCACGAGAATCCTCTGGGCCGTTTCTGTTCTAAAAGAATTTGTTTTCTACCACCGAATTTAGGAGATTAACATGACTGCTGTTACCGCAAGCATGGTTAAAGAATTGCGCGACCGTACTGGCCTTGCAATGATGGAATGTAAAAAAGCTTTAACAGAAGCTGATGGTGATATCGAACTTGCGATTGATAACCTTCGTAAATCTGGTCAAGCAAAAGCAGCTAAAAAAGCGGGTAATATTGCAGCTGATGGCGCGATTACGATTGTTCAGGAAGGCAACAAAGCAATTCTTGTAGAAGTAAACTGTCAGACTGACTTTGTTGCTAAAGACGAAAACTTTGCTGGCTTCTCTGCAAAAGTTGCTGCTGCTGCGCTAGCTGCAAATGAAACTGATGCTGCTAAAATTGCTGAACTCAAGCTTGAAGATGGTGCTACTGTTGAAGAAGCACGTATTGCACTTGTTCAGAAAATTGGTGAAAACATTCAGGTTCGTCGTGCTGCGATTGTTGAAGGTGAAAACCTTGCAGTTTATAAACACGGCCTGAAAATTGGTGTTGTTGTAGCTTACACTGGTGATGCTGATACAGGTAAAGGTATTGCAATGCACGTTGCTGCATTCAATCCAGTTGCTGTAACTGCTGAACAGGTTCCTGCTGAGCTTGTAGCGAAAGAAAAAGAAATCGCTGAAGCAAAAGCAATTGAATCTGGTAAACCAGCCAATATCGTTGAAAAAATGGTATCTGGTTCAGTAGATAAATATCTGAATGAAGTTGTACTTGAGCGTCAAATGTACGTAATTGACAACGACAAGAAAGTTGCTGAAGTACTTAAGGCGACTGGTACAACTGTAGCTCAATTCGTACGTTTCGAAGTGGGTGAAGGTATCGAGAAAAAAGCAGAAATGAGCTTCGCTGAAGAAGTTGCTGCTGCTCAGGCTGCTGCTCAATAATATTGAATCAGCAGGTCGTAAAAAAGCCCTCAGTTTGAGGGCTTTTTTGTATTTATAAAACTCAATATTCTTGAGTGGCTTTATGTTTAGCTTGCTAAAGTAGAGGAATAACCAATTGGAATGCAGTTTTCGAATAATTTAAACGATGATAGGGCTTATTAAGCGCTAGTAAGCGTTCTATGCCGTGTTTTCCACTTAGGTAGGAATTTACCTAAATAAGCATCCATGCACCATACGGGGCCAATCAGGAGAAACTGGAGGTCTTTTAAAAAAGAAGGCTTTTTACCCTCAACTTTATGTCCATAAAACTGGCCAATCCATGCCAGAACAAACACTCCAATATAAAAGCCTATTCCTGCTGGCAAGATATAAATAAGCCAACCCATAATCAGAATTAATGCTGCCATTGCTACAGCTAGCACTAGGTCAAGACGGGCATAGAAAATCAAAGTTAACACTACGAGCAGAGTCGCAAGCAGAGTGCTGAAATGTGCGATGATCCCGATAATTGAAAATAGGATAGTTGGAACACAAATCCAGTGAATTGCTTTATTGGTTTTATTTTGGTGGCTTTCAGAATATTCTTCAAACCATTCTTCCACTGTCTTCATTATCCACTCCTTGTGATGATTTTTATTAGTCTTAAAATATAAACAGAATATAAATCAAAAAGACAGAATGCGTCAAAGTTTTCTGACAGGGGAGTATTTAAAGATAAATAAAGCTATTTTTGATACAGACCCATAAAAATTGCTAACCAGGTATTTTAAAAATTGGAAGGAGTTTTAAGCAGAGAAATGGAAGTTGGTAAAGTTTAGAAGAAACTATAAAAACAAAAGCCACTAATTGTGGCTTTTAATCTTCTTATGCAGTAAGACAGATTTAAGAGTTAGGACCATCTACACGTTCAATACTTACTTTCGCCGTACCGGCATTAGTTACACCAATACTTTTGGCAGCGCCATACGACAAGTCAAGTACACGGTTACCATGGAAAGGTCCACGATCATTAACTTTAACAATTACACTTTTACCATTAGAGCGGTTGGTCACGCGAATATAACAGTTTAGTGGCAGGCTGCGATGAGCTGCTGTCATGGCATTCATATCAAATGTTTCACCGCTTGCAGTCTTGCGGCCATGGAATTGACGTCCATACCAAGATGCTACGCCGGTCTGGCTGAACTTACGAACAGTGTTAGACGCTACGGTATTCAATTTTTCAATCACTGAAGGTTCTTCTTCAGGGATTTCAATTTTCGCTGCAATAGTCTGGCGGCGAATTTTATCACCGGTACGCTCAGTGATTGAAAGACTGTTAAGGTTTGAGAAGTGAGAGTTAAAGCCTTGTGCATCACGGTTTAAAACACGGACTGCAAGATTTAAATTGTCATTATCATTGCTCAATGACGAAGCCTGTACCATTTCTGCTTGAGACTGCGTTACGGTCAGACCGATAGTTAACGCAAGTATATATTTTAGCGAAGTGGGCATTCATAAACTCCTAAAGATCAGTGCTGCTTTGCTGATAAAACTCCAGTAAACCAGCACATGTATCCAAATGTTCGTTTGTGTTACTGCATTTGACGATGGGGGATAATATTCATGTGTCACCAAAAGTGTCTAGTCTTTAACGAGAAATATTTACAAAAAGGACAAAATCTCACAAATATAGATTAAAAAATAATCAATATTGTAACATTTAATTTAAAAAGTAGAATTAATAGCCTTTTATCTATAAATAATTGTTGACTTTTAAAATACTGGGTAAATATTTGGTTTAACGATCGGCTACTTCTGTCCCTAATTGCCATACAGCAGTGGCATACATACGGCTCTTATTGTAGGTAGTAATAACCTGAAAATTCGGGTAGGTAATATAGTAAACCGGACCATATGAATCTTGAAGTTGAATGATATTGACCATATCTAGATCATCAATTTTTACCAAAGGATTAAGTGGGCTAATTCCTTTATTTTTTAAAACTCCATAAGGTACAGGCTGGGTAAGATCAGTCGCAATAATACTGTCTGGATTTGAACCGGTGTATCGTGCAGCAAAACCGATAGGCTGGTCGCGTTGCCATCCATGATGAGCTAAGTAGTTAGCAATAGAACCGATAGCGTCTACTGCTGAGTTTCTGAGATCAATATGACCGTTGCCATCGTAATCTATGCCCAGTTTAGTAATATTACTCGGCATGAATTGCGGATAACCAATTGCGCCTGCATATGAACCAATAATACTGCTGGTTGGATAGCCTTCTTTATAGGTCCAGGCAATTAAAGCGCCTAATTCATCGCTAAAATATTCAGCGCGGCGTGGATAACCGAAGGCCAATGTAGCTAGTGCATCACGCGTGACGAAGGAACCTTTATTAGCACCATAGCCAGTCTCTACTCCTAAAATACCTAAAATCACCGCCTTAGAGACTCCAAACTGCTGTTCAGCCCGGTTTAAAGCATCTGCATACTGGTTTTTAAAAGTAACTCCGCGGTTAATCGTACCTGCTGACATGAAATTAGTTTTATATTCATACCAAGGTTTACTTTCCCCAGGACGATTCATGATGTTAACAATGTTTGGTAAATTTTTACTGCCCTGCATGGCCCAATCTACCTGCTGTGCAGTCAGACCATAATTTTGCATAGTTTTAGTTTTAAATGCTTCATAATTAGGGTGAGTAATAAAATCATTTGCCTGAGAGAAAGCGACAATACCGGCAGCACTCAAACCTATACTAAATTGCTTGAATTTTTTATAAATATTTAAACTAATCATTGGCTCTTAAATCTCAACTATCGATGCGTATGAATAGACATGACCAAACCAAAAGTGGCCATTAAAGTAATGATGGCGGTACCACCATAACTCATAAAAGGTAGAGGTACGCCAACTACAGGTAAAATACCACTGACCATGCCGGCATTAACAAACACATAAACAAAAAATGACAAACCCAGTGTTCCGGCTACAAGACGTCCATAATTATGAAAACAGTTGAGGCCGATCTGTAATACCCTGAAAATAATCGCAAAATAAAGAGTAATAAGGATGAGAACTCCAATTAAACCAAACTCTTCAGAATAAGCTGCAATAATAAAATCAGTATGGCCTTCAGGTAAAAAATGTAAATGGGACTGGGTACCTTGTAAAAAGCCCTTACCAAAAAATCCACCTGAACCAATTGCTGTTTTAGATTGGATAATATTCCAGCCTGTTCCTAAAGCGTCTGCTTCCGGATTCAGCAAGGTGAGTACACGTTGCCGCTGATAGTCATGCAGAAGAAACTGCCATGCTAGGGGAATAATCATGCACATGAGGCCTATAGCAGCTCCAATGAGCTTCCAGGAGAGGCCACTTAAAAACAGGACAAAGAGACCGCTGGCAAGAATCAGTAATGATGTCCCTAAATCTGGCTGCTCTGCAATGAGTAAAAATGGAACAATAATAAGAACCAGAGAAATAATGACGTTTTTAAAGCTTGGAGGAAGAGGATGGCGTGATAAAAACCAGGCAATCATCATTGGCATACCAATCTTCATAAACTCGCTGGGCTGTACACTGCCAAAACCAGGAATATCAATCCAGCGTTGTGCACCCATGCGCACTTCGCCAAATATCATGACTGATAACAGCGCTAATACGCCAAAGATATAAAAATATGGCGAAAACGCCTGATAAACCTTGGGCGGAATCTGGGCAAGTGTAAACATGACGATAAAGCCAATACCGAAGCTCATGGCCTGTTTGCTAACTAGACCAACATCTTGCGCAGAAGCACTATATAGTACAGTTAAGCCTAATAAGGCATTGAGAAACAGAAAAAGGCATAACCACGGATCAATATGCAGCCGCTGCCAGCGAGACGGTTGCATGGCTGTACTCAGCCCATCACGAGGAGCTTGACGCAGGAATTTATATTGAGAGCTTGGAGACATGTAGGTTTGAAAACAGGCTAAATTAATGCATGCCGCATGCTAACACAAAGCTTGCACAAGACAATCGCTATGCAAACTTTGCAATAAAAAAACCTGGCATTAGCCAGGTTTCCGATTCTGATATTTTAATCTCAAGACTATCTAATCAGTCTTAATATAAGCTGATGAATAAGTTAAATATTAATGGAAGAATAAAGTATTGTGATATTCTGCAAGTACCATTAACTCATCTTTAGTCAGATTTGGGATAAGCTTGTCGATAGCGATATGCACTGCTTTAGTGACCGCTGCCGCTCCGATATCGGCAGCTTTACGTTTAATCATGCCCAGATCAAGTGTTTTGTTGAAATCGCTCATAAAGTGACGGATGGTTGCGTCACCGAACTGTTTATAAAGCTCGGCCAGCACTGCACGGTCTACTTTATTGCCCGCCTTAATTTCAGCAAAATTATGCTTAAGGTTAGTGACCAGACTGGCGTCCAGTGGTTCACCTACTCTATATTGGTTATCCGGACCTTTAAACATGCTACGTTCAGAGAATTCAATTGACTGCTGAACTACTTCATTTGGTGCTTTATTTAATAGTTGTTTCAATAAGACAGCCACAGTTGACTTAATATAGCCTGCAAGTTTCTCTGCTGTATCACGCTTGTCACTGGCAGGGAAACGGCGTACCAGTTCAGTTAAAATAGCATCAATAATTTCATCATTGATTTGTAAAGCGATTTTATCCCGAAGAGGATAAAGCGGCTCCTTTGAATTCTTTTTTTCAACTGATGTCTGAAGATTGTTCAGTAAAGACTCAGACGGGGTAAAACCAAAAAATGGCATGATTAAAACCTCGGTATTTTTCGTTTTATTGTCGCGCCAATCGGATCGGGTTTGGCATCCAGGTTAAATCTGATACACGACATGGATTAATATCCAGCCCTCCACGTCGTGTATAAGTTGCATACACCATCAACTTTTCCGGCTGTAAATGTTGCCATATATCTGCAAACATTTGCTCCACACATTGTTCATGAAAGCCATTATGTTGACGGTAAGAAATAATATAAGCTAACACACTACGATAACAAGGTTTTTTACCTTGATAACGAATAAAAACCGTTCCCCAATCTGGCTGTCCAGTCACTGGACAGTTACTGCGTAACAGATGCGAATATAGCTGGATTTCTCCTTCTTCATGGTCATCTGCATATTGCAGCAAACCTGCATCCGGATGATTCTTCAACTGCTGGGGTGTCAAATCATCAATACATATACCCTGCGGTTGACTAATTTCAAGGGCATCCACCTGAAAAAGCTCTAGTTTCACTACTGCACCTGCAGCCTGAGATAAGTCTTTTTCTACAGTCTCTATAAAAATAGCCCGATTTCCAAACCGATGAAAATTCAGACTGTTAAAGTAGAGTTTTAAAGATTTGGATTCAATAAGATGAGGCGAAGAAGCGGGTAAGCTCATACGTCCAATAGCGACTTGTGGTATACCGTGGCTGTTTAACCATGAAATTTCAAAGATATGCCACCAGTCTTTACCTTGCTGAATACCTTCTATATGGGCATAGTCAGCGCGAGACTGCGCGCGTGCAATAGGAAAAAGAATATCAGGTTGATACTGGTTTGGATAACTGGTGTCTTTACCCAATAAAGACTGCTCTACACTCATTCACGCATTCCTGAACCACGAGACAATAAATAGTATGCAATGCCATAAAACACTGCGCAGAATAATGTAACTACCACAAGAGAAACTGAAACGTTTACATCACTATGGCCTAAAATTCCGAAACGGAAAGCATTCACCATATATACGATCGGATTGATCAGAGAGAGGTTCTGCCAAAATGGGCTTAATGAACTGATCGCGTAGAACACTCCCCCTAAGTAGGTAAGTGGTGTTAATACAAATGTTGGGATAATTGAAATATCATCGAAAGATTTAGCATAAACAGCATTGATAAAACCGCCCAGAGAGAAGAGCAGGGAGGTAACAATCACGGTAAATATGGTCACAAACCAGTTAGTGATATGCAGATCAGTAAAAAACAGACTCATCGCTGTCACTATAATACCAACCAGTACACCGCGACATACTCCGCCAATCACATAACCCCATAAAATCAAATGCAGAGGCATTGGGCTCATAATGAGTTCTTCAATACTTTTTTGGAACTTGGCACTAAAAAAACTACTGGATACATTAGCATAACTATTAGTAATTACCGCCATCATAATCAGGCCGGGGACAATAAACTGCATATAGCTTACGCCGCCCATCTCTCCAATACGTGAACCGACCAGATTGCCAAAGATTACAAAATAAAGGCTCATGGTGATCGCAGGTGGAAGCAAGGTCTGGGGCCAGATACGCATGAAACGACGGATTTCTTTGCGAACTAAAGTTCCAAGTGCAGTTTGTAATTGACCTAGATTCATGTTGTCGCTCCATCCAGATTTTTTTCGACCATTTTTACGAAAAGCTCTTCGAGACGATTCGACTTGTTGCGCATACTGCGTACCTGAATATTCTGTGCCTGCATGAGCTGAAACAGATCATTTAAAGAATGGGCTTTATCCATTGTTACTTCTAAAGTCATTGGATCAATCAGATTAAAATTAACGCCAATAATATTCAGATGCAAAGGTTCAATAGGTTCAGCCAGATCAAAAATGAATGATTCCTCATTTAATTGATTAAGAAAATCCTTCATAGTGGTATCTTCTTTAATTATGCCACGATCAATAATCGCGATCCGGCGACAGAGCATCTCGGCTTCTTCCAGGTAATGGGTCGTCAAAATAATTGAGGTGCCTTTGGCATTCATTTCTGTCAGGAAATCCCACATTGAGCGGCGCAGTTCGATATCGACCCCAGCAGTGGGCTCATCCAGAATAAGTAACTTTGGTTCATGCATCATGGCTCGTGCAATCATGAGACGGCGCTTCATACCACCAGAAAGCATACGGGCCTGAACATGACGTTTATCCCAGAGGCCAAGCTTTTCCAGATATTGTTCTGCCCGTTGTTCTGCCAGCTTTTTAGGAATACCGTAATAGCCAGCTTGAGTGACCAGAATATCAAAGGTTTTTTCAAAATGACCGAAGTTGAACTCTTGTGGCACGACTCCTAGGCATTGTTTGGCCTCAGAAGGATGGGTATCTAAATTGTAGCCAAAGATTTCTACAGTTCCAGAGGTTTTTTTAGCCAGTGAGCTGATGATACTGATCGTTGTAGACTTGCCTGCACCATTGGGCCCTAAAAGTGCATAGAACTCTCCTTCCGGTACAGTCAGATTAATTCCTTTGAGAGCTTGAAAACCATTTCGATAGGTTTTGGACAAATCCCTTAGCGTCAATGCATCAGTCATGAATTTCTCGCATGGTGAATAGAAAAGATATTCTGAGCGATCTGCTTCAATAAACCAAGTACATTAATGGTAATCGGCAAGCTAGAGATTAAAATTTGCTTAAAGCGTAAGCATCAGTGGTGTTTATCTGCATTTATGTACTTTACCTTGCTCATTTTTTTGTTATGATGTGCATCGCGCGTTCGTAGCTCAGTTGGATAGAGTACAGGTTTCCGAAGCCTGGGGTCGTGGGTTCGATTCCCGCCGAGCGCACCAAATTCTATGTTCAAACCTGTCAAAAGTCGTATAAACCTATTGTTTATAATAGACATCTAATAATAAACCTGTATAAAGTTGTATAAACCTTTTCAAAGTTGTAACGCATTAATGCATTACAGGATGCATTACAGGATGCGTTACAACTAAGTTTGTACTCATAGGTGTAACGCAAAAAAATGCCAAAACAAGTAATTTCGCTTACAGACAGCAAAATCAAAGCATTTCTCCGTGATATAAAAAGTAATAATCCCAATGGGTTACAGAAGGATATTCGGCTAAGTGACGGTGCAGGTCTGAATCTTCTAATTCGAAAAAACGGTACTGTCATGTGGCGTTTTGATTACACCCGCCCAATTTCTAAAAAAAGAAATACGATGACTGTCGGAAATTATCCAGCAATGTCACTGGCTAAAGCACGTGAATATCGGGATCAGTTCAGGGCGTTACTGACTGAAGGAAAAGATCCTCAGGTAGAAAAGCAGGGTGTTGAGGAAAAAGAAAGATTAAAACAGCAGGCAACTTTTAAATCTGTTGCTGAGCTATATAAAAGTAAACAACGTCTGGCCGAAGCTACGGTAAAGAGAAATGACGGTATATTTGAAAAACTTTATCGAGATATTGGCAATATGCCGATTTCAGATATTACTCCACGGGATCTAGCCAAAGTAATTGAGAAAGATGAGAACAAGGGGCATATTGAATCTGCAATGCGGATCAGATCTAAAGCCTCTCAGGTTTTTCGCTTTGCAGTAAAAATGGGTCTGTGTGAGCGTGATGTTGCTCAAGATCTGGCAGGCACCATTACCCAGAGAGAGAAAAATCACTATTCAGCATTAACAGATCCATTTGATTTTGCGCGTTTGCTTTTTGATATAGATCATTATGAATCACAACTGGTCCACGTAAAGCTTGCATTGCAACTGGCACCATTAGTATTTGTCCGTATTGGTGAACTACGCAATGCCAAGTGGACTGATATTAATTTTGAGACTGCTACCTGGTCTTATACGCCGTCAAAAACATCTGCGAAAACTGGACTGGACCATATTGTACCTTTATCTACACAGGCTATAGCAATTCTAAAAGAAGCTCATAATTTTACAAATAATTCAGACTTTGTTTTTCCTTCACGCTCTGACAAGCATCGGCCGATTTCTGATATGTCTATTAATATGGCATTGCGCCGTATGGGTTATGGTAAAGAGGATATGACTGGCCACGGCTTTAGAGCAATTGCCCGGACATTATTAGATGAGGTTCTGGAGTTTCCACTGGATATTATTGAACAGCAGCTTGCACACCAGGTGCGTGATATGCACGGCAGGGCATATAATCGGACTAAGCACTTAGATAAAAGACGTGTGATGATGCAAAGATGGTCAGATTATTGCGATGAACTTAAAGCTCAATTTATTGCATCAAGAGATAAAAATTTTACGGAAATAAAGCCCTCATGATGCGAGGGCTTGTTTCTTATTAAAGAATGTATAAATAGTGGACTTCCACCAGCGCTTATAGCCACTTTCACTTACCCAATCCGGCTCGGGAAAGCTCCCATCTTCAACCATTTTAATAATAGAAGCCCTGGTTATTCCAGTCATTTTTACTACTTCACTCGTTTTTAAAAGACGATCTTCATCAGCATGAAAAGCTCTTTTAATCTCTTGCATTTCATTAAAAATGGCTTCGAGCAAGTTATTTTCAGATTCAGTTCGCATCATGATACCTCCTTTACCTTAGCTTGACTTAACTTCTCCATGTGGCCTCCTTAAATTTTGCATTAGTCAGCAGTGCTTCAATTTCAAACAGGCCCACATTGGTAAAGATATGATCCATCTTGCAGCCAAAGACAGTCAGGGTGCGGGTAATAGATGAGTATGTGTATTTCATAGTGATACCGCCGTATATCTATTATGGAATTTGCCACCCCATAGGGCGGCATGGCCCTTATTCACTGATCTCTGCATAGCGACGGTCATAAGCTTCATTGATCCGCGCCGTATCATCGTCTGGAAGGCTATTGATTGCCGGATCACTCATGATGTCATTCAGACGGTCTACATTTTGGGCAGCATCAATATGGGCTATATAGGAATCCACCAGACTTACCGCATCAGCGAAAATATCCTGCTGTGACAGCACTTCTTTGCGCTGTGCGTAGAGGCTCAACAGGTCGTTATAATCTTCCACCGTCATTTTGGCCTTATGGTTTTTAATACTCTGAGCTGTTTCAGTCTCTAGCTGATGCACATCCTGAGTATCTGCAATCATTCGTTCCAGTCCTGCCCGGGTAGAAGTGCTCTTGATCTTGTCTACTGGTGCCTGTCCTTGCTGATAAACACCTTCCTCATCAAGACGCTGTTTGACGTAAGCCAATAAGTAATTTCTATCGACCTCGGTTAATTTGCTTTCCTTCTCGATCTGACTTTTTAAACCATTAATGGAGCTGGCCTGAACGGTACTGGTGAGTGTCTTCATATAGCTCTTTTTAATTTCAGCAGACTTATTTACATCGACCTGAGCAGTTTCTGATGTTTTATGTTGCTGGATTAAGTTCTCAGCTTCTTGCTGTAGCCGTTTAAGATCTTCCACAGTCAACTCTGCCTCTACGACCTCATTCTCTGTAGAATTCTGGACATTTTCAGCTTCAACGACTTTTGGCTGTTTACGTGCACGTGGTTTCTTTTCTTCCTGAACTGGCTGTTGCTCGGCTTGCTGTTGTACAGGTGCTTCTTTAACGACATTGGCCTTAAGGTCAGAGGTAGTCACCGGTGAGGTCTGCTGTACTGGTTCTGGCGTCACATCAATAATGGCGTCCTGTTCTTCTTCCTGAGTCCGGATACCCATTAACACTTCTGGTGCGTAGATCCGGCCAAAGAATGATGCAGCACGATAACGCAGCATCTGTTCAGGCATGGTTTGCCATTTAGAACCGTTCTTTTGATACCAGCCTTCTTTCACTGCCATTTCCATTGAGATTTCAGCAGATTCAAGGCGCTCACCTGTAGCTGTTTCAATGGCCCATGCTTTACAGGTGATATTGCGTAGCTTGACAGTATGGACTTTTTCTTCTGGCAGACTCTTGCGGGCGCGCTCATTCCACTTCCATTCCTTGGTGGTATAGGTCACTTCCACTTCACCACGGTCTTCCATTTCAAAGCGCAGCGGTGAGTACTTGCCAGAGGTATTGATTGCCCCGATCACGAATTGTGATGACCAGGCTGGACGACCTTCGACAATATAAAGGTTCTGCATAATCATCAGCGGATCAGCACCCATGCGGTTTGCCATATTCAGGGCAATGACACAGTTGGCCAGACCATTCGGGTTAGGTTCACTACGGTACAGCCAGTTTCCATTCTGGTCTTTACCGTCTTTAATCTTTAGTGTATCGCGGTAAACTTCCGGTACCATGGTTGAGGCAGCAAGCATTTTGGCAATACGTTGTGCCAGTTCAAAACCTTCTAGTGAAGTCAAACTGACTTCAACAGGTCTAGGTGCTGCTACAGCAGTCTGACGTGAGGTACGGATCTGTTCAGCAGTCATTACTTGAGAAGTCATTGTTTTAATCCTTATAAAAATTATTTGCGAAATTTGCAGTGTGATAAACAGGGCAGTATTTGTCGTGACACATCATTGATTTTGAATTGCCGTAAAATACGCCGTGCTTAATGAGTTTTGCTGCGTGGTGCAGTAGTCCAGGTTCTTCTTCAGTACCTAGAAGTACCTCTGCAGGTGAGTCGATTTCACCGATACCGACGTGCTGACCTTTATCTGTTTTTCCGGTAGTCAGGCCGTAGATACGGGCAGGGGCCAGTACCGGTTCTTGCAGTGCATGACTGGCCAATACGGTATAAATCCCCATTTGTGGTGTATGGCCTACGGTTTTGACTGTACCGTCTGAAGCCACAGCATTCTTGCCAGATTTAAGGTCACCAATGCCCAGTTCACCCTCATTATTTTCATAGATGCGGTCAATGGTGCCTGTAAGCTCAATGCCCAGATCAGCAAGGATGAGAGATTCACAGCGCACTTCTACACCTATAAATTTTTGGGTTGGCGCAATATGAGTGATGTACTTTTGCATTAATGAATGACCAATTGCCTCAGCAGCATTTTGGTCTAGGTCAGACCAATCTACCTCTTCACCTGGCTGCCAGATCTGGTGATGCAGGATCTCGCGGCATTCTTCCAGAGTAACGTCTTCTCCGATCAGATTCAGATAGTCCCACTGGGTCACTGCTTCATGAACTGCTGTACCTAAGCGCGTACGTGCACCGGCTGGAGTGCGTTTGTTTAAAAGATTTTTGGCTTCCCAGCGTGCCGGACAGTCAAACAGGTCGGACAGGGAGCTGGCTCGGATTGAAATAATTTTGTCTGGATTTACGGCCGCATTCATTAACGCGCCTCCACAACCTGAACTAAAGCAGGATCAGTTTTAGAGAACTTCGCGTTATAGGCATGGGCTTGGACTGCCTGAGCTTCAGCTTCATTCGCACAGCTACGCAGCATGCACACCAGTGCAAAGACTGAACTGGCAATGATTAAAATGGCGCAGATGTTAGAGAAGACCGAACCGGGCTTACTTTGCATTTCTTCAGCCGTGGGTTCTTGAAAAAGAATCTGGGTGGTTTGACTCTTTGGGTGATGTTGTTTCATAATTCACTTACTCACAGGTTAGGTGTGGGTCGGGCCTCTGATAGTTGTCGCTATGCAGAGGTTTTTTGTTATCTGTGGATTTTATATTAGCATACTAATATTAGTAGTCAATAAGAATGCTAATATTTTTAAATTGATTTTTAATAGACAAAAGAAAACCCACCGCTGGGGTGGGTTTCTTTAAAGTATAAATCTTATTTTTTATGTTCAGTAATACTGATAGGCTGATCTTTTACGAATTCTACAATGCCCTCACCAGCTTTAAAGTGTATTGATACACCTTGATTATTTGCTAAGCGCACTCCACTTCCTGAGACAGCGCGTTGAAGACGATACACTTTACCAGAATTATCGGTCATTACCGCTGTTTCAAAGTTATCTGAAGACTTTAGAAAGATTAATAGACCATTCGGTCCAGTAAACTCAATAATCTGAGCATTAGATGAAACATTATCTTTAACTTTTTCTTGCAAAACTTCAGTATTTGGATTTGAAGTACAGCCAGTCATTGTTAGACCTATTAAAGCTGCGCCTAATAACGTATTTTTCATTTTCTTGACCTTCTTATACAGGATGATAGGGAGGTATTTATATTAATTGTTATAATATAACATTTAAATAGTTTATTACATATCAATGACATAAAAAAAGAAAACCCACCTGGGGTGGGTTGGTGTAAAAACATCTAAATCTTATATTTCTTCTAACTTTTTTTGCTTGTCAATTCCAGACCATTCTATCAGTCGTTCTGATGCTCTATCTACAGAATGTTCCTCAATTAAGTCAATCCCCTCAGAACGCAGACTCCACTTAAAATTCCCAATTATTTCTTTTCGTTTATTTTTATCTACTCTGCTTAAGAGATCCATGTTCATCTCATCTGGAGACAACATGAATAGTCTAAATTCACTATCTTTACAGGTATATTTCTTTACAGCTCGTAAATTCTCTAGAGTTTTTAGGCAATTTATTTCAATAGTGTCTGGCGTAGCATATACGGTCGATAGTAGGTCGCCAATTTTATTATCCTGCTCGATATTGATAGCAACTGGAAGTCTTCTGTAACCAATCGAAGGATCACCAACAAGTACTGTTTCATTACCAGCAAATATTTCCTTATAAATTTCACCCATTTTATTCTTAATGTAGCTTTTAACATCAGAATGAAACTTAACTGTTTTTACTGTATGGAATTGCTTCCTGAACGAGTTTTTATTATGGTGGGGTAAAGATAATGGAACAGCTCTTACCAATAACTCATCAAGAAGATTATCAATTGATTCACCTTGTATAAATCCTCTTTTTTCTAAAATCAATTGAGATGAGAAAGAATCTTCATAACTACAATGAAGAAAATCTTCGAAGAGTTCTATACAGGATTTAATATATCCAACAACATCAGCGCCATAAGCACATTCAATTCTTGAAAAATCCTCAATGAATTTTGTATGAATTATATCATCATGATTTATAAGTACACCTACAGCTAATTGCTCATTCGTAACTAAATCAGGAGTAAACCTAACCTGAGACCATGAGGCCTGAATTAGCTCAATAGTGGTAGAATTTGTAGTAAATTTTTCTTCAAATTTTTTAAAATTCATAATGTTACCTATTTAGCAACATTGCACGGTGTTGCAGAAAGCCATAAGTCGCATTTTGCTTCAATGTTATTAACTTGTACAGCATTGGAAGCAAGAAAATCTTGCAATATATTGCTCACATTTTGTATCGGATTTGGAGGTAGTCCAGTATTGAGTTTTTCCTCACCAAGGAAATCAACTATTAATTGATAAATTTCGCCTTTAACAAGTTCAAATGCAGATTCATGTTCCTTTTTTGCGCTTTTTAAATCAGCTAGTAAATTTTCTTTCCAGAATAATCCTTCAAACTTTTGCTTAAATAAATTCATATACATTTTTTGGAGGTCGCCACTAATTGTGGCATTTCGCATAATATCCCAAGGAGACCAATTGTCACCATATAGAATCCCTCCATGATCAATTAAGGTAAAAGTTCTGTTTGGTAATTCTAATAAATTACCCAAATTACGATCATTATTGGCTAACCAATCATCACACATGATGAGATTGGGTAACTTCTCCCAACTTTTCAATGCTTCAACAATATGTGCCGTTAGGTAGCTTTTAATTTCTGGTGATGGGGCATTATCTAATTCTATTCTTCTGTTGATGCCATTTGTGTTAGTGCATACCCAAGCATAAGTCACCCCTCTATATCTATCAACATCAGATACTTTCTCCCATATTTCAGGGGTGTGTTTTTCTGATATTTTAAACTCAAGAAATCCAGCAAATTCTGGTTGTGGTAATCTCAGCCCGCTTATCAAAAGATAGCCTATAGCCTCATTTAATAAAGCACGCTTCTTTTGCTCACCGTAAAATTTCACATATGATTCTCGTTGAATCCCATCAGACCACGTAATTTCAGCTACATGAGTCATGAGCCCCATACACCCATCAACTGCTGGTCTCAAATATTTTCTATAGTTTGAAAATGCTAAGTATTGTAATATTTGATTCATTTCACCCGCTCCAAAATATTATCCCAATCTATTCTAAAGTGCTGTGCCGAGTTCACATTACACCCAAGCCGCATATAGTGGACTCTAAATTTCTTCCTGTCCTGATATTTCTATTCTTGAAATAAGATCAATAGGTAATGCAAAACTCTCACCCGTAATGGTTTTAAAATTAATCCAGATGGCACTAGATTCATTTTCGAAATTGATGCTGACCAACTTTATAAGATTAAAAGGCTTGGCATTGTTGGGTAAAACAATATTGTAGAGATGATTTTCTCGTACGTAAGAGATAAGCATTTGGTGAACAGCCATCTGCTCACTACTGCTTAATTCTCTGTACTTGCACAATTCGGGTAAGTTATATTTTTTATTCACTTATTATTATCCTATGTTAAATAGGCCGCATATAGCGGCTTCATTAAGTTTTACTAACTCGTCTAGTCTTCTATATTCAGAACAAAAATAAATATCTGGTCACCATGTTTCTATAGATGAAATTTGCCAGACCCACCCAACTATTTCGAATTCCTGTTTTTTTATATCTTCAGCATTTAATTGTATTTCTGGATATTCCAGAGCGTTATCTGAGACAACTCGAATTCCACCGAAGGGTAAGTTATATAAACGTTTAGCCATGAAAAGGCCACCGTGACAGATAGCATAGATCTTGCCGTCCTTAATTGTTTTTCGGCCCAGATCAATATGGATAGTATCCCCATCCCTGATAGCAGGACTCATTGAATCGCCAGAGGCGAGTGTGGCTACAGCATCCTTTTTATCAATTACCAGTCTTCTTAAAAGAGCTTTTGCGATACGCAGTTTCTGTGTATTGGTTTTAAGAGCCTCACCAATAGCACCAGCCCCACAAGCAAAACTAAAATCTTCAAAGAAAGGAATTTCCACCTCATCATCATCAAGAGGGGTATTTTCATCCCATTCTGAAGCCTCATAGAAAGTCTGTTCTTTTATATTTTTAGGGTTATCGCCCGTCTGCAACCAATATGCATCTACACCTAAAAAATTAGCAATTGCTGGTAGGTGTGAGGATGAATCAACCCTACCTGTTTCAAGTTGACTCAATGCTGACTGAGTAATCCCAATTGCCTCAACAACATCCTTTTGGGATTTACCCGCTTTTTTGCGAGCTTCTTTCAGTCTGTCTTTAAGCATAATGCTTTTCCCTTCAATTACTAATAATAGCTTATTAGTCAGCTAATATTAAATCAAATTAGAATACTTATTGACTATATATTAGTATTCTAATAATATTTGGGTTATCACTTATATTTTTAAGGGATGGTCATGAAAACCATTTACCAAAACCTTGTAGAACACTTTGGTGGGCAAGTTGCCACAGCAAAAGCCTTAAGTGTCAGTCAAGCAAATATCAGCGGGTATGTGGCTGGCCGCTGGAATATGTCTGAAAAAGTCGCTATCAGGGCCGAGCGTGTAACTAATGGAAAGTTTAAAGCTACTGACCTGTGCCCATCTCTCCGAGAGTTTCAGGCATTAACCATATAGCTATTCTGACCTTCTCAAAACCACAAGTAAACGTGAATAAAAACAAGGGTTCACATATGGAATTTAGCAAAGAAGCACAAGCTGCACTGTATAAGATGATCCGTCACACACCAGGTATTGATGCAAAACAGATTGCTGAAGTAATCGGCGACTCTCATAAAACCGTTCTGAATTACGGCAATCCGAATATGGATTATCAGCCGAGTCTTAAAAAATTTGAGGCCATGCTCGAATACACAGAAAACCCGGCGGTACTTAAAGTGTGGGCGCACAAGCTGAATCTCGCGCTAATCCCGACAGGTTGCGAAGGCGACAAGCATCGAGAGTTATCTGTGATTGAGGCCATGATGCAGGCAAATATCTGTAACGGGCAGGCCAACCAGAAAGTCTATGAAGCTTATGAAGATGGTGTGATTACACCGGCAGAGTATGAAGAGATACACGGTATTTTTACACGAATTATTGAGTTTGCTAAAGCGGCTGATCAAGCAGCTTACAAGCAAATGCAGAAATATACCGCCAACCTTAAAAGTGAAAAAGCCTGACGTTCGAGGTCAGGCTTTTTCTGTTCAAACAGGCTGGAATGAACATAGATAAAGTTATCAAACCAATTTTTTAGATACAAGTTAATTTTTATTAATTCAAAAAAACCGCCCGAGTGAGCGCAAGGGCGGTAGTAATTCAGTTTAGTTAGGAAGTCTAAATGAATCAATTAAATGTAGCAGAACAAGTTGTTGATAGCAAATACGTTTTTATAGAACAAAAAGGAATTTTCATTACAGGTGACGTAGTGGTGTTTGCAAGCCGCATTGCGATGGAAGGGCTACAAACCGTCAAAGCCCAACAGAGCAGCCATTACTACCGGCTGGAAGGTGAGCAGATTGTGCATGAGCAGGATATACGCCCGGCCACACTCGCTGAACTCAAAGCCAAATGCCGCTTGGCTGAACCGGTAGCATTATTTGTTACGGAGGCTCCATGAACCATCAGTTTGATGCACTGCCTGAATATAAGCAGCTCCAGCAGGTGCAGTCCTTCTACGAGCCGGCGCTACGCATATTAAACGAACTGATCGAGCGTAACAAAGCCAACCTGCGTAAACGCGGCTATAACGAGGCCAATGCTGCACTGGCCCGGGACGAATTCAAGGCACAGATGTCCCGCCGTTTCAGAATCACGATGTACCTGTCGGCCCAGATCGAAAGCAGTCTGATGAGTGCCGGCAAAGTTAAATATTTCGGTGGATATATCCAGCCTGCTGATGCGGCTGGCCACCCTGAGGAAAAGGTGAAGCCATGAGCTTAGATGCAACCAACTGGGCCTGGAGAGTCGGGCTGACCGAGAAGAAAGGCGGTAGTCGCATACCGCTGAAACGGCTCATCCTGCTCTCGCTGGCAGACCGTGCCGGTGAAGACCATTGCTGTTACCCCAGCATGCAGCGTCTTGAAAAAGACACCGGTCTTGAACGCAAGACTGTACTCAAGATTATTGCCGAGCTGCTAGAAGACCGGCTGATTATCGATACCGGTGAGCGCAAGGGCAGTACAAGACGGGTAAAAGTCTACCGGTTAAATGGGGTCAATGGACGCGAAACCATGCCAAAAACGGCACCATTACAGGAAAAAAATTTATCTGAAACAGTACCGGAAACGGAACAGTCCCAAAAACGGAATCATTCCGTTAACGGCATGTTGAATAGTGCCAATAACGGGACTTTGAATAGTGCCGTTAACGGGACACAGAATCTCCCAATGAATCTTTCAGAAGAATCTAAAAATAAAAAAGACTGGCTTTGCTTTAAAAAACTTCGTGAAGAAATTTTTCTGGCCGATGACAGCATCAATTTTGACACCCTCATGAACTCGAAGTGGTCTGAGCGGGAAAAGCGGGCCTTTGAAACCTACAACGCTGGCAAGAGCATGAGCTGTGATCTGATGATCTATCACTTTGCTGACTGGCTGATTAACGCCTACCGGACCAAGTATTCAAATCCGCAGCAAGCTGCATCTGTTAAACCGGCAGGTACGGGAAGTCAGTCGAATCAGCTTTCTGAAAAACAGATCCACACCTTCGCCCAGAAGCTCTCACAGCATCCCGAATTTTCAGGGCGTTTTAGCGAACCGGGTGAGTCATACGAAAAACTGGCCGCACGCATCGCCGTGAAACTGGCAGATCCGGTACAGGCGAAGAAATGGGAGCCTTACCTGAAACAGGTAGGATTCAATGGTTCACTGGCAGCAGGCGCGTAATGACCAGTATGTCTCTGGCTGACTACCACAAGCTCTATGGCACTAAAAAACGTGCCAAAGCCAAACGGCAGAGCAAGGTGAAAGGGGAGAAGGTTGTAAGTGAGGGAGAGGCAAAGCTGGCCAGCGATCTTAAAGCGCTCAGGATCAGTTTTGAGCAGGAATATAAATTTCACCCAAAACGACAGTGGCGGGCAGACTTTCATATTACAGGAACAAAGATTTTAGTCGAGGTGGAAGGCGGGATCTGGACAGGTGGCAGGCATACACGGGGTAAAGGATTTATTCACGATATGGAAAAGTATAACGCGGCTACAGTGCTGGGTTATCAGGTTTTACGGTTTAGTACAGAGCAAGTGAAAAGCGGTTTGGCGGTTCGGCAGATTGAGAAGATGGTAGGGGATTTAG